>Ga0079224_100003235_pt1 | contig 20397 bp, 15 predicted proteins | sample Stecom2015_FD_80414 | JGI IMG/M metagenome (GOLD analysis project Ga0079224, IMG submission 80414) | Agricultural soil microbial communities from Utah to study Nitrogen management - Steer compost 2015 | ecosystem: Environmental > Terrestrial > Soil > Agricultural land | place: USA: Utah...
AGGGGCTCGCGTAGGGCGATGGCCCTCGGGATCGCATTCTTCCTGATCTTCGCCATGGCGGTGGCCGCGATCGCCTCGCGCCACCGCGCCATCTCCGCACCGCTCATCGTGGGGTTCCTGCTCCGCGGCGGGTTCGTGTTCGCGGACCAGCTCGTCCTCGGCTTCTCGAGCACGGTGGACGGGGCCGGCTGGCACCGCCACGCCGAGCACTGGGCCAGCAAGGGGCTCGGCGAGGTCCTGAGCCACGTGGAGGCCGGCCACCAGCTCTACAAGGTGTTCATGGGCCTGCTGTACTACCTGTTCGGCAGCAGCACCGCGATGGTGCAGATGGTGAACGCGTTCGTCGGGACGCTCGTCATCCTGGTGGTCTGGCGGCTCGCCGGCTTCCTGTCGTCCGACCCGCGCTCCGCCCGGCGGGCGGCGTGGCTCATCGCGCTGTTCCCGTCCGCCATCCTGCACTCCGGGCTCCTCCTGCGCGAGGCGTTCGTCACCTTGCCGCTCACCCTCGGCGTCTACCACCTGGCCCTGTGGCACCGGCACCGCCTGCTCAAGAACGCGGTCATGGCTGGCGCCTCGCTGCTGGCGAGCATGGCCTTTCACTCCGGCGCCTTCGCGGTGCTGGTCGCGCTCCTCGCCTGGACCGTGGGGAGCTGGGTGAAGGCCCTCTTCAGCGGGAAGGCGCGCCTCTTCGGGCGCAACACGGCGGCGCTGCTGCTCGCCGGCGGCGTCGTCTTCGTCGTCTCCGGCACCGGCTGGGGCATGAGCAAGTTCAGCCGGGTCGACACCGAGCAGCTCGACTCGATCACCGGCCCGAGCCGCGGGCGCTCGGCCTACCTCGAGGGCATGGAGGCCGAGACGCCGGCCGAGCTGGTCGTGCAGGCGCCGGTGCGGGTCGTCTACTTCCTGTTCGCGCCGTTCCCGTGGATGGTCAGCGGCATCCGCGACCTGGTGGGCGTGATCGACTCGCTCTTCTTCTTCTGGCTCGTGAGCCGGGGCGTGCGCGGCCGGCGGTTCTTCCGCCGCATGCCGACCGCCACGCTGGTCGCCGCCCTGTTCCTCTCGCTGGCCGTCACGTTCGCGCTCGGCGTATCCAACTACGGCACCGCGTTCCGCCACCGCTCCAAGATGTTGCCGGTGCTGATCGCCCTCGGCGCGGTGATCCCGCTGCGGCGGCGGCAGCCGCGCTACGGGCCGACGATCCCGCTGCACGCGCTGCCGGCGCGTCCGCCGGCCGCGCCGCCGCGTCCGCCGGTGCCCCGCCCGGCAGGAGAGCAGACGTGAGCCGGGACGGCGGCGCGCCCCGCGTCCTCATCGCGATCGGCCAGCTCGGCTACGGCGGCGCCGAGCGGCAGGTGGTCGATCTCGCCCGGGTGTTCCGGTCTCTCGGCCACGAGCCGGTGGTGTGCACCCTGCTGCCGGCGGCGGGGCTGGCCGACGAGCTCACCGCGAGCGGCGTGCCGGTGGTCTCGCTCGGGCTGGAGAAGTCGCTCCTGGACGGGCCGCTGGCGGTCACCCGGTTTCGCCGCGTCGTGCGGACCGCCCGGCCCGCGACCATCCACAGCCACATGGTCCACGCCAACATCCTCACCCGCCTCGTCCGGCCGGCGATCGGCTGGATCCCGGTGGTCAACACGCTTCACGCGATGCGAGAGGTCGGGCCGCGGGCGGACCTCGCCTACCGGCTCACGCGCGCGATCCCGACCCTGACCACGCACGTGACCTCGGCCGGCCTCGACCGCTACCTGAAGGCCGGCGCCGTGCGGCCGGACCGGTCCTGCGTCGTGCCCAACGGGATCGACCTGACCCGGTTCGCCCGCTCCGAGGCCCTGCGCGGGCAGACGCGCGAGGCGCTCGGCCTGGGGGCCTCCTTCACCTGGCTGGCGATCGGCCGCCTCAACGCCATCAAGAACTACGGGGCGATGCTGCGCGCCTCGCGCGCGCTCCTGGCCGCAGGGCTCGACCACCGCCTGCTCATCGTCGGGGAGGGGCCGGAGCGCCCGGCGCTGGAGGCGCTGCGCCGCGAGCTGGAGCTGGAAGAGACCGTCACCTTCCTCGGGGTGCGCCGCGACGTCGACGCGCTCCTCAACGCGGCCGACGCGGTCGCGCTGTCGTCGGTCACCGAGGCGCTTCCGATGGCGCTCCTCGAGGCCGCCGCGGTCGGCAAGGCGATCGTCGCCGCCGACGTCGGCGGCGTGCGCGACGTCGTGCTCGACGGCGAGAGCGGGCTCGTCGTCCCGCCCGGCGACCAGCCGGCGCTGGAGCGAGCCATGATCGACGTCACCCGCATGGAGCAAAGTCGCCTGCGCGCCTGGGGGGACCGGGCGGTCGACCACGTCCGTGCGCGGTTCTCGCTGCGCGCGGTCGCCGAGAGGTGGATCGACATCTACGCGTCGGCCCGCCGGCGGCGGCCCGACACCCCGAGTGCGAGCAGATCATGAAATACCAGCGCATCTACGACAGGATGCCCCTTCTGGGGCAGCACGCGATGGCCACGCTGTACGGCTACAAGAACAAGCGCGTCCGGTTCGGCGGCGAGTACCGGCCGCGCCTGGAGTTCCTGCGCGCGTTCGCCTCGCTGGACCGCGCCGAGCAGGAGGAGTACCAGCGCCGCGAGCTGCAGGCGTTCGTGGCCCACGCGGCGACCAGGAGCGCCTTCTACCGGCGGCTCTACGCCGGCGTGCCGTGGCAGAAGGTGCGGCGCGTCGAGGATCTCGCGCTCTTGCCGGTCGTCACCAAGGAGCAGATCAGGAGCAACATCGAGGACGTCATCACCGTGGAGCGCTCGAAGGGTGTGCGCTCGCAGACCGGGGGGACCACCGGGACCTCTCTCGAGGTCTGGTTCACCCAGCGGGACTACCAGCACCGGATGGCGAACCTGGACCACTTCAAGAGCCTGCACGGCTTCCATCACCTCTCGATGCGGCGCGCCACCTTCAGCGGCAAGCACATCGTGCCGCAGGGCCACCGGACCCGGGTCTTCTGGCGCTACAACCACGCCATGCGGCAGATGCTGTACTCGACGTTCCACCTGACGCCGGACAACATGCCGCGCTACCTCGAGTCGCTCGAGGAGTTCAGGCCCCACTCGCTCGACGGCTTCCTCTCGGCGCTCTACGACGTCGCGCGCTACATCACGCGGAACCGCGTCGAGCTCACCTGGCGGCCCATCGCGGTGTTCCCGACCTCGGAGACGGTGACCCAGGCGCACCGCGTCGCCATCCGCGAGGCGTTCGGCTGCGAGCTGCGAGACCAGTACGCCTCCTCGGAGGGGGCGCCGTTCGTCTACGAGTGCCGCGAGGGCCGGCTCCACTACGATCTCTCCTCCGGCGTCATCGAGCCCGACCCGGAGACCGGGGAGATCCTGGTCACGAGCTTCACCACCTACGGGACGCCGCTGGTGCGCTATGCGATCGGCGACCGCATGCGGTTCGCGGATCCGGACGAGGTCTGCCGGTGCGGGAACAACATGCCGCTGGTCGCCGAGATCGACGGCCGGGTGGCGGAGTGCCTGCTGGCCACCAACGGCACGCGCATCAACCTGGGCAGCGTGGCCAACCTGTTCAAGAAGGCGAAGAACACGATCCTGCAGGCGCAGGTGATCCAGGAGGACCTGGCCCGCATGGTGATCAAGGTGGTCGCCGAGGAGGCGGCCAGGGAGCAGGTGTCCGCCCTCCTGCGCGAGGAGGTCCGCCACAAGTTCGGACACGACATGCAGCTCTCGATCGAGTTCGTCCCGGACATCCCGCGCGAGCCCAACGGCAAGTACCGCCTCGCGATCAACAGGATCCCGACCGGTGACCCGGGCGCAGCATGAGGCCAGCGGCGCCGGGCGCCGGGCCGCGGCCGGCGCGCCCCCGTCCGGCGAATCCGGCGGCTGCCCCGGGGCGCGCGCGGGCGACCGCCTCGACCTCCTGTTCATCGCGGGGAACGCGCGCTCGCTGATCGCCAACCGGGGCGCGCTCATCCGGCACCTCCTCGCCCGCGGCCAGCGCGTCGGCGCCCTCGTCCCGGCGGCGGACTACCTCCCCGAGGTGGAGACGCTCGGCATCCCGATCTGGCAGTTCGACATGCGCCGCACCGGGGTCAGCCCGCTGCACGACGCCCGCACGGCGGCGGAGCTGTTCCGCCACCTGCGCGCGCTGCGGCCGCGCGCCGTCTTCTGCTACACGGTCAAGCCCATCGTCTACGGCGGGCCGGCCGCCAGGCTCGCCGGCGTGCCCGCGGTCTACTCGATGGTCACCGGGCTCGGCCACGCCTTCACCACCGAGTCGCTTCGGGCCCGCGCCATCCGCGCGGTGGTCACCCGGCTGTACCGGGCGGGGATGGCCGCCAGCACGCGGGTCTTCTTCCAGAACCCGGACGACGAGCGAGAGCTGCTCGACCGCGGCATCCTGCGCGATCCGGCCAAGGTCGTGCGCGTGAACGGCTCCGGCGTCGAGCTCGACCGCTACCCGCGGCGCGCGGTGCCGCGCGGGCGACCGGTGTTCCTGTTCGTCGGGCGCCTCCTGACCGAGAAGGGGATCGCGGAGTTCTGCGAGGCCGCGCGGATCGTCGCCGACGAAGCGCCGGAGGCGCGGTTCGTCGCGGTCGGGCCCCACGATCCCGCTCTCCCGCACGCGGTATCGGCGGAGGCGCTCGCGCGCTGGAGGCGTACCGGACCGGTGGAGCTGGTCGGGGGCGTCGCCGATGTGCGGCCCTGGCTGGAGCAGTGCACGGTCCTCGTCCTCCCCTCCTACCGGGAGGGCACGCCGCGGTCGGTGCTGGAGGCGATGAGCGTCGGCCGCGCCGTCATCACCTGCGACGCGCCGGGCTGCCGCGAGACGGTGGTGGACGGCGTCAACGGCTTCCTGGTGCCGCCGCGGCAGGTCGCGCCGCTGGCGAGCGCGATGCGCCGCTTCCTGGCCGACCCGGAGCTCGCCGTGGGGATGGGCGCCGAGTCGCGGCGGATCGCCGAGTCGAAGTACGATGTGGAGCTCGTCAACTCGGTCATCACGGAGGCGATGGGGCTGTCATGAGAGACTGGATGAAGCGGGCGTTCGACGTGGCCGTGAGCGGAGGGGCGCTGGCCGCGCTGGCCGGCCCCCTCGGGCTCATCGCGCTGGTCACGCGGCTGGACAGCCCGGGGCCGGTCCTCTTCCGCCAGACGCGGATCGGCAAGGACCGGCGCCCGTTCGAGATCCTGAAGTTCAGGACCATGGTGCACCGTCCGCCCGGCAGCGTGGACCAGCACCAGGAGGCCGTGGTCAGCGGCGGGGAGGATTCCCGGATCACGCGGGCCGGGCGCCTGCTGCGGCGGACCAGCCTCGACGAGCTGCCCCAGCTCTGGAACATCCTGCGGGGCGAGATGAGCATCGTGGGCCCGCGCCCCGTCCTGCCGGAGCAGCTCGAGGTCGTCCCGCCGGAGCTCATGACCCGCTTCGAGGTCCGCCCCGGGCTCACCGGGCTGGCCCAGGTGCGGGGCCGGCGGTCGCTCGGGTGGATGGAGCAGCTCGCGTGCGACGCCGAGTACGTGGCCACCCGGTCGTTCCTCGGCGACCTGGCGATCGTCGCGCGGACCTTCCGCGTGGTGCTCAGCGGGTCGGGAGTGTACGCGGACGCCTCCAGGAACTGGCGCGCGTACCGCGGGCGGGTCGCCGGGGAGGGCAAGGAGCCGGAGATCGCCGGCGACGGGCGGGCGGTCACATGAGCGCGCTCCGCCTCATGCTCATCACCGGCGATCCCGAGATCGCCCGGCACGCGGTGGCCTGCGGCGTCGATCGCGTGTTCGTCGACATGGAGGTCCTCGGCAAGGCCGAGCGGCAGGGGCACCTGGACACCCACCGGGCCGCCCACTCGCTCGAGGACGTCGCGCGGGTGCGCGCCGCGGTGACCGACGCCGAGGTGATGGTGCGGACCAACCCGCTGCACGACGGCTCGGAGCGCGAGGTGGCCGAGGTGTTGCGGCGCGGCCCCGACCGCCTCATGCTGCCGATGTTCCGCACCCGGGGCGATGTGGAGGCGTTCCTCGCCCTGGTCGGCGACCGCGCGTCGGTGACCCTGCTGGCCGAGACGCCGCAGGCGGTGGCGCGGGTGCCCGCCTACGTCGACCTCCTCCGTCCGGGCGACGAGGTCTACTTCGGGCTCAACGACCTCAGCCTCGGCATGGGCCTCGACTTCCTGTTCGAGCCGCTCGCGGCGCGCCTGCTCGACGGGCCGGCCGCGATCCTGCGCGCGCGCGGCGTGCCTTTCGGCTTCGGCGGGGTCGGGCGCATCGGCGGCGACGGGCGCGTGCCGGCGGAGCTGGTGCTGAGCGAGCACGTCCGGCTCGGCTCCAGCACCGTCATCCTGTCGCGCGCGATGCACGGCGGGGCCTCCTCGCTGGCGGAGCTGACCGCGCGGGTGGATCTGGCGGAGGCGATCGCCTCCCTGCGAGCGGCCGAGGCGCGGCTGCGGCAGGCCGGCTCGACCTTGCTGGAGGAGAACGCGCGCCTCCTGTCCCGGCGGGTCTTCCCCTGAGCACGGAGGCTCTCGTGTCCCGACCGGCACAGCTCCGCCGCATCCTGTTCGTGCAGAGGCCCGATCTTGTCGACGCGCAGCGCGCCACCGTCGAGGAGATCCTGCAGCGCGCGGTGCCGGGCGCGGTGATCGAGCACGCCGGGGAGCCCGGGGCGGTCCCGGAGGGGGCGCGGTTCGACGCCATCATCGCCCCCACCCTGCCGTGGCTGCCGGAGGTGATGGCGAGGGTGCGCGACGTCCGCTGGGTGCACTTCCTGTCGGCCGGGGTCGACCGGATCTGGCAGTGGCCGGCGGAGCTGTGGGACGGGGTCCTCCTGACCAAGTCGGCCGGCGTGCACGTGGACGCCATGAGCGAGTACGCGCTCGGCGCCATGCTCTACTTCGTCAAGCGGCTGGGCGCGTTTCACGACCAGCAGCGCCAGCACACCTGGCGGCGCTTCTGGCTGGACGGGCTCGCCGGCAAGACGCTCGTGATCCTCGGCCTGGGGGCGATCGGCCAGGCAATCGCCCGGCGCGCGCGCTCCTTCGACATGCGTCTCCTCGGCGCCTCGCGCGGCGGCCGGCCGGTGCCGGAGGTCGAGCGCGTGGTGACCACGGACGCGGTCGGCGAGCTTCTGCCCGAGGCCGACTTCCTGGTCGTGTGCGTCCCCCTGACCCCCGCGACGCGCGGGATGGTGGACGCCGGGTTCCTCTCGCGTCTCAAGAGCGGGGCCGTGCTGGTCGACGTCTCGCGGGGCGGCGTGGTGCGCGAGCGCGATCTGGTGGACGCGCTGGCCAGCGGCCGCCTGGGCGGCGCCGCGCTCGACGTCTTCGAGGAGGAGCCGCTCGCCCCGGACTCTCCGCTGTGGGACGTCCCCAACCTGCTCGTGACCCCCCACGTCGCCGGCACCTGCCCGGGCTACCTGGAGCGGGCGCTGGGCGTCTTCCTGCGCAACTGGGAGAGCCTGAGCCAGGGCGGACCGCCGGTGACCGAGGTCGACCGGACCTCGCGCTACTAGCTAGACGATCACGAGCGCTCGGTCGCCGCCAGGCGCACCCGCTCGCGCCGCGGGCTCGCCGCCGCGTCGCTCGGCGGCGCGTACTCGGGCACCAGGCGGGCGATCCGCGCCCGGATCTCGTCGTCGTCCTCGCCGTGGACCGCCTCGCGCGCCTCGGCGATCCAGCGCCGCACGGCCGCCAGCTCCTGCGTGCGGCTGCGCCCGACGAAGATCTTGGGGTGCCGGGTCTTGTCGGCGTTCTCGGCGCTGACCGAGAGCTCCTCGAACAGCTTCTCGCCCGGCCGCGGCCCGGTGAAGCGGATCTCGATCTCCTCGTCCGGCACGAAGCCGGACAGCCGGATGAGGTCGCGCGCGAGGTCGACGATCTTCACCGGCGCGCCCATGTCCAGGATGAAGATCTCGCCGCCCTTGCCCATGGTGCCGGCCTGCAGCACGAGCTGACACGCCTCCGGGATGGTCATGAAGTAGCGCGTCATCTCCGGGTGGGTCACCGTGACCGGGCCGCCGGCGGCGATCTGCTTCCGGAAGATCGGGATCACGCTACCGGCGCTCCCCAGCACGTTGCCGAACCGCACCGTGACGAAGCGGGTCTTGCTGTGCTGCGCGAGCGCCTGCACGTAGATCTCGGCGATCCGCTTGGTGGCGCCCATGACCGAGGACGGGTTCACCGCCTTGTCGGTGGACACCATGACGAAGGCGCTCACGCCGTGCTCGTGGGCGATGTCGGCCAGCGTCTGGGTGCCGAGCACGTTGTTCTTCACCGCCTCGCCGGAGTTCATCTCCATGAGCGGCACGTGCTTGTGGGCGGCGGCGTGGAAGACGATGTCGGGCCGGTGGGCCTCGAACACGGCGTGCACCCGGCTGGCGTCGCACACGCTGCCGACGCACGCGACCAGCGGCGTGGCGGGGAAGCTGGCGCCCAGCTCGCGCTCGATCTCGAACAGCGCGTTCTCGGCGAGCTCGAGCAGGACGAGCTTGCCCGGCTCGAAGCGGCAGACCTGGCGGCACAGCTCGGAGCCGATGCTGCCGCCGGCTCCGGTGATCACCACCGTGCGCCCCCGGATCCGGCTCGAGATCTCGCGCTCCTCGAGCTGCACCGGCTCGCGCCCGAGCAGGTCCTCGATCGCGAGGTCGCGGATGCGCGACAGGTTCACCTGGCCGCCGACGATCTCGTAGATCCCGGGGATGATCTTGGTGGGGAGCCCCTCGGCCCGGCAGAGATCGCTGATCCGGCGGATCGCCTTGGCCGGCGCGTTGGCGATGGTGATGAGCGCCTGGCGGACCTCCATGCGGGCGCGGATCCGGCTCAGCTCCTCGGTGGTCCCGAGCACCGGCACGCCGTGGATCACGGTGCCGACCTTGAGTTCGTTGTCGTCGAGGAACCCGACCGGCTTCATCCCGAGGTCCGGGCGGTTGGCGAGCTCCTTGGCGACGAGGACGCCCGCCTGCCCCGCTCCGATCAGGATGGTGGGCACGGCGGCGGCCCGGTCCTCGCGCCGCCGCCCGCTGTCGCGCCGCTCGCCGACCAGCCGGCGCAGCACGCGCACGCCGGTGATCCCGACGAAGGCGAGCCCCAGGTCGATCACGATGACGCCGATCGGGACCAGCGCGTACTGCGCGTGGGGGATCTGCCACTGCAGCTTGACGATGGAGAGCCGGATGGCCAGGACCACCACGGCGGCGACGGTGGTCGCCGCCCCGATGCGCACCACCTCGCGCAGGCCGACGTAGCGCCAGGAGAACCGCGGGATGCCGAACGCCGCCATGACCGCGTACTGGAAGATCACCGCGTACGGCCAGACGAACATCAGCCGCTTGAACATCTGGAACGGCGGCGCGCCGTCGAACCTGATGAAGAAGGCGGCCCACAGGGCCAGCGACAGCACGGCGAGATCGACCGCGGTGCGCGCGCTTCTGGACAGGATCAGGCTCACGCTCGACTGCTTCTACACTTCGGCGTTGGCGGCGTTGGCGGCGTTCGGGGTCTCGCCGTAGGTGTAGCCATAGCCGTACTTGGAGTAGCCGTAGGCCTCGCTCGTCAAATCCAGGCTGTTGATGACGACACCGACGATGGGCGCCTGCACCCCGGCGAGCTGGCGGCTGGAGCGGATGAGCGCGTCGCGATTGGTCTGGCGCGACTTGGCGATCAGGATGACGCCATCCGACAGGCGCCCGAGCACCGCGGCGTCCGCCACCGCCTGGAGCGGCGGGGAGTCGAGGATGACCCGGTCGTACCGATCGCGCAGGTCGGCCAGGATCTGCTGGAAGCGCTGGGTGAGCAGCAGCTCGGCCGGGTTCGGCGGGGTGGGCCCGCAGGGCAAGAGGAAGAGGTTGGGGACGTCGGTGGTCTTGACCGCGTCCTCGATCGAGGTGTCGCCGAGGATGAGGTTGGACAGGCCCCGGTCGCGGGTGGTCCCCATGGACTGGTGCAGGCGCGGCCGGCGCATGTCCGTGTCGACCAGGAGCACGCGCTGGCCGCTCTGGGCCATGGTGGTTCCGAGGTAGATGACCGAGGTGGTCTTGCCCTCGCGCGGGTTGGGGCTGGTGACCGTGAGCACGCGCAGCTCGCGGTCCGCCCCGCTGAACAGGATGTTGGTGCGGATTGCGCGGCAGCACTCGGCCGCTTGCGAGGTGGGGTGCCGGAACAGGTAGAGATCGCGCAGGCGCACCTGCTCGGGGGACGCCCCCTCGGCCACCTCCGGGAGGAGCGGGATCATCCCGAGGACCGGCGCCTGGATCGCCTGCTCGACGTCCTCGGCCGACTTCACCGACCGGTCCAGGTACTCGAGCAGGAGGGCGAGGCTGAGCCCCAGGGCGAGCGACAGGAGCAGGGCGAGGAGGACGTTCTTCTTCATGTGGGGATAGACGTGCACCGCCGGCGCGCGGGCGCGCTCGTGCCACACGATGTTGCCGAGCTGGTTGCGGCCGGACAGCTCGCTGGTCTTGAGGCGCCCGAGCACCAGGGCGTAGTTGCTGGCCTCGGCGTCGGCCTGGCGCTTGAGCTCGTTGTACTTCTGCGTGTGCTCGCCGAGGCCGATCGCCTCGTCGGTGAGGCGAGCCACCTCGCCCGCGTACTGCCGCTCGGCGGCGGTCACCTTGGCCAGGCGCTGCTCGATCTCGCGGAGCGCCAGCCGCGCCTCCCGCTCGAGCGCGGAGCGCAGGGCGTCCACCACCCGCTTCTGCGCGATGTAGTCCGGGTGCTTCGGCCCGAGCTGGTGGCTGAGCTTGAGCAGCGCCTGGCTCTCGGTGGCGTACTGGGTCTTGATGCGCTCGACGGTGACGTTCTCGACCAGGGCGAAGAGCGGCGTCTCGAGGACGTCGACCTTGGCCGCCTCCTCCGCCTCCTTCTTCAGCGCCAGGAGCTCGATGCGCTTGATGCGGGCGTCGTTCTGCGCCGCGTTGTAGCGCTGCAGGTCCGCCGCGATCTGGTTGAGCTTGTCCTCGAGCGAGGTCGACAGGAGCCGCTGCTCCTCCTTGAAGCGGTGGAGCTTGTCCTCGGCCTCGCGCAGGCGGCGCAGGGCGAGGTCCAGCTCGGAGGAGAGGATCTTGGACGCCTCGTGGCTGCCCCGGCTGCGCACCTGCAGGTTGCTGTCGATGAACGTCTGGACGTGCTTGTTGGCCAGGTCGGCCGCCAGCTTGGGATCGGGGTGGCGCACGCGGACGTCGACGATGCGGCTGTCCGGCCGCAACGACGCGCTCAGCGAGGTCCACAGGATCCCGGTCGCCATGCGGATCCGCGCCTCCTCGCTGAGCCCGGCCGCCTGCTCCGGGGGCACCAGCTTGGGGTTCTCATGGAGCCGGTGGTGCCGGACGGTCTCCTCGGCCAGGTCGCGGCCGACGATGATGGCGATCTGGGTGTTGTAGTACTCGACGGCGCCCCAGTAGCCGCCGGTGCCGAGCGGCACGACCTCCTGCACCTCGCGTCCCCAGACCTGCGGCGCCTGGGGCTCGACGACGATGCTCGCCCGGGCCTGGTAGATCTTCGTCTGCCGCAGGGTGTAGAGGACGGTGCCGGTCACCCCGACGGCGACGACGGCGAGGATCAGCCACTTCCGCTTGAGCAGGACCCGGAGGTAGCGCGTGAAGTCGACCGCGGCGTCCTGCTCGGGAGCAGGTGCGGGCGCGGCGTCGTTGGGGGCGGGGTTCATCGGACGCTGGTCTCCTTGCGGGCGAGCTCGAGGTCGGCCTCGACCATCCGGCGGACCAGCTCATCGAAGCCGATCGTGGGCCGCCAGCCGAGGACGCGGGCCGCCTTGCTGGCGTCGCCGCGCAGGTCGTGGAGCTCGTTGGGGCGAAAATATCTCGGGTCGATCTCGACGAACTCCCGCCAGTCCATGCCGAGCTGCGTGAACGCGAGATCGAGAAACTCGCGGATCGAGTGGCTCTCACCGGTGGCGATCACGTAGTCGTCCGGCGTGGGCTGCTGCAGCATGAGCCACATCGCCTCGACGTAGTCCGGCGCCCAGCCCCAGTCGCGGCGCGCCTCGATGTTGCCGAGGAACAGCTTGCGCTGGAGCTGCAGCTTGATGCGCGCCGCTGCGCGCGTGATCTTGCGCGTGACGAAGGTCTCTCCGCGGCGCGGCGACTCGTGGTTGAACAGGATGCCGGAGGCCGCGAACACGCCGTACGCCTCGCGGTAGGTGCGCGTGATGTGGTGGGCGTAGAGCTTGGCGCAGCCGTAGGGGCTCACCGGGCTGAACGGCGTCGTCTCCGACTGCGGAGCCGGTGCGTTGCCATACATCTCGGAGGTGGCGGCCTGGAAGATCCGCGTCTCGATGCCCGCGTCGCGGACGGCCTCCAGCAGCCGCACGGCCCCCAGCCCGGTCACCTCGGCGGTGTACTCGGGCATGTCGAACGAGACCCGCACGTGGGTCTGGGCGCCGAGGTTGTAGATCTCGTGCGGCTCCACCCGGCGCAGCAGCGAGGCGAGCGCGCTGGCGTCGACGAGATCGCCGTAGTGCAGCCGCAGCCGCGCTCCCGGCTCGTGGGGATCCTGGTAGAGGGGGTCGATCCGCCCGGTGTTGAAGGAGCTCGATCGCCGGATCAGCCCGTGCACCTCGTACCCCTTGGCGAGGAGGAGCTCGGCCAGGTAAGAGCCATCCTGGCCGGTGATTCCAGTGATCAGGGCGCGCTTCACGGTCGAGGATCTCTACCGCACTTAGTGTCTGTTTTCTCCACGTTGTTCGGCTCCGTCCCCGGAAGGCCGGGAGCGGCCGGATGGAGGAAGACGAAAACTCAACTACTTGCGGCTGGCGCTGGCGGCCTGCCTCCGGTGCCAGCGCGCCTGGTGCTTGTTCCCGACGCCCTCCTCGAGGGAGGCCAGGTCCCGGTGAACCGCGGCGGCGCGCCGCCGGTCGGTGGCCGCCAGCCCGAGCGCCCGGGTCAGCGCGTCGCGCGCCTGGTCCGGCTGGCCGCTGGCGAGCTGGGCCTTCGCGAGCGTGCGCATGAGCTCGACGGAGGTGACCGTCGCCGACGCCGGGTACCCCTCTGTGATCGCTCGATCGAGCGCCTGGATCGCCTCCTGCGTCCGCCCGCTGTCGAGGAGCGCAAGCGCGTAGATCTGGGCGGATTCGGCGTCCTCGCCGAGCGCGATCGCCTGCTCGGCCGCCCGCAGCGCGATCGCCGTCTCGCCCTGCTCCTGGGCGACCCGCGACAGGGCCTGCCAGGCCGCCACGTCGCGCGGGTGGAGCTCGGCCACGCGGCGGGAGTAGGCGAGCGCCAGCGGCTTCTTGTCTCTCGCGAGCAGCCGCGCGATCAGCTTGGCGGCGAGATCCGGATCGTCCGGGAGGCCGCGCACCGCGTCCGCCGGGTCCGGGAAGAAGTGCACGATCTCGTCGACGATCCGGGTCCTCACGCGCGCGTCGCTCGCGTGGCGGAGGGCCAGCCGGTACTCGACGAGCGCCTGGCCGCGCGCCTGGGAGGCGAGGAGGAGCCGGGCGGCGAGCAGGTGGAGATCGGGGTGCCTCGGGTTGAGCTCGAGGGCGCGCGCGACCACCGCCGGCGTGCGCGGGTCCTTGCGCGCGTGCAGCGCCTGGGCGGTGTAGCCGGCCGAGACGTAGTCGGCCGGGTGCCGCTGCCACGCCTCCTGGGCCGAGCCCACATCGAGCATGCCCGCCCGGGCGCTCGCGGCGAGGTCGGCGGCGTCCTCGTAGGCGGCGCGACCCAGGGGGGACGCCGCGAGCGCCACCACCCCGAGCGCGACCGCCGCCGCGGCGCCGCGCCCGAGCGCGACGCGAGGCGAGGAGCGCCGCGCCATGCGCCCCTGCAAGACGAGGGCGAGCCCCAGCACCGCGGGCGCCACCACGCCGGGCAGCCACAGGCTGAAGTCGAGCGTGTTGTGGAGCGCGAGCGCGAGGAGCCCGCCGAGGGTGCCGGCCTCCAGCGGGCCGGCGCGCCACCGCCGGGCCGCCTTCCACGCCAGCATGGCGAACAGGACCCCCAGGGCCGCGGCGATCGGGATCCCCCAGTCGAGCGCCGCCTGCAGGTACTCGTTCTCCACGTGGGAGGAGGTATCGGAGCCGTCATTGAGGGGGACGAAGGCGGGCTCGAACCCGCCGCGGCCGACGCCGGTGAGCCAGTGCTCGCCGAGGAGCGGCATCGCCGCGCGCCAGACCGCCAGCTTGCCCTCGCGTGCGGTCAGCTCGTCGCCGGTCGTGGCGGACAGGTCCCTCCACACCTTGCCGCCGTTGAGGGCGACGACCAGCACCACGGCGCACGCGACGACCACGGCGATCGGCGCGAGCGGGACCTTGCTGCCCTTTGTCCCCTGCTTCCTCTCGGCGCGCTGGGACGGCAGCCGGACGCGCAAGAGCGCCCCCGAGACCGCCAGGCCGATCGCCAGCGCGACGGTGCCGGCGCGCGACGGGATGAGGAGCGAGAGGCAGACCATCGCGACCACCGCCCCGGCCCACAGGTAGCGCCGCGGCCCGGCCGCGTGGACGGCGAGGCCGAGGCAGACCGGCGCGATCAGCGCCAGGAGGCCGGACAGGTGGTTGGGGTTGAGCAGCGGGGCGAGGTATCGCGGGCGCGCGAAGCGCGGCTGGTAGAGGCCGTAGAGCGCCTCGGCGGAGGTGACGTGGTGGGCCAGGACGATCACCACCATGGCGAGGCCCAGCGCTCCCAGGCCCGACGCGAGGAGCAGCCGGCCGCCGCGGACGCTCGCGATCCGGATCGCCGCGTAGCCGAGGCAGATGTAGCCGAGCAGCTTGGCGACCTCGACCAGGGTGGCGGCCGGGTCATACGAGATGCTCGTCAGGCCGGGATCGGCCTGCCCGAGCGCGGCGGCGTTGGCCGCGGCCAGGTCGGCCTTGCCGGAGACGAGCTCGAGGAACGAGACCGGCAGCGGCACGAGCTGCAGGGCGGTGACCGCGGCCGCGGCAGCGAGGAAGATCAGGAGCGGCCCCGGGCGGGCGAGGGCCCGCCGCGACGTCACGTACGGCAGCGCGGCCAGGACCGCCAGCCCCGCGGCGCAGCACGCGGCGAGCCGCGGCGCGCCGCCGACGGCCAGCGTCGAGAACGCTGTCGCGAGCAGGACGAGGCCCGCCGCCATACGATCGCGCCGGTGCATGGCGACTGGGTCAGAAGATGCGCTCGGGAACGAAGATGATGTCGCCCGGGCGGAGGTAGAAGTTTGGCGCCTCGCCGTTGCCGATCTCCTCGACCGGGACGGTGTACTGCTGCTTCTTGTCGCCGTTCACGCGGGTGACCGTGACGGAGTTCTTCTTCGCCATGGCGGCGAAGCCACCCGCCTGCGAGATCGCCTCGACGATCGTCATGCCATAGGTGTAGGGCAGCTTGCCGGCCTTCTGGACCTGGCCGAACACCGAGACGCTGCGCGAGCGGTATTCCTTGACCAGCACCGAGACCTGCGGGTTGACGAGGTAGCCGTCGGCGAGGCGGCGCTGGATCTCCTCCTCGATCTGGCGCGGCGTGCGATCGGCGACGCTGACCAGGCCGATGAGGGGAAACGAGATGCTCCCCTCCGAGCTCACGTTGTAGGTGCCGCTCATGCTCTCCTGCCCGTACACGCGCACCTCGAACAGGTCGCCCGGGCCCAGGGAGGTGTCTTCCAGGTGCACCTCGTGGGTCGGGTACTCTGGCTCCGGCGCGCTCGAGCACGCAACCGCGAGCACGGCCGCCAGGGCGGCCCCCAGGGTGCGGGGCCACGGGGGCGGAAGGTGTCGGATCATGAACATGGAGCGGGTCCGGCGGGATTTTAGTGGAGTGTCAGCGGGCGATCAGGCACATGAGGGCGGAGAATCACGAGTCGGTTCGGGGCGCTCCCCCCTGCTGAGTGACACGTTCCCGGCCGAGGTTCAAAGGACCCGGCCGGTCCGGATTGCCCTTGCGGATTCGGGCCCCCCAGATAGCCTGATTCCGTGCCGCTGGACCGCAGAACCCCCGTCTTCGTGGCCGGCCACCGGGGCCTGGTCGGGTCGGCCGTGGTCCGGGCGCTGGAGGCGGCCGGATTCGAGCGCATCTTGTGCGTCCCGCGGGGACAGCTCGACCTTCGCTCCCAGGCCGCGGTGACCGGCTACTTCGAGCGGGCGCGCCCGGGGGTCGTCGTCCTGGCGGCCGCCCGGGTGGGCGGGATCGCCGCCAACAGCGCCCACCCGGCCGACTTCATTCGCGACAACCTCCTCATCCAGACCAACGTGATCGACGCCGCCTTCCGGGCCGGCGTGGAAAAACTCGTCTTCCTCGGGTCCTCGTGCGCCTACCCCCGGCTGGCGGCCCAGCCGATCCGGGAGGACCAGCTCCTGGCCGGCCCGCTGGAGGAGAGCAACGAGCCGTACGCGATCGCGAAGATCGCGGGGATGGTGATGGTGCGGGCGTACCGGCGGCAGCACGGCTTCCGGGGCATCTCCCTCATGCCCACGAACCTCTACGGGCCGGGCGACCGCTTCGACCTGGAGGCCGGTCACGTCGTCCCGGCCCTGATGCGCCGCTTTCACGAGGCGCGCCTGCGGGGGGAGCCGGAGGTCGTCGTCTGGGGCAGCGGGACGCCGCGGCGCGAGCTCCTCCACGTCGACGATCTCGCCCGCGCGGTCGTCTTCCTCCTCGAGCGCTACGACGGCGAGGAGCCGATCAACGTCGGGACCGGGCGCGACATCTCCATCGCCGAGCTCGCCGAGCTCATTCGAGATACCGTCGGCTACCAGGGGGCGATTCGATTCGACCCGTCGCGGCCGGACGGGACGCCGCGCAAGCTCCTCGACGTGAGCCGGCTGGCGGCGATGGGCTGGCGGCCGCGGATCGCGCTGCGCGACGGGCTGGCGGCGACCTACCGCTGGTACCTCGAGGAAGGCCCCGGGCGCGACGATCGGCGCTCCTGACGCCGATCAGAAGGCGGCCGCCGCGCCGACCACCGCCTCGTGCCGGATGTAGGACGGGTCGTCGAGGTCGGCCATGAACTGGGCGCGGAAGTCGGTCTCCACCGAGTGGAGGATGTACTCGGCGTAGAGGCTGAAGCGGTCCTGCAGCATCCAGTTGAACCGCGCGTTGGCCTCGAGGATGAAGTCGTCGCGGTTCTCGTCGGACGGCATCACCTGGGCCGGCACGCCCCGGTAGCCGCGGAAGCGGACGCCGAATCCGGCGCTCAGGATCCCGTTGGTGCGGATGGCGTGCGTCGCCGTCAGGTGGATCTTGTGCTCGCGGTAGAAGTTGGCGTTGATCGAGTCGTGGACGTCGTGCGAGTAGCCGAGCACGAGCCGTCCGACCGGCATGTAGCGCCAGCCGAAGTCCACGCCGCCGACGATGGTGCTGTAGTTCGGGCCGGACTCGTAGAAGCCGTTGGCGTAGCCGGCGTAGGCGTTGACGGTGGTCTTCTCGCTGATCAGCGAGTCCACGCCGGCGATGATCCTGAGGGGGTTCGACGAGATCTTGTACGGCATGCCGTCGAGCTCGTTGTCGCCGAGGGCGCCGTAGAAGCCGAACGAGCCGTCCAGGTACGCCTGGCTGTACGGGAAGAACCGCCAGGTGGTGCGCAGGCCGATCTTCTGCTGCAGCCGGTCGGCGAACTCCGACTCCTCCGACAGGAAGTAGTCGACGATGTTCTCGTACCGGATGTCGGCCGACAGCGTGCGGCCGATCGGGTGGAAGCCGAACCGGGCGATGAAGTGGTTGAGGTGCCGGTTCAGGTTCTCGCTCGACTCGAAGTTGGTCGGGCGCGAGACGCGCTGGAACTTGTCCTGCAGCGAGAAGGACGCGTTGCTCTGCGGGAAGAAGTGGAGCTTGCCGATCAGGTTGGCGTCGAGGTGGCGCTGGTCGCGCACCGCGTCCACCGACGACAGGTACTCCTGGTACTCGAGCTCGGCGCCGGCGCGGAACGCCAGGGTCGGCCGGCCGTTGTCGTCCGAGCCGATCCGGTTCTCCTCGGCCGAGGCGATGTCGAGGCCGGCGAGGAGGCGGAGGATCGGCGCGATCCGCTCGTTGGCCTCCTCGAAGAACACGTTGGAGATGACCCCGGCCTCGACCCCCACTCGAGGATGAAGGACGGTCGCCTCACCGACCTGGACGCCGGGGCCCTCCACCAGGACGTCCTGCGCGGACGCCACACTTGCAGCCGAAAGCACACCGGCCGCCACCGCCATCGTGAGAAAGCGCTTCATGCGAGTCGCTCGTCCGTGCGTGGTCTAGTAGAAGGGGCTCGCGTAGCCGGGCGGGTCGATCACGCCCGGGCTCTCCGGGAAGGGATCTTCCACGGTCGGATCGTCGGGCACGTCCGGCGCGTCCACATCGACGTCGAGCGGGCCGATATAGGAGATCTCCTCGCCGATGCAGGCCTCGGCCTCCTCGCGGAGGCCGCGGATCTTCTCGGATGAGACCGTGATGACGGTGTAGCGGTGGTACCGCTCGGGATCATCTCCGCTGGAGATGGCGACCGTCAGCCGGGCAGCGGCGTCGTCGATGATGTTGAGGAGCTGCTTCACCTGGAGCAGCTTGTCGTTGATGCAGTTGAGCTTGATGATGTCCTTCTTCTTGCGCGCCTCGGCCTTGAGCTGATCGATGCGCTGCCGATCGGACTCGGCCTGCACCGCCATCTCGGACGCGCGCGACTGCATCTCCTCCGGACCGACCTGCGCCTCCTTGGACATCGGCGCCGTGATGTCGGGCGTCGGCTCGGGCGCCGGAGCCGGCGCCGCTTCCGGCGTTCCTTCGGGCGCGGTGTCGGGCGTCGATTCGGGCGCCGCTTCGGGCGCCGCTTCGGGCGCCGCTTCCGGCGCTATCGGAGTCGGCGGGGCCTCCTCCGGCGCCGGCTGAGCGGACAGTGCGAACGTACCGACCGTCACGCCGAGGATGGCGGAGGTGGCTAGTAGTTTCCGCAGGTTTCGCATGTAATCTCGGGGGCCGAAGGAAAGCAGGCTCACTCTAACGGTCCACTTTCGGAGCTGTCAACCGAACGTACTACGACGCCACTCACTTGGTGCCCCGGCAGCACCACATGTTCACGCGGCGTGCGATGATCCGGATTGCGCCCGTGTCCTCCGCACCCGAGACCGTGAGAGTTTTCCCCTCCCGCGAGGCGCTGGCAGAGGCGGCCGCCGACCTCCTCCTCGTCCAGATGCGGGCCCGCCGGGGACGGATCCTGCTCTCGGGGGCAAGCCTCCCCCGCTCGACCTTCCGGCGGATCGCCAGCCAGGCGACCGCCTCGGACTACCGGTCGGTGCACCTCTTCTTCAGCGACGAGCGGATGGTCCCGGCGGACCACCCCGAGTCGGTCTACGGGACGGTGAAGCGCGCGTGGCTCGCCCCGTCCCGGTTCCCGCCCGAGCGGGTGCACCGGATCGTGGGTGACGTCACGGCCGAGCGGGCCGCACACCTTGCGGAGGAGGAGCTGCGCGCCGTGACCGGCGAGCCACCGCGCCTGGACCTGGCGCTCCTCGGGCTGGGTCGAGACGGGCACACGGCCGCCCTCTACCCGGGCGTGACGGATGCCTCCGACACCGATCGCCTGTACGCGCCGGCGCGCGGCGGGGCCCGCGTGACCGCGACGTTCACGCTGCTCGCCGCGTGTCAGCTCGTCGTCTTCGCGGTGTCCGGCGCGGATCGCGCCGAGGCGGTGCGGGCGGCGCTGCACGATCCGCCTGGCGCCGTCCCGGCGAGCCTCGTCGCGAGCCCCGGCCGGGTGCCTCTCTGGCTGCTCGATCGGGATGCGGCATCACGCCTCTCGTGATCGACGTCGCGATGGAGCGGCGGCGCGGTCGCGTCGCGACCGCGCGCCCGCCCGCGCGGGGGCCGCCGCCTCCGGCGCAATCCAGATCCCGCCCCGCCGTCCGCGGGCTTTGCGATAACATCGGCGAGCGATGTCGGGTGGCCGCGCACAGGTGATTGGCGTCATCGCGGCCCTCCTGCACGCGGCCTGTCAGTTCGATCCCTCCGGGCCCGGCGCCCAGCCCATCGACGGCGGCCCGGAGCCCGACTCCGGCGAGGTGCGGCCGGACGGAGGCGGCGGCCCGTCGCGCCACCTCCTGCTCAGCGAGATCAAGGCGAGCCCGAACGAGGCGCGCTTCGTCGAGATCTACAACCCGTCCTGCTCCACGGTCGACCTCTCCGACTACTACCTGACGGACGCGCAGAAGTACGCGTTCCTTCCCTCCTGGACCACCCCGGAGGAGCTGAGCTCGTCGGACCAGGTGGTCCGGTTCCCCGCCGGCGCCACCCTCGGCCCCGGCGGCGTGGCGGTGATCGCCGGCGACGGCGACGAGTTCATGAACGCCTTCGAGCGGGAGCCCGACTTCGCCCTCGAGCACGGCGGTTCGGCTGCGGATCCGGAGGCGATGGGCGGACGTTTTCGCACAGGCTTCAACGGCACGGCCACTCTCGATCGCGCGGAGTTCGGCATGACCTTCATGCAGAACGCTGGACTCGGTGACGAGGTCACGCTGCTGCTGTCCCTCGAAGG
>Ga0079224_100003236_pt1 | contig 20392 bp, 27 predicted proteins | sample Stecom2015_FD_80414 | JGI IMG/M metagenome (GOLD analysis project Ga0079224, IMG submission 80414) | Agricultural soil microbial communities from Utah to study Nitrogen management - Steer compost 2015 | ecosystem: Environmental > Terrestrial > Soil > Agricultural land | place: USA: Utah...
CCGACGGGGTGTCGATCGGCCTCGAGTGCAGGGAGGGCGCGCCGCGCGAGAAGGGCACGCATCTCCTGCTCGCCGTCGGCCGCACGGCGAACACCGATGACCTCGGCCTGGAGGAGGCCGGCATCGAGACCGACCAGCGCGGCTATGTGGTGGTGGACGAGGCGCTTCGCACCACGAACCCCGGCGTCTGGGCGCTGGGCGACTGCAACGGCAAGGGCGCCTTCACGCACACCGCCTACAACGACTACGAGATCGTCGCCGATAATCTGCTCGCCGGGGCTGCCCGCAAGCACACCGATCGCATCCCGGTCTACGCCCTTTACACGGATCCGCCGCTTGGCCGGGTGGGCATGAGCGAGGCCGAGATCCGCAAGGCGGGCATCGACGCCCTGGTCGGCACGCGCCCCATGACGCGCGTCGCGCGCGCGGTGGAGAAGGGCGAGACCAGGGGCCTTCTCAAGATCCACGTCGAGCGCGACTCGAAGCGGATCCTCGGCGCGGCGCTTCTCGGCACCGGTGCGGACGAGGCGGTGCATTCGCTCATCGACGTCGTGTACGCGAGGACGCCGTACCCGGAGTTCCAGCGCCGGGTGCGCATCCATCCCAACGTGAGCGAGCTGCTCCCCACGGTGCTGGAAAACCTCAAGCCCCTGGCGCCATCCGGCCCATCGAAATAGCCAGAGTAGGGACAGGACCCTTCATAAGGGGTATGGTGAAGGCATGAACACCGATCCCAACCGCATCACCCGGGCGCTGGACGAGGCGCTCAAGCTCACGTTCCCCGCGAGCGATCCAATCGCGGTGGGCGTCATCGAACCGGCTGCCGAGGCAACGACCGAAGCGCCCGCGCGGGCGTCGCAGGTGCCAGCGAAGGCCGAGCTGAGGCGCGCTGGCGAGCGCGGCCATGCGAACCACGGCTGGCTGGACTCGTGGCACAGCTTTTCCTTCGCGGACTATTTCGATCCTCGGCACATGGGCTACTCGGTCCTGCGCGTCATCAACGAGGACCGCATCCAGCCCGGCACCGGCTTCGGCGCGCATTCGCACCGCGACATGGAGATCATTACTTATGTCCTCGAAGGAGCGATCGCGCACGAGGACTCGATGGGCAACGGCTCGACGATCCGGCCGGGCGACGTGCAGCGCATGAGCGCCGGCACGGGCGTGCGGCATTCCGAGCACAATGCGCACGCCGGCGTGACGCACTTCCTCCAGATCTGGATCGAGCCGCGCTTCACCGGCATCAGGCCCTCTTACGAGCAGAAGCACATCCCGGAAGCCGAGAAGCGCGGACGGTTGCGCCTCATCGCCTCGCCCGACGGGGCGCACGGCTCGCTCAGGATCAACCAGAAGGCGTTCCTGTACGCGGGGCTCTTCGACGGCGCCGAGCGTGCGGAGCACTTGCTCGGCGCCGATCGCAAGGGCTACGTCCACGTCGCCCGCGGCAGTGTCACGGTGAACGGCCATGCCCTCGGGGCCGGCGATGCCCTGAAGGCCGACGGTGGCCGCATCGAGATCGCCGGCGGCAGGGACGCGGAAGTCCTTCTGTTCGACCTGCCGCCCGGATAGTCGCCGAAGCCTAATCCGGCTCCTTGGCAGGCGCGCAATAGGGCAGCATGCGCTCGCGCATGTCGTCCGGAATGGGGATCGACTTGAACGTCTCCAGCGAGACGTGGGCGACCTTGTGGCGGCCGCGGAACTTCCCGTCGCCGCCGACGCGGCCGCGGATGTCGAAGGTGATCGAGCTGCGGCCCAGGCGCGCGATGGCGAGCTCGAGCACGAGCGTGTCGCCAAGGTGGCACGGGCGGAAGAACTCGCAGCCGGTGTTGACGATCGGGAAGCCGACGCGGCGCTCGAGGTGCATCTCGTCGAAGGGCAGGTGGACGGCCTCCCGGAACCAGTCCTCGACGATGCCGGAGATCATCTCGAAGAAGTTCACGAAAAAGACGATGCCGGCCGGATCGCAATGGGAAAAGCGGATGAGGCGTTGCGTGGAGAAGGTCTTGGCCATCGGTTGAAGTATTTCCCTGCTGTGCTATGGTCGAGCCGGCACCCATTTTCCGCCGACTTACGGACTTTCTGCAGAACGCGATGAGCCTGCCTCGTACGGCAACCATCACCGGCGCAACCGCCGCCGGCGCGCGAGCGCCCGGCGCGACAGCGCGCGTTCTGCGCATCCCAGGCACGCTCGCCTGCCCTGGTCGCGCCCGGTAGCGGCGCGCGGCCGGCCGCCAAGAGCACCGCGGCCCACCGCCTGACCGGTACCGGGACCCGCCCGACTCGGATCACCGCCACGCCCGCACGCGAGGCGCTTTTTCTTCCAGAACGTTGTCGTCTCAACGGAGGCGCAGATGCCCAACACCAACACCAACCCCGGCTTGCAGGAGCCTGCGCAGGACCTCCTGGTTTCGGCCGCCGACGCGGAGGTCCTCGCTTCGATCGTCGACGGCGGCCGGCGCCTGGAGGGGCAGGAAGCGGAGGCCGCCGAGGCCCTCGTCAGCATGCTGATGGAGGCGCGCATGGTCCCGCACGAGAAGCTGCCGCCCGATCGGGTGGCGCTGAACATGCGGGTCACCTATCGGGAGGAGCCCGCGGGGGCGACCCGCACCGTGACGCTCGTCCATCCGCGCGAAGCGGACCCCTCGAAGGGCTGCATCTCGGTGCTCTCGCCGATCGGCCGCGCGCTGCTCGGGCGCTCGACCGGCGCGGTCAGCGCCGCCGGCATGCCCGGCGGCCGTGCGCTGAAGGTCCGCGTGCTCGAGGCGCAGGGCGCCGGCGACGGCAGCCGCGCCATGGCGGAGCCCGGGGAGGCATGACGTGCAGCTCGACCTCATTCTCATTCCGGAGACGGAGCTGCCGCTGCTCAGCCGATTCGACGGCCATGAGCCGCTGCGCGGCGAGCTCGAGCGCGCCATCGTCGTCTCCGACGAGGCGATGCCGAGCGATGTCGTGACGATGTACTCCAGGGTCGTCTATGTCGACGAGCGGACCGGCGCGGAGCGCGAGGTGGTGCTCGTGTACCCGTCACAGGCCGATGCCGCGGCGGGCCGCGTGTCCGTGCTCGCGCCGGTGGGCACCGCGCTCCTCGGCCTTTCGGCGGGCCAATCGATCGAATGGCCGTTTCCCGACGGCTCCGTGCGGCGGCTGCACGTCAAGGCGGTGGTCCAGCCGGGCGCGGACGTGTCGCGTGATTCGTTATAAGGCGGCGCGGGATCCGCACGATAGCCGCGTGGAGCGGCCACCGCTAGATTGGACTTGCAGTTCTCCCATCGCGCATCCACCACACCATTTCGCCAAGGGGATCGAATGCAAGCCCAATCGCAGTTCATCGACGTCTATCGCTCCATGACGCGCGCGGCCATCGACTCGATGAAGACGACGCTCCAGACGAGCGAGCGGTTCCACCAGCAGCAGCTGCAGATGCTGCGCGGAGCGCTCGAGCAGAACATGAAGTCGGCGCAGCAGCTTGCCGAGGTGCGCAGCCTCGACGACCTGCTGTCGCTGCAGAGCCAGATCGCCGGCGCGCAGGTCGCCCAGGCCATGGACGCCTGGCGGACCATCGTGCGCGCGGCAAGCGACACGCAGCTCACCGCCATGGCGCAGATGCAGACGCAGGTGGGGCAGGCGACCGATACCGTCCGCCAGGCCTACGACCTGACGGCGCGCGCGGCCGAGGACGTCACCCGCATGGCCGCCTCCCAAGTGAGCGCCGTCGGCGCCGCCGGCGCGAGGGAAGCGGGCAGCGAACGGCGCGAGCCCCAGAGAAAGAGCGCGTAGGGACGCCGCGGAGAGCGTAGCGCCATTCCGAGCGTTCTTGTCACGGGCGCGGGCCGGGGCCTTGGTCTCGAGCTCGCACGCCAGTACGCCGCCGACGGGTGGCGCGTGCTCGGAACGGTGCGCGATCCGGCCTCGGCTGCGCGCGTCGCCGCGCTCGGCGCGCGCCCCATCACCGCGGACGTAGCCGACAGCGAGTCGATCGCCGGCCTCGCCGCGACGCTCGCCGGCGAAGCCATCGATGTTCTCGTCTGCAACGCGGGCGTGGCTGGCCGGCGCGGCATGGCGCTGGGCAGCTTCGACTACGCCGAGTGGGAGCGGGTGCTGCGCGTCAACCTGCTCGGCGCCGCCGCCGTGGTGGAGGCGCTCATCGAGAACGTGGCGGCGAGCGAGCGCCGGGTCGTCGCTTTCCTGTCGAGCCGCCTGGGCTCGATCGCCGAGACGCGGGGCGAGACCCTGCCGTACTCGACCAGCAAGGCGGCGCTCAACCTGCTCGCGAAGGGGCTTGCGGTCAAGCTTGCGCATCGCGGCGTGGTCGTCGTCGCCCTGAGCCCGGGGTGGGCCCGTACCGACATGGGGGGCGCGGCAGCGCCGCTCACCCCGGAGGCATCGGTCGGCGGATTGCGCGCCGTCATCCGGTCGCTCGGAGCCCGCGATTCCGGCCGCTTTCTCTCGTACGACGGCGCGGAGATTCCCTGGTGAAGCGCTAGCGGCGGATGATCGAGAGCGCGCGGATCGCCCCTCGGACGTCGCAATGCGCTTGCACGCGCTCCACCCAGGGCCGCCGCGCGAGGCGGGCCTGCAGCGCAGGCCCCTGGCCGAGGCCGATCTCCACGCACAAGGCGCCGCCGGGGCGCAGGTACGCCGGCGCCTCCAGGAACAGGCGCCGCAGGATGCTGAGGCCCATGGCGCCGCCGTCGAACGCGAGATGCGGCTCGTGCGCCGAGATTTCCTCGCCGAGCCTCGGTACTTTGGCGCTGGTGATGTAGGGCGGGTTGCAGCAGATGAGCGCTGCGCTGCCTTCGAGCCCGAGGCGCTCGAGCGGCGCGAAGAGGTCGCCGACGTGGAACTCGACCCGCCCGCGCAGCCCCGTGAACGCGGCGTTGCGCTCGGCGAGCCGGATCGCCTCCGGCGAGAGATCGGCAGAGACCACGCGCACGCGGGGCTCGTGCCGGGCGAGCGCGAGGGCCAGATTGCCCGATCCCGTGCACACGTCCACCGCCAGGAGCGAAGCGTCGGGCAGCGCCCGCAGGAAGGCGAGCGCCGCGCGGCCCAGGATCTCCGTCTCGCGGCGCGGGATCAGCGCCTGCGGTCCGGCCAGGAGCTCGAGGCCCATGAAGTGCTGACGGCCCGTGAGGTGGGCGAGCGGCTTTCCCGCGCGCTTTTCCTCCACCAGCCGACGCAGGCATGCCCGCTCGCCGGGGGCGAGTTCGGGCAGGGCGTGGCCGTTCGCGGCCGCGATGGAGGCCGGGCGCCCGGCGGCGCACATCCACAGGCTGCGCGCCACGGCCTCTGGGGTTTCCTCCGGCTTGTCTTCGTGCGGCTCGAAGAACGCCCTGACTTCCTCGAGGAGCGCTGCATATTCCGGATGCACGGAGCGCAAGCGTAGACGAAAGCGCGCGGCCGGCGGACTTCGCGCCATGAGCCGGGCGGAGCGTGACCGACCGCCGACGCGCCGGGCGTAATCCTTACCTGCGCCCTAGCCCAGGGCCTGGAGCATCGGCGGGAAGAGCTTGGGAGCGGCGGCGCAGATGTCGCCCGAGGCCAGGTAGCTCTGCTCGCCCTTCAGGTCGCCGACGAGGCCGCCTGCCTCCTGGACGAGGAGCGCGCCGGCGGCCATGTCCCACGGCGCGAGGCCGAGCTCCCAGAAGGCGTCGAGGCGCCCGCAGGCGACATAGGCGAGGTCGAGTGCCGCGGCGCCGGCGCGGCGCACCCCCGAGGTCTTCTCCATGATGCTGCGCAGCTGCCGGAGGTAGAGATCGACGCGGCCGAGCTCCTTGAACGGAAATCCGGTGCCGACGAGCGCCTCGGAAAGCTTCGCGCAGCGCGAGACGCGGATGCGGCGATCGTTGAGGAACGCACCGCGCCCCCTCGAGGCGGTGAAGAGCTCGTCGCGCACCGGGTCGTAGACGAGCGCGTGCTCGAGCACCTTGCGGTGCTCCAGCGCGATGGACACGCAGTACTGCGGAAAGCCGTGGATGAAGTTCGTCGTGCCGTCGAGCGGGTCGATGATCCAGCGGTGCTCGGCCGCCTCGCTCGCCGCGCCCGATTCCTCGGCGAGGATGCCGTGGTCGGGATAGGCCTTGCGGATCGTCTCGATGATCGCCGCCTCGGCGGCGCGGTCGACCTCGGTGACGTAGTCGTGCGCCCGCTTGGAGCGCACGCTGAAGTCGCCGGCGAGCGCCGCGCGGTTGATGATCGAGCCGGCGCGGCGCGCGGCGCGAACCGCGATGTTGAGCATCGGATGCATGGGGGCCGCGTATTCTAAACGCCGTGCCCGCCTAGTTTCCGCCGGCCGGCCAGCCGGCGAGGACGATCTTGCCTATCGTCTTTCGCGTCTCGATGCGGGCGTGCGCCGCGCGCAGGTTCGCGGCGTCGATGGGCGAGAGCCGCTGGCTCGCCGTGGTGCGGATTTCGTTCGCGTCGACCCATCGGGCCACTCGCGCGAGCAGCCGGTGCTGCTCGATCATGTCGGGGGTGCCGAAGTTCGAGCGCGTGAACATGGCCTCGAAAGCGAACCGCGCGCACTTGCGCAGGATGGCCTTCAGGTCGACCGGCGCGGCGTTGGCGACGATGGAGCACAGATTTCCTTGCGGGCGCACCGCCTCTGCCATGTCGAGCCAGTAGCGGTCGAGATCGGCGCAGTTGAGGATGCAGTCGGCGCCGTCGATGCCGAGGCTGCGCAGGCTCTCGCGCAGCGGCTGCGCCGGATCGATGACGTGCGTCGCCCCCAGGCGCCGGCACCATTCGCCGCTCTCGGGGCGAGAGGCGGTGGCGAGCACCTGCAGCCCGAGGCGGCGGCCGATCTGGATCGCCATGGAGCCGACGCCGCCGGCGCCGGCGATGACGAGGAGGATCTTGCCGGCGTCCGCGCCGTCCGGATCGACGCCCATTCGATCGACGAGCGCCTCGTAGGCGGTGATGGAGGTGAGCGGCAGCGCCGCGGCTTCGGCGAAGTCGAGCGTCGCCGGCTTCGGCCCCACGATGCGCTCGTCGACGAGCTGCAGCTCGGCATTGGAGCCGGGCCGCAGAATCGAGCCCGCGTAGTACACCTCGTCGCCCGGGCGGAAGAGCGTGACCTGCTCGCCGATCGCCTCGACCACGCCGGCGGCGTCCCAGCCGAGGATGCGAGCCTCGGTGCCGCTCGCCGCCCGAGCGCCTCCGTAGCTGTCCATCCGGACCTTGGTGTCCAGGGGGTTGACCGATACCGCCTGCACGCGCACCAGGAGGTCGTGTCCCTTCGGCGGCGCCGGCGGCGGCACCTCCGCGTCCACCAGCGAGCGCGGGTCCTCCACCGGCAGCGAACCGGGGGCGAGAATGGCCTTCACGCCGGATATTCTAGACTTCGCCCCCCATGCCAGCGCTCGAAGACATCCGCATCGTGCTTTGCCGCCCGAGCCATCCGGGCAACATCGGCGCCGCCGCGAGGGCGATGAAGACGATGGGGCTCACCGACCTGCGCCTCGTCGCTCCGGGACGCTTTCCGGCGAAGGAAGCCGACTGGATGGCGACGCACGCGATCGACGTCCTCGAGCGCGCGACCGTGCACGCCTCGCTCGACGAGGCGATCGGCGATTGCGTGGCTGCGCTGGCGCTCTCGGCAAGGCCGCGCGAATGGTCGCCGCAAGTGCTCGACCTGCGCACCGCCGCCGCACGCGCCTGCGCGCTCGACGGAAAGGTGGCTTTCGTCTTCGGCAACGAGACTTCGGGCCTCACGAACGAGGAGATGTTCGCCTGCCAGTTCCTCGTGCACATTCCCGCCAACGCGGCGGCAAGCTCGCTCAATCTCGCGCAGGCGGTGCAGGTGGTGGCCTACGAGGTCTTCATGGCGGCGGGACCGGTACCCGTCCGGGAGCGCACGGAAAAGCTCGCAACCGTCGAGGATCTCGAGGGCTTGCATGCCCACCTCCTCGAAGCGGCGACGGCGAGCGGCTTCTACGACCCGGCCTCGGGCGCGAAGCTGCCCGAGCGGCTGCGGCGGCTCTTCTCCCGCGTGCCGGCGCTCAGCCGGGAGGAGGTGAATATCCTTCGCGGCCTTCTCAAGGCCTTGGGCGCCGGGCCGGCCGGGAGGGGCGGCGGGGGCGGGGAAGACGGGTGCAAAAATAGTTGATCGAAAAACTCGGGAAAACGTAGAATCCTTTCATGTTCAGGCAACTGCGTAACGACATCGCCTGCATCCTGGAGCGCGATCCGGCGGCGAGGAGCACGTGGGAAGTTCTTACCTGCTACCCCGGGCTGCATGCCATCTACATCCACAGGCTGTCGCACTGGTTCTGGAAGAACGGCCTGCAGTGGCTCGGGCGCATGACATCGCAGCTCGGCCGCTGGCTGACCGGCATCGAAATTCATCCCGGAGCGAAGATCGGCCGCTGCGTCTTCATCGATCACGGCATGGGCGTAGTGATCGGCGAGACTGCGGAGGTCGGAGACGGCTGCACCATCTATCAGGGCGTGACCCTCGGCGGCACGTCCCTGTATCGCGGCACCAAGCGCCACCCGACCCTCGGCAATGGCGTCGTGGTGGGTGCGGGCGCCAAGATCCTCGGCGGCTTTACCGTCGGCGACGGAGCACGGGTGGGGTCGAACGCCGTGGTCGTCAAGGAGGTGCCGGCGGGGGCGACGGTGGTGGGCATTCCGGGTCGCATCGTGGAAGACTCTGCCACGCGTGCGGCGGCGCGGCAGGCACAGCGCTTTGCCGCCTACGCCGTCGTACAAGAGCAGGATGATCCGTACGCCAAGGCGATCCAGTCCCTCGTGGAGCATTCCCAGGAGCTCGAGCGCGCCGTCGCCGCGCTCCAGGAGCGGCTTGCGAGGATGGAGCGGGCGGAGGCGGAGCAGCGCGATCCGCTGCGGGCCGTCAAATAACTGTTTATGGGGGGTTTTGTCCTTCGGGAAGAAAACTTGACCGTTTTCGTCGGAAATCGGTATACTTGAGCACGTTAATCGGGTATTTGCCAACGGGAACGACATGAGACTTACCACGAAGGGCAGGTTCGCTGTCACGGCCATGGTCGACCTCGCCATGCGGCATTCGCGCGGCCCGGTCACGCTGGCGGCAATCAGCGAGCGGCAGCACATCTCGCTTTCCTACCTCGAGCAGCTTTTCGGCAAGCTGCGCCGTCACCAGCTCGTCTCGAGCGTGCGCGGCCCGGGCGGCGGCTACAACCTCGCGCGCCCCGCGCACGAGGTTACGGTGGCCGACATCGTCACGGCCGTCGACGAGCCGCTCGACGCGACGCAGTGCGGCGGCAAGGAGAACTGCCACGACGACCGCCGCTGCATGACGCACGATCTCTGGGCGACGCTGAACGAGAAGATGTACGAGTACCTCTCGTCGGTGACGCTGAGCGACCTCATCGCGCACCACAATGGCAAGCCCGTTGCCGTGATCAAGCAGTTCCGGCCGACGGGGACCGAGCCCGAGAAGGAGCAAGTCGCCGCATGAAGCTGCCGATCTACCTCGACTATTCCGCCACCACGCCCGTCGACCCCCGGGTCGCCGAGAAGATGATTCCGTACCTCACGGAGATCTTCGGCAACCCGGCGAGCCGCTCGCATGCCTTCGGCTGGGCGGCCGAGGAGGCGGTGGAAGAGGCGCGGAAGCACGTCGCGGCGCTCATCAACGCCGACCCGAAGGAGATCGTCTGGACCTCGGGCGCCACGGAAGGCAACAACCTCGCGATCAAGGGCGCGGCGCATTTCTACAAGACGAAGGGCAAGCACCTCATCACGCAGAAGACGGAGCACAAGGCCGTCCTCGACACGTTCCGGGAGCTCGAGCGCCAGGGGTTCGAGGCGACCTACCTGGACGTCCAGCCGAACGGCATCGTTTCGGTCGACGACCTGAAAGCCGCCATTCGCCCGGACACGATCCTCGTCTCCATCATGATGGTCAACAACGAGATCGGGGTGATTCACCCGGTCTGGGAGATCGCCGACATCTGCAAGGAGAAGGGCATCATCTTCCACTGCGACGCGGTGCAGGGCGGCGGCCGCATCGACATCGACATGAACAGGCTGCGCGCCGACCTCCTCACGATCACGGCCCACAAGATGTACGGGCCCAAGGGCATCGGCGCGCTCTACGTGCGCCGCAAGCCGCGCGTTCGCCTCGAGGCGCAGATCCACGGCGGCGGGCACGAGCGGGGCTTTCGCTCCGGCACGCTCGCCACGCACCAGATCGTCGGCTTCGGCGAGGCGGCGCGCCTTGCGAAGCTCGAGATGGCCGCCGACAACGAGCGCGTCCGGGCGCTGCGGGACCGGCTCTGGAACGGCATTCGCGACATCGAGGAGGTCTACGTCAACGGCGACATGGAGCGGCGCATCCCGCACAACCTCAACGTGAGCTTCAACTTCGTGGAGGGGGAGTCGCTGATGATGGCGGTGAAGGACATCGCCGTGTCGTCGGGCTCGGCCTGCACGTCCGCCTCGCTCGAGCCTTCGTACGTGCTGAGGGCGCTCGGCCGCTCCGACGAGCTGGCGCACAGCTCGGTCCGCATCACGCTCGGACGCTTCACCACGGAGGAGGAGATCGACTACGCTGCAAACCTCCTCAAGGCGAAGGTGGCGAAGCTGAGGGAGCTGTCGCCCCTCTGGGAGATGTACCAGGAAGGGGTCGACCTCGAGTCCGTCCAGTGGGCGGCGCACTGAGGCTTTGTTGACGCAAAGGGATTTCTGAGAGAGAGAACGAAACCATGGCTTACAGCGACAAGGTCATCGACCACTACGAGAACCCCCGCAACGTCGGTTCCTTCGACAAGAGCGACACGTCGGTCGGCACCGGAATGGTCGGTGCGCCGGCCTGCGGCGACGTCATGAAGCTGCAGATCAAGGTCGGCGCCGACGGACGCATCGAGGACGCGCGCTTCAAGACGTACGGCTGCGGCTCGGCCATTGCCTCGAGCTCGCTCGTCACGGAGTGGGTGAAGGGCAAGACGCTCGAAGAGGCCGCGACGATCAAGAACACGCAGATCGCCGAGGAACTGGCGCTGCCGCCGGTCAAGATCCACTGCTCCATCCTCGCCGAGGACGCGATCAAGGCTGCGGTGGAGGACTACCGCAAGAAGCACGGCCTCGCGGTCGTCGAGGGCGACAAGCAGGTGGCCTGATGGCAGTGACCCTCACCGAGAAGGCGGCGAGCCACGTGCAGTCGTTCCTCGCCAAGCGCGGCAAGGGCATCGGGGTCCGCCTGGGCGTGCGCACCTCCGGCTGCTCGGGCATGGCCTACAAGCTCGAGTTCGCCGACGCCGCCAACCCCGAGGACGTGCAGTTCGAAAGCCACGGCATCAAGGTGCTCGTCGACCCCAAGAGCCTGCCTTACATCGACGGCACCGAGCTCGACTACACGCGCGAAGGCCTCAATGAGGGGTTCCAGTTCCGCAACCCGAACGTCAAGGACCAGTGCGGCTGCGGCGAGAGCTTCAACATCTAGCCGGTTGGGCAATCACTTCGAACTGTTCGAGCTGCGCCCGGCATTCGCCATAGACGCCGCTCGGCTGGACGAGGCCTACCGCCGCGCCCAGGCGGCCGTGCATCCCGACCGGTTTGCCGCCGCCAGCGACGCGGAGCGGCGGGCCTCCATGCAGTGGACCACGCGTTTGAACGAGGCCTATCGGGCGCTCAAGGATCCCGTGCAGCGTGCGAAGCACCTGCTCGAGCTTCACGGCGTGGACGTCGCTTTCGAGACCAATACGCAGATGCCGCCGCAGTTCCTCATGCAGCAGCTCGAGACGCGCGAGCGCCTCGAAGCGGCCACTGCCGGAAAGGATGCGGCGGCGCTCGATGCGCTGGCCGACGAGCTTGCCGGGCAGCGCAGGGCGCTCGAGGAAGCCCTCGGCGAGGCGATCGACGAGCGCTCGGACTACGCCGGCGCCGCCGATCTCGTCCGAAAGCTCATGTTCCTTCGCCGGATCGGGGAAGAGATCGACGCGGCCTACGAGGCCATCGAGTAACCGCCATGGCGCTTCTGCAGATTTCCGAGCCGGGCCAGTCGCCGGCGCCGCACGAGCGAAAGCTTGCCGTCGGGATCGACCTCGGCACGACCAACTCGCTCGTCGCCACCGTCCGAAGCGGCGTGGCCGTGGTGCTCCCGGACGCGCAGGGCCGCAAGCTCCTGCCTTCCGTCGTTCGCTATCTGCCCGACGGGAAGGTCGAGGTGGGATATGCCGCGAAGGCGCGCCAGGCGAGCGATCCGCGGAACACCGTGGCCTCCGTCAAGCGCTACATGGGGCGCGGCATCCGCGACGTGGCGCATGCCGAAGGCGATCCGTACGACTTCGTCGACGCGCCCGGCATGGTGCAGATCCGCACGGTCGCCGGGCCGAAAAGCCCGGTCGAAATCTCGGCCGAGGTGCTGAAGGTGCTGCGCAGGCGCGCCGAAGAGAGCCTCGGAGGACCGCTCGCCGGCGCCGTGATCACCGTTCCGGCGTACTTCGACGACGCCCAGCGCCAGGCGACCAAGGATGCCGGGCGCCTCGCCGGGCTGAACGTGCTGCGGCTGCTCAACGAGCCGACCGCCGCCGCGGTCGCCTACGGCCTCGACAACGCCGCCGAGGGCGTCTACGCGGTCTACGACCTGGGCGGCGGCACGTTCGACCTGTCGATCCTGCGCCTGTCGCGGGGCATCTTCGAGGTGATCGCGACGAGCGGCGACTCCATGCTCGGCGGCGACGACTTCGACCAGCGCGTGTACTGCTGGATCCTCGAGAAAGCGAAGCTCCCGCCGCTGCCGGCGCCCGACATGCGGCTGCTCATGATGAAGGCGCGGGAGGCGAAGGAGTACCTGTCGGTTCACGCGCAGACCCGCATCACCGCAAGGCTCTCGATCGGCGAGGTCGTCGATGTCGAGCTCGACGGCGAGACGTTCTGCAACATCACGCAGACGCTGGTGCAGAAGACGCTCGTCCCGGTGCGCAAGGCGCTGCGCGACGCGGGGCTGCGGCCGGACGAGATCAAGGGCGTCGTCATGGTCGGCGGCGCGACGCGCATGCCGCAGATCCAGCGGGCGGTGGGCGAGTTCTTCAATCGCGATCCGCTCAACAACCTCGACCCGGACAAGGTCGTGGCGCTCGGCGCGGCGATGCAGGCCGACGTCCTGGTCGGCAACAAGCGCGAGGGCGACGAGTGGCTGCTGCTCGACGTGATCCCGCTCTCCCTCGGCATCGAGACGATGGGCGGGCTCGTCGAGAAGATCCTGCCGCGCAATACCACCATCCCGGCGGGCCGGGCGCAGGAGTTCACCACTTTCAAGGACGGGCAGACGGCGATGAGCTTCCACGTGGTGCAGGGCGAGCGCGAGCTCGTCTCGGACTGCCGCTCGCTCGCCCGCTTCGAGCTGCGCGGCATTCCTCCCATGGCCGCCGGCGCGGCGCGCATCCGGGTGGAGTTCCAGGTCGACGCCGACGGCCTGCTCTCCGTCTCGGCGCGGGAGAGCACCACGGGCATCCAGGCCTCCATCGCTGTGAAGCCTTCGTACGGCCTGGGCGACGCGGACATCGAGCGCATGCTGCGCGACTCCATCGAGCACGCGGAAGAGGACGTGCACGCGCGCGCGCTCGCCGAGAGCCGGGTCGAGGGGCAGCGCCTCATCGAGGCCACGCGCTCGGCGATGCAGGCGGATGCGGCGCTCCTCGCCGAGTCGGAAGCGAAGAGCATCGATGCGGCGCTGGAGGCTCTCGCCGCGGCCGTCGCCGGCAGCGACCACCGGGCGATCAAGCAGGCGATGGAGGCGCTCGGACGCGCCACCGACTCGTTCGCCGCGCGACGCATGGATGAAAGCATCCGGCGGGCGCTCGCCGGCCGTCGGATCGGGAGCCTCTAGTGCCGAAGCTCAAGGTCCTTCCGCACGCCACGCTCTGCCCGGAAGGCGCCGAGGTCGAGGGTCGCCCCGGCGTGTCGATCCTGGACACGCTCCTCGAGCACCACATCGAGGTGGAGCATGCCTGCGAGAAGCAGGCGGCCTGCACTACGTGCCATGTCATCGTGCGCGAGGGGTTCGACTCGCTGGAGGAAGCCTCCGAGAAGGAGGAAGACATGCTCGACAAGGCCTGGGGGCTCGAGGCGACCTCGCGCCTGTCGTGCCAGGCCAAGGTCGCCGACGCCGACCTCGTCATCGAGCTGCCCAAGTACACCATCAACTACGAGCGGGAAGGGGGAGGCAAGAAATGAAGTGGACCGATACGCTCGAGATCGCGATCGCACTTTCCGAGAAGCATCCCGAGCAGGACCCCGCCCGGGTGCGTTTCACCGACCTCTACAACTGGGTGCTGCAGCTCGACGGGTTTGACGACGACCCCAAGCGCTGCGGGGAAAAGATCCTCGAGGCTATCCAGGCCGCGTGGATCGAGGAGGTTTCCTAGCCCGCTTCGGTCGGCGGGCGGAATCGCGTCAAGGCACGGCGCTTGCAGCCTCGAGGGACGTTCTCCACAAAGGAGGTCCCATGCAACGCAAGGATCAGCAGAAGCGCGGTGAAGGCAGCTACTCCGGCACCAAGGACTACAACGAGCGGACGAAAAGCTTCGTCCGGTCGGGGAAGGTGAAGGAGGCGGCTCGCGAGGCGAAGCCGCAGTCCGAGGAAGAGGCGCACCAGATGCATAAAGCCGAGCGCATCGGCAAGCAGCACGCGCGCGGGGAGGATCCGGCCCTGCACGATCCCGAAAAGATCCAGGACGATCCCAGCTTCCCGCGCAAGTAGGAGAGAGGCTCCGGGCGAGCCTACTTTGGCGGCGCCTGCCTGCGCCGCAACTCGCCCCAGAGCTGGTCGAGCCGGTCGTAGCGCCCGCAGCCCGTGACGTAGAAGAAGTAGCGCGCCGGGTTCTTCTTGTAGAAATCCTGGTGGTAGTCCTCGGCGGGCCAGAACTCGGTCGCAGGGAGGATCGGCGTGACGATCTCGTCCTTGAACGGCTTGTGCTTCTGCCAGTAGGCCTTCGAGGCTTCCGCCAGGCGCTTCTGCTCCTCGTCGTGATAGAAGATGCCCGGCCGGTACTGCGAGCCCCCGTCGCAGAACTGGCGGTTCAGCGTGGTCGGATCGTGGTTCAGCCAGAACACTTCCAGGAGCTTCTCGTAGCTCACCTTGGAAGGGTCGTAGGTGACCTGCAATGCCTCCGTGTGGCCCGTAACCCCGGCGCTCACCTGCTGGTAGGTCGGGTTGGGCGTCTTGCCGGCCGTGTAGCCCGAGATCGTCTCCAGCACCCCCGGAACCTTGTCGAAGGTTTCTTCGGTACACCAGAAGCAGCCGGCCGCGAACGTCGCTTTCTTCGTCTGGGCCGGAGCCTGGGCGAGCGCAAGGGCGGGGACCAGGGCAAGGGCCAGCCACACGAGAAGTCTCGGAATCATTTGCGCAGCTCCGCAAGGACGGCGTCGATGACTGGTTGGTCGCGCAGGCAGAGCACGACCTTACTTAGCGGCGAGCTGCGAGCTGCCGCCACGTAGGCCCGGGCGCAGACGTCCGCCGGGACGGCGAAGATTCCGCTCGAAACCGCCGGGAACGCGACGCTCTCCCAGCCACGGGACTTCGCGGCCTCGAACGCCGCCTTCAGCGCGCGGATCAGCTTCTCCTCCTCGCCGCTTTCGCCGTGGCGTGGCCCGACCGCGTGGATCACGCCTTTGAACGGGAGGCGGCCGGCGCCCGTTACGGCCGCGGTGCCGGTCGCAAAAGACCCGTGCGTTGCGACGAGGCGGTCGGATTCGGCCTGCAGCTCGGGGCCTGCGGCGCGGGCGATGGCGCCGGCGACGCCGCCGCCATGGGCGAGGTGCCCATTGGCCGCGTTGACGATGGCCTCCACCGGCTGGGCGAGAAGGTCTCCGCGGACGACCACGAACCGGCGGCCCGGGGAGGGTTCTTCCTGCGCGAGGATCTCGTCTTTCGTGGCTACTCCACCTTCGCCTTCGCCCTCAGGCTGCGGACCATCTCGTTCACCTTGTTCTGAACGAGCTGCTGCTGGATGCGCGGCTTCACTTCCGCGAGCGTGGGGAACTTGACCTCGCGAACGTCCTCGAGCTTGATGACGTGGAAGCCGAAGCGCGTGCGCACCGGGGCCTCGGTGTACTTGCCCTTCTCGAGCTTCATCATGGCCTCGGAGAACGCCTTGTCGAACACGGCGGGCACGTTCCAGTCGAGGTCGCCGCCCCGCGCCTTCGTGCCCGGGTCGGTGGAGTTCTTCTCCGCGAGCTCGGCGAAGCTCGCGCCTTTCTTCAGGTCGGCGATGAGCGCCTTGGCCTGGTCCTCGGTCTCGACGAGGATGTGGCGCGCCTTGTACTCCCTGTCGCCCTGCTGCGCCTTCACGCGCTCGTACTCCTTCTGGATCTCGGCGTCGCTCACCGGGTTCTTGCGGATCCATTCGCCGATGTAGGCGTCGATGAGGATCTGCTGGCGGGCGATCTCGAGCTGGTTCTGCACCTCGGCCGAGCGGGCGACGGGGCTCTTCTGCGCGACCTGCGCCACGACCTCGCGATTGATGAGGTTGTCGCGCACTGCCGCGCGGGTCTCTTCGCTGTCGGGCGCGCCGCGCGCCTGCTGCTGCTTCATGACGTATTCGAGCCGCGCCTTCGGCACGGGGACGCCGTTCACCGTCGCGATGGCCTCCTTCGGCTGCGCCTGCGCGGAAGCGAGCAGGGGCGCCGCGAGGAGGAGGGCGGCGAGCGTTCTGGAAATCATGGGGTTCCTTTCAGTTCTTCGGGGCTGCGCGCGCTGATGGCGAGCGCATGGATGGGGTGCTGCATCAGGGAGCCGAGCGCGTCGTAGATCATGCGGTGGCGCGCGACCGTGGGCCGGCCGGAGAAGCGCGGCGAGACGATCGTCACGCGCCAATGGGTCTGACCTTCGGGCCGTGCGCCCGCATGGCCGATGTGCCGGTCGCTTTCGTCGTGCACCTCGAGCGAGACAGGCTCCAGTGCGGCCAGGCGGCTGCGGATCTCATCGGCGACGTTCACGGCGATTTCTTCCCTCGCGCTCAGGATTTCTCTTCCTGAACATACTTGGAGAGGAGGAGCGACTGGGCGATGATGAAGGCAATCATGAGCCCCATGCCGCCGAACAGCTTGAAATTGACCCAGAGGTCGGTGGAGAAGCTGTAGGCCACGTACAGGTTCGCGATCCCCATGAAGAGGAAGAAGCCCACCCAGCTCCAGTTGAGCCGCTCCCAGACCGGCTCGGGAAGCCGCAGCTGCTCCGACAGCATGGCGCGGATGAGGTTGCGCCGGAAGCCGAGCGCCGAGACGGCGAGCACCACGCTGAAGAGCCAGTACAGCACCGTCGGCTTCCACTTGATGAACGTCTCGTCCTGCAGGAAGAGCGTCGCCCCGCCGAAAACGACGATGATGCCGAGGCTCGACCAGAGCATGCCGGGCACGCGCTGGCCGCGCAGCTTGAGCCACCCGACCTGCAGCGCCGTGACCGCGATGGCGACGGCCGTGGCGACGTAGATGTCCCACAGCTTGAAAGCCACGAAGAACAGGGCGACGGGGAGAAGATCGAACAGGAACTTCATCGATGCGCGTGATTTTACTAGGATTTCAGGTATTCAATGGGTCAGGAAACGGACCCTATCCAACCCCTCCCGGAGAGACCCATGGCGCAGGTGAGGCTGATCGAGTATCGCGACGCGAGCCCGGAAGTAAAGGCCGTCTATGACGACATCATGAAAGCACGCGGCACGGACTGGATCAACAATTTCTGGAAGGCGCTCGCCAACGACCCGCGCGAGCTCAAGCGGGTCTGGGAGGCCGTCAAGTCGGTCATGGGCCCGGGCGCCCTGGATCCGCTCGTCAAGGAGCTCGTCTACGTCGCGGTGAGCGCCACCAACAATTGCGAGTACTGCCTGCATTCGCACATCGCCGGCGCCCGGAAGAAGGGCATGACCGACGCGATGCTGATGGAGCTCATGGCGGTCGTCGCGCTCGCGAACGGGAACAATGCCCTCGCGAGCGGCCTGCGCATCGAGGTCGACCCGCAGTTCCGGTAGAGTCCGGCAACCTCACCACCAAGGGAGACTCACTTGTCGCCGAGACTCGGCATCGCGGTGCTGCTCGTCATTTCCGTGCTGTTCGGCTCGAACCATGTCGCGGCGCGGCTCGCGATCGACCACGGCACGAGCGTTGCGGCCGCGGTGGCGGTGCGCTCCGGCTGCACGGCGCTCTTTCTTTTCCTGCTCCTGCGCGGCGCCGTCGGGCTGGCGAAGGAAGTCTTGCCGCGCGCGCTTCTGACGGGCGGTCTCGTTGCGCTGCAGAGCTACTGCCTCTACACGGCGGTCTCGATCATTCCCGTCGGCCTTGCGCTCCTCGTCTTCCAGACCTGTCCGATGCTCTTCGTGCTGGTCTCCATCGCCACGGGGAAGGAGAAACCGCATGCCGCGACGCTTCTCCCGATTCCGGTCGCGCTTGCGGGGCTCGCGCTTGCCCTGGGCGTAGGAAGCGGCCCGGCGCCGGAAGCCACCGGGGCACGCATGGCCGCCGGCGTGGCCTGGGCGTTCGGCGCGGCGCTCGCCTTCACGGTGGTGATGTACTCGAACGCGCACTGGCTGAAGGGGCTCGACGGCCGGGTGCGGACGTTCTACATGATGATCGTGACGGCGGTGCTCGTCCTCGCAGGCGGAGGCGCGGCCGATGCACTGGCGCTTCCGGCCGACGGCACCGGTTGGCTCGGGCTGATTCTTCTCACCGCCCTTTACGGCACGGCGATTACGTCGTTCTTCCTGATTCTTCCGCGGCTCCGGGGCGCGACGGGAACCATCGCGCTCAATTTCGAGCCGATCGCAGCGCTCGGCATCGCGTGGGCCGTCCTGGGACAGGCCGTCGCGCCCCTTCAGGTGCTCGGCGCTTTCGTCGTCGTCGCCGCAATTGCCTGGCTGAGCCTCGCCAGGCGCTGAGCCCGTTTTCCCCGCCCTCTCAGGCGCTGAGGACGCGCTCCCGGGAGCGGTAGAGTCTCTCGACAAGCTCGGCACGGCGCTCGAGCACCGCGCGCTGGTTCATGTAGCCCTTGTCGGTGATCTCGTTCGCGTCGATCGAAGGCGGCTCGGTCATGATCATGAGCCGCGCAGGGCAGGTCGAGCTGGCAGCACCTTCCGCCTTCAGTGCGTCCAGCACCTTTTCGAGCTTTGCGATGATCTCCGCCTGCGTAAGGCTCTTCGCCGCGGGGCTGAGGAATACGAGGGCGCCGAGCTCGTCGCGGTCGTGACCCGTGATCACGGCGTCCTGGATCAGCGTATCGGCGGCGGAGATGAGCCGAATTCGAACGGCACCGACGTGCACCCACGTTCCGGTGGCGAGCTTGAAGTCCTCCGCGACGCGGCCGTCGAACACGATTCCCTTGGCCGGGTCCTGCGGATCGGCGAACCGGACCGCATCGCCGATGCGGTAGAAGCCTTCCTCGTCGAAAGCGACCTTGGTGGCCGCCTCGCCCTTGTAGTAGCCGGGCGTCACGTTCGCGCCGCGCACCCGCACCTCGAGCTTGCCGGCCGCCGGGACGAGCTTGAGCTCGCAGCCGGGGACCGGGAGCCCGATCACGCCGGCGCGCTCCATCAGGAAGTGCACCGAGGTGGCGAGGGGCGCCGTTTCGGTCGAGCCCCAGGCCGAGAGCATGGCGAGCCGGCCGTCCTTCTCCTGCTCGGCGAGCCGCTCGATGCGCTCCCAGAGCGGCTGCGGAAGGGCCGCCGCGGCATAGAAGAGGACGTCGAGATCCTTGAAGAACGTGCGGCGCAGCTCCGCGTCCTGCTCGAGATGCGGGACGAGGAGGTCGAACCCGCGCGGCACGTTGAAGTACATCGTGGAGGGCACTTCGCGCAGGTTGCGGATCGTCGTCTCCACCAGCCCGGGCATCGGCTTGCCGCCGTCGATGTACAGCGTGCCGCCGTTGCGCAGCACCAGGTTGAAGTTGTGGTTGCCGCCGAAGGTGTGGTTCCAGGGCAGCCAGTCGACGACCACCGGCGGCCGGTCTTCCACGAAGGGCCAGGCTTGCGCGAGCTGCTGCTGGTTCGCGCACAGCATGCGGTGCGTGTTGATGACGCCCTTGGGTTGCCCGGTCGAGCCGGAGGTGAAGAGAATCTTGGCGAGGCTTTCGGGCTTGAGCGCGGCATGGGCGCGCTCCACGGCGGGCCCGGGGCTTGCCTCGAGGAGCTTCTGCAAGGGCGTCGACGTGGCGCCGACCGCGTCGAGCGCCGGCGCGAACTTCTGCGGATCGGCGGTGAAGACGAGACCGGGACGCACGAGCCCGAAGATATGCCGGAGCTTGCCGAAGTCCTTCGACATGAGCGAGTACGCGGGCGACACGGGTGCGACCGGGACGCCGACGTGCTGGCCGCCGAGCGAGAGCAGGGCATGGTCGATGCTGTTGTCAGAGAGGATGGCCACCGGACGCTCGGGGCCGAGCCCGAGATCGAGGAGCGCCTGGCCTATGCGGCGCGCG
>Ga0079224_100003240_pt1 | contig 20385 bp, 21 predicted proteins | sample Stecom2015_FD_80414 | JGI IMG/M metagenome (GOLD analysis project Ga0079224, IMG submission 80414) | Agricultural soil microbial communities from Utah to study Nitrogen management - Steer compost 2015 | ecosystem: Environmental > Terrestrial > Soil > Agricultural land | place: USA: Utah...
GGGCAGGGCGGTGCGGTATACTTCGCGCCCTCGGAGGGATGGATGAGTGGTTTAAGTCGCACGCCTGGAAAGCGTGTAGGGGTTAACAGCCCCTCGGGGGTTCGAATCCCCCTCCCTCCGCCAGGAACCATTCTGAAGACTAGGCGCCGCAGCCGAATCCTCTCCGAAGCGCCGCTTCAAACCGCACCAGAACCCACGGACTGATGTACACTCGGCTCACACTTTTGTGGGCTGACATGGGGGTTTTGGGGTTATGCCGCGGATCGGGGATTCCAAGTCGCCCGCCCAAGTGGCGGCGATCGTGAAGGCGGGCACGCCCGGCAAGTATGCCGTCGGTGGCGCGCCCGGGTTGGCGCTGGTCATCCAGCCGAGCGGCACCGCCTCATGGGTCGTACGGCTGCGGGTCGACGGCAAGAGCACTGACCGCAGGCTGGGCAGCTACTCGCTTCACGGCGGCACCGGCGACGCGCTGACGCTCGCGCAGGCCCGAAAGAAGGCGCCCGAGTTGCGGGTCGAGATCGGCAAGGGCACCGACCGGACCTCGGTCAGGCGCACTGAGCGCGAGGCCGCCCAGCAGGCCGCCGTCGAGCGCGCCAAGCAGAGGACCTTCGCCGAGGTCGCCTTCCTCGCGCACGAGACGAAGGCGGGCGGGTTCAAGAACGCCAAACACGCCGCCCAGTGGATCACCACGCTGGAGACGTACGCGTTCCCGACCCTCGGCGAGAAGTCGGTCGCGGACATCCGGGCCGGCGACGTCGTCGAGACGCTGAAGCCGATCTGGCACGAGATCCCCGAGACCGCCAGCCGTGTCGCGCAGCGGATCGGGGCCGTCATGCGCTACGCGGAGGCGCACGGCTGGACTGACCGCGCGCCGGTGAAGGCGGCGCTCGAGCTGCTCGGCAAGCAGGGGGCCAAGTCCGAGAGCCACCCGGCGCTGCCGATCGCTGACATGCCCCGATTCATGGTCGCACTCCGAGCCGCCGAGGGCATGGGCGCGCGGGCGCTGGAGTTCGCCATCCTGACCGCCGCGCGTTCCGGCGAGGTCCGCGGCGCGACGTGGCGCGAGATCGATCTGAAGACAAAGCTCTGGACCGTACCGGCAGCGCGGATGAAGGCCGAGGTCGAGCACGTCGTGCCACTGTCCGACGCTGCGGTGGCGCTTCTGAAAACCTTGCCCCGCGGTGAGCCCAGCGACCTGATCTTCGGCAGCGAGATGCCCGGCCACGAGGGCCAGCAGATGAGCGATATGACGTTGTCGGCGGTCGTGCGCCGCCTGCACGCGGCCGACCTGGTCGCTGGAGGGAAGGGCTTCACTGACACGAGCAGCGGCCGCGTCGCGACCCCGCACGGGATCGCACGGTCGACGTTCCGCGACTGGTGCTCCGAGAATCACGTCCCGCGCGAGGTCGCCGAGCGGGCGCTGGCGCACGCGGTCGGTGACAAGACCGAGGCCGCCTACCTGCGTACGAAGCTCGTCGAGCAGCGGCGACCGGTCATGCAGGCGTGGGCGGGGCACTGCGCGGGGCGCGATAGAGGGATGGTGTCATGACCAAAGAAAGCAAGAGGGGCAAGTTCCCCGAGCGATGGGTCGACGAGGAGGGCTACGAACGCGACCAGGAGGGAAACTTGATCAACGACGACGCGATTTGCGACGCGATTCGGGACGCGCAAGAGACACTCGAGTGTGGCGACCGCGGTGCTGCGCTCCGCTACTGGCAGCGGATCGCCGATGGCGAGCGCGACGACGTCGGGATCGATGAGTTCATTCGGCTCGTTGCCAGTCGGCTCGTCGACGCAGACAGAAACAAGGGCACCGCGCGTCGCGACGAGATTGTCAAAGCGGTGGGGCTCACGGGGCAGGGCCACGTCGACCCCGTCCTAAACACCCGGAAGCGCAAGAACACCAAGGCGCGGGACGATCGCATTGCGGATTTGATCTTGCTGAAGCTCCCGGAGCGCGAGGTATGGAAGAAGCTGGCGGAAGAGGGCCTATTTCGGCCCGCGCCGGCCGAAGGAAGGAAGGAGGCGATTCCGTCGCAACTCCGGGGGGCGATTCGCAAGGTGCGCAAGGCGCAGGACGCGCGACATCGCGAGCTGGTCCGCGGATTTGAGAACCTCGACGAGAAGAGTTGATACTTTCCTGGCTAGAAGAGTATCTCGTAAGTTATTGATCTGTAAGGGAGAAAACGGCACTATTCGGTTCTAGCTGCATTCGCGGCGAACAACCGGAGATGAATTATGCCGACCCCATTCCTTGCGGCCACCTGCGCCGCGGCCCCCGACGCGCACCGGTCGCGCGATCTGGTGAACCTGGCCCCCAACCCTGCGCAGTTGAGTGGCACTTCGCCCCCGACTGATGTGCACAGCAGGGGAGGTGCGAAATGAGTGCAACCAGCGTACTCACGCTGCGCGCTGCAGCGCTCGACACCCTTCCGACCGGTGCGCGCCTCGACGTGCACGACCTCCGGTCGCTGCTCGGCTGCTCGAAATCCACCCTCATGCGTCGCGTCGCCGACGGTGTCGCGCCCGCGCCCATCCCGGACGAGCCCCAGCTTGCTTGGAGGGCAGGGGACGTTCGCGCGTGGCTGAACGGTGAGGAGACAGAGGCATGAGCCCCGCGAAGCACGCTTACCTCTTCGCCGGCACGGCCGACACGCTCGGCGGGTCGGCCGAGGCGCTGCGATCGACCGCGGCTGTGGCCAACTGGCTAATGCACCGGCTGATGCGCGGGGCGTACGAATGAGTACGGCCCTAGCCGATGGCAAGGCGGCAGGGCCGCTAGAGAGAACCGCTGCGCAGGAACGCGGCAAGGGTGAGGACAGAGCGATGCACGCAAGTCATACCGAAGTCGCCGCGGGAATACACCCCCCGGCAGGGCCGGACGACGCGGTGCTCGCCAAGGCCGCCGACCTCATGGATTTGGTGTCGTGCCTCGACGAGGAGGTTGCGCACACCCGCTACGCGCATCGGTGCGCGACGGTCCCCAGCGACTGGCAGCCCGAGTGGACGTTGGTGATCGGCGACGATGTCACCGTCGGCGATCTCGCTGACCGGTACGGCGCCGAGGAGCTCGACGAGATGCTTGGTCGGGTCGGTGCAGCGATCGACGCTGCCGAGAGGGCCAGGGAGGAGCTGTATGCGCGGGAGCGCGAGATCACCGACGCATGGATGTGCGAACAGGAGGAGAATTTTGTGCGGCAGGAGGCGTTTGAGGCGGCGCTCCAGGTGGACATGTCGTGTGCCAGTTACGAGCGGTTCACCGCCAGGGTGATGGCCGACTACAAGGCTGACCGACTGCCGACCGACGGGACGCTGCGCGAACACCTCGCCGCGCAGGCGCGCGAGGAGAAGGCCAGGGAGGGTCAGGCCGTGCCTGCGGATGCGTCGAGGCGCGATCTGCGGTTGCCGGTCGAGGTCTTTCCGTACAAGAAGCGGGTCGGCAAGTCGGTCGTGCCGGTAAACCACTCCTCGAACTATGTCGCTTTGCTGCAGCGATCGGGCTTTGAGATCAGCTACGACGTGATCCAGAAGGAGGCTCGGGTGTCGATCCACGGGCGGCCGCTGCCGAAGTCGGACCACGAGGGGGAGGTGCTGCTGCGCCGGGCGACCGACCTGTGCGAGTTGAATGGGCTCTCGACCAACGGCCTGCAGAGCACCTTGACCGCGCTGATGGCCGGTAATCAGGTCAATCCGGTTCTGGACTACCTCACGTCCCTCGAATGGGGCGGTAAACCCCGGTTCGACGCGCTCGCGGAAGCGGTCGGTGCGAGTGACGCGGTCGCGGCCCGCGCGGCCTTCCGGATCTTCCTGCTGCAAGCCTGTGCGGCTGCAGACGGCGGCGAGCGGGGGATGTGGGTGAACCGCGAGGCATTGCCCAAGTACGAAACCGTGCTGGTCTTGCAGGGCGAGCAGGGAGTTGGCAAGACCAGCGGCCTGCGGCGTCTGCTGCCGGCGCAGCTTCGGGCCTACTTTCAGGACGGCGTCACGCTGATCATCGGTGACAAGGATTCGGAACGGCAGGCGGTCACGGCGTGGGTCAGCGAGTTGGGCGAGTTGGAGGCGACCATCCGCCGCTCGAAGTTCGAGCGGCTGAAGGCCTTCCTGTCCAAGCGCGAGGACCGCATCAGGGTGGCCTACGGCCGCACCGATAGTCGGTTCCAGCGGCGCACCGTGTTTGTGGCCAGCGCCAACAGCGACAAGGTGCTCACGGACACAACCGGTAACCGCCGGTTCGCGGTCCTGTCGGTCACGACGATGAACATCGGTTGGTCCGACGAGGAGATCGACCAATTGTGGGCTGAGGCGTGGCATCGCTACTGCAGCGGTGAACAGTGGTGGCCGACCGAGGACGAGAAGATCGCCCTGCGCGGCGCCGCAGAGCGGTTCGAGACGTCATCCGCGATCGAGGAGCGGCTGGTCGCGAAGTACGACTGGGAGCGCGGCATGAGCGGCGTGCGGACCGTGGAGCGGTTGTCCGTGGTGCAGATCCTCGATCAGCTGCGGCCGGGGACCGGCGGAAGGGACTACACGCAGGCGGAGATGTCCAACGCACGGGAGACGATCCGCAGGCTCTGGCGGCGGCATGGTGCAAAGCTGAAGAAGGGCGTGCTCTGCGTGCGCGTGCGCGACAAGTGGACACCGATCTACGCGTCGGGTGGCAAGAAGACGGGCTTCCTCCTGCCGCCCGAGCGCGACGGGGGGCCGCTCGACGCGGCGGGACTGCTGTGATCGGTCCGACCGGGCAGGCTGGTGAAGAGTGAAGGCCATGGTGAAGACCAGGTCTTCACCAACGCAGCCCAACGCTGGCGCGGCTTTCAAAGGGTTAGTGAAGAGTGAAGTCGTATTCCTCAACCAAGAATGGAAGAAGAAGGTGACGGGGAAAGTGAAGGGATAAGGCGGCACGCCGCGCGTCGTGCAGCACGCTGGGCGCGTGCGCGGGAGCCTATAGGGAAAACTCGGCTTTCGTCTTCACCACGTACCGATTACCCGGAGAGCTAGGCTGGGCGCGGGGTTCGCTGGTGAAGACTGTCGTGTTCCCTGCTACCGGCGGTTCTCACGCCGCACCCGATTGAGCTCCTCGCGCTCGGCGCTGCTCAGGCCATCCTTGCCGGGCAACGGCTTGCCCTTGTCGATCGCCGCTTGCGCGACCCAGTTCGAAATCGTCTGCGCCGTCACGCCGAACTCGCGCGCCAGTTGCGCCGGCGTGCGGCCCAACTCGACCAACTTGGTCATCTGCTGGCGAAACGCCGCGGGATACGGCGGCTTGCTAGTAGACATGGTGGACTGACTCCTTCAATCTCATTAGTGAGGCGCCCAGGAAGAGGGGCAACTTCACTGGCCGACTTGATCTTGATCAAGCTAGTCTACGCGTCAGGCGATTGCCCATTGTGGTTCGCGACTCAGCTTCATAAGATGAGCCCTGAAGATGGAAAAGGCATTTCCGCCGGGGGGAATCGTCTAGGTTCACTGCCCCCCGCTCTGGGGCTCTAGGCGCGGCTGGCGCATAACGATGGCGGGCACGGCGACATGCTGACCCAAGTTCTGCTCAACGGCCTCTTCGTCTCTAGCCTCTACGGTCTAGTCGCGCTTGGGTTGACTCTCATCCTCGGCGTAATGGACGTCGCCGACTTTGCCCAGGGTGCGACTTTCATGGTCGGCGCGTTCGTCGCGTTCCTGACGGTCACGCAGTTGGGCCTGGACTTCCCATGGGCGCTTGCGCTAGCAGTTGTCGCAGCCATCGTGCTCGGCGTGGCCAACAACCAGTTCGTCTACCAACCGGTGGTGCGGCGCTCGGCAAGCACTTTGATCGCCGCGCTCGGGGTGCTCCTGATTGTGCAAAACGCCGCCGTAATGGTCTTCGGTTCGGACTACCAGACCTACCCGCCCCCCTTCGGCCGCGAAGTGGTCGCGATCGGTTCTGGCGTCATACCAGTGTACAAGTTGACAGTCATCGCCATTGCCGTTGCGGCAGTTCCTCTCGTGTGGGCGTTCCTGAGTAAGACCGCGACGGGTAAGGCTATACGTGCCATGAGTCAGAACAAGGAGGGCGCCGCGATTGTCGGCATCGGCGCACAGCAGGTATCCCTGGTCACCTTCGGGCTGGGCTCGGCGCTAGTAGGTCTCGCCGGCGCGTTAGCTTCGCCGGTCTACGCCTTTGATGCGTTCTTCGGTGCCGATGCAATCGTCAAGGCATTCACGATCGTTATCGTCGGCGGCATGGGGTCGATCGCCGGTGTCCTGGTTGGGGTGGCGATCATCGGATTCGGAGAGAACCTGGTTGCAGGCTACATCTCCACCGAGTACAGCACACTCGTCACGTTCGTCGTATTGATCGCGGTACTGTTCCTTAGGCCCCAAGGCATTTTCGGAAAGGCTCACACATGAGCGCACCCCAGGCACCTCTTGTTGATGGTGGTGGGGTCTCCCAGGCCGCGAAGAGACTGTGGCGACGGCCGGGAGTGAGCCAATCCCGCACGAAGCTGGCCGCAGTCGCCCTTGCACTCGTGATCGCCGTGGTGGGCCCACTGTTCGTCGATTCCACTCTGATCCAGCACTTTCTTGTCCTGATCGGCATCAACGTCATCCTCGTGCTAAGCCTGGACTTGGTCGTCGGCTTGCTTGGATTGTCCGCGCTCGGACACGCCGGGTTTATGGGCATAGGCGCCTACACGAGCGCACTGCTGGTGATGAGTCATGGGTTCTCGTTCCTCGGTGGATTGGCCGCCGGAACGTTGGCGGCCACTGTCTTCGGGGTACTGATCGGTTACCCATCGCTGCGGCTGGGCGGTCACTACTTCGTCGTTGTGACATTCATTATTGGGATAGTACTCAACCTGCTTTTTACGAACCTGGTGGAGATCACGAAGGGGCCGATGGGGTTGCCTGGCATTCCAGCGCCCGAGATCGGCGGATACGTGTTCGCTGACAAGCTTGCGTACTATTACTTAGTTCTGACATTCATCCTCCTAGTCCTGTTCATCAAATGGCGTGTGCACTCCACGAGAATGGGGCGTGCGCTGGCGGCCATCCGCGAAGAAGAGGATCTGGCGCGCGCCGTCGGCATCCGCAGCCACCGCTACAAAGTTGCAGCCTTCGCACTAAGCGCGGCCGGCGCTGGCATCGCCGGGTCGCTGTACGCCCACTACATGCGCTTCATCGGCCCCGGGTCTTTCGACTTCCTGCATTCGTTCGACTTGTTCGTCATGAATCTGTTGGGCGGCAAGGGAACGCTGCTTGGTCCAATCATCGGGCCGGCGCTGCTCACCACCATTGACCAGGCGTCGCAGTTCTTCCGGCCGGAGCCGGCACGAATCGCGTTCGGCGTTTGCTTGATCCTGATCATCATTTATATGCCAGACGGCATCATTGGTCTCGTGCGTGCGGTCGCCCGCAGGAGGCGTTCGTGAGCGGAGAGCCGTTGCTCAAAGTTGAGGCGCTTAGGCGCGAGTTCGGCGGGTTCGTTGCCGTCGCCGACGTATCTTTCGAGCATCGCGAAGGCGAGATCCTCGGCCTAGTCGGCCCGAACGGGGCTGGCAAGTCCACCATTTTCAACCTGGTGTCGGGCTACCTGCGGCCTAGCGCCGGGAGGGTGAAGTTCCGGGGACGGGACATCACCGGGCTGGAGTTCCATGAGGTGGCGCGCCTCGGCATAGCGCGCTCGTTCCAGCTCAACAAACTATTCGGCGGACTTACGGTGGAGGACAACATCCGTATTGGCTGCCATCTGCACGAACCCGCTGGATTGGGGCGCTTCTTTTTTGGCCCTAGCCGTGCGGCCCGGAAGGCATTCGACGATCGCGTGGAAGCGATCATCGACCGTGTGGGCGTGCAAGCGATGCGGCACCAACGCGCCGACGAGCTCTCATACGGCGATCAGAAACTGCTGGGCATGGGGCTGACCCTGGGATCGAACCCCGATCTAGTGATGCTCGACGAGCCGTTCGCTGGGATGAACCAGACAGAGACCCAGCGATGCGCCGGGCTCGGGCGCGGCATCGCCAGGGAGGGCAAGACCGTGCTCCTCGTTGACCACAACATGCGGGCCATTATGGGCATCTGCGACCGTGTGCTTGTGCTCAACTTCGGGTCGCTCGTCGCGGATGGTCATCCCGAGGACGTGCAGAACAATCCCGCGGTGATCGAGTGCTATCTCGGGAGGAGAGCGTGCTGACTCTCACCAACGTCTCCACGTACTACGGCAACTTCGAGGCGGTGCGCGACGTCGGGCTGACCATAGGGCGGGGAGAGATGGTCGGCATTATCGGCGCCAACGGCGCGGGCAAGACAACTTTGATGCGCACCATTTGCGGCCTCGAGCGAAATCGGGGCGGCAACATCCTTCTTGATGGCGAGAACATCTCCACGCTATCGCCGCGTGCGCGGGTAATGCGCGGTGTGGTGTACTGCCCCGAGGATCGGAAGCTCTTCCTTGGCATGACGGTAGTGGAGAATCTAGAGATGGGCGCGCACGTCAGACCAAAGGAGTTCAAGCGCAATCTGGAGCGAGTACTAGACACCTTCCCGATCCTGGCCGAGAAGCGGAACACTACTGCCGGCTCGCTCTCGGGCGGACAGCAACAAATGCTTGCCATTGGCCGCTCGTTGATGGCAAGTCCGAGGTTGGGCATGTTCGATGAGCCGTCAACCGGCTTGGCTCCCCTCGTAGCAGAGCAGCTTATGGAAGTGATCCGAAGCCTGAACAGTGAGGGGATGACGGTATTGCTCGTTGAGCAGAACGTGCATCTCGCTCTGGATTTCGTCAGCCGCGCGTATGCGTTGGAGAATGGCCGCATTGTGCTTGAGGGTTCGGCCGAAGAACTAAAGGGCAACGACGATGTTCGCCGCAGTTACCTCGGCGCTTGAGGCGGCCGAGCTTCCACTCAGAGGTCCTTTTTTGAGGAGAATAGCGTGAAGATCGCATCTAGATTGATGCTTCTGCCTGCATTGGTCGCCGGCTTGACATTCGCCAACGGAGCTTTGGCAGATGTGCCAGCCAAGACAAGAATCGCCGTGGCGATGCCGCTTTCTGGTCCGCTGACACTGAACGGCCAGGAGGTGATGGAGGGGGCGATGCTCGCGGCGGAGATGATCAACGCCAAGGGAGGCATCCTCAGCAAGAGCAAGGTCGAACTAATATCGGTCGACACACGCTGCAATCCAACCGAGGCGGTGAACGCCACGCAGCGCGCAATTAGCGCGGGTATCGACCTGTATATCGGCAACTACTGTTCCTCGGCGTCGCTCGCCACGATGCCGGTGCTAGCCACCGAAGGGATTCCGCAGATCACGCTGTCCTACGCGCCCAGCATCACGGGCAGCGCGCGTACGCCGAACTCGGTCCGCATTGGTCCTTCGGCCGGGCTGCAGATGGCGCCACTGGCGAAGTACGCCATCACGGTCGACAAGAATAAGAAGTTCGCTGCGCTCGTGACCAATGACGATTTCGGTCGCTCGATGGCGGACGCCTTCGCCAGCGCCGCTAAGAAGCTTGGGGGCGAGGTCGTCGACTTCCAGTATTACAAGTTCGGAGCCGATTTCTCAACTTACCTTACGAAAATCAAAAACATGGAGGTTGATGGGTTGGTATTCATCGGTCTGGGGAACGATACGATCAATTTCACGAAGGGATATAACGAACTCGGGCTGAAGATGCGCATCTATGGCGGGGATAACTTCAGCGACGCGCAGTACATCCAGAAGCAGAGTCCAAAGCCGCAGAACCTGGTCTTCGCTTGGGTCTATGACGACGATTCGAAGCGTTCATCCGATGTGGCGCCTCACCCGGCGAGCATCAGAGCGTTCGTAGACGCTTTCAAGGCGAAGTACAACAAGATCCCTTCACGGAACAATGTCTGGGGCTTCGCCACAGTGGAAGTGTTTCGTCAGTCGATCGAGAAGGTAGGCAGCCTCGATCGCAAGGCGATTTCCGCGCATCTCCATTCCGGTGAAGCGTTCCAGACCCCGTTCGGCGATCTGTCGTTCGCTCCTTGTGGGCAGGCAAACAACAAGAATGGGGTTGGCAAGTTTGAGGGCGAGTCAACGTTCTTTCTGAAGGGCAAGGACTGGGGTGACGACATCGTTCCCCCGCTTTGTAGCCAGTAGTGACGTTCGGTCAGCCGCTACGCGCGTTCCCTTTACGCGTAGCGGCGCCCCGTTGTATCACCGCTTAACGAGGTGATCGGAAGATCAGGGATGAGGGTGCAACGTGCAATCGACGCTCGAGCAGCCATCGGGTAATTCGAAAAGAGGCAAACAGACGACTACTGCCAAGGCCTCGCGTAGCGTATTCGCGGTTGAGCGGGCAGCGGATGTTCTTGCTGCTGTCTGCGCGGACCTCGATAGACCGAGAGGCGTGAAGGAGCTGAGCGTAACGCTAAAGATGAACATCAGCACAGTGCACAGGGTGCTCGCTGCGCTGGTCCATAAACAGATCGTCCGCCAAGATTCCGTCACGAGCAAGTACGGTCCCGGCCCATGGCTGCTTGACCTCTCGCTCGCGTACCTGCGCCGGCTGGACCTGCCTCAGGTGGCGCTGCCATTCATGCGACGTCTGCGTGACGAGACCCGCGAAACTGTGACGCTGAGCATGCGCGACGGGATGACGCGCATTTACGTAACGCAGGTCGAAAGCCCGCAGGAGATCCGGCAAACGGTCGAGACTGGCCGCCGTCTGCCTCTCCTTCCCGGCGGCTCCGGCAAGGCCATCCTTGCCTTTTTGCCGCAAGAGGAGATCGACGCGTACCTCGAGCAGTGGCGCGGCGATGCGGCGACGGTCGGGCCACGGGATCTTGCGCGGGTGCGCGCGGAGATGGCGGCAGTGCGGCATGAAGGATTTGCGTGCTCGCGCTCCGAGCGCCTGCCCGGAGCCGCGTCTGTGGCCGCGCCAGTTCGGGACTACCGCGGGGTCGTGGTGGGCAGTATAAGTATCAGTGGTCCGGTCGGCAGGTTCACAGACGAGTGCATCGCGCGCTATGGGAAATTGGTACGTGCAACTGCGGCCGAGGTATCACAAGGGCTGGGGGCTGCGACTCCATGCGGTGTCGAATGTGACAACAAGGAAGTTGCATAGAGCCATGACATCCTACCTCCGGCAAGGCACGCTGAAGTTCGTCCCCGGCTATAAGCTGCAGACGCGCTGGGGATTGTCCGAAGCGACCGTCTTCGCACTCGAATGTGCTGGCGCGCCACTGATCGCGATGGCGATCTACAGCGGAGCCGGGTTTTTCGCATTTTCGATTGGCTTGCTCATGGTGTGCATGGCCGTCGTCCTGCTGCTGCTGCACCTGGGTCATCCTCGCCGTGCATGGCGCGCGATTCTCAACGTGCGCCATTCGTGGATCAGCCGTGGCACGTTGGCAATTGGGGCGGTGGTGGTGCTCGCAGGCCTCTACCTGCTGCTGGCTGCGGCGGCCGGTACCTCACAGACGGGGCTCGTGGACGCTACCTTCGCCTTCGTGCTCGCCTGCTTGGGGGTCTTCATCGGCGCGTACCCCGGTCTCGCCCTGTCGTCGTCGCCCGCGATCGCGTTCTGGAACAGCGGTCTGCTTCCGGTGTTATCGCTGCTGCAAGGCACCTCGATCGCTGTGCTGATAGTGCTCGTTTTCTTGGGGAGCGGCACACACGCGGCTGGCGCTGCCGGCCCGTGGGTTGCGGTGGGCCTGCTCAGCGCGCTCGCCCTGACGCTGGCGCTTTACATCGCTTCCATGCTGCGCCGTGGAGCTGCGGCGGCCGAGTCGGCGCGCTACCTGCTGCGGGGACATACGCTTCAGTTCACGCTGACGGCGTGTGTGGTGGGCATCGGCATCCCGCTGGTGCTAGCGATGTGGGCGGCCTCGGGGGGGCCTGTGGCCGTGCTGTGCGCCATCGCCGCGGTTGCCCGACTCGGTGGTGACATCGCGCTGCGGCACGTCTTCCTGAAGGTCGGTATGTACAACCCCGTGATTTAGGCGCGTATGCGGCGTGCCGATGCGGCTGGAGTGGCAATGACAAAGTTGAAGAGCACGACCCGCGACGACGACCGGTGGGTGCCCACCGTGTGCCTGGGGTGCTACAACTGCTGTGGCATCAAGGTCCACCGCGTCGAGGGAAAGGTCGTTGACGTGGTCGGCGACCCGGACGCGCCCAATTCTCGGGGCCACATCTGCGCCAAGGGCAAGGCACGTTTCTTTGACCTCTATCACCCGCTGCGACTGCGCAAGCCTCTGCGTCGTCGTAACCCGGAGAAGGGTGTTGGCGTCGATCCCCAGTGGGAGGAGTGCACCTGGGAGGAGGCGCTGGATGAGGTGACGACGCGCCTGAAAAAAGTGTACGAGGACGATCCGCGCGGGCTGGTAATTGCGCACTTCGACCTGCCGGCTTATGGCATCAGCAAGGCGTTTGGTGAGGCGTTCGGCACGCCGAACCTGCACTGGAATCGCGCCGACTACTGCGGTTCCGCGCCGCACGCGGCCAACCTGCTGATCAACGGCTCCTTCAACGGGGAATTGGACCTCGACCTGGGCGAGTACATCGTGCTGTGGGGCACACAGTTCGGCCACCTGGTGGAAACGATCCCGCTGCACGCCGCCCATAAGCTGGCCGACGCCCGAACACGCGGCGCGAAGTTGGTGGTGATTGACCCCTTCTGCACGAACGCGTGCGCTAAGGCCGATGAGTGGGTGCCGGTGCGCCCGGGCACGGACGGAGCATTGGCGCTGGCGATGCTGCGCGTGATGGTCGTTGAGCTGCGAGCTGTCGACTACCCCTTCCTACGTCGCCACACAAACGCTCCCTACCTCGTGGGCGCGGACGGCCACTACGTACGCGAAGGCGGCCGCGGCAAGCCGCTGGTGTGGGACACGGTCGCGGGGGGCGCGCGGCCCTTCGATCAGATCGATCCGGACGCGATGGCACTTGAGGGATCGTTCGAGGTGGGCGGCCAGACCTCGCGACCGGCCTTCCAGTGCTTGGCCACCCACTTGGAGGGCATATCGGTTGAGAAGATGTCCGAGATCACCACGGTGCCCGTGGAGACGATTCGCCGGATCGCGCGCGAGTTCACGACGGCAGCGCGCCTCGGCAGCACGATCGAGATGGAGGGCCGCAGCCTTCCGTTACGGCCGGCGGGCATCCATTTCAAGCGCGGCTCTGGCGCTCACAAGGGTGGCTTCCATACCATGTTGGCCATCCACATGATCAACGTCATGGTCGGCAATATCGACGTGCCCGGCGGGCAGCGCGGCGTCAACCCGATCGGGCCATATTGGGAAGTCGAGACCGACGAGGATGGAATGCTCGTCCCGGCCGAGATCATCACAAAGTACAGCCGACCATACCCGCCGTCCGAGGCGAAGGCGCCGACGACTTTCGACTTGCGCGAGCTGTTCCCTACGGCTCTGTTCACGCGCGGCTTGTACCCGATGGGCATCGCGGAGGCTGAGCGCTTTGGCCTCCCGTACCGCGCGCAGATCTTGCTGCACGGCCGCACAAACTTGATGATGAACAGCCACAACCGGGAGGCGATGGCTTCGGTATTGCGGTCCATCCCGTTCCAAGTCTCGTTCGCCGACGGAATCGACGAGACAGTAGAGTTTGCCGACATCATCCTGCCGGATGCGCACGACTACGAGCGCTGGGATCTATTCCCGGCCAATGACCCGTATGCCTTCATCACGCCGGGGCCCGGGGAATGGTTTTGGCTGATGCGCCAACCGGTGCTGGAGCCTCCCGAGGGCGTGCGTCCGTGGACTGAGGTTTACATTGAACTGGCTGACCGCCTCGGCATTCTCGAGAAGCTCAATGCGGCTGGCAATCGCGTCTGGAACATCCAAGAGCGGTTCAAGCTCGATACAAGCAAGCGCCACACCGTGCGCGACATCGCCGAACGGCAGGCGAAGTCGATCATCGGCGAGCATTTCGACATCGACAAGCTTGAGAAGACCGCCTGCACGATCACGCGCCAGAAGACTTTGGAGGAGGCCTTTCCGCGGCCGTTCCTCAAGGCACGGATGCCCATCTACTTCGAACACCTGATCGACACCGGCCGCGACGTCAAGGCTGTGGCCGACAGACTCGGCCTTCGCGACTGGGACGTTTCTCCCTACCAACCTCTGCTGCAGTTTTACGCCTGCGAGGCGTTGCACGCGCACGGCGACTACGACCTGCTGATCGTCAACTTCAAACTCCCGTTTCAGACCTTCACGATTACCGCCGAGAACCCGTGGATCGACGAGATATCGCGTGGCAACCCGTATGCCTATTGCGCGATGATCAACCGCGCAACCGCGGCGGCAAAAGGACTGCACGACGGCGACACGATCCTGATCGAATCGCCGCACGGTAGCGAACGTGCGACGCTGCGGGTGACCGAACTGATCCATCCAGAGTGCATCGGTATTCCCGGCATGTTCGGACACTGGGCGCGTCGCAAGCCTGTCGCCCAGAACAAGGGCGCCAGCTTTAACAATCTGCTGCCGCCGCCAAGCGAGAAGCGTATCGACGTAATCACCGGACAGGTCGACTCCTGCGTACGGGTGCGCGTGCGCCGGCTGTGAGGCAGGTTCTGCCATGCGTCTCCGAAGCCACACTGAAGTTCAAGAGCGGAACTCCAATGAGTAAGTATGCAATGGCCATCGACCTGAACCGGTGCAACGGCTGTAATGCCTGCGTCATCGCGTGCAAGGTCGAACACAGCGCCCCTAACAACGTGCTGCTGACCACCATTCTTGAGAAGGAGGTTGGCAAGTACCCGAATGCGAACCGGCAGTTCATTCCTACGCTGTGCAACCACTGCGACAACCCGCCATGCGTGCCGGTGTGCCCGACGAAGGCGACTTATAAGCGGCCCGACGGTATCGTGCTCGTCGACTGGGACACATGCATCGGCTGCGGCGCCTGCGTCCTCGCATGCCCGTACGACCAGCGGCACTTCGTTCAGGACGACGGCACGTGCTTTCCGGCTGGTGACGGCCAGTACGGGAATCCCGACGCATACAAGGCCCCAAAGGGCGTGCCGATGAAGTGCGACTTTTGCTTTCACCGGTTGGATGAGGGACAGGGACGAATGCCGGCATGCGTCGAGGCCTGCCCCACCGATGCGCGGATTTTCGGATTCGTAGACGGCAGTGATAGCCCAATCAACACGGTCATCAGCCGCAAGAAGCCCTTCACTCTTCTCCCCGAGACGGGTGCCGAGCCGAATGTCCACTATTTCTGAAGTCGCGGTGCCACGGACCGACCGGCGCGCGCTGGACGGGATGAGGGCAGTCGAATTCACCAACATGTTCATGGGTCCGATAACCGCCCCAATCCTGGCTGATCTGGACGCCGACAGCATCAACGTGGAAATCCTAAACGGGGTTGGCACACCCCTGCTGGTCGGCTCGGACGCCGGGTGTTTTCCAAGGTGCAATGGCAGTAGGCGCCGCCTGCGCATTGACTTGGGCACCGAAAAGGGACGCGACCTCACGCCGTATCCGGTGCAGCGCGTCGACGTGGTGATCGATGACTCATGTGTTCGGGCCCCGGCGGGGAAGTGCCTGGGCCACGACGTCCTGTCGGGGGAGGTTCGCGGCCTCATCGATTTCTCCTCCAAGAGCCTGCTTGAAGGGTCCGTACGAATATCGGACCGCGCTCGACGAGACGGCGCAGAGAAAGGGCGGCCTAGCACATGTCACGGGGCTGCCAGGCAGACCGATTCGCGCGGGCGCATAGGGAGTCGAGGTTGCAGGTGTGGCGTTTGGCGCCATCGGAATCATGGCCGCACCGCACGCGCGGTAACGCACCGGCGCGGACAAGACGCGAATTCGGCGCTCGCTAAGATTACGGCCTTCTTGGTTCTGTAAGACGTGGAGCAGGAGGCGGCTACTGGGGCGCGGGCACCGAGCACCGCTTTGGAAGCGGGCCACTACGGCGAGAAATGCCGCTAGAAAGGACTAACCCTGTCGCGCTGACTTTCGCAGGAATGACGCGAGCCAGACCCTCTAGATCCACGAATGCGAGGAGCGCCAGCTAGATCTAGCTGAGACCTTAGCCTGCCGCCAGTAAAGCGGCAACAACACAGTCTTTAAGAGGTCACGTAATGGAGCTTTCGAACAAGACCGCACGCCAGATTTGGGAAGATGTTAAGGCCAACCCGAGCCGCGCGCGGTTCGGCTATGGGAACAGGGCGGTGCTGGTGAATATCGATTTGCAGTGCGCGTACACGAAGGTGGACGAGTTCAAGACCGCTTACGAGACCGACCCTCGTCAGATTGAATACGTTAATGAACTAGCGCGCGGGTTCCGCTGCCTGGGCTGGCCTGTGGTCTGGACGCATGTGGCCTACACAGACTCCGCGGAGGACGCCGGCGTGTGGGGGACCCGTACGAACACACCGGACTCGCTTCAAAACATCAAGCACGGTTCGCGGCGCGCCCAACTCGATGACCGCTGCGAGGTCGATCACGCGCGCGATCTCGTTTACTGCAAGCGCATGCCGTCACCGTTCTTCGAGACACCGCTGCAGTCGCTTCTCGTGTGGCACCAGGTCGACACGGTCGTCATCACAGGCGGATCCACTTCCGGCTGTGTCCGCGCCGCAGCGGTCGATTCGCTGTCGCGCGGGTACCGCACCATCGTCCCAGAGCAGTGCGTTGCCGACAAGCACGAGAGTTACCATTTCGCGAACCTAACCGACATGATGTTGAAGTATGCGGACGTCGTGGACGTGGCAGAGACGCGGAAGTGGCTTGAGCGCGTCGCCGTTGAACAGGGCAAGTGAGGCGAGGAGCGGCGATGAAAGATGATCCCGGCTACTACGACTACTGGCCATACCGCAGCCGGCCCACAATCCGTTGGCCTAACGGCGCGCGAGTGGCGTTCTGGGTGGCGCCCAACATCGAGTTCTACGAACTCGACCCCCCGCGCAACCCGCACCGAGCACCTTGGGCGCACCCGTTCCCCGCGGTTCCGGGCTATTCCATCCGGGACTACGGAAATCGAGTGGGCCACATGCGTCAGATGAAGGTTCTGGAAAAGTACGGCGTGCGTGGCTCGATCTCGTTATCCACGGCGCTGTGTGCGCACCATCCGGAGATCATCGAGCTTTGCAGGGAGCGCGACTGGGAGTTTTTTACGCACGGTATCTACAACACGCGCTACACGTACGGTATGAGCGAAGAGCAGGAGCGTGCGATGATCCTCGATTCAATCGAAACCATCGAGCGCGCAGTGGGCCGCCGTCCCGTCGGGTATCTGGCGCCGGCACTGTCACATAGCGAGGTAACCATCGATCTGTTTGCGGAGCTCGGCGGCCTGTACACGTGCGATCTGTTCCACGACGACCAGCCGACGCCGCTGCGAGTGCGGGGAGGGCAGCGGTTTGTGTCTGTGCCGTATTCGTTGGAGCTGAACGATACGATCGCGTATGTCGTGAACAAGATTGAGCCGCGACGTTACGGGCAGATCATAAGAGACGCGTTCGACCGACTTTACGCCGAGGGGACGCAGTCTGGCACGGTAATGTGCATCCCGACGCATAACTACCAAGTGAGTTGTCCGCACCGGTTGAAGGCGTTTGAAGAGGCGTTGGAGTACGTAACGGGGCACTCGGACGTGTGGGTGACGACCGGGCGTGAGATCGCCGAGTACTACTTAGCGAACCATTACGACGCCGCGTGCGCGGATATCGCAGCGCGCCGCAAGGAAGCGTGACCATGGCATTAGATGCGCTCTATCTCGAGTACCCGAAGCGTCACTATGGCATGGACCATGATCGGTATGAATGGTCGATGCTGACGGATCGTCCGCCGGTTTCATGGCCGCATGGCAAAGCCGTTGCGGTGTGGTTCAACGTCAGCCTGCAACATTTTCCGCTGGACCCGGCCGGCAAGCCGGTGAAGCTCCCCGGGTCAATGGTTATGCCGTACCCGGACCTGCGCCACTACACATTGCGTGATTACGGCAACCGCGTTGGGGTGTACCGATTCCTCGACGCTTTCTCGAGTTACGGGATCGTGCCGAGCTTCGCCATCAATGCCTGCCTGGTGGAACGCTATCCAGAACTGATCGACGCTGTGCTGGAGTGCGAGTGCGAGATTATCGGACACTCGTGGAGTATGGACACGCCACACGCCGGCGGGCTCGAGCGCGCCGACGAGGCGGCCTTGGTGGCGCGTTCCCTAGACGCACTGCGTACCCGTACCGGTCGCCCAGTGCGCGGGTGGTTGAGTCCTGGAAAGCTGCAGTCTGCGAATACGCCCGAGCTACTTCGCGAGAACGGCATTGAGTATTTCTGCGACTGGGTGAACGACGAGTTGCCCTATCGTTTCCACACCGAGAGCGGCGACCTGTGGTCGCTACCACTGTCATTCGAACTGGAGGACCGGTTCGTCATAATGGACAATCAGCACTCCGAGGCTTCGTGGGCTCAACAGGTCATCGACGCCTTGCAGTTCCTGCTCGAGGAAGCGAGCACCCAAGGCGGACGGCTGCTGACCGTGTCGCTGCATCCGTGGGTGCTCGGGCAACCGCATCGCATGAGGCATCTGGAAGCGGTGCTATCGCACGTTGCAGCGGAGCCGCGGGCATGGTGCGCAACTCCCCATGGGATCCTGGACGTCTTCAAGCCCACCACGACAAAGGCGCAACCATGAGCGCTGCGTCATACGTCGATGTAGCGGTGCGCGCCAGCGATGTCGGAACTCGGAAGGGTTTGCCGTGAGTGGCCGCTATCACTGGACGGCGGACAAGAGGGCGTGGGTCGCTCTCGAAAGGCTCATGACGCTGCGGCACGTGCTGGAGCGGGCGCCGCCAGGTGAGAAGCGGTACGAGTTCCTGGCCCGCGTTGGCTTGGCGCTGGGCTTTCTGCCCGCCTCTGGTGCCGGGACGCCGGCATTGTCCAAGATGAAGCAGGTCTTCTGATGAAGATGAGCACGCATGCCACACCACAGACCCTCGCCCAGAAGCTCATCGCTCGTGCCTGCGGCAGGGCAGCCGTGACATCCGGCGAGATTGTCACTTGCCGTGTCGACTTGGCGATGATGCACGACTCGGGCGGCCCGCGGCGCGTCAAGCCGATGCTCGAACAGTTGGGCGCATCGGTTTGGGATCCCGAGAAGGTTGTCGTAGTCACCGACCATTACGTGCCTGCAGAAGATGAGGAGAGTCGGCGGATCGTGCAGATCGCGCGCGACTGGACGCGCGCTGAAGGCGTACGGCGCTTCCACGACGAGGAGGGCATCTGCCATATCGTCGTGCCGCAGAAAGGCTACCTGAAACCCGGTATGTTTGCCGTCGGCGGCGACAGTCATTCGCCGACCGGCGGGGCCTTTGGGGCCTACATGTTCGGGATTGGATCGACGGAGATGCTCGGCGTGCTGGTCACCGGCGAGATCTGGCTGTCAGTTCCCCATACGATTCGCATAGCGTGGGATAACTACCTTCCTCCGGGCGTCTCGGCCAAGGACATGATGCTGTTCCTCTGCGCGCACCTTGGAATGGACGGCGGACAATACCAGGCAGTGGAATATTCGGGCAGAGCGGTAGCCGCCCTTTCGATGCAGGAGCGCATGACCCTATCCAACATGACCGCCGAACTCGGCGGTCAGGCGGGATTGATCGCCCCGGATGAGGTGACGATGCAGTGGCTCGCTGCCGTGGGGGTGCGCGACGCCAGTGCCGAAGGGTGGCGCAGCGATCCAGGAGCATCGCTTCTGGCAAACCACGTTTTCGACGCCGCTGCGCTGCCTCCCCAAGTCGCTGCGCCCGACAGTCCGTCCCGCGCTGCCGCGGTGGGCGAATACGGCGGAGTGGGCATCGATGTGGCCTATGTCGGAGCATGCACCGGAGCTAAGCTTGACGATCTGCGGATGGCTGCTAGCGTCCTGAAGGGGCGTCGCGTCGCTAACGGCGTGCGCCTGCTCGTTGCGCCCGCCAGCATGCACGATCAGGCCGCGGCGCGAGATGAGGGCACCTTGGCGACGTTGGTGTCGGCCGGTGCCGAGTTGCTCCCAACGGCGTGTGGTGCCTGCGCCGGCTACGGCGGACATTTGCTGCAAGACGGTACGGTGGCGATCTCGACAACGGCGCGCAACTTCAAAGGGCGCATGGGTTCTGCGTCAGCCCGGATCTATCTCGGTTCACCCTACACCGTCGCTGCCTCGGCTGTCACCGGGCGGATCACTGACCCGAGGGAGCTACTGCAGTGAGTGCACAACTTGTGCCAGGCGGCCGAGCCTGGGTGCTGGGTGACGATGTCAATACCGACGTGCTGGCACCCGGTCACGCAATGAAGTTCGGACTGGAAGCCATCGCGCGTCACTGCCTGGAGGCCGTAGAGCCAGATTTTTCCGCCAACGTCCGCCCGGGCGACGTGCTCGTCGGCGGACGCAATTTCGGCGCGGGCTCGTCACGCGAGCAGGCGGTCCA
>Ga0079224_100003241_pt1 | contig 20381 bp, 23 predicted proteins | sample Stecom2015_FD_80414 | JGI IMG/M metagenome (GOLD analysis project Ga0079224, IMG submission 80414) | Agricultural soil microbial communities from Utah to study Nitrogen management - Steer compost 2015 | ecosystem: Environmental > Terrestrial > Soil > Agricultural land | place: USA: Utah...
GAACGGGCTGGCGAAGGCGAACAGCAGGCCGACGGCGACCGAGATGATGAACGCGGCGTCGATCAGGCCGGCGGTGATGAACATGCGGACCTGCAGCACCGGGATCAGCTCGGGCTGGCGCGCCGCCGACTCCAGGAACTTGCCGGACATGATGGCCAGGCCGAGACCGGCGCCCAGCGCCGCCAGGCCGATCATGATGCCGATGCCGAGGGCGGTCGAAGCCTGGACCTGGGCGAGGGTGGCGAGGATGGTTTCCATGGTTTTCTCCGAGCGATGGTGCTGATGGTTGAACGAAGGGGTTGGAGGGTGAAGCAGGTACTCAGTGCGAGTCTTCGACCAGACTCAGGTAGACGATCGACAGCATCATGAAGATGAAGGCCTGGAGCGGCACGACCAGGATGTGGAAGATCATCCAGCCCAGTCCGAACACCGCACCGCCCAGCAGGCCGAGGATGCTGGCGCCGCCGAGCACCCAGATCAGCAGGAACACGATCTCGCCGCCGAACATGTTGCCGAACAGTCGCATGGCCAGAGAAACCGGCTTGCTGACCCATTCGACGATGTTGAGGATCAGGTTGGCGGGCATCATCCACTTGCCGAACGGCGCGGTCAGGAAGCCCTTGGTGAAGCCGCCGAAGCCCTGCGACTTGATGGCGAAGAACAGCATCAGGAAGAAGACGCTGATCGACATGCCGAGCGTGGCGTTCACGTCGGCGGTCGGCACCGGCTTCCAGTAGTCCACGCCGAGCCAGCCCAGCGGGATGGAAATGAAGTCCGCCGGGATGAACTTCAGCATGTTCATCAGCAGGATCCAGAAGAACAGGGTGATCGCGATCGGCGTCACCAGCTTGCTGGGCCCGCGATAGGTGTCCTTGGCCTGGCGGTCGACGAACTCGAGCAGGATCTCGACGAAGGCCTGCCACTTGCCCGGCACCCCCGCCGTTGCCTTGCGGGTCGCCGCCCAGAACATGAACACCATCAGCAGCCCCATCAGGACCGACGTGGCGAGGGTGTCGACATGCAGGGTCCAGAACGCGCCACCCTCCCCGACCTGGCCGGTCAGGTTCTGCAGGTGATGCTGGATGTAGCTGGTGGGAGTGAGTTCCTCGGCCGCCATTTGTCTGAAATCCTGCCCTGAAAGAAAGCTACCGGCTGGCCAGTGCCAGCACCTGGACGACGAGCGCGACCAGCACGCCCGCCAGGACCCCCAGCGGCGGCAAGCCGCCGAGGCCGATGCCCAGCGCCAGAACGCCGAACACCAGAATCCACTTCAGCACGGCCCCGGCGAGCAGCCGCGCGAGCGCACCTGCGGCAGGAGCCACGCCCCCACCCAGCGACACCCGCCCCGACAGCCATCCGCCCGCGGTGACCGCGAGGCCACCCAGCAGCGCAGCAAGCGCCTGCGGCACGCTGAAGGCGATGAATGCAAGTGCCAGCAGCGCAGTCGCGCCCGCCTGCCAGGCGGTTGCGCGGAACGCCAGCCGGCGGCCTGCGAACGTCGGATCGTGCACGCTGCTGGACTCGTCGTCTGGGAAGCCGGGTGCAGGAGGCAAGCGCCCGGTGAAGCCGCAGAATTATAAAGGTCGCCAGCTGCCGCAGCAACCAGGAAGCCGGACCCGCCCAAACCGGCGCTAAATGCGAATGAATCTCACTTGTCCCGGCGACCCGGGATCCGAATACTGGCGCCATGCACACCAGGATCCATCCCCCCATGGCCAAGACAGCAAGCTTCGCAGCCGTGCACTTCACGGTCGCCTTCTGCGTCGGCACCGCGCTCACGGGAAACCCGTGGGTCGGGGGTGTGCTGGCGCTGGTGGAACCGGCCTGCAACACCGTTGCGTACTACTTCCACGAGAAGTTCTGGCGGCGCCGGGAGGCGCGCCGCCTGCACAACGCTGAACACCCCGAAACCGCCGGCGCCACGGCGGAACCTTCGCTGCCGGCGGCGGTCTGACCGATACCCGCCGCACTCTCTCTCCTCGTCAGGGCAACAGCGCAGCGGCGGGCCTGAAGCCCCGGTCTGATCCGCCGGGGCTTCTCCTTGCCATCGGGACGGCTACTTCTTCCGGGGCAGGTACAGGTCGGTGATCGTGCCCTCATAGGCCTCGGCGGCCATCGCCACCGATTCGCCGAGGGTCGGATGCGGGTGGATCGTGTGGCCGATGTCGGCCGCCTCGGCGCCCATTTCGATCGCCAGGGCGACCTCGGCGATCAGCTCGCCCGCGTGCGGCCCGACGATCCCGCCCCCCAGTACCCGGCCAGTCGCCTCATCGAACACCAGCTTGGTGAAACCCTCGGTGCGCCCGAGGCCGATCGCCCGGCCGGACGCGGCCCAGGGGAACTTGCCGACCCCGACCTTCAGGCCCTTGTCCCTGGCTTCGGCCTCCGACAGGCCGACCCAGGCGATCTCCGGGTCGGTGTAGGCGACCGACGGGATCACGCGTGCGACCCATTCGCGCTTCTGGCCGGCCGCCACCTCCGCCGCCAGCTTGCCCTCGTGCGTCGCCTTGTGGGCAAGCATCGGCTGGCCGACCAGGTCGCCAATGGCAAAGATGTGCCCGGCCGTGGTGCGCATCTGCCGGTCCACGGGGATGAAGCCGCGCCCGGTCACCTCCACGCCCGCCTTCTCCGCGTCCAGCCGGCCGCCATTGGGGGCGCGGCCGACCGCCACCAGCACGCGGTCGAACACCGCCTTCGCCGGCGCCTGGCCACCCTCTTCGGCTGGCTCGAAGCCCACTTCCAGACCCTCCTCGCGGGCCTCCACGCCGGCCGCCTTGACCTTCAGGTGGACCGTGACGCCCTGCTTCTTCAAGCGGTCAGCAAGGGGCTTGACCAGGTCGCGGTCGGCACCCGGCACCAGCTGGTCCATGAACTCCACGACGGTCACCTCGCTGCCCAGGGCGCGATATACCGTCGCCATTTCGAGCCCGATGATGCCGCCGCCGACCACCAGCAGCCGGGCGGGCACCTCGGCCAGCTCCAGCGCGTCGGTGGAGTCCATCACGCGCGGGTCGTCCCACGGGAAGCCGGGCAGCTTCACCGCCTGCGAACCGGCGGCGATGATGCATTGCTCGAAGCGGATGAGCTTCTTTCCGTCCTCGCCCTCCACCTCCAGCTCGTGGGCGGAGATGAAGCGGCCGGTGCCGTTGACCACGCGCACCTTGCGCTGCTTCGACATCCCGGCCAGGCCCTTGGTGAGCTGGCCGACCACCTTGTCCTTGTAGGCGCGGAGCCTGTCCAGGTTGATCTTCGGCTTGCCGAAGTCGACCCCGTAGTCCGCGGCCTGTGCCGCCTCGCCGATCACGCCCGCGGCGTGCAGCAGTGCCTTGGAGGGGATGCAGCCGACGTTGAGGCACACTCCGCCCAGGGCCGGGTAGCGCTCGACCAGGACCGTGTCGAGCCCGAGGTCGGCGGCGCGGAACGCGGCGGTGTAGCCACCCGGGCCCGCTCCCAGGACGAGCATGGCGCACTCGATGTCGGCCTTCCGGCCCGACTCCGGCGCGGCCGCAGGGCCCCGGCTGGCGACCGGCGCCGCTTTCCCTTCTGCGGCAGGCGGCCTCGGCGAAGCCGGCTCCTGCCCCGGCGCCGCCTGCCGCCGGTCCTGGCCACCTTCGCCAGACGCGGCTTGCGCCTCGGCCTTTGCCGCAGGCGGAGCCGGAGCCGCATCGGCGGAATCGCCCGCAGCATCCGACTCGGCCTCCAGGATCGCCAGCACCGCGCCTTCCGCGACCTCGTCACCGACCTTGACCCGGATTTCCCTGACCACGCCGGCAGCGGTGGAGGGGACCTCCATGGTGGCCTTGTCCGACTCCAGCGTCGCCAGGCCCTGGTCGACCTCGACCCGGTCGCCCACCGACACCAGCACTTCGATCACCGGAACGGCGTCGAAATCGCCGATGTCGGGAACCTTGACCTCGATCTGTGCCATGCAGCCTCCTCAGTTGCGGTCCGCGCCGGTCACAGCAGGACCCGGCGCATGTCGCCGAGCACCTGGGACAGGTAAGTGGTGAAGCGGGCCGCGGCGGCGCCGTCGATCACCCGGTGGTCGTAACTCAGCGAAAGCGGCAAGACCAGGCGTGGCTTGAACTTTTCGCCATTCCAGACCGGGCGCGTGTCGGCGCGCGAGACACCGAGGATCGCCACCTCCGGGGCGTTGATGATCGGGGTGAACTTGGTGCCGCCGATCCCGCCCAGCGAACTGATCGAGAAGCAGCCACCGCTCATCTGCGCCGGGCCCAGCTTGCCTTCGCGCGCCTTCGCCGCCAGCTCGCCAGCCTCCGCAGCGATCTCCATCACGCCCTTGGCGTCGGCATCGCGGATCACCGGGACCACCAGGCCGTTGGGCGTATCGGCGGCGAAACCGATGTGGAAGTACTGCTTGAGCACCAGGTTCTCGCCACTCGCGTCCAGCGAAGCGTTGAACTCGGGGAACTTCTTCAGCGCCGCCACGCTGGCCTTGATCAGGAACGCCAGCAGGGTCAGCTTGGTCGCCTTGCCCTTCGCGATCGCCTTCTCGTTCTCGCGGTTGAGCTGGACGCGAAGCTCCTCCAGCCCGGTGATGTCGGCATCCTCGAACTGGGTGACATGGGGGATCATCGCCCAGTTGCGGGCCAGGTTCGCGCCGGAGATCTTCTGTATCCGGCTCAGCTCGCGGGTCTCGACCGGACCGAATTTCGAGAAGTCGACCTTGGGCCACGGCAGCAGGTCCAGCCCGCCACCGCCGGTGCGAGCGGTCGCGCCACCGGCGGACAGCGCGCCCTTGACGAACTTCTGCACATCCTCGCGGGTGATCCGTCCACCGCGCCCGCTGCCGCTGACGCGGGCAAGGTCGACGCCGAGCTCGCGGGCGAACAGGCGCACCGCCGGGCTCGCGTACGGCACCTTGCCGGGCAGCAGCTCGTTGGCGTCGAACGCCACCGGGGGCGAACGGTGGGAGGTGGCGTCGGTCCCCGCATCGGCATCGCCCGTACGGTGCGCCGCGACCTCGCGCCTGGCCAGCTGGTCCGGCTCGCGGACGTTGGCCGGCTCCACCGCGGTGTCCGGCTCGGTGGTGCGCGATGCGGGTTCAGCGCCCGCACCGGCCGGCTTGCCGGCCGCATCATCGCTGCCCTTGGTCGCGCCGGCCTCCTCGCCCGCCGGCTCGATCATCGCGACCACGGCGCCCTCGGCCACCTCGTCGCCCTCCTTGACCCTGATCTCGCGGACCACGCCGGCAAACGGGGCGGGCACTTCCATCGTGGCCTTGTCGGATTCAAGCGTGACCAGCCCCTGGTCCACGGCGACGGTGTCGCCTACCTGCACCAGCACCTCGATCACGGGCACGCCGTCGAAATCCCCGATGTCGGGAACGCGCGCTTCCTTCAACTCAGCCATGTGGGTCTGCCTAGCCTGGGAGACCCCTATTGTGGGCCGCTGTCGCCGACAGCGCCAAGCACGTCGCCAATCGCATTGACGCGGCGAAAACAACGGTGAACTCCCGCCCCCCGCCGCAGCGGCATGCCCAAGCTCCGTTCAGGAACGGGTCTATAGGGTGGCCGCGCCGGTCGCAGCCGTGCCCGGTCCACGAGTAGAAACAACGATATCGGAGATCCCCCATGAACCGCATGAAGCTTGCTTTCGCCCTGCTGGGCGCCATGGCCATCGCGCCCACCGCGCTGGCCCAACAATCCGACCAGAACCGCTTTGCCGTCGTTGGCGGTTATGCCCTGAGCGAGCCGACCGGTGACGCCCGCATCGCCGGTGCCGAAGGCAAGCTCGACGGCGAGGGTGCCGCGACACTCAGCGCGAGCTGGTACGCGACCGACAACATCGCCATCGAAGCCTGGGGCAGCGACAAGTTCGGCCACCGGGTCAACGGAGCCAACGGCAAGGCCGGCAGCATCGATGCCCAGCCCTACGCGCTCAGCGGCCAGTACCACTTCGGCACCAGCGAGCAGACCGTCCGGCCGTTCGTCGGCCTGGGCTACTACGAGATGAACTACAGCGGCGAGACTGTCGCGCCGACGGGCGCGCTGGCCGGGCAGCGCCTGGCGGTGGAAACCGCGAAGGGGGCCATGGCCACCGTCGGTGCCGACGTCAAGCTCAGCGAGCGCTGGTTCGCCCGTGGCGACGTGCGTTACCTCCACGGCGACTCCGACGTGATGCTCAACGGCGAAACCGTCGGCGAGTCCGAGGCCAGCCCGGTGATCATCGGGATCGGCCTGGGCGCCAGGTTCTAAGCGGGTAGAGCGGGAACGGGGAACAGGGAACGGGGAACGGGAGTTCGCGGCGACTGGGACCGCGTTCCGTTCCCGTTACACCTGTCCCAGTTCCCGCTTCACCTCACCCCAGCGTGCCGGGCGGCGGCGGCGGATCGGGGTCGTCGGCGTGGACGATGCGCTCCCGGCGCAGCAGGTACAGGCCGCTGGCGATGATGATCCCGGCCCCGGTCCAGGTCATCGAATCCGGCAGCACCCCCCACACCGCCAGGTCGAGCATCAGGCTCCACAGCAGGCCGGTGTACTCCAGCGGTGCCAGCAGCGAGGCCTCGCCGACCCGGAAGGCCTCGGTCAGTGCGTACTGGCCGATCGCACCCGCAAGTCCCAGCCCGGCGATCAGCCACAGGTCCGCGGCGCGGATCGGGACCCACTGCGGCCAGGCCAGGATTCCGGCACCGAGTGCGAGGAAGAACAGCAACCACACGATCATCGATGCGGTGGAGTCGGTCCGTGCCAGCACCCGCACCGTGATGGCACTGATTGCGTAGCAGATCGCCGCGGCCACCACCGCCAGCGCGGCCAGGCTGAGGGCCCCTTCGGCCGAAGGCCGCATCACCACCACCACGCCCACCATGCCGATGACGATCGCGGCCCAGCGGCGCGGGCCGACCTTCTCCCCCAGCAGCGGGACCGACAACGCCGTGATCAGCAACGGGGCCACGAAGAACAGCGTGTAGGCGGTGGACATCGGCATGCGCGCCAGCCCGTAGGCGTAGGACGCGATCATCGCGACCGAGACCAGTCCGCGGAACACCTGCAGCGGCCAACGCACCCGCCACAGGGTCTTCAGCGCGCCCGTGGCCGCCACCCAGGCCAGGATGAAGGGCAGCGACGCGGCGCCGCGCAACGCTGCCACCTGCATCGGCGGGTAGGCGGCGGCAAGCTGCTTGAGCCCCGCATCCATCAGGGCGAAGGAGGCCACCGCGAGCAGCATGGTGAGCGCGGCACGGGTCTGCGGGGCTAGGGGCATCGGGAGACGGGGCTGGACTGGCCGGCCAGCATAAGGGCGTGCACCGGAACACTGGGCTAACCTTGCCGTCACGTCCTTGTCTCCAGTACATGCAGGAACCCCCCATGCCTTCATTCGACATCGTCTCCGAGGTGGACGCCCACGAGCTCACCAATGCCGTGGACCAGGCCAACCGCGAACTTGGCAACCGCTTCGACTTCAAGGGCGTGGATGCGCGCTTCGAACTCGAGGACCAGGTCATCACCCAGTCAGCGCCCAGCGATTTCCAGCTCCAGCAGATGACCGACATCCTGCGCGCGCGCCTGATCGCCCGCGGGATCGACGCGCGTTGCCTGGAGTTCGGCGAGGTCGAGACCAACCTCGCCCGCGCACGGCAGAAGATCACCGTCAAGCAGGGCATCGAGCGCGATCTGGCCAAGAAGATCCAGGCCGCCCTAAAGGAGGCCAAGCTCAAGGTCGACAGCCAGATCAACGGCGACAAGCTGCGGGTCAACGGCAAGAAGCGCGACGACCTGCAGGCGGCCATCGCCCTGCTGCGTGGCCAGGAGTTCGAGCTGCCGCTGCAGTTCGAGAACTTTCGTGACTGAGCGCCGCCAGGGCGACGCTCACCGCGACTGCGCCTGATGGGCCACGACGCCGACCCGATCGCCGCCACCCGCCGCTGGCTGGAACGGGCGGTGATCGGCTTGAACCTGTGCCCGTTCGCCAAGGCCGTGCATGTCAAGGACCAGGTCCGGTTCGTGCTCAGCGAGGCGGAAACGCCCGGCGCGCTGCTGCAGGAGCTGGCCGAGGAGCTGGCCTGGCTGGCCGATACCGACCCGGCGGTGGTCGACACCACGCTGCTGATCCACCCGCGCGTGCTGGGCGATTTCGGCGACTACAACGACTTCCTCGACCAGGCCGATGCGGCGATCGATGCGCTCGGACTGGAGGGCGAGATCCAGGTGGCGAGCTTCCACCCCGACTACCGCTTCGCCGGCACCACGCCCGACGATCCCGGCAACCTGACCAACCGCTCGCCCTATCCGATGCTGCACCTGCTGCGCGAGGAGAGCATCGACCGCGCCGTGGCTGCGTACCCGGATCCGGACGTGATCGTGGAGCGCAACATCGCGACCATGGAGCGCCTCGGCGCGCAGGGCTACCACGCCCTGCTCGCCGCCGATGATCCGTAGCGCGGGGCGATGGCTGGCGGATCGCACCGGACTACCGGTCTGCGGCGTCGCTCACCCTCGGTGCGATCCGCCGCGGCGCGCTATCGCCTCCTATGCGCCCGGTTCCGCGAACACCCGGGCCAGGCCGTCGTCGCCCAGCAGGCGCCACTCGCCCTCCGGCAGCCCGTCCAGCGCCAGCTGGCCCACCTGCGGGCGATGCAATGCCTCCACATGATTGCCGACCGCCGCGAACATCCGCCTGACCTGGTGGTAGCGGCCCTCGGTGAGCACCAGCCGCGCGCGTCGCGGCGCGAGCACTTCCAGCAAGGCGGGCGCCAGCGGGGTCTTCTCGCCCTCCAGCATCAGTTCGCCACTGGCGAAGACGGCCGCCTCGTCGCCGCGCAGGTCCCTGGCGAGAGTCGCTTCGTAGGTCTTGGTCACCGCCGCCCGCGGCGAAATGATCCGGTGCAGCAGCTGGCCGTCGTCGGTCATCAGCAGCAGGCCGCTGGTCTCCCGGTCGAGCCGGCCGACGCTGGACAGCACCGGGTTGCGCAGGCGGAAGCGCGGCGGCAGCAGGTCGTAGATGACGCGGCCGGGATCCTTGGTGGAGCAGGTGTAGCCCACCGGCTTGTGCAGCGCCAGGGCCATGCCGGGCGCGGGGTCGAGCGGCTCGCCGTCGAGCAGGACGCATTGGTGCGGGACCCGGTCGTCGGCGTACAGCACCTCGCCGTCGACATCGGTGACCCGGCCCTCGCGGAACAGCCACGCGACCTCGCGGCGGCTGCCGTAACCCAGGTTCGCCAGCAGACGGACCAGCTTCATCGCCGCCCCTTCCGCGCGTGCACCACCTTGAAGCCATGGCGCTGCGCCAGGGTCTCGACCTGGTCGAAGCCGCTGCCCAGGGCGGCCTCGTACGGCAGGTGCCGGTTGGCCACGAGCCACAGCGAGCCGCCGGGCGCCAGGGCCGCGGCGGCGACGCTGATGAAGGCGCGCCCGAGGTCCGGGCGCTCGGCCCTGCCCTGCCCGTGGAACGGCGGGTTGCTGACGATCACGTCGTAGCCCCCCGGGATCCCGCTGGTGACGTCGTGCCAGTGGAAGCCCAGTTCCGCGCGCCCGGCGAGCGGCGCCAGGTTTTCGCGTGCAAGCGCCAGCGCGCGCGCATCGGCCTCGTACAGGTCGAGCGCGGTGATGCCCGGGCAACGCTCCAGCAGCTCCACCGACAGATACCCGAAGCCGGCGCCCAGGTCCGCCGCCCGGCCCTCCAGGCCCGCATGCAACTCGGAGGCCAACAGCGCCGAGGCGGGGTCCACCCGGTCCCAGGCAAACACCCCCGGGCGGCTGCGGAAACGCCCGCCTGCGACGTCGCGAGGCGCATCCAGCTCCCGCCACCGCGCAAGCAGCGCCTGGTCGACGCCGTCGTCCCCGGCCCCGTCCAGCGCTCCGGTCCAGAAGACCCGCGCCTTGTTCTTGCTGAGGCTCGTCACCGGCCCCGCCAGGCTGCGCAGGTCGGCCTCGGCCGAGCGCGCGCCCTCGTTGTTCGCGGCGCAGGCCAGCACGCGCCCCCCGGGGGCGAGCCGGTCCAGCGCACGGGCGTACAGGGCGCGGGCCTGCTCGCGCTGGCGCGGCGGCAGCAACAGCACCAGCGGGTAGGGTCCATCGTCCGCCGCACCAGCGACGGGGAAGCCCGCACGCTGCAGCGCGTCGACCTCGGGGCGGAAGTCCTGCTCGCAGACCAGCCCGGGCCAGGCTTGCCGTTGCAGCGGCAGGCCCGCACGGGCCCCGAGGAACAGCGCGCCGCCTGTCTCCGGCCAGGTGAGCGCACGCTGCTCGAAGGGCAGCAGCAAGGTCTCGAGGAGGTCGTCGTTCCCGGTCACGTGGAGAGGCTTCGGTTGGAGGTGCGGCAGTGTAACGGGACCACGTGCACGCGCCGCCGACCCGCGCCGTTGCAGGCTGCGCCCATGCCAGAAGGCCCTTCCCTCGTCATCCTGCGCGAGCAGGCGGAAAAGTTCAGTGGCTGCACCGTGCGCGAAGTCGGCGGCAACAGCCGCGTCGGCATCGACCGCATGGAGGGTGAACGGGTCGAACGCGTGCGCACCTGGGGCAAGCACTTCCTGCTGGTATTCGACGGCTTCGCCCTGCGGGTGCACTTCCTGCTGTGGGGCAGCTACCGCATCGACGAGCGCCGCGGCGACGGCAAGGAGCGCCTGTCCCTTCGCTTCGACAACGGCGAGCTGAACTTCTACTCCAGCTCGCTCAGATACATCGAAGGCGACCTCGACGGGGTCTACGACTGGGCCGCCGACGTGATGTCCGATGCCTGGGACCCGAAGCAGGCGCGGAAGAAGCTGCGCGCCATGCCTGACGCGCTCGTCGCCGACGCGCTGCTGGAGCAGGACGTGTTCGCCGGCGTGGGCAACATCATCAAGAACGAGGTGCTGTTCCGCATCCGCGTGCATCCCGAGTCGACCGTCGGCGCCCTGTCCCCACGCAAACTGGGCGAACTGGTGCAGCAGGCGCGCGAGTACAGCTTCGACTTCTACCGCTGGAAGAAGGACTTCGTGCTCAAGAAGCACTACCAGGTGCACACCAGGTCCGAGTGCCCCCGGTGCGGGCGCAAGCTGGGGTTCCAGGCCAGGCTGGGGAAAAAGCAGCGGCGCTCGTTCTACTGCACTCACTGCCAGAAGCTGTACACCTGACCGTTGCCGGCGCCGCAACGATGGCTTCATCGCCTGGCAACGCGCGGGCCGCCACGCTGGCCGCATATCCAGGCAAGGAGGACGCCATGCGCGCACTTTTCGTCGGCGGCACGATCGACAACAGCGAACTGGACATGGACGGTGAACCGCCGATCCACTATCCGGAAAACACCGGCGGCGGCCAGCCGCGTTACCGCCTGTACCAGGTGGGGCGCAGCGGCGGCGAAATCACCTACGCAGTGTATGCCGCGCCCGGCCTGCCCGACGAGGAGGCCGGGCGCATTGCCGACGAGCGGGACTACGCCCGCCGCTTCAACGCCGACGAGATCGCCACCGGCAGCGACGCGCGCTAGGCTCAGGCGTCCAGTTCGCGCAGCACCACCGAAGGCGGGGCATCGAGCACGCGTCGGGTCGCGAACAGGCCCGCCGCGAGTGCCGCGGCCAGTCCGGCCAGTGCACCCACCGCGGCCATGCCCCAGGCGGGCTCCCACGGCAGGTCGAAGGCCCGCGTCGCGAGGATCCCGGCCAGCACCGATGCGCCCAGCGCGGCGACCAGGCCTGAGAGCAGGCCGATCGCGGCGAACTCGGACGCCTGCGCCAGCCTCAGCTGCCGGCGACTGCCGCCCAGCGTACGCATCACCCCACCCTCGCGCAGACGCTCGTCCTGGCTCGCCGTCACCGCTGCCATGAGCACCAGCACACCGGCGGCGATCGAGAACCAGAACACCACTTCCACCACCGCCGAGACCTGGTCCGCGGTGCCGCGGACCTGCTCGAGCACCGCGTCGATGTCGATCACCGTCAGGTTCGGGAAGCGCTCGACCAGCGCGGCGGTGAAACCACCCTGCTCCGGCGGGACGCTGACCGCAGTGATGTGGCTGGCCGGATACCCCTCCAGCGCGCCCGGCGAGACCAGGACGAAGAAGTTCGGGCGGAAACTCTCCCAGTCGACCTCACGCAGGCTGGTCAGGCGCGCCTCCAGGCGCTGGCCGGCGATATCGAAACCCACCGTGTCGCCCAGCTCCCACTTCAACGACTTGGCGTAGCCGGCCTCGACCGACAGCTCGGGCAAGGCGGGCACACGATCGCCCCAGTACTCGCCGGCGACGACCCGGTTGTCGTCGCCCAGCACACCGGCGGTGGACAGGTTGAACTCGCGCTCTGCCCGCCTGCGCGCCCGCCGGGCCTCCTCGTCGCCGCTGTCATCGCTGGCGTAGTCCTCACCGGATACCGGCTCGCCGTTGTGCGCCGCCAGGCGTGCACGGACCATGGGGAACAGCTGCGGCTCCCCGAGGCCACGCTCGGCGATGAAGCTGCCCACCGCGGCCACCTGGTCGTCCTGCACGTTGATGATGAAACGGTTCGGCGCCTCCTTGGACAGCTGCAGCTGCCAGCGGTCGAGCAGGTCGGTACGCACGAAGGTCAGCAGCAACAGCGCCATCAGCCCCAGGCCGAGCGAGGCCACCTGGGCGATGCTGGTCGCCGGGCGCCGGCCGACGTTCGCCAGGCCATAGCGCAACGGCCCGCGCAGCCGGCTCCGCAGCCGACGGACCAGGGCCACCAGGCCCCAGGCCAGCAGCGCGAGCACGGCAAAGGCGATCGTGAACCCGGCCAGCATCGCGCTGCCCACCACGACCGAACCCGCCTGCCACCACAGCAGCGCCGCCAGCCCGCCCAGGCCGGCGAGTGCGACCAGCCAGGCCGACGGCTCGGTGCGGTCCAGGTCGCGCCGGATCACCCGCAAGGCCGGGACCTTGCGCAGTGCCAGCACCGGCGGAGCGCCGAAGGCGAGCAGCACCAGCAGGCCCACTCCATAGCCGGCGAGTGCCGGTTGCCATCCGGCCGGCGGGATCTCCAGCCCCAGTACCGGCGCCAGCCACAGGCCGACCACCCATTGCAGGCCGAAGGCAAGCACGACGCCGGCCGTGCCCGCCAGCAAGCCGAGCAGCAGCAACTCACCCAGGTGGATCCCGGCCAGCGTCCGCTGGCTGGTGCCAAGGCAACGCATCACCGCCGCGCCGGAGAGGTGCCGTTCGCTGTGCTGGCGGGCGGCCATGGCAACCGCGATCGACGCGAGCAGGACCGACACCAGCGCGGCCAGGCGCAGGAAGCGGCTCGCCCGGTCCAGTGCCGAACGCACTTCCGGTCGCGCATCGGTGATCGTCTCCAGGCGCTGGCGTGCGCCCAGCGCCGCCTCGGCGGTGGCGGTGAAGCGTTCGACGGCGGCGGGCTCCCCGGCCACCACGAGCCGGTACTGCATGCGGCTGCCTTCCTGCACCAGCCCGGTGGCGGGCAGGTCGGCGAGGTTGAGGAAGACCCTGGGTGCGACGTTGAAGTAATCCAGCGCCGCATCGGGTTCGGCCGTGACCAGCGCGGCCAGGCGGAGTTCCAGCTGGCCGACGGCCACCGTGTCCCCGATCGCCGCGCCCAGTGTCTGCGCGCCCGCGCGGCTGAGCCAGGCCGTGCCCGGGGCCGGCACCGACGCCGCCAGGGTCTCGCCCCCCTGCGCATCGGCGACGGTGAACGCCCCGCGCAGGGGAAAGCCCTCGCCCAGTGCAAGCAGCTCCCCCAGCTGCAGGCGGACCGAGTCCCCCCGGCCGACCCGGATCATGCTGTTCAACCCGACCGTGCTGGCCTGCTGCAAGCCATCGGCAGTCGCCGCCTCGGCGATCGGGCCTTCGATCGGGGTGGCCGAGCGCACCACGGCGTCACCGCCGAGCAACTGGTTGGCCTGCATCGCCAGTGCACGCTGCGCACGATCGGTGACGAATCCGATGGCGGTCACCGCCAGCACCGCCAGGGTCAGTGCCGCCAGCAGGATCCTCACGTCACCCGCCTTGAGGTCGCGCCGCATCTGCCGCCAGGCGGCGCGCAACACACCCGCGGCGCCGAGGCCGCGCCAGGCACCCGGCGTGCTCATGCCAGCCCCACCGCGTCCTCCACCAGCCGGCCCGCGTCGAGCCGCAGCCGGTGGCCACAGCGCGCCGCCAGGTGGTCATCGTGGGTGACCAGCACCAGGGTGGTGCCGGCATCGGCGTTGAGTTCGAACAGCAGTTCGATGATGGACTCCCCGGTATGGCTGTCCAGGTTGCCGGTCGGCTCGTCGGCGAACAGCAGGGCCGGCTCGGTCACGAAGGCGCGGGCCAGTGCCACGCGCTGCTGCTCGCCACCTGACAGCTGCCGCGGGTAATGGCTCAGCCGCTCAGCCAGGCCGACCCGGGCGAGGATGTGCCGGGCTGGCGCCTCGGCCTCATCGTCCCCGCGCAGCTCCAGCGGCAGCATCACGTTCTCCAGCGCAGTGAGGGAGGGCAACAGCTGGAAGTTCTGGAACACGAAACCGACCTTCTCCCCGCGCAGGCGGGCGCGTCCGTCCTCGTCGAGCGTCGACAGCTCCCTCCCGTCGAGCAGCACGCGGCCCGCGGTGGGCACGTCCAGGCCCGCCATCAGCGACAACAGGGTGCTCTTGCCCGACCCCGAGGCACCGACGATCGCCACCGTTTCGCCGCGCGCGACCGAGAACCCCACGTCCTCCAGGATGGTCAGCGGGCCGCCCGGCAGCTGGACCTGCTTGCCAAGCGATTCGACAGCCAGCATCGGGGCTGCCGCGGTGGGCGTGGACTCGGGGGCAACAGCGGGATCGGTCATCATTGGGTGCTTGTTCGGGAGGAAGGTGATGCAGCAACGGAACTCCGTCGCGTTCAGGTATGCCGGCTACCTGCGGGTCGCACAATGTGCCATTGGCTTGATGCTCGCCGCCGTGCTGGCGTGGGCCGCGCCCGCCGCCGCGCAGGATCGCACGCCGGCCAGCGGGAACCGGGTGGTACTGGTGATGGGCGACTCATTGTCCGCCGGCTACGGCATGCAGGCCGCACAGGGCTGGGTGGCACTGCTGGGCGAGCGCCTGGCACGCCGTACTCCACCCTGGGACGTGGTGAACGCGAGCATCAGCGGCGAGACCACCGCGGGCGGCCGCTCGCGGATCATCGACGCGCTGGCCCGGCATCGCCCGCAGCTGGTGGTCATCGCACTGGGGGCCAATGACGGCCTGCGTGGCCTGCCGACAGCCGGCACCGCCGCCAACCTCGCCTGGATGATCGGCGCGGCACATGGCACCGGTGCCGAGGTGCTGCTGGTCGGCATGCAGATGCCGCCCAACCTTGGGCCCGACTACACCCGCGCCTTCGCCGACAACTACAGGGAACTCGCCGAGCGCTTCGACGTGGCGCTGCTTCCGTTCCTGCTGGAACCCATCGCCCTTGACCCGGAGGCCTACCAGGACGACAACCTGCACCCGGTGGCAGCGGTCCAGCCGCGGTTGATGGAGCATGTCTGGCAAGCGCTGGAGCCACTGCTGGACTGAGCCCGGCGTGCTGCCGGCCGATTGCTCAGGGCGTCCTGGTACCCGCCAGCAGGGGATACGGATTGATCGCCGTGCCTTCCCACCAGCGCTTCTCCGGGCCGAGCAGGAAAATCGCGAAATGCAGGTGTGGCGCACCGTCGGCGGCATTGCCGGTACTGCCCACATAGCCGATCACCTGGCCCTGCTTCACCTGGTCGCCCTCCTCCAGCCCGGCGGCATAGCGGTCCAGGTGGGCGTAGTAGTACGCGTGGCGGCCGGCCGGGTCGAACTGGTAGATGGTCAGCCCGCCGGGCTTGCTGTCGAACAGTTTCTCGATATGGCCGTCGACGGCGGCCAGCACCGGCGTCCCGCGCGGCGCCATGATGTCCAGCGCCTCATGGCTCCGGTCGCTCCCGCGTGCATCGCCGAAGGTGTCCTGCAGCTCCCCGGCGGGCACGCCCCGGACCGGTACGACCAGGCCTTGCCGGGCCGCCGGGGCCACTGCACCCGACTGTCCGGTCGCGGCGGCACGGTCCAGCCCCCGCGGCGGCGACGGGTCGGGCACCGGCGCGGTATCCGTGGCGCGGGTGCCGCCGCGATCCGCGCTGCCCGCTGCCTCGGCTCCGGGTGTTGGCCGGGGCCTGCCAGTCCTGGCCGGCACCCCGTGCTGGGTCCGGTCGCGCTCGAACACCAGGGCGGCGGCCGGGTCGGCGGTGCCCCGGTTCAACCAGAAATAGACCGCGTTGGCGCCCACCAGCGCGCCGACGGCGAACAACAGCACTCCGGCCCCCACTCGCCCCATCCGAGTCATCGCATCACTCCTGCAGCACGGCAACCATGCCCGGGCTGACCGCCCGGGCCAGCGCCAGTGCGCTCCAGTTGGTCATGCGGATGCACCCATGCGAGGCGGTCTTGCCGACGCCGGCGGGCTCGGGTGTCCCGTGGATGCCGTAATGCTCCTTGGACAGGTCGATCCAGACGGTTCCGACCGGACTGTTCGGCCCCGGCGCGATCTCGGCCTTGGCATGGGCCGGGTCCGCATCCCAGAACAGGTCGGGGTTGTAGAGGAACACCGGGTCCTCGGCGACGTCGTCGATGGTCCATTCGCCGATCGGCAGCGGATCGTGCTCGCTGCCCATGGTCGCCGGCCACTGGCCCACCACCTGGTCCTCCGCGTCCAGCAGCTGGACGACCGAATCGGACCGATCAACGACCACCTTCGCGCCGGTGGGCAGCTCCGGCTCGGCCACGTTGGGCACCCACCAGCGCGCGCCGGCCAGCAGTTCCGCGTCCGGGTTGAGCCGGCGCAGCAGGTCCGGGCTGGCATGGAACTTCTCGCCCAGTGCCTCCAGCGCCGAGCCGTAGCCAAGGCGCTCCAGTTCCGCCTTGGCCTCCATGTCCTCCGGCACCTCGACGAACGGCCCGTCCACGTCCGCCGCGGTCAGCGCGTACGAAACCAGCGGGTCGGCGGTATCCATGCCCAGGCGTTCCAGGGTGGCCGGGTCGGCCGTGCCCGTGACCTCGATCCCATGCCGGCGCTGGTATCCCTCGATCGCCCGGGTGGTGTTGGTGCCCCACTCGCCATCGATCTCGCCGGGGGAGAAGTGCGCACGGTCCAGCAGGACCTGCACCCGCAGGATCGCCGGCAGGCCCGCACCGGCGTCCACGAGGCCGGGGCCGGCGCGGTTCGTCTCTTCCACCAGCGAGGCAGCGACGGCCGGCGGATGGAGCACAAGGCTGCCGGCAAGCAGTACCGCGGCAAGGGGGGTTCGGGTCATGTGCGAAGCTCCGGTTCGGTCGGCGGGAATGCTCCCTGCCCACCCCCGTCCGTGGCGTGAAGCCGCTGACCGGTTCAGCCTCCGGCTCGGTTTTACCTCGTTTTCGCACACGCGTTACGAGCGCGGCGCAATGCTGTGCCTGCGACGCCCCGGCCATGTACCGGGGCGCGCCATCCAACCAGGATCCATTCCGAGGAGGAACGACATGGCGAACAACCGCAACCAGGGCGGCCACGAGAAGGGCCAGTTCGGCGAAGGCCAGCAACAGGGCCGCCAGAGCCGCGACCAGTACGAGCAGGGCCGCCAGAACGTGGGCCAGGACCAGAGCCGCGAATCGAGCCAGCGCAACATGGGCCGCAGCCTGGAGGAGGAAGAAGAGGAGTAGTGATCCTCCGCCTGCGAAACAGGGTAAACAGGGGCGCCCTCCGGGGCGCCTCTTCATGTCCGGCGGCCCCTTCCACGCCCGTCGCCTAAAGGTCGGGCAGCACCTGGCGGCAGGCTTGCTCCCAGCCATGCCAGGGATCGGTGCGCAGGCTGCCGGCACGCCGCAGGGCACGCCGCAGGTCGTAATCGGAGCCCCCCCGGGTGCGGCCCAGTTCGTCCCAGCGCAATGGCACCGCGACTCCGGCCGCCTCGCGCGCCCGCAGCGACCAGCTGGCCACGCTGGTCGACCCGCGTGCATTCCGCAGCCAGTCGACGAAAATCACACCGGTCCGCCTGGCCTTGGAGGCCGTGGCGACATAGCGCTCCGGCGCTTCCGCCGCCATCGTGTCGGCCAGCGCCTGGCAGAAGGTCCGGGCGTGCTCCCAGTCCGCTGACCCGGGTGCGATCGGCACCACCACGTGCAGGCCCTTGCCTCCCGACAGGCGCAGGAAGCTCTCCAGCCCGACCCGCGACAGCCGCGCGCGCACATCAAGCGCGCCGGCCTTGATGGCGTTCCAGTCAACGCCCTGCCCGGGGTCCAGGTCGAAGACGAGCCGATCGGGATGCTCCAGGTCATCGATGGTCGAACCCCATGGGTGCAGCTCCAGAACGCTCATCTGCACCAGGTCGAGCAAGCCGGCGACGTCCTCGATGTAGACGTAGTCCTCGGTGCCGCCGTCCTTTTCGCGGATCGGCACCGCGTGCACGGCGCCACCCAGGGCGTCGGCATGGTGTTTCTGGAAGAAGCAGGTGCCTGCCACGCCGTCCGGGCAACGCAGCACTGACAAAGGGCGCCGGACCACGTCGGGCAGCAGCCGGCCGGCAACCGCCCGGTAGTAGTCGGCGACCTGCTGTTTGGTGATCCCCCGCTCCGGATAGACGAGCCGGTCCGGGCTGGTCAACCTGCGAGCCTGCTCACCCACGTCCGATGCCTCCGGGTCCTGGTTGCCCTGCACGTCCCGCCACGCCCGGGGCGGAGCGGGTACTCAGGCCGCCTTCTTCCTGCGGGCGGCCTTCTTCGCCTTGGCGGCCGGTGCCTTGTCCGCTTTGCGCGTGGCCGTCTTCTTGCCGGCCTTCCTGGCCGCCGTCTTCCCGGCTGCCTTGGCGGCGGGCTTGGCGGCGGTCTTCCGGACCGCCTTCTTCGCGGGCTTCGCTTCGGGCTTGTCTACGGCTTCTTCCGCTCGCTCACCCTGCTGCCTGGCGGGCGTGCGCTTCTTGCGGTCGATGCTCTGCTGCAGCAGCTCCATGAAGTCGACCACGTTGGTCGCGGCGTGGTCGTGTACCTCGGGCTCCTGTTCGGCCGCCGACACCAGGCCGTGTTCCTTCATGCGCTTGTTGATCACGCCTTGCAGCCGCTCGCGGAACTCGTCGCGGTAGTCCTCGGGCGTCCACTCGCCGGACATGGTCTGGATCAGTTGCTCGGAGAAGGCGAGCTCCTTGTCCGTGATGCGGTAGTCACGGCTCTCGCCCTCCGGCAGCCGGTACTCGGCCACGTCCACCAGCTCCTGCGGGTAGCGCATCATCATCAGCATCAACGCATCGCCCTGCGGCATCACCGCGCACAGGTGCTCGCGGGTGCGGATGACCACCCGCGCGATGCCGATCCGGCCGGTGCGCTCCAGCGCCTCGCGCAGCAGCACGTAGCCCTTCTCGGCCTTCTTCGCCGGCACCAGCACGTACGGCTTCTCGAAGTACTGCGGGCCGATCTCCTTCACGTCGACGAAGGCTTCCACCTCGATCGCATCGTGGCTTTCGGGCGCCGCCGACTTGATGTCGTCCGGCTCCAGCACCACGTAGCTGCCCTTGTCGTACTCGAAGGCCTTGACGATGTCCTTCCAGGCGACTTCCTCGCCGGTTTCCGAGTTGACCCGCTCATAACGGATCGGCCGGTTGTTGCGCGAGTCGAGCATCCGGAACGAGATGTCGGTGCGGCGCTCCCCGGCCATCAACGACACGGGAATGTTGAGCAGGCCGAAGGTGAGCGTTCCAGACCAGATGGGGCGGGCCATGGGGCCTCCTGCACGCCGGGGCGGGCAAACCAGTATTGGAACGCCGGCGTGATGCGGGTGTTGACCCTTTCACCGCGGATTGCCCCCGGCGGGCCCAGCATCATGGCAGGCCCGAGCGCGAGGACACCGCATGACCCGCACCGCCAAACGAGTATTCACGGACCCCGGCGACATCGAGCACCTTCGTGCACAGATACATCAGTTGTGCGAGGGCGCCTTCGTCCGGCTGACCATGAAGGACGGCACGCGCCAGCAGGGGACCGTCAGTGACCGCCCCCAGGCGCAGGTCTTCTTCAACCCCGACGGCCAGGAAGGCACCAATGCCGTCGTCCGGCTGGAGGATCCGGCAATGGACCCGGCAGGCGCCACCCAGCGCGAGTTCTGGCTCGACGAGATCGCGCGCATCGAGCGCCTGGACCCGCCCTGACCCCACCGACCCTGATCGCAGGCAAAAGAAAACCCGGCCGGAGCCGGGTTTTCCTGTCTTCATGCACCGGCAAGCGGTGCAGGAGGCTTCTTACAGCGCTTCGACGGCGTCAGCCTGCAGGCCCTTCTGGCCCTGGGTGACGGTGAAGCTGACCTGCTGGCCTTCCTGCAGCGACTTGAAGCCGTTGCCCTGGATGGCGCGGAAATGGACGAACACGTCCTCGCCGTTCTCACGGCTGATGAAGCCAAAGCCCTTGGCATCGTTGAACCACTTGACGGTTCCGGTTTCGCGATTGGACATCTTTCTTGATCCTTGTAACAGGTGTCGA
>Ga0079224_100003242_pt1 | contig 20381 bp, 24 predicted proteins | sample Stecom2015_FD_80414 | JGI IMG/M metagenome (GOLD analysis project Ga0079224, IMG submission 80414) | Agricultural soil microbial communities from Utah to study Nitrogen management - Steer compost 2015 | ecosystem: Environmental > Terrestrial > Soil > Agricultural land | place: USA: Utah...
GTCAGCGCCTCCTGGTGTTTAATCAGGAAGAGTCTGGAAAGGGGCTTTGCTGATGACACTAACCGAGGCGCTGACGGCTTATCTCGAAGCGCGGGGGCTGGCCCTCGATGAACATTACCGGCGCGAGGCGCTGCGCACGCTGGCGCAGGCCCTGATGGAATGCGATGTCAGCCGGATGCTGGACGCCGCGCCGTATGAGCGCAATGGATCGCGCCGGGCTTACCGCAACGGCTACCGTGACAGCATCTGGTACACCAGTGTCGGGGCGATTCCGCTGCGCATCCCCAAACTGCGCCGGGGAAGCTATTATCCCCTGTTCCTCAACCCACAGACCGAAGCCAACCTGCTGCGGCTGGCGCAGGATGCTTATGTCGCGGGGGTTGATCTGAATGCGGTGCAGTCAGCCCTGAACGCGGCTGATCTGCCGCCGCTGCAACCCTACGATGTGGCCGACATCGCGGAACGGCTGGCGGATGTGGTCTATAACGCGCATAACGAACCCCTCCATGCGGATTACCCGGCTCTGTTTCTCGATCTGCTGGACGTGGAACAGGATGGCCGCTGGCGGCAGTGGCTGATCGCGCTCGGCGTGCAGCCTTCCGGCACGGTGGATTTGCTGGCGCATGAGCTGGTCTCGCTGGCCGATGATCGTGCCTGGGCGCGTTTGCTGCGCCGCCTGCGCCAGCGCGGCCTGAAAGAACCGGAGGTCGTCATCGGCGGTGACGATGCCGGTGTGCGCGCAGCAGTCAGCGACGTGCTGGTCGATGCCGTCTGGCAGCATCACCGCAATTTTCTGCTGCGCGGCAGCAGCGAGGATGCGCTGGTCCGGGCGGTCAGCGATCTGGCGGTGCGCGTCGAAACCGATCAGCGCCATCTGCCGCGTATGCAGTGGCCGGTGCGCGCTGTCGATTTCGACTTTGCGTCGGTTGCGCTGCCCATCCTGGTCATGATTTAGGCCCTCACGAACGTCGTTCAAGCCGAAATCTTTGTATGCTTCGCGCCTTTGCGTTGAATCTTTGATTTGATGTACTCAGGGAGAGAACGCCATGCTATTCAGCAATGTGATTCCGATGGTTGTCGAACAGAGTGGTCGGGGCGAGCGCGCCTACGATATTTTCTCGCTGCTGCTCAAGGAACGCATCATCATGCTGGGCACAGAAGTCAGCCAGCAGTCGGCTAACCTCATCGTGGCACAGATGCTGTTTCTCGACAGCCAGGATAATGAGCGGCCCATCCAGCTTTACATCAACTCGCCGGGTGGCGAGGTCTACGCCGGGCTGGCGATGTACGACGCCATGCAGCAGGTTCATGCGCCAGTGAGTACCGTCGCGGTGGGTATGACCGCCAGCTTTGGCACTGTGCTGCTCGCCGGAGGCCGGGCGGGAATGCGGTACGCGCTGCCGCACGCGACCATCCACATGCACCAGCCGCATGGCGGGGCGCAGGGGCAGGTGACGGATATGCAGATTCGCATCAACGAATTTCAGCGTCTGAAGAATGATGTGATCGACATTTTTGTCAAGCATACCGGGCAGGATCGCGAACGTATCGAGCACGATATGGACCGGGACATCTACCTCAACCCGCAGCAGGCTGTTGAATACGGCCTGATTGATCGCGTGCTGGAAAATGCGGATGTCGTCAAGGCGAACGGGCACAAAGCGGAGACCTTACCGGTAAGGTAGATGCGTGGTCATCGGGAGGCGAGTCGGCTGTTAGAACCGGCTCGCTCCTGAACTAACCTCATACGTCAGTCAGTCTGTGAAAATCCTGCTGACTGGCAGCCGAAAACCGGGCAGAACATCACCACCGTCCAGTACCTCATGAACGGTCAGGGTATGAACCTTCATCCCTCCGTCCTCAGTTGCCTGCCAGACTTCGATGATTCTGTCTGCGGGATACACGTTCCAGACTATCCGTGCCCCGTTAGCCAGGTAAAGGGCTGTTTTGTCATTGACCTTGCGCGGTGTTTCGCTCGGCGAAATAACCTCGACAGCCAGATCAGGCGCGCCCTTGAATTCACGGGGAATATGGGGGACCCGCGCCCTTGAAATAAAGGCGACATCGGGCATCAGGACCGTGCCAGATGACAGCGTATAGCCCCCATCGGCTCCACTCACATAACCCAGATTGCCATCTTCAACAAAGCTGAACAGAAATCCCAGAATGCGGCCGGCGGTGATGGTGTTCTCCGGGCTGGAAGGTGGCAGCTCAAAAATTACCCCATCCATTAGTTCAAGGCGTTCATCACTGCCGGTTTCTTCTACCAGCTCCCAGAATTCGTCAGCCGTGTAGACTCTTTGCTGAACGACCATTGCAGCCTCATGTACTAACTTGATTAGAGTATGGCACGGATGCTGTCTGTTTTGTTCGCGCCTTTGCAGGTTAACCCAACGTTGTATAATGTTTGGGAAACTTAACGTTAAGCTGTTTCTCACCGGTCTTCGCATTGAATGCAAGGTTGCTGAATGCCAACGCTCTTAGCCAGAAACATCCACACACTGGCGACGATGGACGACTCTCGCACCGAAATCCGCGACGCGGCCATCTTCGTGCGCGACAACGTGATTGAGGCTGTCGGATCGCTGGCGGATATGCCGGCGCAAACCGCTGACACCGTACTCGACCTGCGCGATCATGTTGTGCTGCCGGGCCTCATCAACACTCATCACCACATGTTCCAGAGCCTGACGCGGGTGTTTGCGCAGAATCATGAGCTGTTCGACTGGCTGACGACGCTGTATCCTATCTGGCAGCGGCTTACTGGAGAGGCAATCTACGTCAGCGCGAAGCTGGCAATGGCCGAGCTGATTCTGTCTGGCTGCACCACAACCAGCGATCACCTGTATATCTACCCCAACGATGTGATGCTCGACGACGAAATTCGCGCGGCACAGGCAATCGGCATCCGCTTTCATGCCACACGCGGGTCGATGAGCGTTGGCGAAAGCAAGGGCGGACTGCCGCCGGACAGCGTGGTCGAAGCTGAGGACGCCATCCTGCGGGATACGCGCCGCGTGATCGAGTCCTATCACGATGCCGGGCGATATGCCATGCTGCGCGTCGCTGTCGCGCCGTGTTCGCCCTTCACGGTCACGCCGGACCTGATGCGCGAGACGGCGGCGCTGGCCCGCAGTTACGGCGTTCATCTGCACACGCATCTTGCCGAGAACGACAAGGACATTACCTACAGTCAGGATGTTTTTGGTCAGCGGCCCGCCGAATATGCTGAATCCGTTGGCTGGGTGGGGGAAGATGTCTGGCACGCACACTGTGTCAAACTGAACGATGCCGAAATTGACCTGTTCGGACGCACGGGGACGGGCGTCTGTCATTGCCCTTCGTCGAACATGCGGCTGGCATCGGGTATTGCGCCGGTGCGCCGGATGCTGGATGCGCAGGTTCGGATAGGGCTGGGGGTCGATGGTTCGGCCTCTAACGACGCGGGCCATCTGCTCAACGAGGCGCGCAGCGCCATGCTGTTGCAGCGGGCCGGTGGCAACCCGGCGCAACTGACCGTTTACGAGGCGCTGGCGCTGGGCACACGGGGCGGCGCAGCGGTGCTGGGACGCGATGATACAGGCATGATTGCACCCGGAATGGCGGCGGATTTTATCGCCTTTGATCTCAACCGGGTGTGGTTCGCTGGTGCGCTGCACGACCCGGTGGCGGCACTGCTGCTGTGCCTGCCGCCTCAGGTGGACTACTCGGTTATCAATGGTCGGGTAGTGGTCAGTGAGGGAACGCTGGCAACCGCCGATCTGCCGGCGCTGGTTGAGCGGCACAATCGTCTGTCGAGACAGTTGATCCGGGGCGAAATGTCATGAGCCTGCGACTTGGTGTGACCTGTGCAGTAATCGACGATCATGAGCAGGTGCTGCTGTCCAAACGCAATGATCTCAACGTCTGGAATTTGCCCGGCGGGCGGCTGGATTCGGGCGAAAGTCTGGCTGAGGCCGCCGCGCGCGAAGTCCGCGAGGAAACCGGCGTTATCGCTCATATTGAGCTCCCGGTCAACCTGTATTACTGGCCGGGGTTTCAGCGGCTCAATGTGCTGTTCGCAGGCTGGCCGCTTGGCGGTGAGCTTCAGGTGCGCACCGATGAAACACGCGATAACCGCTACTTCCCGCCCGATGCGCTGCCGAGGATGCTCAACGTTCGTCAGGTGCAGGCCGCCCTGGCTGATGAGCGTCCGCTGCCGGAGGTGGTTGATTTGTCGCCCGGCGAGACGCGGCGGATCAAACGCCGGCTTGGCTTCCGCTGGGTGCAGAACCTGCTGCGCGGCCGGCCTGAAGCGCGCTACCCGGTGTTCGATGTACGGGCAGTGGCCGTGATCTGGAACGAGGGCTACAGCCGGGTGCTGACACTTGAGGGCAGACGGGGGCGGGTGTTGCCCCGTGTCCGCTGCGCTGGCTTTCAGGCCCCCTGGCTGGAACTGGCTGAACGCATGAAGCAGCACTATCGTCTCAGCGCGGCGTTGCAATGGGCCGGTGTCTGGGAAGATACAGCGCAGGGCCGGCTGGAATTTGTCTTTGCGGCGGCTGTGCCGGAGCGTGCTGTGCCTGAGCCAGCGGCATGGTCTACCGTGCTGAACACCCCCCTCGGTGATCGTGATCTGCAATATGTCGAGCGGGTGAAGCCGACCTTTTTGCGCGACCCGGTGTGGACACTGCTGCATGACGACATGATTGGCACTGTGGATGTCTTGCAGGCAGGTCAGGCTGACGTATAATCTTCGCTCATGGATGATGAACGTTTTCTGCGAGAGGCAATCCGCCTGGCCGAGAGCGCCGTTGCCAGAGGCAATCAACCCTTTGGTGCTGTACTGGTGCGGGACGGCGAAATTGTGCTGCGGGCCGAGAACACCACCCATACCGAACACGACTTCACCGGCCATGCCGAACTAAACCTCGCCCGGCAGGCAGCGCAGCAGTTCGACGCAGCTTTCCTCAGCCAGTGTACGATATATGCCAGCACCGAACCCTGCGCCATGTGTGCCGGGGCTATCTACTGGTCAGGTATTGGGCGCGTCGTTTATGATTGTTCTGCCCGACGCCTCTATGAGATCGCCGGCCCCGGGCTGGATACCCCGTGCCAGGACATTCTGTCGCGCGGCGTGCGGCCTGTCGAAGTCATTGGTCCGCTTCTCGAAGACGAAGCCATACAAATTCATCATTGTTACTGGCACATCTCAGAGGAATAACATGGTCGATCAGACGGTGATTAACAATATCAAGGCACGTGTCGCTGAACAGCGCGAGGACATCATCACCTTTTTGCGCGAACTCTGCGCGATTCCCAGCATGGACAGCCAGATTCGGGAAGTGGGGGAGCGCGCCGAGGCCGAGATGAAACGGCTCGGTTTTGATGTGGTGTGGTGGGATCGCATGGGCAATGTCGTCGGGCGTATTGGTGATGGCCCGACCAAATTACTGTACGACAGCCACCTCGATACAGTGGGCATCGGTGACCCGGATGAATGGCAATGAGACCCATTCAAGGGCAAGATCGAAAACGGGGTGTTCTTCGCACGCGGGGCCTGCGATGAAAAAGGCAGCACACCGGGCATGATCTACGGCCTGGCGCTGGCGCGGGAACTTGGCCTGCTGGACGGCATCACGGGTTACTATTTCGGCAACATGGAAGAATGGAATGATGGCAGCGCGCCGGATGCCTTTGTCAACGTTGAGGGGATCAAGCCGGATTTTGTCGTCATTGGCGAACCGACGCGAATGCAGGTCTATCGTGGTCAGAAAGGCCGGGTCGAAATGCAGGTGGTGGCAAAGGGCAAAAGCGCGCACGCCGCCGCCAATCACCTGGGCGATAACGCCATCTATAAGCTGACACCGATTATCGACGCGATCAGCAAGCTGGAGCCACAGTTCAAGGATGATCCGTTTCTGGGTAATGGACGCATCACGGTCACAGATATGAAGGTGAATACCCCCAGCATCAATGCTGTGCCCAATCAGGCGACCATCTTCATTGACCGCCGCCTGACTTTCGGTGAGGACCCCTACGAAGAACTGGAGCGCATCCGGCAGATTATCGGCAGCCGCAGCGATATAGAAGCCTCGATTCTGCGCTATGACGAACCAAGCTATACCGGCTTCGTTTACCCGCTGGACAAGATTTATCCGGCGTGGGCGCTGGCTGAAGATCACCCGTTTGTGCAGGCCGGCCAGCGCACCGGCGAACTGCTGTGGGGTTCGATGCCGCCGCCGTACAAATGGAATTTTTCGACCAACGGCATCTTCTGGGCCGGTAAGGCCGGGATACCGAGTATCGGCTTTGGCCCCGGCGACGAGGTTCACGCTCACACCGTCATCGACCAGGTTCCGCTGGATGATGTGGTCCGGGCGACGGAGTGGTACACCCTGCTGCCGGGCATCATCCAGCGATAATCAGCACAGAGGCGGCGCATAGCTGCCTTTTGTTTTCTGATCCAAGCGGACGTTAGTCCGTTTTCTGCTATAATAAACCGTTACGGATTAAGTGGATGGGAGTCGAGCGATGGGTATTACCGGGCTGCATCACATTACGCTGGTGTGCGCAGACGCGCAGCGGACAGTCGATTTTTACACACAGGTACTGGGCCAGCGGTTGGTGAAAAAGACCGTCAATTTTGATGATCCGACCAGCTATCACCTATACTTTGGCGACCAGACCGGTTCCCCCGGCTCGGCGATCACGTTCTTCGAGTGGCCCCACGCGCCGAAGGGACTGCCGGGCATTGGCGGGACGCATCACTTTGCCATGCGGGTGGGGGATTATGACGGCCTGCTCAAATGGAAGCGGCGGCTGATTGATCTGGGTATCGCTGTCGATGGGCCGTTTGACCGCCATTACTTCACGTCGATCTACTTCAAGGACCCGGACGGCGTGATTCTCGAAATCGCCACCGATGGGCCGGGATTCGCGGTGGATGAGGAACCGGACAAACTCGGCACTGAATACCGCGAACCGCCGGCAGAGATGGTGATTAACAATCGGGATGAGGAACGGATCAGGGCGGAAATCTGGCCGGAGCCTGTGCCGGTTATCACCAGCGATATGGCGCTGATGCGGGGGATGCACCATATCTCAGCTATTGGCGCGAATATCGAACGCACGCACGCCTTTTTCGGTGATCTGCTGGGTCTGCGGCTGGTCAAGCGTACTTCCAACTTCGATGACCCCGGCAGCGCGCACTGGTACTGGGGCACAGGCCAGGGCGATCCGGGCACGTTGATTACCTACTTCGAACGCAGACAAAGCAAAACCCGGCGCGTACAGATGGGCACAGGGCAGACTCATCATTACGCTTTTGCCGTCCCGGACGAAGATACGCAGCTTGCCTTCCGCGAGAGACTCATCAAGGCTGGTCTGCCGGTATCGCCGGTGCGGGATCGCATCTACTTCAAGAGTATCTACACCAACGACCCTGACGGTCATATCGTCGAACTGGCGACTGCCGGCCCGGGCTTCCTGATCGACGAGGACGAGGCTGAACTCGGTCAGCACCTGATGCTGCCGCCGTGGCTGGAGAATCAGCGGGACCAGATTGAGCAGATTCTCAAGCCGATCAGTGTGCCTGAGGCGGCGAAATGAATGGATTGCATCAGGGACAGCCGGTTCTTACAGCCGGCGCGCCGCTGAACAAAGCTGAGGCCGCTATGATTCTGATTCATGGACGTGGAGCCAACGCCAGCGATATTCTGGAACTGGCCGGGGAATTTGACCAGCCAGCGATGGCCTACCTCGCGCCGCAGGCCGCCGGGTTCACATGGTATCCGAATCGGTTTCTCGCGCCGATAGCCAGTAACGAACCGTATCTGTCGTCGGCGCTGCAAGCTGTAGGGGATGTGCTGCGGCAGGTAGAGCAGGCTGGTATCCCGGCTGAAAAGACTGTGCTGCTTGGTTTTTCGCAGGGGGCCTGTCTGGCGCTGGAATATGCGGCTCGCCATGCCCGGCGTTACGGTGGGTTGGTTGGCTTCAGCGGCGGGTTGATCGGCCCGCCCGGAACCCCGTTCGAGTACGATGGTTCGCTGGAGGGCACACCGATTTTCCTCGGTTGCAGCGATGTCGATTTCCATATCCCGCTGGAGCGCGTGCATGAGACGGCGGCGGCGCTGCGCCGGCTCGGCGGTGACGTGACTGAGCGCATCTACCCGAATATGGGCCACACGATCAATCAGGACGAGATCAATTTTGTGCGCGGGATGCTGGCCGAACTTGTCTGACATGAGCATGAGCAGCCGGGGTTTTGAACCCTCGGCGTTAAATGCTACACTGGGCAAAATTTAACTCTCAGGAGTATCTGTCTATGCAAACCGATTTGCGGGGTCGGGATATGATTACGACCCAGGAATGGACGCGGGATGAGATCGAAACCGTGCTGGATGTGGCATGGGATTTGAAACGCAAGCGCGCTCTGGGGGAACCGCACGCGCTGCTGCGGGACAAGGTGCTGGGGATGCTGTTTTTTTTCACCAGCACCCGCACCCGCACCAGCTTCGAGGCGGGTATGGCGCAGCTTGGCGGCCATGCCATGTTCATCGACAGCGAGACGACTCAGATCAGTCACGGCGATACGGCCAAGGAAATTGGCGAAATCGTCGGGCGCTACACGGATGGCATCGCTATCCGCCAGTGCGACTGGAACTTTGGCAACCGGTATATCCGCGAGGTCGCGGCGGCCAGTCGTGTGCCGGTGCTGAATATGCAGTGCGATGTGTATCACCCGTTCCAGATTCTGGCCGACCTGATGACGATTATGGAGCGGTTCGGGCGTGACCTGCGGGGCCGCACGATCAACGTAAGCTGGGCCTATGCTGCCAGTTACCAGAAACCGATCTCCGTGCCGCAGAGCCTGATTCTGCTGATGACGCGCTTCGGCATGAATGTCCGCCTGACCCATCCGCCGGAGTACAAGCTCATGCCGGATATTGTGCAGCAGGCGCAGGACAACGCTCGCAGGAGCGGCGGCTCGCTGGAACTGCTGGACGATTTCGACGCCGGCTTCAAAGGCGCGGATATTGTCTACCCCAAAAGCTGGGGCGCGCTGCTGACGACCACTGACAACGAAGAATCGGCTCGTATTGGCAGGCAGTATACCGACTGGATTACCGACGAACGGCGCATGGCGCTGGCGCAGGAACACGCCGTTTATATGCACTGTCTGCCGGCGGATCGCAATATCGAGGTGACAGACGGCGTGATTGATGGCCCGCAGAGCATCGTCTATGATGAAGCCGAAAATCGTCTGCACGTTCAGAAAGCGGTTATGGCGCTGACCATGCGCTAGCTCATACAGCGCACTCCATGCTGACAGCCGTCGGGCAACTGGCGGCTGTTTTGATTCGGCTCTGATGTGTTTCTTATGTTCTGCATAAGCCTTTTTTATACTCACAATCTACACTGGAAGCTGTAGAAGCATTAAACAATCAAATACCTGACGACTATCGATGTAGATTTTCAGGAGGTATTAGATATGGCAAACATGACACGCTGGAATCCATTTCGTGAGATGATGACAATGCAGAGCGCGCTGGACAAATTCTTCGATGAAGCCTGGGAGCGCTGGCCGGAGTGGCGGTTTGGCGACAATACCCTGGCGCTTGATCTCGATGAAACCGATGAGCATTACATCGTGACAACTGATCTGCCCGGCGTCAACCCGGATAATATTCACGTGACGGTTCAGAACGACGTGCTGACCATTGACGCAGAAGTGCCAGAGCAAACCGTCGAACACAAGGGCGCTCGTTCGTTGGTACGGGAGCGCCGCTATGGTCGTTTCAGCCGCAGCATCCGCCTGCCGCAGAGCGTTGACACCGGCAAGGTTGAGGCCAACTACAAGGACGGCACGCTGAAACTGACGCTGCCCAAGGCTGAAGAGGCGAAGGTCAAGCTGATTCCGGTCAAGTCCGGCAACAAGAAATAACAGCGAATCAGGATAATATGCAGGCAGCGGGTCAAGCACCCGCTGCTTTTGTTTTCCCGTATAATTATGTGAGGAAGTGATAGCGTGATTATTCGTGATGATAAACGCACAACTTAAACTGCCTCTGGCAGAAATCACCGCCTTCTGTCAACGTTACCCGATGTTGAGAGAATTTTTCTTCGATGTTTATTTCACTATTGATCCAGAAAGCTGATACAGCATGGTCGATAAGTTGGCGGTGGTTGCTATCGGCGGCAACTCGCTGATTCAGGACCCGAAACATCCTGAAGTCCTGCATCAATGGGACGCCGTGCGTGAAACCTGCAACCATATTGCCGAGATGATCGCCGATGGCTGGACGGTCACGATTACACACGGCAATGGCCCGCAGGTAGGCTATATCCTGCGGCGCGCCGAGATTGCAGCGCAACATGGTATCCATGATGTCCCGCTGGATCTGATCGTGGCCGATACGCAGGGCAGCATTGGCTATATGCTGCAACAGGCGCTCGGCAATTCGCTGCGGCGGCTGGGCATCAACCGCACTATCATGACGGTCGTGACGCAGGTGCTGGTGGACAGTCACGACCCGGCCTTTGAGAATCCGACCAAACCCATTGGCGGCTTCATGGCCGAAGCAGACGCCAGACGCTACGAGATCGAAGGCTGGAAGGTGATCGAGGATGCCGGGCGCGGCTGGCGGCGCGTGGTCGCTTCGCCCAAACCGCTGGCGATTCAGGAAATCAACGCCATCAAGATGCTGATGATGAACAACTATGTCGTTATTGCCTGCGGCGGTGGGGGTATTCCGGTGATTCGTAACGAACATGGCAGCCTGCGCGGCGTCGCGGCAGTCATCGACAAGGATAAGGCCAGCAGCCTGCTGGCGCGGGAACTGCGCGCCGATCTGTTCATCATTTCAACCGGGGTGGAGAAGGTGGCGCTGAATTTCACCCGGCCCGATCAGTGCGATATGGATGAGATGACGCTGGCTCAGGCGCAGCAGTACCTGGCTGAAGGGCATTTCGCGCCGGGCAGCATGAAGCCCAAGATCGAGGCGGCCATTGAATTTGTGATGATGGGTGGCCCGAGGGCGATCATTACCGATCCGCCTAATCTGGCGCGGGCGCTGCGTGGCGAAACAGGCACACGGGTGGTGCCGGGGTGAAGCATGGCTGACATTCTTGTGCTGCGCTGTACCGTCTGTGATCGCCGTTACCAGCCTGACGAAGTTGAGTATTTTTGCCCGTCGTGCGGGCAGGTCGGTACGCTGGATGTGCTGTACGACTATGCGGCGCTTACAAAGGTACTGGATCGCGAGGCGCTGAGTGCCAGCCGCGAGATGTCGATGTGGCGCTACCGCGATCTTTTGCCGCTCAGGCCGGTTTCGTCTGTGCCGCTGCTGAGAGTTGGGTATACGCCGCTGCTGGCTGCGCCGCGAGCAGCGACAGAATTGGGTCTGCGGCAGGTATGGGTCAAGGACGACGGTCAGAACCCGACCGCGTCGCTCAAAGATCGGGCCAGCGCGATGGTCGTGGCGCGGGCTGTCGAAAACGATATTCGTGTAGTGAGTACCGCCAGCACCGACAATGCGGCAGCGGCGCTATCAGGGCTATGCGCCTCTGTGCCGGACATGCAGGCGATCATTTTTGTCCCGGCCACCGCGCCCGAAGCCAAGATCGCGCAGCTTCTGGTCTACGGCGCGACCGTGCTGCTGGTCGAGGACAGCTACGACGTGGCCTTTGACCTGTGCTACGAACTGTCGCAGAGTGAGGGGTGGTACTGCCGCAATACAGGCATTAATCCCTTCACTACCGAAGGCAAAAAGACGGTCGCCTACGAAATTGCCGAACAACTGCACTGGCAGCCGCCGGATGTGGTGGTCGTCAGCGCAGGCGATGGCAGCATCATCGGCAGTGTGCATAAGGGTTTTTGGGAACTGCGTGAACTTGGCTGGATAGAGCGGATTCCGCGGCTGATCGGGGTACAATCTACAGGGAGTTCGGCGCTGGTTCATGCCTGGCAAAATGATCTTTCAGCGGTTGAAATGCAGCCGCGCCCGGCAGAAACCATAGCGGACAGCATCTCAGCCAGCCTGCCACGTGACCGGGCCAAAGCTCTGCGGGCTGTGCGGCAGACCGGGGGGGCGTTTGTCGCGGTGGATGACGCCGAAATTGTGGCGGCGATCCCAACGCTGGCGCGATCTACCGGTATTTTCGCTGAACCTGCTGCTGCTGCGGTTTACGCCGGGGCACAACGTGCAGTACAATCGAAAGTGATCGACCCGGACGAAACGACCGTCCTGCTGGTGACAGGCAGCGGTCTGAAAGATGTCAAACGGGCACAGCAGGCTGTCGGCGGCGGGTTGCGTGTCCCACCCGATGCCAGTGCGATTCGGCGCAGGTTGAATGATGGATGAGGAATTCAATGGGCAAACCGCGTTATTCTATTATTGCACCCATCTACAATGAAGAGGGCAACATTCCGGTTTTATATGAACGGCTCTGCGAGGTGATGGATTCCACCGGCGAACCTTGGGAACTGGTTGCGGTCAATGATGGCAGCCGGGATCGCTCGCTGGAACTGCTTCAGGACCTGGCCGCCGCAGACTCGCGGGTCAAGGTGGTGAACTTCGCCCGCAACTTCGGCCACCAGATCGCGGTGACAGCGGGGCTGGATCATGCCAGCGGCGACGCCGTAGTCATTATTGACGCCGATTTGCAGGACCCGCCGGAATTGATCCTCGACATGATCGAACGCTGGAAGGCCGGGTACGAGGTGGTTTACGCGATCCGCGAAGAACGTCATGGTGAAGGCTGGTTCAAACTGCTGACTGCCAAGATATTTTACCGGCTGATCTACCGCATTACCGATGTCGATATACCGCTGGATACCGGTGATTTTCGTCTGATGGATCGCAAAGTGGTGAATGCGCTCCAATCCATGCGCGAACACAACCGCTTCATTCGCGGTATGACGAGCTGGATCGGTTTCCGACAAACCGGGGTGAGTTACGTGCGGCAGGCCCGCTACTCGGGCGAAACCAAGTATCCATTGAGCAAGATGATCCGATTTGCGATGGATGCCATCACAGGCTTTTCATACTTCCCGCTTCAGATTATGATTTATGTCAGCTTTGTGTTGGGGATTCTGGCGGTACTGGCAATCCCGATCATTTCCGTTCTGCGGGTAGTAATTGGCCCTGGTTTTCTGGGCGGGCAGGTGACAACCATCGTACTCCTGCTGATCCTGAGCGCGTTTCAGTTGTTCTTTCTGTTCATCATGGGCCAGTATATCGCGCGCATTTATGACGAGGTTCGTGACCGGCCCCTTTACATTGTCGCTTCGACAACCGGATTGGATGAGCCGGAACAGGCCGAAGTCCGCCCGGAACCACCTTTGCCCAATCCAGAGCCTGAAGCGAGGGGTTAAAGAACAAGGGCATGGCGGATAATCCCGACGATACATTTGATAAAGTGCGACTGTACCGCGAACTGGTCTTGGAGTACGAAAAGATCGATGCCGAAATTGACGCGCTGATTATGGCAGTGAATGGCGCTCCTGATAAGATGTCCGCGCAGGAACGTGCCCACTACCGCCAACTGGCGCGCCGCCGCGACGAACTGCAAAACGAAATGCGCTGGCTGGAACAGCAGTTGATGGAAGAAGACGACCAGAGCAAAACGGAGTAAACACATCTTGATTACCGGGCCGACCTTTGAAGAAATGCTGCACCCCTCCAAAATCGATCCGGCGATTCGCGCCCGCGCCCTCCAAGCGCGCACAGCAGACCCGCTCGACCCGATCAATCTGTTTAATATTACCTGGCGCGATGCGAACGACGAGGTTTATCACATTGTCCTGCCACCCGCCCTGACCGGTGTGGATACGCCTATTTGCGTGATGTATGGCCGGGAATTCCCGTCAGGCAGCCACAAGGTCGGCGCGGCCTACTCTGTGCTGCTGGAGATGGAATTGTTCGGCCAGGTTGACCCGACGGCGCATACGCTGGTGTGGCCCTCGACAGGCAATTATGGCATCGGCGGCGCGTGGGTTGGCGGGCGGATGGGCTGCAACAGCATCGTGGTGCTGCCGCAGGGCATGAGCCGGGAACGCTTTGAACTGATTGAATCCTATGGGGCGCAGGTCATCAAGACGGTAGGTTCTGAAAGCAACGTCAAGGAAATCTATGACGAAACCAAACGTCTGAAAGCCAGCGGGGAGCATATCCGTATCCTCAATCAGTTCGAGGTGATGGGCAATTACCGCTTTCACTACTATGTCACCGGCAACACGGCTGCCGAATTGGCGGACGAACTGGCGCGGCGGGGCATCGGCACAGGCAAGGTGTCTGCCTTTGTGTCGGCAATGGGCAGCGCCGGCACAATTGCGGCGGGGGATCGGCTCAAACAAATCTGGCCCGATCACAAAATCGTCGGATTGGAGCCGATTCAGTGCCCAACGCTGTTCAATAACGGTTACGGCGTGCACGACATCGAAGGCATTGGCGACAAGCACGTGACGTGGATTCACAACGTCAACAACATGGATGCGCTCATGTGCATTGACGATCTGGAATGCAAGAAAGGTCTGCAACTGCTGGCCGAAGATCGCGCCCGCCGCGTGCTGGTAGATCGCTATGGGGCTGACCCGCAGGTGGTCGAGCAGATGGCGACGTTATTTGGCATCAGCAGCATCTGCAACATTCTGGGCGCAATCAAAACAGCGAAGTATTATCACTTTGGCCGGGATGACCTGATTATCACCGTCGCCACCGACTCGCTGGATCGTTACTATTCGGTTATGGACGACATGGCGCGGCAGTATGGCACGCTCGACGAAGCCGCTGCGGTAGGGCGGGTCGAGGGCATTTTTCACAGCGTGAAAACTGACTGGATTATGGCCGGCACGCGGGATGCCCGCACCCGCTGGCACAACCTGAAGTATTACACATGGGTTGAGCAGCAGGGCAAGATAGTCGAAGAACTGGATGCGCAGCGCGACCCGGCCTGGTGGCAGCAGCATCAGGCGCTGGTGCAGGAAATTGACGCCAAGCTGAACGCCCTGCGCAAAGCTGAACCGAGTCAGGCTTAGCCGCCATGTCCCCGGATGATCGCGTGCTGGTGGGGGCCATTACCCGCAAAAAAGACCTCAGGCTGGCGCGCGATCAGGGCTGGTATCGAATCCCGCAGGCGCGGATGCCGCGCGGAGTTCATACGGAATATCTGGCATTTTTCCTCAGTAGCCGGGTCGCCGGGCAGCCGGAGAGCGGTATCTACTTTTTTGCTGAACGTGCCGGGCTGGAACTGGCTTACCGGCGTGATCTGCTGCCGGACGAAGCCGATCATCCCCGCGCAAATGAAGTCTATTATCAGGTGCAGCTGCGCAACTGGCAGGCCAAGACACCGCCAGTCCTGAACCCGACCCGGCGCTCGATTGCCTTTATCTATACCACCTGGGATCGTTTTGTCCGCGCTCGTGAAATCAAAGACCTGTACAGCGATGCTGACTATTACGTAGATCGCATCTATCATGCGCTGCGCAACGACGGCCTGAAGTCACTGGATCGCTACTGGGAGGCCGAACGCAGCCAGACAGGTTTTGGCGCGCAGCTTCGCATCCTGTGTGAGCGCGGCGCGGTGACGGCCTCAGCAGAGCCAGCCGCTGGCGATATTTTCCTCAGCGGGGATGATGACGATGATGAAATCCTGGCGAAGATTCGGGCGGAGGTTGCCAGAAAAGGCGGCCCGGTGATGATTAATATCCCCATCGATTGAGCATCGAACAATTTTGATAGGTCGCCGCTGCGCGTACTGGTGTACCATAAACGCAGGGTAGGCTAGCAGGAGCATGGCAGATGGCGAAAATTGAACGCAGCATCGTCATTCATTCGGACTGGCAGGCGGTGGATGCTATCGCGCTGGATGGTGCGCGCAATGGCGAATGGTATAGCGGGGTTGAAAGTTCCAGCGCGGATGATACATATCCGCAGGTTGGCGGTGTCTGCACGATGGTGTACCGCGCCGGGCCGACGACGTTCAACCTGCGGCAGACCGTGCGCGAATATGTACCGGGCGATTACATCCTGTTCGACATTGAGGGGGGCGTCATCAAAGGCACGAGCCGCTGGAGTCACACGCCGGAAGCCAACGGCACGCGCGTCACCTGCCTGCTGGAATACGAAGCCAGCGGCGGCGGGCTGGGCGCGATTGCCGATAAACTGGTGTTGGAACGTTTGAATACCAGCCAGCTTGAGGAAAGCCTGCGCAATCTGAAGGCGCTGGTTGAGGGATAAAGCGATTCGTACCTGAACCTGTTCGTTGGTACAGTTCAGAAAGCTGCCTGTTTTGCCTGCGGCATCTGTCCTCCCGCATGATGCGGCAGGTTTGTTTTTCTGTCATAGTCGCTGTATGCGACGGATAGACAGGAAGTAGTAATGTTTACGGAGAATGAGATTACCTTCATCAAATCGCAGCGGCTGGTCCGCATTGCGACTGTCGCGCCGGACGGCCAGCCGGATGTTGTACCCGTCGGGTACGAGTTTGATGGCACACACTTTTATGTAAGCGGTTACAACGTGACCCGCACGCGCAAATACAAAAATGTGCAGGCAGGTGAGAACCGGGTCGCTCTGGTGATCGACGATCTGGAGCAGGTTAATCCCTGGGTGGCGCGTGGGATACGGATATACGGCACAGCGACCCTGGTCGAGCGCGACGGCTGGCTGGGACATGGCATGTACCTTCAGATTGTTCCGCTGGTATCGTGGAGCTGGGGTATCGAGGATATGGATGGCGCGGGCAGGACAGCCCCGCGCAAGGCTGTGCACGGCACATTTGCCTGATCCGTTATAGCGAGACGGTGCTTTCAAAGGTGGGTTGACAGCCCGCCTGTTTTCTGGATTCTGCGTTACAATTACGGCCTGATTGGTTTTTTGCAAAGAACGAGACTTTATGCTGCTGATTACCAACGGAACGCTGGTCACGTGGGGCGCTTCGCCGCAGATTCTGAGCCAGCACGCGCTGTATATCGAAAACGGCGTGATTCAGGATATCGGCCCCACCCAGGACCTGACCATGCGCTACCCGGAGGCTGAACGGCTGGACGCGGGCGGCCAACTGGTGATGCCGGGGAATATCTGCGCGCATACCCATTTTTATGGCGCGTATGCGCGCGGCATGGCGATTCCCGGTCCTGCGCCGGAAAACTTCCCGCAGATTCTCAGGCGGTTGTGGTGGCCGCTGGATAAGGCGCTGGATAAGGATACAGTGCGTGCCAGTGCGCTGGTTTGTCTGGTAGATGCGGTGAAACACGGCACGACAACGCTCATCGACCATCATGCCAGCCCCAATTTCATCGACGGCAGTCTGGATGTGATCGCTGACGCAGTGGAGCAGGCCGGACTGCGGGCGGTGCTGTGCTACGAAGTTACCGACCGCGATGGCGACGCAAAGATGGAAGCCGGCATCGCGGAAAATGTGCGTTTTATCGAGGCCAGCCGGGCGCGTCCGCTGGTGGCGGGGACATTTGGCCTGCACGCCAGCCTGACGCTGAATGACCGGGCGCTGCGGGCCTGCGCCGATGCGCGACCAGCGGGGAGCGGGTTCCATATCCATGTGGCCGAGCACGAAGCCGACGAGGAAGACAGCCTGCGCCGCAGCGGCAAACGGGTGGTGCAGCGGCTCCATGATTTCGGCATCTGGGGCAATAAGACTATCGCGGCCCACTGCGTCCATATTGATGAAAGCGAACGGGCGATTTTGCACGACACCGGCACATGGATCACGCATCAGCCGCGCTCGAATATGAACAACGCGGTTGGTGCGGCGGCCATCGATGACATGCTGGCGCAGGGCATGAGCGTCTGTCTGGGCAACGATGGCTTCAGCAACAATATGTGGGCGGAATGGAAAGCGGCTTATCTGCTGCATAAGGTTGCTCACCGAGACCCTCGCCGGGCCAATGGCGCCGATATTGCGCGGATGGCAGTGCAGCATAATGCGCGCCTTGCCGAGCAGTTTTTCGAGGGTGTGCGGCTGGGTGAACTGCGTGCCGGGTTCAGCGCCGACCTGAATCTGGTGGACTATCACCCGTTCACGCCGCTGACTGCCGGGAATCTTCCCTGGCACATTCTGTTTGGCTTTGAGGCGTCGATGGTGACGGCAACTATCGTCAATGGCCGGGTGTTAATGTGGGATCGCCGGCTGCTGACGCTGGATGAACGGGCAATCGCTGAGGAGGCGCTGGCGCTGGCTCCGAAGGTGTGGGAGCGGTATGCGGATAATGCGCAGGCGGTTTCTTAGATTCTTTTGATACGTGTGGGGTATTCTGAATGGGGCGTCCCGACAGAGCAGACTGCCTCGTCGCAACGAAGGACAATGTGAATGACGACAACGGACCGAGGTGCGCTGATGGTCGTGGCGGTGCTGGGCGGAACCGGCAAGGAAGGTTCCGGGCTGGCGATGCGCTGGGCACGCAGCGGTTATCAGGTGATTATTGGTTCGCGCGATGCGCAGCGGGCGGCTGAACGTGCCGCTGAAATGAACACCCGGCTGGGGGGCGACTATCTGACCGGTATGGAAAACAGCGCAGCAGCGGCAGCGGCGGATGTGGTGGTCCTCAGCGTGCCGTACAGCGCGCACCGGGCAACGCTGGAAAGTGTCAGAGATCAGTTGCAGGGCAAAATTCTGCTCGATATTACCGTACCCCTCAAGCCGCCAAAGGTACGGCGAGTGCAACTGCCGGAAGGCAAAGCCGCCGCGCTGGAGGCGCAGGCGCTGGTTGGTGAGGGTGTGCGAGTTGTTTCCGCATTCCATCACATCAGTTACGACCAGCTTGGCGACTTTGACCATGAGATCGACTGTGATGTGCTGGTTTGTGGCGATGATCCTGACGCACGCGAGGAAATTATCAAACTGGCACAGGCTGCCGGGATGCGCGGCATCCATGCCGGGCCGCTGGACAATGCCATCGCGGTGGAGTCGCTGACGCCTGTGCTGTTGTTCATCAACAACAAATATGGAGTCAAAGATAGCGGCATCCGCATCACGGGTATCGAGTGACGTGGACGCTGCAACCTTAACCATTACTGCCCTGCCCGGCATCCCGCTGGTAGAGCCAGGTGATGATCTGGTGCGGATCATCCTCGATGGGCTGGATGCAGCGGGTCTGCACCTGCAATCCGGCGATGTGCTGGTCGTCACGTCCAAGATTGTTTCCAAGGCTGAGGGGCGGCTGGTGCAATTGGATACGGTAGAACCCGGCCCGCAGGCGCTGGAACTTGCGGCTGAAGTAGGCAAGGACCCGCGCCTCGTTGAATTGATCCTGCGCGAAAGCCTGTCGATTTCGCGCAAGGCGCGGGGTGTCCTGATTACCGAGCACCGGCTTGGGTTCATCAGCGCCAACGCCGGCATCGATCAGTCGAATGTGCGCGGGCATGATGATTATGTCCTGCTGCTGCCGCTTGACCCGGATGCCACCGCCCGGCAGATGCGCGCGCGGGTATATGAGGAAACCGGGGCGGAGGTGGGTATTGTTATCAGCGATTCGCACGGGAGACCGTTTCGATTCGGGACAGTGGGCGTGGCAATCGGTGTTTCTGGCCTGCCGGCTGTACTGGATTTGCGCGGAAAAGCCGATTTGTTCGGGCGCGAACTGCGTATCAGTATGCAGGGCTATGCGGATATGATCGCATCGACAGCGCAGTTGGTCAGCGGGGAAGGGGCAGAAGGGCGCCCGGTTGTTCTGATGCGCGGTCTGCATTTCCCGCCAACCGAGAGCAGCGCCCGCGATCTGCTGCGGCTGCCGGAGCAGGACTTGTATCGATAGATTGGATGATGTGGTGACTGAGGTCCGCGACACGTATTTGTTTGATCTGATACTGACCCGCCGTTCGCTGCGCCGTTACCGGCCTGATCCTGTGCCGCGCGCATTGATCGAGCGGCTGCTGACGGCGGCCATCTGGGCGCCATCGGCCCATAACCGGCAGCCCTGGCGTTTCGCTGTTGTTGAAAGCCCTGAACAAAAAGAGAAACTGGCGCGGGCGATGGGTGAGCGTTTGCGCCGTGATCTCGAAGCTGACAGCCTGTCCCAGGCTGTTATCGATGCGGATGTTGCCCGTTCCCATGACCGCATCACATCGGCCCCGGTGTTGATTGCCGTGTGTCTGACAATGGCGGACATGGATACCTACCCGGATGCGCGCCGCGCACAGGCAGAATATCTGATGGCTGTGCAGAGTACAGCCATGGCCGGGGAGAATCTGCTGCTGGCGGCGCATGAGGCCGGTCTGGGTGCGTGCTGGATGTGTGCGCCGCTGTTCTGCCCCGATGTCGTGCGCCATACACTTGGCCTGCCGCGCGACTGGCAGCCGCAGGGATTGATTACGCTGGGGTATCCGGTGCAGCAGCGCGAGAAGACCCGACGCCCACTGGAGGCAAGTGTACTGTGGCGTTAA
>Ga0079224_100003243_pt1 | contig 20379 bp, 26 predicted proteins | sample Stecom2015_FD_80414 | JGI IMG/M metagenome (GOLD analysis project Ga0079224, IMG submission 80414) | Agricultural soil microbial communities from Utah to study Nitrogen management - Steer compost 2015 | ecosystem: Environmental > Terrestrial > Soil > Agricultural land | place: USA: Utah...
CGGGTAGCCGATGACCGCGCCCGCGGCGACAAAGGCATCGTCGGGGATGAGCGCTCCATGTCCGGCGCCGGACTGGACGACCACCACAACGTCCTGCTTCAGCAATGACGGAATGATCTTCGATACGAATGCGACACGTCGATCGCCCGCGTTGGTCTCGCGAACGACTCAGACACGCGCTCCGCGCGGTGTCGAGTCCCCCACCGTTTGCGTTGTCTCCACTTGTCAGACTTCCTGCTCGTGGTGGCCGGAACCACCGAATGACGGACAGGCGAAGTTACCGACCAGTAACTTCGCCTGAAATCCTCGCAACCATACCCGGCTGGCGGTGAGCCTAGCTGAGATGCGCGTCACACCGGGGCCCCCGGTTCGTTCTGTGGGACGGTCCGGCAAACCCACCCGCTCGCACCGGACTGTCCCACGGCGCGCGCACGCCGTAGGGTCTCCGATGTGAACGACTGCGTTTTCTGCGGCATCGTGGCCGGGACCGCGCCGGCCACCAAGGTCTACGAGGACGACGCCGTGTGCGCCTTCCTCGACATCAGGCCGATCACGCGCGGGCACACCCTGATCGTCCCGAAGCAACACGCGGGCGAATTGGCCGATCTCGACCCGGATCTGGGCGCGGCCGTGTTCCGGGTCGGCCATCGCCTCGCGCGGGCCGTGCGCCACGGCGGACTGGCCGCCGACGGCGCGAACCTGGTGATCAACGACGGCCGCGCGGCCTTCCAGACCGTCGGCCACGTGCACCTGCACGTCATCCCCCGCCACGACGGCGACAAGATCGGACTGGTCAAGGGCCTGTTGCTACGCAGACCGCACGACACCGCCGCCACCGCCGCCGCGATCGAGGCGGGCCTGGCGGCACTCGAGGAAGGAACCCAGCGTTGAGCGACTCCGCCGAGCCGAGCAAGGCCACCGCGCTCGCCGACCCCACCCTGGACAAGGGTGAGCTGACCGCCCTGCTGTCGGAGCAGTGGCACGCCCTGGACGAACTGGTCGCCGATCTGGACGAACAGGGCTGGCGCACACCGTCGATCCTGCCCGGCTGGACCGTCTTCGACGTGCTGGCGCACGTGGTCGGCACCGAATCCTGGCTGCTGGGCGAGAAGCCGCCCGCGCACGATCCCGAGCGCCCGAAGACCGACGTGCGCGAGCTGCCGCACGTACGCAACGAGACCGCGGTGCTCAACGAGATCTGGATCGACCGGCTGCGCCCGCTGCCCGGCGCCCGGCTGCTCGCGCTCTACCGCGAGGTCACCGACCGCCGCCGCGCCGCGCTGTCCGCCATGACCGACCAGCAGTGGGCCACCCCGACCGTCTCGCCCATCGGCCAGGTCCCCTACGGCCGGTTCATGCGGGTGCGCCTGTTCGACTGCTGGTTCCACGAACTCGACATCGCCGACTCGCTCGGCCGCACGGTGGCCGAGGGCGGTCCGCGCGGCGAGCGCGCCTTCGCCGAGTTCGCCGCCTCGGTGCCGCGCGTGGTCGCCAAGCTCGGCAAGGCGCCCGCGGGTTCCAGGGTGGAGTTCGCGCTCACCGGCGAGCTGGCCCGCACCCAGCGCATCGAGGTCGCCGAGCGCGCCGCCTATGTCGACAGCTTCGACGCGCCACCGACCGTCGGGATCACCATGGACTCCGGGCTGTTCGTGCGGCTCGGCGGCGGCCGCACGCCGCTCGAGGACCACCTCGGCGAGATCGACATCGAGGGCGACGAGAAGCTGGGCCTGCAACTGGTGCGCAATCTGGCCTTCACGATCTGACGCCCGTGCGCCTGTTCCTGGCCTCCTACCGGTTCGGCAGGCACGCCGACCGGCTGGCCCGGCTGGTCGGCGAGCCGGGCCGGGTGGCGGTGATCCCCAACGCCTGCGACGCCTGGCCGTCGGCCTGGCAGTCGGCGGTCACCAGTGACCTGGTCCCGCTGCGCCGCCACGGCTACGCCCCCGAGGTGCTCGATCTGCGCGACTACGCGGGCAGGCCCGCCGCGCTGGAGGCGGCGCTGCGCGGATTTCCGCTGGTGTGGGTGCGCGGCGGCAACACCTTTGTGCTGCGCGCCCAGTGCGCCCGCAGCGGCGCGGACCGGGTACTGCCCGCCCTGCTGGCCGATGACGCGCTCGTCTACGCCGGTTACAGCGCCGGGGCCTGCCTGCTGACCCCGGACCTGCGCGGCCTGGAAGCCATGGACGATCCCGGCGAGGTGGCCCCCGCCTGCGGCATCGAACCCGTGTGGGACGGCCTCGGTCTGGTCGACCGGCGCATCGTGCCGCATCTGGATTCGGCCACCGATCCCGACGGCGAGAGCGCCCGGCTGGCGGCGCGCTATCGCGAGGAAGGCATCGCACACTGGGGGCTCACCGACGACGAGGTGGTCGTCGTCGACGGCGATCGGATCGAAATCCTGGGCTGAGCGAACCGATTCAGCCGATCCGGCTCAGCGGCTCCGGGCGGTCCAGCGCCGACCAGGCCATGAGCCAGCGACGGCGGGTCACGTCGTCGGCATCGGCCAGCAGGGCGGCCAACAGCGCGCCCTGGTCCTCGCGCCAGCGGGCGAGGACGCGCTCGCGCGCCTGCTTGTCGAACAGCCCGGAGCTCTCCAGTACTGCCGCCCATCGGGTGAAATCGCCGCTGTGGATGCGCCGCAGCACGTCCAGATCCACGGTCTGCCCGCCCGATCCGGCGCCGAAGGCCACCTCGTCGAATTCCGCGGACAACGCCGCGGCCACCAGATCGTGGGCGTCCGGCCCTTCGGTACGCATGATCGAACCCTCCCTTGTTCTCCGTGCGAATTGCTCGTTTCCAGACCGGTTCGCCCTGCGTCCGACCCTGCCGCGGCGCCAGCACCAATAGCGATTGTTTCGCGGGCCGGAGCGGAAAACCACTCGGCGCGGCGAAATTCACCCGGCCGAAATGCTCAGGGAACACCCTGTGCGCGGCGGTAGCGTGGCGGGATGGATCTGCACGAGCTGACGGCCGCGCTGTCCGAGGGCGCCCTGCACACCGATCCAGATCTGCTGGCAGCCTACCGGCAGGACTGGGCCAAGGATCCGGCCGCCGGTCTCCCGCTGGCCGTCGTGCGCGCACGCGACACCGCCGACGTGTCCGCCACCCTGCGCTGGGCGAACGCCAACAGGGTGCCGGTGGTGCCGCGCGGGGCGGGCTCCGGGCTGTCCGGCGGGGCGACCGCCGTGGACGGCGGGCTGGTGCTGAGCACCGAGAAGATGCGCGCCATCGACGTCGACCCGGTCACCAGGACGGCCGTGGTGCAGCCAGGCCTGCTCAACGCCGAGGTCAAGCGGGCCGTCGCCGAGCACGGGCTGTGGTATCCGCCGGACCCCTCGTCGTTCGAGATCTGCTCGATCGGCGGCAACGCGGCCACCAACGCCGGCGGGCTGTGCTGCGTGAAATACGGCGTGACCACCGATTACGTGCTCGGCATGGAGGTGGTGCTCGCCGACGGCACTCCTGTGCGCCTCGGCGGGCCGCGGCTGAAGGATTCGGCAGGCCTGTCGCTGACCAAGCTGTTCGTCGGCAGCGAGGGCACCCTCGGCGTCATCACCGAACTCACCCTGCGCCTGCTGCCCGCCCAGCCGCGCCAGACCACCGTGGTCGCCACCTTCGCCACCCTCGACACCGCCACCGAGGCGGTGCTCGCCATCACCGGCGCGCTGCGGCCGTCGATGCTGGAGTTCATGGACCGGGTCGCGGTCAACGCCGTCGAGGACGAGCTTCGCATGGGCCTGGACCGCGAGGCCGCCGCCCTGCTGGTCGCCCGCTCGGACGCGCCGGGCGAGTTCGCCGCCAGGGAGGCCGAGATCATGGCGCGGGCCTGCGAGCGGGCGGGCGCCACCGAGGTGTTCCACACCGACGACCCCGACGAGGGCGAGGCGTTCACCGCCGCCCGCCGCTACGCCATCCCCGCCGTGGAGAAGATCGGCCCGCTGCTGCTCGAGGACGTCGGGGTGCCGCTGCCGCGGCTGGGCGATCTGGTGGCGGGCGTCGCCGCCGTCGCCGAACGCAACGAGGTGATCGTCTCGGTCATCGCGCACGCGGGCGACGGCAACACCCACCCGCTGATCGTCCACGATCCCGCCGACCCCGAGAACACCGCCCGCGCGCACCGCGCCTTCGGCGAGATCATGGACCTGGCCATCGCCCTCGGCGGCACCATCACCGGGGAGCACGGCGTGGGCAGGCTCAAGAAGCCCTGGCTGCCGGACCAGGTCGGCCCCGACGTCATGGCGCTGACCAAGCGCGTCAAGGACGCCCTCGACCCCAACGGCATCCTCAATCCCGGGGCCGTGCTCTAGCCGGGGGAACATCCCCGCCCGGATCGAGGTTGTTCCGACCATGACGACCAGGCTCGAACACAACGCCGCCGACACCCGCTACGAGATCTACGTCGACGACACCCTCGCCGGGTACGCCGACTACGCCGAGCGGGAGGACACCAGGATCCGCGACTTCAACCACACGGTCACCTTCCCGGAGTTCCGCGGCCAGGGCATCGCGGGCCAGGTCGTGAAGTTCGCCCTCGACGAGACCCGTAGCGCGGGCTACACCGTGCTGCCCACCTGCTGGTACGTCGACAAGTACATCGCCGAGCACTCCGAGTACGCCGACCTGCTCGCGCGGTAGTCCGCACGAACCGGGACCGGCACGGGCCGGTTCCGCCACGTCGGCACGACCTCCGAGTCGTCGAACGTGGTGCGGACACGGCACGATGGTGACCATGACGAACGAACCCGACGCGGACATCGCCGCCGATGTGGAAGATCAGATTCGCGTCGGCGAGGAACTGCTGAACAGCGGCGAGACCGAGGAACTGATCCGGCAGGCCGCCGAGACGATCACGCTGGCGCGCGACCAGGGCAGGCTCGACATCGTGGAGCAGGCGGGCGCGATCATCCGGGAGCTGACCGCGCAGCACGAGGCGGTCGCGCAGGCGCAGGCCGACCTGATCGTGGAGAACGCCAATCTGCGGGCGGCCACCGACATGCTGCGCGCTGCGGAAGCGCACTACGCGGCGGCGGTGGAGGCGCTCGGCGAGGAGAAGTGACAGCCGGTCGACGAGCGGAACGCAGCCCATCGTGACGTGCCCCGTCCGGCGTTTGCGCTGGGGTCAGCGTATGTCCGGGCGTCAGGGGTTGGGGTTCCACCCGCGTACCCGGGGAATGACGGCGTGCGGCACGACCAGTGTGGCAGCGAGGGTGAGCGCTTTGGTCGCTGCCCCGAAGTGTTCGATGCTCGGAGCCAGGATCGTCGTCGCACGAATCCTGTTGGCGCTGTCGATGATCAGCGTGGTCGGCATGAACGTGTCCTCGTCGATGTCGAGCACGTGAGTGATGCTGCACCCATGCGCCGCGGCGAGTTCGACGAGCGTGTGCCGGTCGGCCTCCGGCGTGGTGCTGATGGTGAGGTTCAGCAATCCGAGAGCGATGGCGCCCACGTGTTTCCTTCCATCCATCCGCGATCGCGGAAGTACCGGTAGTCATCCCTGGTCACCAGCAGGGCGGCAACCTTGGTGGAGCAGTGCCAGGCACAGGCGTCATGGAGCAACAGCGCGTTCGTGGCGTCCCGAGGCGAGCGCGTCGGCCAGTGCGGGTTGTCGTGGCGACGCTCGTCGGCGGTAACGCGGATGCTGGGTGCCTGCGTAAGCGGGACGACTGCGCAGATCGGCGGAGTATCAGTGGCCATGGCCGTCCCCGAGGTCGCGCGGCCGGTCCAGATACGCAGGCATAGCCTGGTGCCCTTGGGATACGAAACTGGGCAGCGGCCGCAACTGTCCCGGCTCGACAGCGAGCGTCAACTCCGGGAACCGCCCGAACAGCGCGGGCAGCGCTTCGATCGCCTCCAGCCGGGCCAACGCCGCCCCGAGGCAGTAGTGCGGCCCGTACCCGAACGACAGATGCTCCTTGTTCGACCGAGCCGGATCGAACACATCGGGGTCCGGGCCGTGCAACTGCGGGTCACGGTTCGCGGCGGCGAAGCAGGCGAGAATCGCCTCCCCGGCTCGAATCCGCGTGCCCGCGATATCGATATCGGTGACCGCATAGCGCAGCGGCAGATTCGGCACCGGCGGCGCGAACCGCAAGCACTCCTCGATCACCTGCGACCACGTCACCGCGCCGACACGCAGCCGAGCCAGCAGCTCAGACTGGGTCAACAGCCGGTAGACAGCTTGGTCGATCAGGTTGACGGTGGTCTCGTAGCCCGCTGATCACCAGCAACAGCGTGTGGACGAGTTCTTCTTCGCTGAGCCGATCGTCGTTGTCTCGGTGGCCGATGAGCAGGCTGGTCATATCCGCCCCGGGCTCGACGCGACGACGCGCCACCAACTGCGTCAGGGTGTCGACCAGCTCGGTGAAAGTGGCCCGCGGGTCGCGGCGCGGACTGGTGGAAAAGATCTCATCGACACACACCCGCAGTCGCGGTTGCAGCTCGGCAGGGACTCCCATCAGGGCGGAGATCACCCGCAACGGCACTTGGGTGGCGTAGTCCTCGCGCAGGTCGATCACTGCCCCGTCCGGGCGGGCGGCGAGATCGTCGAGCAGCCTGCGGATGATCATTCTGATCTGCGGGCGCAACGCGGCGACGCGGCGAGCGCTGAAGGCGGGGCCGACGAGTCTGCGCAGACGGTGGTGTTCTTTGCCGTAGGCGGTGAACATATTGCGCACCGACACCCACGCGATCTGCGGCCAATCCGCGGGCACTCCCCCGGCGATGAAGGTGGGCCAGTGTCGGTGGGCGTCCTTGGACACCCGCCAGTCAGTGAACAGCTGCTTGATCACCTCGGCATCGGTGACCGCCCACGCGGGGATATCGCCGGGCAGCAGCACCTGCACCAACGGTCCGCGCGCCCGCAACGCGAGGGCTTCGCCGATGATGTCGGCGCCGGTGACGTCCAGCCGGATCGGATCAGGCTCACGGCCAGGCACGGAAAGAGAAGCAGGGGCGGGTTGCAGATCGGTCATCACAGATCACCTGACACTCAGCGGACGATCGGAACGGACAGTGACGCGGCAACGGGAGCGAAAACGACGGGCAGCGCTTCAACGGACCGATGGAACGGGCCCGGCCGCCACCGCAGCTCTTCGGCGGGAACCGCCAATTCGATCTCGGGCAGCACATCGAGGAGCTGATCGATCGCGTCACCGGCAATCAACTCGGCCAGGGCCCGCGCGGGACAGCGGTGCGGACCCGCCCCGAAACCCAGATGCGACTCGTTGCCGAAGATGTTGCCGCCCATCACCGCCGGATCGTTATTGGCCGCGGCCAGACTGATCACGACCGGCTGATGCGCAGGCACCCACACGCCGTCGATGAGCTGCGGCTGCCGCGGATACGACATGCAGAAATTCGCCAACGGCGGATCACGGAACAACACATGGTTCAACGCGTCCCGCGTCGAGACCTCACCCGCCACGACCCGGCCCCCGAAATCCGGGCGGCTCGTCATCAACGACACCGTGTTGACAATCAGATTCGTCAACGGCTCACTCGCCGCCGCATACAAGGTGAACAACTGATGCACCAGCTCCGCGCCGTCCAACCCGGCAGGATGCGCGAGCAGCCAGGACGTGACGTCCTCCCCCGGCTCGACCCGCTTACGGGCAACGAGCTCACCCAACGCCGCCACCGCCGACCGGTTCCCGCTCACCGCGTCAGTGGTGGTGTCGAACATCATCGCCATCCCGGCAGCGACCCGCGCGCTGATGTCGGGATCGCAGCCGATCAGCTCGCCGATCACCTCGAAGACCAGCGGGCGGGCGTAGTCGCCGAGCAGATCGGCCCGGCCCGCACTGCTGAACCCGCCGATCAGCCGCACGGCGCTGCGTTCGACCACCGCGTGCAGAGCGGTCAAGTCCACGCGCCCCAGGGCGGCTACGTTGGCCGCGCGAAACCTTGCATGCTCGATGCCACTGCTGCGCAAAGCATTCGGACGCTTCTCCAGCATCGGCAGGACCGGGCAACCCGAGGGGACATCACGCTGCCAGGAACTGGGATCAGCGGGGAAGTGCTCGGGATCGTTGAGGATCTTCAGTGCAGTCCAGTAGCCGATCACCAACGTCGCCGGAACTCCCGGAGCCAGCCACACCGGCACCAATGGCCCGAACTGTGCTCGCATCTGGGCGTATGCGGCGTGCGGGTCGGATGCGAATTGATCAGTGAAGAGCGGGACACGCGACTTGTTGTCGGCATCCGGCGGCGAGCCACGACCGACCGGGCACTTGCTGGAGGAGGTGCCCTCGAACTGCATGGTGCGCGGAGTGATAGCCAGCGGTTTCGCGGCGTATCGAGCGCTCGGGCGGTCGACATGTGCGACACCCGCTCGAACGTCGGCCAGAGCGTCGGAGCCGAGACGCTCATCAGGTGCGCGGCCAAACTCGTTGAGTTGCGGGAGAATCGGTATAGGAGGCTTCCGCGCCGCATTAAGGAACGGCACGAGCACACCGAAGGCCGCCAGCGGCAGAGCCGCCAGGAACAGACACATTTCGTACACAGGCATCTCAGATCTCCTGAAACGGGAGTCGGGAAGTGGGCCGCGCATTTCTGCGCGCGAAGAAGCAGCGCTGCTCGTGACGCAGGCGCTGTGATGTTTTCGGCACACTCGGATGGATCAACGCGGCCAGCGGCCGGCATCCGTGGGCCGGAGTCAGTACGAGGTCGAACTGAGATCGGCGGGCTCATACAAGGCCCACCGGAGCATCAGCAGGCGACCGAGACGCTCGCTTCGAGGTGATCGAGGTCGGCGGTGACCGACGACATCGACGCTAGCGCCAGCACTATCCGCGCATCATCGACACGCATGTCCAGACCCCCTGACGGCTGGATGAATTGAACAAATTCGACCGAACACGAAACCGGTGTGTGTCAGCACCCACGGCCCCATGCCTGCCGTTCGGCTGGGTGCCTTCACGTCCCGAGCATCTCCCTGCTCGTTGATGCTCATCGGGTTCCGGTCAAAATTGTCGCCTGCCAGCAGCGTCGGTAGGGACGGCGTAGCGTAGGCGTACCGTAAGTACTTCCCCGGGTAGGGTGCTGAAAAGTAGGGGTGGCGATGATTCGCGGACAGGGGTGGACGGGCTTTGAAGCAGTTGCGTTGCAGGAGGCGATGCGTAAGTCGATCCGACAGTTCGCCGCACTGCTGGGTGTCGAGACGACCACGGTCAACAACTGGCGCTCGGGGTTGAGCGCTGTCAGACCGCGACCAGTGACGCAAGCGATCCTGGACACGACTTACGCCCAACGAACAACACCGGACGATCGGGCACGATTCGAGCAGATCGTGGCAGAAGGCGAGGCTGCATGGAGGAGCCGATACTCAGCGCCTGCGCGCCATACACCTGCCACAGCCGCGCATGTCGGCGACACATCGCCGGACCACGATTCCAATCGTGACCTACTCGCGCGCTCAGCGGCAAGCGGGTGGTCGGGTATCGACCCTCTGCTGGCCGGCGGCGAGGACTTTCCAACCCTTGTTACCGACATCGAGACCGCCTTGTGGGCGGCAGGGAACGTCGACGACGGTCGGCCGTTGCGCCAGATCCCCGCACTCATCACGGCAAGCCGGACAGTCACGCGACTCAACATGGTTGGCGAATACTCCACTCTCGCGGTGATCCTCGCCCCACTGATCACCGATCTGTTCCGGCACACACGGGAGAGTGGCTCGGGCGTGCAGCGGGCAGCATGGGACGCGTTGGTGCAAGTGGCTTTCGACACCTCTGTCGTGATGCGCGCCTGCGGACACCTGCCGCTCGCATGGTTGTCCGCGCAGACAGCCGAGGCCGCGGCGCGCGCAATCGACAGTCGGCCGGGTCTTGCCGCATCGGCATTCGTCCGCAGCCAGGTGCTGATGACTCGCCCCAGCTCACTGAAGGCTGCCCTGGACTGCGCGGAAAGCGCTGTGGCCTCTGCCAGCCCGGCCGCGCGAACCGTCAGCGATTTCCAAACGGTGGGAATGCTGCACTTGCAGGCAGCGCTGGCGACCGCAACGATCGGTGGCGATCCACACGACCACCTGGATCACGCCGATGAGTGCGCAGCCCGACTGAACAGCGCGTCCGCAGAAGATCGTTCATCGATCATCGGGAACACCACGTTCGAACCGTCGAATGTGGCGCTGTGGAAGATGACGGTGGCAATGGATAGTCACCAGCCAGAAGCGGTGCTCACCCTCGCGCAGAAGCTGAAACCTCAGACGCTCCCGACCCCAGGGCGGGCCGCGCAGTACTTCGTAGAGGTGGGGCGCGCAGCCGCCTCATGTCGTGATTACGCCACTTCGGTCGACGCCTTACTCAGGGCCGAAAGCATTGCGCCAGAGCATGTCAGGAGCCTGGATACCGTGAAGGAAGTGGTCGGGAGCATGATGCGTACCGCCAAGCGCAGCTTCACGACAGGTGATCTGGGCAGCCTCGCTCAGCGCGTGCGAGCCGTGGTCTAGCCGGAGCAGAACCCGGCGCAGGGCTGCCATGATGGGGTCATGACTGAACGCACTCGGGTGCTGTATGCGATCGTGACCGGTGCGTCACCGGCCGACACGATCGGGGAGCTGGTGGAGTTGGCGCAGGCTGACGGCTGGGACGTGTGTGTCGTCGCCTCGCCTAATGGTGCCCGCTTCATCGACGTCGAGGCGTTGGCGGCTCAGACCGGGCATCCGGTGCGTTCTGAATTCAAAGATCCGGGTACCGATGACCTGCTGCCCCCAGCCGATGCCATCATCGCCGCTCCCTTGACTTCGAACTCGTTGGCGAAGTGGGCCATGGGCATAGGTGATACTTTGCCGCTTGCGCTGCTGGTAGAGGCGGTCGGCGCCGGACGGCCCGTGGTGGCGATACCACACGCCAAGCGGGAGCAGATGAACTTCCCGGCTGTACGGGAGGCGCGCGCCCGGCTCACACAGTGGGGGGTGCGATTTGTTCGGATAACGGACGATGACGATACCGGGCCGCTGCCGTGGATGGCAGCGCTGAAGGCTCTCGGTTGAGGTGCCGCCCTCTGCGCCTGAAGCAGCTATGCCGCGGGCAGACCGAGCGCGCGATAGAGCGCCACAACCGTTGCAGCGTCGATAATCTCGCTGCGATTGATCATGTCGACCGCTTCCTCGAGTGGGAACCGCCGCACGTCTACGACCTCGTTGATGTCTGGGCTCGTGTCGGTGAGATCAGCTGCGGCGCATCGAGGTAGCCGGGGGTGAACAGTGCTGCACTGGCGCCGAGCAGGATCGTGCCGTAGCAGCCCACCATGGTCACGGTCATCCGCTGGTCCGGGTAGCGGCGGCCGACGAGGATCGCCGCACCCGCCGCGAGCAGCCCCCCGGCCAACGGGACGAAGCCGCCCACAATGCTCGTGCCCTTGTTCACCAGCAACATCGCCTCCGTGCCCTGGCCCGCGCCGAGGCACGAAAGACGGACACAGTGACCGGGTTCGCGGTTTGGTGCGGCATCACCGATCGGGCATAGTCAGCCCGGGAGGCCCTTCGCCGCCGCGGGCGTGAGGAACTCGACCCGGAAGTCGCGGACGTAGCTGCTGCGCTGATCCAGAAAATGCCTGGTATGCGGCTGACGCTCATGTTCCTCGAACGCCTCCCTGTCCCGGTAGACCTCGTAGAAGACTCGCGCCAACGGTGCGTCCTCAACGACATGGGTTGCGTAGACGAGCGTTCCGGGTTCATGCTCGGCGATCCCCTTGCTCGTCTCTGCAACCAGATCGTCGAAAGCCTTCGCCGCAGCAGCGTCCTTCAGTTCAAATCTCACGACGAGTGCGAACATCCCGCCAGTCTCGCATACGGCCTGGCCCGACTCTGGAACAATTTCGTGCCCCGCCCCCGCAGGCCAGTCCGGCGGAGGTGGCCGACTTCCGGGAGCTCGTGCTCGGGTTGACTACGCCGCGGCCGGACTGAGCGCGCGATAGAGCGCGACGACCGTGGCGGCACCAACGATCTCGCCTCGGTCGATCATCGCCACCGCTGGCCGGTTCTCGTCCACTACGGTCTCGCCTTGAATGGTCCACCGGGTGCGACGCACAGCTTCGACCGTAGCCGGACCATCTCGCGCTCGTAGCCGGACCTGAATCACATGGGTCTCGTTGTAGTCGTGGGCGGTAACGGACGAAGCGCCTCGGCGGCCTGGTACGGGCAACAGCCTGGAGGTGGCCGCAGATACGTACCGGGACCGGCCGAAGCGCCTCGGCTTCGAGTGGAGATCAGCCCTTGAGCAGGGCGCGGGACATGACGACCCGCTGGATCTGGTTGGTGCCCTCGTAGATCTGGGTGATCTTGGCGTCGCGCATCATGCGCTCGACCGGGAAGTCGGTGGTGTAGCCGGCGCCGCCGAAGAGCTGGACGGCGTTGGTGGTGACTTCCATGGCCACATCGGAGGCAAAGCACTTGGCGGCGGCGGAGATGAAGCCGAGGTTCTTCTCGCCGCGCTCGGCGCGGGCCGCGGAGGTGTAGACCATGAGGCGGGCGGCCTCGATCTTCAGCGCCATGTCGGCCAGCATGAACTGGGTGTTCTGGAAGTCGGCGATGGACTTGCCGAACTGCTTGCGGTCCTTGGTGTAGGCGAGCGCGGCGTCCAGGGCGCCCTGGGCGATGCCGACGGCCTGCGCGCCGATGGTCGGGCGGGTGTGGTCGAGGGTCTCGAGGGCGGTCTTGAAGCCGGTGCCGGGCTCACCGATGATGCGGTCGCCGGGGACGCGGCAGTTCTCGAAGTACAGCTCGGCGGTGGGCGAGCCCTTGATGCCGAGCTTGTGCTCGAGCGGGCCGACCACGAAGCCCTCGTCGTCCTTGTGCACCATGAACGCGGAGATGCCGTTGGCGCCCTTCTCCGGGTCGGTCACGGCCATCACGGTGTACCAGCTGGACTTGCCGCCGTTGGTGATCCAGCACTTGGAGCCGTTGATGATCCAGTCGTCGCCCTCCTGGCGGGCGCGGGTGCGCATGCTCGCGGCGTCGGAGCCGGCCTCGCGCTCGGACAGCGCGTAGGAGGCCATCTCGCCGTTGACGATGTCGGCCAGCACCTTCTGCTTCAACTCCTCGGAGCCCTTGAGGATCAGGCCCATGGTGCCGAGCTTGTTGACCGCGGGGATCAGCGAGGAGGAGCCACAGACGCGGGCGACCTCCTCGATCACGATGCAGGTGGCGACCGAGTCGGCGCCCTGGCCGCCGTAGGCCTCGGGGATGTGCACGGCGTTGAAGCCCGCGGCGTTGAGCGCGCTCAGCGCCTCCTCGGGGAAGCGGGCCTCACCGTCGACGGCCTTGGCGTGCGGGGCGATCTCCTTCTCCGCCAGGGCGCGGATGGCAGCACGCAGCTCGTCGTGGAAGTCCTCGAGCTTGAACAGGTCGAAATCGGGGTTTCCCGCCATTGGGCACGCTCCTGGGTATCGGGGTTGTCGCATCGGCACTCGGTGCCATACTACCGCGCCTCCCCCGCACGCCGAAGGGCAGCATTAGGGGATACACGATGGCACTGGGTGTCACCGAGGGTGTCTACCGATTCACAGCGTACCCAGTTTCCTGGTGAGCAGATCGGCAACGCGGCGACTGGGCATATCGCGCGGGAACACCGCGACCACCAGCTCGTCGGCGGAGTGGTCGCGCTCGTGCCCACGCGGGATGGCGGCCAGTTCCTGGCGCAGGTCGGCCGCCCCCGCGTCGGACTCCCCGCGCACCATGCGGCGCAGCAGATAGTTGTGGGTGGCGGTCACGGCGGCGGTGAACTGCACGCGCGCCAGATCCGGTGAATCGGGCAGACGCTGGCGCAGGTAGTCGGTGAACAGACGCTCGTAGCGGAAGACGGTGACGATCTCGCGCTCACGCAGCGCGGGCACCTTGCGCACCACCCGGTAGCGGCGCGCGGCGATGTCACGCCACTGGGTGAATCGCTCGAAGACCTGGACCACGGCCTCGCACACCGCGTCCCACGGATCGCCCTGCGCGGCCTCGAGGAAAGCCTGGGCGGCGGCCAGCTGCGCCTCATGATCGGCGAAGATCACGTCCTCCTTGGAGCGGAACTGCCGGAAGAACGTGCGCCGCGAGATGCCCGCCGCCTCGGCGATCTCGTCGACCGTGGTCGCCTCGTAGCCCTTGTCGGCGAACAGCCGCAAGGCTTCGTCGACCACGGTCAGCCGGAACCGGGCCGGGTCCACCCCCGTCACCCCGGGACGCACCCGGGAACTCTCCGCACTCGCCACGCCACCACCGTATCGACTCGCCCGCGCGCGCCACCGCACGGAAATCACCCGACCTGCCGGTAGCTCGGCGGAATTCAGCCGAGCAGCTTCTCGCGCAGGGCGCGGTCCTTGTCCAGCACCATCGATTCCAGGTTCGCCTGGAACTGTTCCATGCGCTCGCGCAGCGCCGGATCGGAGGCGGCCAGGATGCGCACCGCCAGCAGGCCCGCGTTGCGCGCACCGCCGATGGAGACGGTCGCCACGGGCACGCCCGCGGGCATCTGCACGATGGACAGCAGCGAGTCCATGCCGTCGAGGTACTTCAGCGGGACCGGAACACCGATTACCGGCAGCGGGGTGGCCGAGGCGACCATGCCGGGCAGGTGCGCCGCGCCGCCCGCGCCCGCGATGATCACCCGCACGCCGCGACCCGCCGCCTGGCGGGCGTAGTCGAGCATGCGCTGCGGGGTGCGGTGCGCGGAGACCACGCCGACCTCGAACCGGACGCCGAACTCGGCCAGCGCCTCGGCGGCGGCCTCCATGGTCGGCCAGTCCGAGTCGCTGCCCATGATCAGGCCCACCGCGGGGCCGGGCCTGCCGTTGTCACTCATGCGGATCCCATCCGTCGGTCCAAACGCCGTGCGACATCCAGTGCGCCGCACGCTCTGCCTTCTCCCGCACCTCGGCGACGTCCTCGCCGAGCACGTTGACGTGCCCGATCTTGCGGTCCGGGCGCTCGCTCTTGCCGTAGAGGTGCACCTTGGCCTCCGGCATCCTGGCGAACAGGTGGTGCAGGCGCTCGTCCATCGACATCGCGGGCGCCTCGGGAGCGCCGAGGATGTTGGCCATCACGGTGATGGGCGCCAGCGGGGTGGTGTCGCCGAGCGGATAGTCCAGCACGGCGCGCAGATGTTGCTCGAACTGGCCGGTGCGGGCGCCGTCCATGCCCCAGTGGCCGGAATTGTGCGGACGCATGGCCAGCTCGTTGACCAGCAGCTCGCCGTCGTGGGTCTCGAACAGCTCGACCGCCATCACGCCGACGACGCCGAGCTCGGCGGCCAGGTTCAGCGCCATGGTCTCCGCGCGCGCCGCCTGCTCCTCGGACAACTCCGGCGCGGGTGCGAGCACCACCGCGCACTGGCCGTTGCGCTGCACGGTCTCCACCACCGGCCAGGTCGCGGCCTGACCGAAGGGCGAGCGCGCCACCATCGCCGACAGCTCGCGCCGCAACTCCACCTTGGCCTCGGCCAGCAGCCGCACCCCCCGGTCGAGTTGCTCGGCGACCAGGCGCTCGGCCTCGGCGGCGTCAGCGGGCATCCACACGCCACGACCGTCGTAGCCGCCGCGCACCGCCTTGAGGACGAAGGGCCAGCCGTGCTCGTCGCCGAAGGCCACCGCGGCGGCGGGCGAGGTGACGGCGGTGAAGGCCGGGACGGGCAGGCCCAGTTCGCTCAGCCGCTCGCGCATGTCGAGCTTGTCCTGGGCGTAGCGCAGGGCCGACGGCGGCGGTGTCACGGTCACGCCCTCGGCCTGCAGCGCCTCCAGGTGCTCGGTGGGCACGTGCTCGTGGTCGAAGGTCAGCGCGTGCGAGCCGACCGCCGCCTTGCGCAGCGCGGCCAGATCGGTGTGCGAACCGAGCACGACATCGGGGCTGACCTGCGCGGCGGGGTCGTCGGGCCGTTCGGCCAGCACCCGCAGCCGCTGACCGAGGGCGATCGCGGCCTGATGCGTCATCCGTGCCAACTGCCCGCCGCCGATCATGGTGACGGTGGGCATGGCAGAGGGGTCGAAACTACGGGTGCTCACGTCGGGCAATCTTGTCACGTCGGGTCGGCGCAGGCCCTACCGGTACACTTCGACCCCGTGTCCATCGTCGACGACGCGGTCAGCGTCCTCCCCCAGCCCTTGCGGGAGATGGCCTACCGCCACCACGAACTGATCAAGTTCGCCATCGTCGGGGCCACCACCTTCATCATCGACAGCGGCATCTTCTACCTGCTCAAGTGGACGGTGCTGGCCGAGAAACCGGTCACCGCCAAGATCATCTCCGGTGTGATCGCCGTCATCGCCTCCTATGTGCTCAACCGCGAGTGGTCGTTCAAGAACCGCGGCGGCCACGAGCGCAGCCACGAGGCGCTGCTGTTCTTCGCCGTCTCCGGCATCGGCGTGGTGCTCAGCAACATCCCGCTGTGGATATCCAGCTACGTCTTCGGCCTGCGTCAGCCCGAGGTCAGCTTCCTGGTCGAGAACATCGCCGACTTCGTCAGCGCGTTCATCGTCGGCAACCTGCTGCAGATGGCCTTCCGCTTCTGGGCGATGCGACGGTGGGTCTTCCCCGACGAGATGGGCGACCTCGAGGCCGAACTCGAGGAACTCATCGAAGAGGAACGACTCGACCGCAGCTGACGTGCGCCGGACAAGCCACGCGACTACCCCCCTGACCACCGAAAGAACAGCACGACTCGACCGCAGCCGAGCGATCAGCGCGGTTCGGGGGCGAACGAGAGCGGTTTGCCGGTCGCCGACGAGCCGAGGAAGACCCGGAACACGGCCGGGCGGCGCTGCTGAAGTTCCAGCCTGCCGCCGTCGGCCTCGATCAGCGCGCGGGCCAGCGCCAGGCCGACACCGGTCGAGCCGCCCGCGGAGAAGCCACGGTCGAAGATGTGCGGAGCGAGTTCGTCGCGCACGCCCTCGCCCTGGTCGGCGACCTCGACGCAGACCAGCGGCTCGCGGGCGAAGCCGGGGCGCACCTCACGCACCGAGACCGTGCACACCCCGCCGCCGTGGATCAGGGCGTTGTCCACCAGCACGGTGACCGCCTCGCGCAGCCGCGACGGGGTGATCCTGGCGCGCAGCGAGTCGTCGCCGGTCAGCACCAGGGTGCGGCCCGCCTCGCCGAAGGGCGGCTTCCACTCCTCGATCACCCCGCGCAGTTCCTCCATCACCGGGATGGGGTCGCGGTCGGCGGCGTCCTCGTCGCGGGAGGCGCGCACCAGGTCGTCGATGGCCTCGGTGAGCCGGTCGACCTGCGCCATCGCCTCCTCGGCCTCGTGCACGACCTCGGGGTCGCGGTGCGCGGACAGCTCGTCCAGGCGCAGGCGCACCGCGGTCAGCCTGCTGCGCAGCTGATGGGAGACATCGGCGACCAGGGCGTGCTCGCGTTGCAGGCGGCCCGCGATCTCCACGGTCGCCGAGTCGAGCACGTCGGAGACGCGGTCCAGCTCGGAAATGCCGTGCCTGCGCGGGTCGGGCCGGAAATCGCCCATGGCCAGCCGGGCGGCCCGCGCCGCCACATCGCGCAGCGGATCGGCGACCCGGCGCGCGGTGACCACGGCCACGGTGACCGCGGCGCCGAGCGAGGCCAGCACCGCCAGCGCCACCACCGCCGCGGCCTGACGCTGCATCTTCTTGATCGGCGCCGACGGCACCTCGAGCCGCAGCGAACCGGAGGTGCCCATGGCCAGCGACTCCACCAGCGGGTCGTGGACCATGGGCACGCCGATGTCGGCGCGGGCGGCGTTGTCGGAGGCAGCCGGATAGACGATGGTCAGCCGCCCGTCCACCGGCACGATGGCGCGCACGGCGCGCAGATCGAGATCGCCCTCGACCCGCCCGTCCGGCCCCTCCTGGACCATCACCTCGACGGCCACCCGGTCGAGGCGGTCGCGCAGGTCGTTGCGGGTGATGTCCTCCACCCACAGCCAGGCCAGATAGACCAGGGGCAGGCCGAAGACCACCGTGGTGACCGTGAGCACGGCCAGCATCGAGCGCAGGATGCGGCGGCGCACGTCAGTCCGTGTTCAGCCGGAAGCCGACGCCGCGTACCGTGACGATGCGACGCTCGGCCATCGGCCCCTCGTCGCCGATCTTGCGGCGCAGCCAGGACATGTGCATGTCGAGGGTCTTGGAGCCACGCAACTCGGCGTCGCCCCACACCTCGCGCAGGATGGTCTCTCTCGGCACCACCTGACCCGCGCGGTCGATGAGCACCTTGAGCAGCTCGTACTCCTTGTTGGCCAGGCCGACCTCGACGCCGTTGACCAGCACCCGGCGCGCGGCCGGCTCGAGCCGGATGCCGCCGACCTCCACCGCCTCGTCGCCGATGCCGCTGCGCCGCAACAGCGCGCGCACCCGCGCCAGCAGCTCGGCCAGGCGGAACGGCTTGCCCACGTAGTCGTCGGCGCCCGCGTCGAGGCCGACGACGAAATCCACCTCGTCGGTGCGCGCGGTGAGCATCAGCACCGCCAGATCGGCGCCACGGGCCCGCACCTGACGGCAGACCTCCAGGCCATCCATGCCTGGCAGGCCGAGGTCGAGGATGAGCAGGTCGTGGTTGCCTTCCAGCGCCCGGCTGAGCACGGCGGGGCCGAAACTCTCGACGGTGACCGAATATCCTTCGCGCCCCAGTGCCCGCGAGAGCGGCGCAGCGATGGCCTCGTCGTCTTCGGCGAGCAGTACCGCGGTCATGGCTCCAGATTACGGATCGGTGACGCGGCGGCGGGCGCACGCCGTGCCCGGACGGACGAAGACGGCGTCAGCGGTCGGCGGAGGCCTCGAAGACCTGGTGATACAGCAGCGAGTGCACGCCCTGCACGTCGGGGATGTCGTCGTATTCCAGGGGCTCCTCCGAGGAGGAGCCGATGACGAGGGTGCCGGTGCCGAGCATGCGGTCGAACAGGCCGTGCCGGAACTGCACGCTGGAGATGCGGCTCATCGGGATGTCGATGCCGGTGTGGGTGAGCACGCCCTCGCGGACCAGCACCCTGCGGTCGGTGACGATGAAGTGCGTCGACTTCCACGACAGCACCGGCCCGAGCACCCGCCACAGCACCACGATCACCCAGAGCGCGGGCACCGCGATCAACAGCGCCGTGCGCACCGTGCCCTCGGTGGCGCGGTAGGCCAGTCCGCCGCCGAATCCGGCCAGCGCGGTGGCGACGATGAGCGTCACGACCGGCCAGAACAGCATTTTCCAATGCGGATGGCGGTGGAGTATCAACTGCTCGTCCGGGGCGAGCACATCCTCCGGGTAACCCATGCCCGTGACGCTACCCGCGCGCGGACCGCCCGCCACGGAACCGACGGCCGTGGCGGGCAGGACAATCGGATGTCACCGGGGCTTGTACTGCCCGCGGAGATGGGTCACATCGCCCGCCGAGACCGCCTCGTCGCCGACCAGCAAACGGCCGGCGTCGTCGATGCCGGTGGCGGTTCCGGTGAGCACGCGCCCGCCAGGCAGCTCGGCGCGCACCTCGGTGCCGATGGTGGCGCAGCGCTCGCGATAGGCGGCGACGAGTGCGGCGGTGTCCCAGCCCGCCGCGCGCCACGCGGTGAGCCGCCGGTCGAATTCGGTGAGCATCGAGGCCACCAGCGTGGTGCGGTCCAGCTCGGCGGCCCCGGCCAGCTCGAGCGAGATGGCATGGGCGACAGGAAGTTCCGACTCACCCAGGGTGACGTTGACGCCGATGCCGACCACCACCGCAGGCGCGGGGCCGCCCGCGGCGACCTCGGCCAGGATGCCTGCCACCTTGCGGCCGCCGATGAGGACGTCGTTGGGCCACTTCAGATCCGCGGGCACCCTGGCGGTGGCGCGCAGGGCGTCGACCACGGCGATGCCGGTGAGCAACGGCAGCCAGCCGAGCACGGCGGGGTCGATGCCGGGCAGGCGCACCAGCATCGACAGGGCGATCTGCGCGCGCGGGGGGCTGGACCAGGCGCGCGCGTGCCTGCCCCGGCCGGACTCCTGCGCCTCGGCCAGCAGCACCGAACCGTCGGCGCCCGGCTCGCGGGAGCGGGCGATGAGATCGGCGTTGGTCGACCCGGTCGACTCGACCACGTCGACCCGGGAGAACGACAGCCCGGCGGACGCGACGACGGCGCGCAGCCGGTCGGCGTCGAGGGGCGCCCGGCGCCGCGCGGTATCGGTGGAGGGGCTCTGCACGTCGCGAGGCTACCCGTCCGGCGGAGCGCCCGTTCTGCCAGGGCGCAGGGCGGGAAAACCGCCGGAGAACAGGCGTGAGGCGGGGTGCGACCTGCGCTTTTCTACTCACGGGTAGGCACCGCGCCGTTACGGACCGTTCCGTCCTCTGGTTACACTCCGAACCCATGACGAGTGTCCAGCAGCAGCCCGCCTCTGGTTCGGCGGACTCCCCCGATATCCACACCACCGCCGGGAAGCTGGCTGACCTGCGGAATCGGCTGGAAGAG
>Ga0079224_100003244_pt1 | contig 20375 bp, 13 predicted proteins | sample Stecom2015_FD_80414 | JGI IMG/M metagenome (GOLD analysis project Ga0079224, IMG submission 80414) | Agricultural soil microbial communities from Utah to study Nitrogen management - Steer compost 2015 | ecosystem: Environmental > Terrestrial > Soil > Agricultural land | place: USA: Utah...
AATAACATTAAAAAATAAAAGAAACACCTATGCTCAAAATTTCGTTGAACCTGCTATATCTTTTTGTAGCTTTTTTTGGTATAACCAATTATCTAAATGGGTCTGAAAACGACAATCAGGTATTAAGCGTTAATTCTACTTCGGCGGTTTCGCAGGAAGGGGTAGATAGTCTTATAACCTTATCTGGCGGACCTTCAGACTTGATTATCACTCCTTTTACAGGACCTGATCTTACTCCTAGTCCGGCTTGTATGGCAGTAGCGCCAACAGGTGAAGTTTTTGTAGGAGTTGATATGATGGGATCATTAGGTAAAAGTCCAGGTAAGGGCCATATCCTAAAACTGGTAGATAAGAATAATGATGGTAAATTAGATCACCATACTGTATTTGCAGAGGTTGACAATCCACGTGGTATTACTATATTAGGGGATCAGGTTTTTGTATTACATGCTACTTTTTCTGAAGAAACTGGTAAGGCTTCTGGAATGGACTTGGTGGTTTTTGAAGATAAAAACCAAGATGGCGTAGCAGATGGACCTTCTAAGCCTCTAATTCAAAATTTAACAAACACCAAGTTTTTACAGGAGCGCGGTGCTGACCATGCTACTAATGGTATCCGCATGGGTATTGACGGTTGGATTTATATCGCAGTAGGTGATTTCGGTTTTCATGATGCGGTCGATCGTACTGGTAAAAAGTTAACCATGTTAGGTGGTGGAATAATGCGCGTACGTCCTGATGGAACAGAAATGGAAGTATATACACACGGAATGCGTAACATCTATGATGTGGCTATCGATCCATATATGAACATCTTCACTAGAGGTAATACCAACGATGGAGGTGGATGGAATATAAGATTTTCACACCATCTACAATCGGGTCAATACGGTTATCCGAATTTGTTTTTAAATTTTACGGATGAGATCATACCTGCCTTAGTTGATTTAGGCGGAGGATCGGGAACGGGTTCTTTATTTATGGCTGAAGATACTTGGCCAGAAAAATATAACAATGTGCCAATGATGGCAGATTGGGGAAGAAATCACCTTTATCTTCATAGAGTGACGCTAGATGGTCCTAGCTTTACACAAAAAGAAGAAGATTTTATTAAATTATCTCAAATCACGGATTTAGATGTTGATGGATCAGGCAGACTTTATTTATCTGCTTGGGATGGAGCTGGTTATTCTGGTAATCCTGATAAAGGATATGTGGTGCGTGTTGTTCCACAAGGCTGGACATATAAAGCATTCCCTGATGTGAAAAAAGCATCAATTAGTGAATTAGCGACTTTAATTAAGTCGGCTAGTGCGGTGGCGCGTTTTTACGCTTCTCAAGAATTGATTACCAGACCTATTGAACAAGCATCTGAAATTTCATTGGAGATCACTTCTGATAAAAGCCTTCCTCTATATACAAGGGTTGCAGGACTTTATACTTACGCTCAGATTGCGGGAGAGAAGGCGATCCCTGCTTTAGTGGAATTAACAGAGGAGGATATAATGCGCGAATTTGCTTTGCGTGCATTAACAGATAGAAAAGCCTATTTAAAAAATGTTCCTACTCAGCCCTTTTTGGATGGCTTGAAAGATCCATCTGAGCGTGTTCGCGCGGCAGCTATTATCGGTTTAGGAAGATTAGGCCGTACTGAAACAGCTCCAGCTTTATTGCAAACGAAAGTTCCTGCATCTTTTGTAGCGCCTGCTAAAGGTACAGAAGGTCCACACGCAACACCGAATGCTGATATTATACCTGCACATTTAGCGGTTCAAGCTTTAGTAGCTATGAATGCGGTAAACGCAACTGTTGGATTTCTAGAAACGGAAAGCTACGATTTAGCACTTTGGACATTACGCTATATGCATGATCCAAGAGCAGTAGAAGGCTTAATAAAGGTGTACGGAAGAACTAAAGATCAAAAATTAAAAGATAAAATTTTAACTACTTTATCTAGACTTTATAAAAAGGAAGCCCCTTATGATGCCTCTTGGTGGTGGGGAACACGTCCAGATACACACGGTCCTTACTATAGATCTGTGGTTTGGGAACAATCTCCTACAATTGAAAAGTTCCTTAAAGGAGAGTGGCAAAAATCTAGTGCTTCTAAGAAAAGCTTTTTCGCGGATTTAAATACCAAACACAGAATGGAAATCGCTGCATTTAATGTAGAGAATAAAGCTCCTGTGGTGAAGGAGAAAGAAGCTACTGTTGATTTGGCTAAGATTCAAAATCAGAAAGGACAAATTGGAAAAACGTCTATTGAAGACATCATGTTAGCTATTGCCAAAATTAAAGGCGACCCAGTTAAAGGGAAAGCTATTTATGCTAAAGTAGGCTGTTTTGCTTGTCATAGTGTGAGTAAGACTGAGAAAATGAAAGGTCCTTTTATGGGTCAAATCGGTTCTATTATGAATAGAGAGCAGATTGCTGAATCTATTCTTAAGCCTAATGCTTCAATCGCGCAGGGCTTCGCCACCGTGATGATTTCTGCTAAAGGAAATAAGAGCTATGTAGGTTTCGTTACTGCAGAGTCAGCCGCAAGAATAGAATTGAGAAATATTGCAGGTGAAGTATTTACTATTAATACGAGCGATATCTTGTCTCGTAAGGAAATGGAAATGTCGATGATGCCTGCCGGTTTAGCGAATTCATTATCGGTTGAAGAATTTGCTTCACTTGTGACTTATCTTTCACAACAGAAATAGTTGCATTTGATCTAACAGATCTTTCTTATTTAAAGCCAGAAGTATTCCCGTCGATGTTTGACAAGGAAGACTTCTGGGTTTTTTTTGTTTCTCATAAGCCAAGTTTATTCTCAAGATGAAGATCGTGCAGGAAGATACCCACAGCTATTTGGCTTAAACCGCGCTGGTGTCTCTTTATTACCTATTTGCCCGTTAAATAGTATTGTTTACCCCCTCTTTGGATCCATGTCGATCTTATATGTTTGATATAAAATTGAACATTATTATGAGGTATCTTTTCTTTTTCTTAATTCACTTTTGTTTTTCCGAGAATAAGGCGACTGCCGCTACTTATTATATAAACTCCATAGAGGGTAATGATTCGTATTCAGGTAAGGATGCGCGGAACGCTTGGAGAAGTTTAGAGCGACTGAATGAAACGTCTTTTAAACCGGGTGATACTATTCTTTTTAAAGCGGGAAGAATTTATGAAGGACAATGGACGCCTAAAGGATCGGGGTCAAGTCAGCAGCCGATACATGTAGGGAAATTTGGTGAGGGTTATAAGCCAAGGCTTCAGGGGAATGGAGTGATGCCTGCGACTGTCTATCTTTATAATGTTGAGGGTTGGGAGCTCACGGATTTAGATATTTCTAATTATGGTCCAGAAAGGCAAGCCAACCGTACCGGAGTATTGGTAGAACTAAAGGATTATGGGGTTGCAAAGTACATCAAATTGAAAAATATAGATATCCATGATGTAAATGGAAGTCTGATTAAAAAGGAGGGCGGGGGCGCTGGAGTTATTTTTCAAAATGGTGGACGAGAGATTATATCGAGTTTTGATGGTTTGTACATTGAAGGCTGTACAGTTAAGCGTACCCATAGAAACGGAATTTTAATTAATGGGTACTGGAATAGACAAGATTGGAATCCTAATAGAAATGTTATTATAAAAAACAACTTGATTGAAGGTGTACCAGGAGATGGTATTGTGCCTACGGGTTGTGATGGCGCCCTAATTGAAGGAAATGTGATGCGTGATAGTCCACGTTTATTACCTGATAGTGAAGCTGCGGCAGGGATATGGCCTTGGAGCAGTGACAATACAGTAATTCAATATAATGAGGTTAGCGATCATAAAGCACCATGGGATGCCCAGGGCTTTGATTCAGACTGGAATTGTAAAAACACAATCATCCAATATAATTATAGTCACGACAATGAAGGCGGTTTTCTTTTAGTCTGCAATGATGGTGGAGTAGGAGAGGAATATAGCGTAGGTAATGATGGAACCATCATCCGCTATAATATAAGTATAAACGACGGATCAAGGATTGCAGGCAAGCATGCCGGTTTTTCTCCTGTGATTCATTTGCCTGGACCAACAAAGAACACTAAAATTCATAATAATGTTATTATTGTGCCAGCCTCTAGACCGATAGATGCTGACAGCACACTTATAGAATTTGATAATTGGGGTGGCTATCCGACAAACACACTAATTACTGAAAATATTTTTTATTCATTATCACCTTCTGATTATGTGCTGAGTAAGGCACAAGGAGTAACCTATAAGAGCAATCAGTATTATGGCTTACACAGTAATAAACCTGAGACAGCAGATGTTAGTCAAGGAGAGGAGAATTCTGCGTTGTGGAAGCGATTTAAAGACGTTTTATTAATTGACGATAAAACAAATGAGAAAGCTGCAACTCTGATTGACCGGGCTTTGAAGGACTATTTCAACGGGAATTAGATTATAGCAGATGAACTATTGAGAAACGTCTTTTTTAATAGCGGAGAAGGGGTTATTTCTTTATTTACCCCTTCAATTTTACGTATTACCCCCTGTTTAACATCAGGAAAACCGTTAATATTGCGATCAATTAATACTAAACCTAAAACTATGGAGGAATAAAATGGGAAGTTAAAGTCTAAACAATTTTGTGCAAAAGTGACACGAAAAGTAATGCACGATTAATTATTTAATAATTACAGGTAAAAATAAGATATGAAAGAAATAATACGTTTTTTCCGCAATTGCGGTACAATTTTATCCTTTGTTCTGCTTTTTGCGGCTACGAAGGCTAATGCACAAACCATCAATGTAACTGGGGTGGTTCGAGATGTTGAAAGTCCGTTGCCCGGGGTAACCATTACTGCCGGTGCAGTTCAGGCTGCATCCAATCAAGATGGAAAGTTTACCATAAACACAGTAAAAGAGGGTGAATTAATTTTCACTTATTTAGGATACGAAACTAAGCGCGTATCCCTTGCAAGCATCAGTCCTAACTCATCTGGAAATTACGAACTTAATGTAGTAATGGAATCGGATGATGCGTTGTTGGATGAAGTAGTAGTGGTTGGTTTCGGTACTCAAAAGAAAGTGAACTTAACGGGTTCAGTAGCAACTGTAGATGCAAAAGAATTGGAGTCTAGACCCGTTCAAAATGCGGCTCAAGCTTTACAAGGGCTTGTTGCTGGTTTAAATATTTCTGCAAGTGGAAACGGTGGAGAACTGAATGCAGGAAAAAGTATCAACGTTCGTGGAACAGGAACGATTGGTCAAGGTTCTTCAGGAACACCATTAGTTTTAATTGACGGTATGGATGGAGATCTTTCATCGTTGAATCCGCAAGATATTGAAAGTATATCAGTATTAAAAGATGCAGCTGCGTCGTCCATTTATGGTTCACGTGCGCCATTCGGTGTTATTTTAGTGACCACTAAAAAAGGAAAAACCGGTCCTGCCCAAGTTAATTACAATAATAACTTTCGCTTAAGTTCACCTGTTTTGCTTCCTAGTATGATGAACTCTTATCAGTTTGTTAATTACTTTAACGATGCATCCATAAATGGTGGGGGTGGTCCTGTCTTCAGTGACCATGTTGTAGATAGAGTAAATAAATACATGAATGGAGAGCTTGATCCTACAGATGTTGTAGAATTGGGTAGTGGTGGTAAATGGAATTTTGACTTTACTAACGGAAATGTGGATTGGATGAAAGAATACTATCTTGATAATTCCTTTTCCAATGAACATAACTTGAGTGTAAACGGCGGAAGTGATAAGTGGAAATATTATACTTCTCTTAACTACTTAGATCAAAACGGATTGATGCGTTATGGTCAAGACGTTTTTGATAGATATACCGGTACAGTTAAACTTTCGGGTGAACTATCAAAGTTTGTTTCTGTGGATCTAAGCACTCGTTTTATTAGAGAAGACTATTCAAGAGCAACTTATATGAGTGATGGGTTTTACGATAACGTTGCCCGCCGTGCACGTCCTATCAGACCAATTTATGATCCTAATGGATATTTAATGGCTGACGTGAATTACATTGACGCTTTAGAAAATGGTGGACGTAGAGAGCAACAATCCGATTGGCTTTACCAACAAGTAAGAACTACAATTACTCCATTAGCAAACTGGAATATAATTGGAGAACTTAACTATCGTACACAAACTAATTTTGTTCATGAGCATGGCTTACGTTCTTATGCATATTTTGCAGATGGAGTTGGTAAGTATCAGGCAACCACAAGTATTGGTAGTGATTATGTGTATGAGTATACTTATAAAGCAAACTTCTTTAATCCTAATATCTATACTAATTATAACACAAGCTTTGGAGTTCATAATTTTGCAGGAATCCTAGGTTTCCAGTCTGAACTTAATCAATATAGAGATTTAAGTGCAAGTCGTAATGATTTAATATCGATCGACGTACCTGTCATTGGTAAAACTACCAATGAGACTGCTACGGTAAATGGACAATATCAGAACTGGGCTACTGCAGGTTTCTTTGGTCGTTTGAATTATGATTATGATGGACGTTACCTATTTGAAGGAAATATACGTTATGATGGTACTTCACGCTACCGTGCAGATCAGCAATGGAACTGGTTTCCATCATTCTCTGCAGGTTGGAACATTGCTAGAGAAGATTTTTGGCAGCCGATTGCTGACAAAGTTAGCGAGTTGAAACTCCGTGCTTCTTATGGGCAGTTAGGAAATCAAAATACGAATAGCTGGTATCCAACATACCAAACTATTGGTACAGGAACAGCGAACGGAAATTGGCTAGTGAATGGTGCTAGACCAAACACTGCTGGAGCGCCAGGATTAATTAGCTCTTCGCTATCGTGGGAAACTATTCGTTCGTCAAACTTAGGATTGGATGTCCGTTCACTGAATAACCGCTTAACGGGATCATTTGATATTTTCCAACGTTTTACTGAGAATATGGTGGGACCAGCTCCTACATTGCCAGTGATCTTAGGTACAGCAGTACCTTCTACAAATAACACGGACTTAAAAACGACAGGCTGGGAACTATCCTTAGGTTGGAGAGATAATATTAATGAGTTCGCTTATGGGGTTAGATTAAACCTTTCTGATTCGAGAACTAAGATCTTGAAGTACCCGAATGAGACACAAGATATTGATAAGTACATGAGCAATTACTATACAAATGAGATTTGGGGATATCAAACCATTGGAATAGCAAAAACTCAAGAAGAAATGGATAGTCATTTAGCAACGTTGCCAAACGGTGGCCAGAATGCTCTTGGTAGCAGATGGGGTGCTGGGGACATTATGTATGCTGATATAGATGGTGACGGTCAAATAAGTGGAGGTTCAAGAACGGTAGGCAATTCTGGAGATTTGAGCATTATTGGTAATTCAACACCTAGATACTCATTTGGTTTAGACATTGACGCTTCTTGGAAAGGTTTTGATTTTAGAATGTTCTGGCAAGGGGTTGGTAAAAGAGATTACTACCCAGGAGGGCTAACGTTTTGGGGAACTACTTCTGCTGGTCAATGGTGGTCAACTGCCTATACTGAACATTTAGATTATTTCCGTCCAGACGGTCACGTACTTGGAGCTAACCTTGAGGCTACATATCCTAGACCAATCTTTGGAGATAAAAACCAGAAAGTTCAAACAGGTTATTTGCAAAATGCAGCTTATGCGCGTTTAAAGAATCTACAGTTTGGATATACATTGCCAGCTAACGTCGTCAATAATTTAAAAATTAATAATGTTAGATTTTTCGTTTCAGGAGAAAACTTGTTGACGATTACAAGCTTAGCCAAGTCTCTAGATCCAGAGTCTGTTGGGATTGGTAGACAAGGTGGAACAGTGTATCCATTGATGAAAGTATTCTCTGGTGGGGTGAGTGTTAATTTTTAAGGATTGATAATTATGAAAAAAATAATAAATAATTTACATAAAATACTATTAGTTAGTTTATTAGTAGTCTTTTCATCGAGTTGTAAAAAGTATTTAGATAGACCACCATTGTCTGATATCGCTCCTGAAAACTACTTGAAAGATGAAAGCCATCTGGCAGCATATTCTGTTGCAAGGTATAATTTTAGAACTCAAGCGACGGGATCTGACAATAGCGGTCCTTATACAGATGATACCCATACCGATAACCAAGCTAGTAGGGGTTATAACAACAGATTTGTACCGGGGCAATGGAGGGTAGGATCAACAGGAGGTGATTGGGGATTTGGTAATATCTATCAACTTAATTATTTCTTAGAAGTAGTTGTCCCTCGTTTTGAAAAGAATGAAATAAGTGGAAGTACAGTTAATATTCAGCACTATATAGGTGAAGTATATTTATTACGAGCTTTTGAGTATTTTGAAAAGCTTAAGGTTTTGGGTGATTTCCCAATCGTAACCACTACGCTTCCGGATGACGCAACTATATTAGTAGAAGCAAGTAAAAGAATGCCGCGCACTGAGGTAGCTAGATTTATTCTTTCCGACTTAGATAAAGCGATTGAGCTTTTAAATTCTAACCCTCCGGGAGGAAAAAATAGGATCTCTAAAAATGCTGCTTATTTATTGAAATCAAGAGTAGCTCTATTTGAAGGAACTTGGTTGAAATATCATAAAGGAACTGCTTTAGTACCTAATGGTCCAGGATGGCCTGGAGCTGAAAAAGACTATAACAGTGGATACCAGTTTCAGTCAGGTAGCATAGATGGTGAAATCGACTTCTTTTTAACAGAAGCTATGGCGTCGGCGAAAGTGGTAGCAGATGCTGTAAATTTAGAGGAAAATACGAAGTTAATCAGAGAAACACCTACTGACAACAACCCGTATTTTGATATGTTCAGTTCTGAAACCCTTAATAACGTTAATGAGGTAATCTTATGGAGAGGTTATTCTTCAGATTTAGGTTTGGGACATTCATCTATCCATTACATGCAGTATAATGGTGGATCTAATGGTTTCACTAGAGGGTATGTTGACAACTTTTTGATGGCGAATGGATTGCCTATTTATGCGCCAGGATCAGGATACCAAGGAGATGACTACGTACAAGACGTTAAAGTGGATAGAGACTGGCGCTTGAAATTATTTATGAAAGCACCAGGAGAAGTAAAAGCGCTAACCAACGTAGCTGAAGTTCAACGTGAAGGGTATCCAAATGTGTGGACTGCTTCTGATGGTAAGAATAACTATGCTACAGGTTATCCGGTTAAAAAAGGTCTTTCTTATGATTTTGATCAACAAAATCTGAACAGAGGTTTAACAGCAAGTGTAGTTTTTAGAGCGGCTGAAGCTTACTTAAACTATATTGAAGCTTATTATGAAAAGAATGGATCTTTGGATGGAAGCGCGATGAATTATTGGAGCAAATTGAGAGAGAGAGCAGGAGTAGATACCGATTTCAATAAAACGATTGCAGCGACCGATATGCAAAAAGAAAGTCAAAACGATTGGGGTGCATATTCAAAAGGTACTTTAATTAATTCTACATTGTATAATATCCGTCGTGAACGCAGAAGTGAGTTCATAGCTGATGGTATGCGTTGGGTAGATCTTATCCGTTGGAGATCTCTTGATCAACTAGAATCTAACCCGTATCAAATTGAAGGATTTAAGCTATGGGGACCCATGGAGCAGTGGTATGACAAACCTGAGGGAGGTTCTAATTTAACTGCAAGTAATGTTTCAAGTAAATCCTTGAGCGAATATTTGAGAGTTAATCAGATCAACACATTGAATAACTTAGTGTTTAATGGTTACAGATGGACTGAAGCTCATTATTTAAGTCCGATTGCTATTCAGCATTTCTTGATCACATCAAGCGATAACGCTACCATTAGTACATCACCTATTTATCAAAATCCAGGTTGGCCTACACAAGCGGACCAGGGCCCAATAGGGTATTAATAAGTCAATCTTGAATAAGCTAGAAATAGTTTCTACCTATAAAACATCCAGACCTATGGATGTTTTATAGGTATTTTTATTTAATTGTATATTGCTTCAATAAAAATAATTTGAAATACACTTACTAAAATAAATTATACAGGACGTGTATCTTATACAGATAGCTACACTCATAATGTAAATAACATAAAATCATGATTTATTCTCATTTAATATCAAGAATGGTAAAGCAGGGCTTGATCTTACTAATTGCCAGTATACCATTTTTGGCCCATTCAATTAGGAATAACAACAATGAAACAGATAATTCCATTGATGTACTTGCCGACGATGAGATCTCTTCATTTAAACCTGGCGAATTATGGCTGGATAATAATGGGGAACATATAAATGCACATGGTGGTGGAATTTTATATGATAAAGGCACCTATTATTGGTATGGTGAAAAACGTGGAGGTAGACGATCTGAGGGGGTAAATGTATATTCCTCAAAAGATCTTTACAACTGGAAAGCAGAAGGCTTAGCATTAGTTCCGGTACAAGATACTTTAAGTGATATTTCATGGGGTTGTATTATGGAGCGACCAAAGGTGCTTTATAATAAAGAAACTCAGAAATATGTGATGTGGTTTCATTTAGAACTTAGAGGTCAAGGATATGACGCAGCTCGTGCAGCAGTTGCGACAAGCGATAATGCAACCGGACCTTTTAAATTTATAAATAGTTTCAGGCCTAATGGAAATATGTCCAGAGATATGGGTTTGTTTTTAGATGACGATGGGATAGCATACCATATCTATGCTTCTGATGAAAACTATGATCTTCGCATTGCCAAATTATCCGATGATTTCTTAAGTCCAACTAAGGAAGATAAATTATTGTTTCGCAATCATAGAGAAGCTCCAGCTATCTTTAAGTACAATAAAAAGTACTATTTAATTACGAGTGGCTGCACTGGATGGGATGCAAATCAAGCAGAATTGCATGTGGCAGATAATCTGTTTGGTCCATGGAAGTCCTTAGGAGATCCGATGAGGGGAGAGAATGCAAAACGTACATTCAATGCACAGTCTACTTTTGTACTGCCAGTGGCGGGTAGAACGGATGCCTTCATTTTTATGGCGGATAGATGGAATCCTAAAGATTTAAAAGATAGCAGATACATATGGCTACCCATATCACTTGAACAACAGAGTCCATTAATAGAATGGAAAAATAATTGGAGCCTCGATGTTTTTAATTAACATATCTTCTTTAATTTTAAAACTGATCATAAAGATTTAACAATGTTTCATATGAATTATAAAAATACAGCTTTTGCGTTACTACTTACTTTGTTTTTCTCATTTTCGAGTAAGGCGCAAAGTCCAAAACATACAAATACCGACCGTGAAATTTGGTTAACTTATTTAGAGCAGGTTGCAGGTCCAGTTCTAGAAAACCTTGCCAACGATGAATTGAAGCAGAAAATGACCGTCGAGTTAGCTCCAGGGATTGATAATGCAAATCATAGAACTAATGTTTCTTATTTAGAAGCTTTTGGACGCACGCTTAGCGGTGTTGCTCCTTGGCTTGATTTAGAAGGCGGAAGTAAACATGAAGTGGCATTGCGCAAGCAATATCGGGAATGGACATTAAAAGCAATCAGTAATTCGGTAAATCCTGAAGCCAATGATTTTCTATTGTGGAAGGGCGGCCAACCTTTAGTAGATGCTTCTTTTTTTGCATTAGGCTTAATTCGTAGTCCTTGGTTATGGGAAAATCTTTCTGATGCAGATCGTGAGAATGTAGTTAATGCATTAAAGCAAACTAGAGACGTAGTACCTGTTTATAGCAACTGGATTTTGTTTTCTGGAATGATTGAAGCTTTCTTCTGTAAATATGGATATCCATATGACGCAGTAAGATTGGAATATGCATTGCGTACTTTCTCGCAACATTGGTATACGGGAGATGGAATGTATGCGGATGGTATGGACTTTAGGAATGACTATTATAATAGTTATGTTATACAGCCTTATATTCAAGCTATTCTTGACGTATTGAATAAAAAAGGACATAAATACTCTTGGATTGCGACAGATTTCAATAAAATTAGCCAACGCTATGCGGAAATACAGGAGCGCTTCATAAATACAGATGGTACTTTTCCAGCCGTAGGAAGGTCAATTGTATATCGGGGAGCGGCTTTTCAACATTTGGCAGATGTGTCTTTAAGGAAAAAGCTTCCTAATTCACTTCATCCAGCGCAAGTACGCAGTGCTCTTACTGCCGTTATAAGTAAAACTACCGAGTCGCCATCGACTTTTAAAAACGGCTGGTTAACGATAGGCTTATATGGCGAACAGCCTCAACTTAGTGATTTTTATATCACTACTGGAAGTTTGTATTTATGCTCGACAATACTATTGCCTCTAGGTTTGCCTGAGACTGATGAGTTTTGGCAGGGAGAAGGAAAGCCGTGGACTGCAGTAAAGGTATGGAGCGGCGAAAATGTAAAAGCCGATCATGCACTCGATATTAAATAAATAGAAAATCTTTAAAACTATAATTTGCTAAGTAGAATTGAATATTAAAATTAATAACATGAAATTTAAATCCCTTATCGTGCTTTTGCTAGTTGTAAACTCCACCGTTTACGCTCAGACAAAACCATCTAAAGAATCTGTTCTTGACATCATTAATAAAGTAAATGGCTATTGGCAAGCCAACAATCCTGCCGAAAAATGGGCGTTTTGGGATTATGCAGCTTATCATACCGGCAATATGGAAGCCTATTTTATCACTAAAAATGAGAGCTATCGTCAATACTCAGAAGCATGGGCTGAGCATAATGAATGGAAAGGTGCTAAGTCCGATGATAAATCAAAATGGAAATATGATTATGGCGAAACCAATGAACATGTGTTATTTGGCGATTGGCAAATTGCTTTTCAAACGTATATCGACCTGTATCACTTGGATCCAGACAGCAACAAAATCGCCCGTGCCCTAGAAGTAATGGAGTACCAGATGAACACGCCCAATGAAGATTATTGGTGGTGGGCAGATGGATTGTATATGGTTATGCCTGTCATGACAAAACTATATAATCTAACAGGGAACCATTTGTATTTGGATAAACTATATGAATACTTTACGTATGCAAATAGCATTATGTACGATCGCAAGGAAAATTTGTATTATCGAGATGCGAAATACATTTATCCTAAGCATAAAACTGTTAATGGAAAGAAAGATTTTTGGGCTAGGGGAGATGGTTGGGTTTTTTCTGGCTTGGCAAAAGTGATTCAAGATCTGCCTAAAGACCATAAACACAGGAAAGAATATATCTCTATTTATAAGAAGATGGCTAAAGCCATTGTTAAAACTCAACAGTCAGAAGGCTACTGGACAAGAAGTATGTTTGACCCAGAGCATGCACCAGGTCCTGAAACGAGCGGAACTGCTTTCTTCACTCACGGTCTACTGTGGGGCATAAATAATGGATTTTTGAAAGAGAAAACCTATTTACCCGCCGCATTAAAAGGATGGAACTACTTAAGTACGGTAGCTCTTCAAGAGGATGGAAAGATCGGCTACGTTCAACCGATAGGTGAGCGCGCTATTCCTGGACAAGTCGTGGATCAAAATTCAACTACACCGTTTGGTGTTGGTGCGTTTTTGTTGGCTGCGAGTGAGTACGTTAGGTATTTAGATTAAGAAATAGAATGAGATTATCAATACTTTCCGTTCTTGTTTTTTCAACACTTTTTGCATTCGCAAAAGGTGTTGAAAAAGTAAGTGCTTCAACAATAAAGCTGCCTAAGGACACGGTTGATAAGGGAGTTGAGACCGTAGAAGATACCAAGATTAGTGTAGTGGGACAAGGATGGGCCAGCAACTCTGTAAACGCAGTTGTATTTAGAAAAAACTCGCTGGCTAGTCATGAAGATACTCAATTTATCGCTTACTATGACGCCGAAGGCTATGTAGTTTTGGGTAAAAGAAAGCATTCTGACAGTTCTTGGATGACTAAAAGAAGCCAATTTAAAGGAAATGTACGCGACGCTCACAACTCAATAAGCATCATGGTGGACGGCGATGGCTATTTACACATGGCTTGGGATCATCACAATAATCCTTTAAACTATACGCGTAGCGTTAGTCCAGGTTCTCTAGAAATGGGCAATAAAGAACCAATGACGGGAAAGCTAGAACAACTTGTCACGTATCCAGAGTTTTTCAAACGTAAGGATGGAGGTTTGTTGTTTATGTACCGTGATGGAGAATCGGGTAAAGGTAATCTAGTGTTTAGCGAATATTCCCTGCAAGATAAGCAGTGGAAGATTATTCATGAAAATCTAATTGACGGTGAAGGGAAACGCAATGCCTATCCTCAGGCTACAATCGATAAAAATGGTACGATCCATTTGTCATGGGTTTGGCGTAGCAGTCCAGATGTAGCTAGCAATCAAGACATGGGTTATGCTCGTTCTTTTGATGGCGGACACACTTGGCAGAAAAGCACAGGTGAACAATACACTATGCCTCTTACATTCGAAACAGCAGAGTATGCAGCGAAAATTCCACAAAACAGTGAATTAATAAATCAAACCTCCATGGCGGCTGATGATGACGGAAATCCTGTTATTGCATCTTATTGGACAGATGAAAAGACAGGTGTTCCGCAATATCATTTGATTTATATGGATAGAAATAAATGGAAAGTGCGTTCCCTAGCTTTTAGGAAACAATCATTTTCATTAAGTGGCGCAGGAACTAAAAGCATACCAATCTCCCGACCACAAGTATTGGTCTCGGGCAGTGGGAATAAGGTGAAGGCTTGGCTTTTATTTAGGGATGAGGAACGTGGAAGTAAAGTAAGCCTGGTAGAAGTAACATCAATACGGAAGAAATCTTTTTCAGTGAAAGATATTCATCTAGGAGATGTAGGGTCTTGGGAGCCGACATTCGATACTGTTTTATGGGAGGAACAGCGAAAACTGCATGTTTTTGTTCAAAAAGTCACCCAGGTAGATTCAGAAGGTGTTGCTGAATTGAATTCTACTGAAGTAAAAGTTTTAGAGGTTGGGTTATAGTTGATCTTAATAATATTTAATAGAATAAAATTAGAGATTAATATGAAAATAGCTAAATTGGTCTTTCAAAAAAACTTAAAACTTATTTAAATGAAGAACTCAAGACGAGAATTTATTCTACAATCCACAAAACTAGCGTCGGTAGTTGGCTTAGCTACTGCTTTTCCTACTTTGGTTTCTCTAGCAGAAAATAAACAAGATAAAAAAATACGAGTAGGTGCTATAGGTATTAATGGTATGGGCTGGGGCAATCTTAACGCAATCCTTAAACATCCGGATGTAATTTGTACCGCCCTTTGTGACGTGGATCAAGGTGTTTTGAATAGACGAAGTGATGAATTAAAAGAAAGAGGGATTACAACAAAACTATATGCAAATTATAGAGATATGTTGGCAGATCCCGAAATAGATGCAGTAATAATTAGTACGCCAGATCATTGGCACTGTCTTCAAACGATAGAAGCGTGTGCAGCGGGGAAAGATATATATGTAGAAAAGCCTTTAGGAAATTCAATAGTAGAGTGTAATGCTATGGTTGCTGCGGCTACGAAATATAATCGCGTAGTTCAAGTAGGTCAGTGGCAAAGAAGTCAGAAACATTTTAATGACGCAATAGATTTCGTACATTCTGGAAAGCTAGGGGAAATTAGGTTGGTAAAAGCATGGGCTTATCAAGGGTGGATGAAAAGTATCCCTGTAAAGCCTGATCAACCAACACCAGCTGGCGTAGACTATGACTTATGGTTAGGTCCAGCAAAAAAACGCCCGTTTAATCCAAATAGATTCCATTTTGAATTTAGATGGTTTTGGGATTATGCAGGAGGCTTAATGACAGATTGGGGAGTACATATGCTAGATTATGCGTTGATTGGTATGAAGGCGACCACTCCAAAATCTGTAATGGCAGCTGGCGGTAAATTTGCTTACCCACAAGATGCGGCAGAAACACCAGATACACTGACAACGGTATATGAATTTGAAGATTTTAGTATCCAATGGGAGCATGCTAATGGAATTGATGGTGGACCTTATGGAAGAGATCATGGTGTAGCCTTTATTGGAAATAACGGCACATTGGTGTTAAACAGAAGAGGATGGGAAGTAATTCCTGAAGGTAAAAGAATGGAGGCGGTAGCCTTGCAACATCCAGTGGATAACGGATTGGATTTACATGCTATTAACTTTATCGACGCTGTAAAAAGTAGGAATAAATCAAGCCTAAATGCGCCGATAGAAGCGGGAGCTCATATCGCTATTTTCTCTCAGATGGGGAACATTGCCTATAGAGTAGGTAAAAAGATTTATTGGGATGAGAAGAAAGGGAAGTTCGATGATTCAGAAGCAAATAAACTTCTAGCAGCTTCTTACCATAACGGATATAAAATACCGAAGATTTAGATTTAACGGATTTACGTGGAATCAAAATAGTCATCAAAAGAAATCACTTAAAAGAACTACTTAAGTGATTTCTTTCATAAATTTTTATTCTTCTCTTCTATCCATAGCGACATGTACTTCGTACTATTTATCGTTTTATGTTGTAAGATTTGACCAATAAAATTATACTGACGATGGGCTGTTAAGTTTAATTGTAAGTCTTTTAAGTGTTTGATAAGGAGTTGGGTGAAGTGCAATTTTCCATATCGCTCATTAATAATACTGATTCCATCTTGTTGACTTTGCAGCCACAAGTTTTTTTCTAGATATAGTCGTTTAGCTTCTTTAATAAAGAGCTCGATATCATCTTCTATCGTTCCATTCCATGGTAAATTGCCATTCATAGCTTCAGCGCCCACTGATGTAGTGACCGCGGGTGTTCCTACCTGCATAGCATCTATAAACTTTCCTTTCACTCCAGCGCCGAATTGTATAGGGGCCAGAAGTACTTTATGTTTTGAGATCGCCTCCCTAGCATCCTCTGTGCGGCCATGCACAAGAAATTTTTCTTTTGCATTATGTAATTGCAAAACCTTTTGGGATGCGTAAGCTCCGTATATATGAAGAGTGGAATCTGGTATTTCATTTTTCAAAACAGGCCAGATTTTTGTTTTTAATGTTTGAAGAGAGTGCCAATTGGGTTCATGTAGGAAATTACCGATGAACACAAAGCCCTCGCGTTCATCAAAATCGACCCATTGTCGCGTTGTATTTTCAGAAATTTCCTCTTCCAAAAATGGAAGATAATAAATCAAAGAGGGATGAACATGAAATTGATTTTGAAGAATATCCATTTCGACCTCTGATATCATTAAAGATACGTCACATCGCAATATGGACGCTACCTCTCGCTTAGCTATATCTGTAAACAAATTAACAGAACTTACGGGTTTTCCAGTTTTTACTGCCTGCTGTCGTGCATTTCGTAAACAATGAAGATCTTCGGTATCTAATATTTTTAACGCTTCAGGACATTCTTGATGTACCCTCCAGCCATATTGCTCCTCCGTCATAAAGCGATCAAACACAACAATAGCGGGATTTATATCTTTTAGAAGAAGATTGAAGCGACTGTCATTTAATTTGATTTCTCGCTCCATTACACCCAAAGCTTCTAAATTGAAGCTGTATTCACTTTTTGAGGCTGCCGATGCAAAGATTACTTCATGCCCTGAAGAAAGAAAGAATTGGATTAATTGAATAATTCTAGTTCCAGCCGCAGAGGAAGTAGGTTCTGGCCAGACGAATCCAATGATTAATACTTTCTTATTACTCATAAATTTAGAATTTACGCAAAATAAAGGTTTTAAATGATAATTTTTAAACCGTACTATTATTCCTTATTTTGCAAAGAAATAATATTAAGGAATATCTCATGCTTGGATTAAAATTATTAACTGACCCGCGATGGGCAAACATTGCAGAATCAAATTTAGAAGAAATATTAACCGATCATGCATGGTGTGAACAAAAAGCCGCTACCAATGCCATCACCATCATCACGAATAACTCTGAACATATCGATCTAGTAGAGGAATTAACGGAAATTGCTATTGAAGAAATGCAACATTTTCAAATGGTTGTAGATATTATCAAAAAGCGAGGTTATACATTAGGTAGGGAACGTAAGGATGACTACGTGGGCCGCTTAATGAAGTTTAGTCGTAGAGATGGAAGTCGAAACACAGCCTTTATAGACCGACTTTTATTTGCGGCGATGATAGAAGCAAGAAGTTGTGAACGTTTTCGCGTGCTTTCCCTAAATATAAAAGACGATGAACTTGCAAAGTTTTATCACGAGTTAATGGTTTCAGAAGCAGGTCATTATACTACCTTCTTGAATTTCGCACGTAAATATACCATTGATGTAGATGTAGAGAAAAGATGGGCGGAATGGCTTGAATTTGAAGGAAATTTAATTCAAGAGTATGGTAAAAAAGAAGCTATACACGGGTAAAAGTTGATTTAATTATCCCAGATGCGGTAACATAACTGTTGTCATTAAACCTCGGCATACTTTTGGCGTCTATTTAATTGAAACCAAACAAGGATAGCCATGAAAAATCTTAACATTTACTCTCTATTATTAGCGGCATTTTTTTTATTTGGAAGTGCAGATGCTTTAGCTCAAAATCACAAAAATAAAAATTCTGAAAAATCTCGTAAGGAATATTATAAGAAGCAAGAAAAAAATAGAAAAGCTTATAAGAAACACGATCAGAAGAAATATAAGAAGCATTATGTCAAGGTACATAAGAGAAAAGGTCCACCAGCTTGGGCACCAGCGCATGGATACAGAGCGAAAAATCATGTATACTTCCGTGATTACCATACTTTTTACGATCCGTATAGAGATGGATACGTTTATCGTCGCAATAACAAATGGATATTTTCAAGGAATGTTCCAACCTTCTTAGTAGGTGTTAATTTAGGAAGTGCCAGAATAAATTTAATACAAGATATTCCGGTGAATACACGTCCGGAACAATATTATAGTCGATACTCAAGTCAGTATCCGAGAGATCCGAAGATTCAGGTAAACTTATCATTGTTTTAAATCAATCAAAAATAATGAAAATGCGGCTTTTAAAGCCGCATTTTTTATTGCTTAAAAATCAGATTCGCCGATCGCTTCTAATTACAAATGACTAACCTTATTTTTTCGAATCCCGCATTTATTCTTTTTATAAGTTTCTTTACAGCTATAGCGCAGAAGAAGTAGTAATTAGAATATCTTGTGTAAGAAATTTAAAAAAGATAAAGACGCTATCGTAGTGGTTTTTTGCGGTTTAGCTCTAGAAATGAAAATAATAGGCCGTAGGGTGTTACGTTTTGTGAATCGAACTCGTATAAAGGTCATTAACAAAAACGTTAATTGGCCATTAACACACACAAAATAATTAAAAACACTCAAACAATTATGAAAAATTCAACAAACAAATTCAGTACATTATTTAAAACATTAGTGGCAGGTGTAGTTTTGGCAAGTACAATCGCTGCCTGTTCAGATAAAGACGATACTCCTATTCTTCCGCGGTCTGCTCTATCAGTAACGCAAGCATCTTATGATGCAGAAGATCTAGATCTATTTATAAATACTGAAAAAGTAAACAAAGCAGGAACGTTTAAATTCAAAAATACCACTGGTTATTTAAATGTTCTTTCTGGGAAAATCAATCTTACAGTCAAGAATGCAGCAGGGGATAAGGATACTGTAAAAACAGCGGAGCTTGACTTAAAAGATGGTGTGTTTTACTCCGTATTTGTAGCAAACAAAGTAGAGGATATAGAATACGTTGTAATTGAAGACTCATTGACTACTCCCGCAGAAGGTAAAGCGCAAATTCGTTTTGTGCATTTAAGTCCCGAAGTTGATGCACTGAATATATCAGTAAAGGATGCAGAGACAGATTTATTTGAAGGTTTAGAGTTTAAGAAAGCTTCTAAGTTTAAACAAATAGATGCAAATACCTATGCGTTTGATATCAAAGGTTCAGATTCAGATGAAGTATTATTCTCTCTAGAGAATGTTAAAATTGAAAAAGGTAAAATCTATACCATTTGGACTAAAGGTACTGTAGGTGGGGTAGAGGCTGCCCAGTTTGGGGCGGAAGTGATTACTTTTAACTAAGAGTCGCTAGTTCATTGAAAGGGCAATCTTGCAAAAGATTGCCTTTTTTTTTAGAAAATCAGAGCGCGGACAATTCGCAGGATTAACTACCAATTTTTAAATAATTTCTTATCTTTTTTAGTTACTTGATTTTTAAATCTTTATATTTGTGGTAAGGAGTAATCAGAAATATATTTAAAACATTTTGAAAATAACATTTGTTGTTCTCAAAATGTTTTCTACCTTTGCACTCCGCAACGAAAGGGGCGGATGTTTTTTGAGAGGCTGGCCGGAAAGATTGAGGGGGGAGGGATGCTGATTACAGGATCTGTTTCCGCGAGAGAAGCCGG
>Ga0079224_100003245_pt1 | contig 20374 bp, 20 predicted proteins | sample Stecom2015_FD_80414 | JGI IMG/M metagenome (GOLD analysis project Ga0079224, IMG submission 80414) | Agricultural soil microbial communities from Utah to study Nitrogen management - Steer compost 2015 | ecosystem: Environmental > Terrestrial > Soil > Agricultural land | place: USA: Utah...
ATGCTCCCCGCGCACGCGGGGATGGTCCTCCAGGTTTTCCCACGCGGCACCCTTCCGCGAAATGCTCCCCGCGCACGCGGGGATGGTCCGACCTCCGCAAACGCGTCGCCGCCTACCGGCAGATGCTCCCCGCGCACGCGGGGATGGTCCCCGGGGTCTCGCTGTCCTCGACGTCGTAGCCGAATGCTCCCCGCGCATGCGGGGAGCACCTCACTTTTCCGGGGAGGTGCATGAACTCATGTGGCCTTTCGTAGTACAAGAACCACGCTCTTTACGACGTAGATCAGATCAGCGCGTCGTAGTGGACCGGAGCGACGTGTCCAACTGGCGGATCAGTGCTCCGACCCGTCCTCCGCCGGGCGGGGCGGCCGGGTAGCGCCTCAGGACGTCCGCCACGACCGGGCTCGCGAGGAGCAGCGACTGTGCGAGGTGGTCGGCTCCGACGGTGGGGTCGTCTCCGGCGGCCAGTTCGAGCGCGCGTGCGGCATGGGCCGCTGAGGCGAGGATGTGCTTGACCTGGGTGGCTTTGGCCAGGGGATGGAGGAACGCCGCACCGCACGCGTGGGCGGCAGCGCGCGCGGCGTCGCTGGCCGCGGCCTGTCCCGCGTCGCGGGTCTCCTGGGCTGCCCGGTGTGCCGCCCATGCGTGGTCCCGCAGTGCCTTGGTCCGCCTGGCTCCGTCCGCGAACGCCTGCGCGACGTCGAGCGCGGATCGCGGGCGCCGGTCGTCGGGGCGTTCACATTCGAAGACCGCCAACGCGGGCCGCGCGCACGCCACCGCGTAACCGGTGACTTCACGCAGTTCGGACAGGCTGAGTTCGATGGCCGTGGAACCGTCCGCCATACCCTTCCTCTCCCCCGGCAGCCGGAGTCACTTCGACCGTATCGGTGAACCTTCGGTGTGGACTTCGGCGGCGTTCCTGCTGGACAACGGAGAAAAACCTTCAAACTGCAGTCACGGCCTGTCCGCGCGATCGACGCCGGGACCGGACCGTCCCGGCGTCGATCGCGTGCTCGCCGTACCGGAAGTCAGTCGGTGGCGTGTTCGTTGCACGGGTCTCGGGTGCGGAGGTGTCACAGGCGGAGCCGCTGTCTCGTCACGGGAGGTGCAGACCGTTTCCGTGAGGAGCAGGTGATGGACCTCGTGTTGTGGATCGCCGCCGGGCTGCTGGCCGCAGTGGCCCTGGTCGGCGGTATCAGCAAGACCTTCGTGCCCAAGGACCGGCTGGCCGCCGTCCAGGGCGGGGGATGGACCGCCGACGCCAGTGCCGCCTTCGTCAAGACCCTCGGCGTCCTCGAACTCCTGGCCGCGGTGGGCCTGGTCCTGCCCGCCGTGCTCGGCATCGCACCGGTTCTGGTGCCGGTGACCGCCCTGTGCTGGGTCGCGCTGATGGTCGGGGCGATGATCACCCACGGCCGCCGCGGCGAGTTCGCGCTGATGGCGTTGAACCTGGCCTACCTTCTGCTCGCCGCGTTCATCGCGTGGGGCCGCTTCGTCCACGCCCCTTTTCCCGGATGACGCGATCGGGGCGCACCGGTGTCCGCCCCTCCCCCGCTGCTGCCGGTCCTGCCCGGCAGCACGACCGCCCGCGGTGCCCGTCGCAGAGCCCGGACCCTCGAAGCCGCAGCGGCCCTGCCCCAGCCGCCGGGCGGGCGCGGTCCGTCTCCGGCGGCCTGCTCGCCTCACCCGCGCAACCGCGTGTTGAGGCGTGCGGCCTGCCGCGTGAGGTAGTCGCGTTCGGGGAGGGTGGAGGCCGACCGGGCGGCCTCTGCGTACAGCCGCGCCGCAGTAGGCAGGTCACCGGCATGTTCGTGCAGGTAGGCCGCTGCGGCGGTATACCGGGGCAGGGAGGGGTCCAAGTCCGCCAGGGCGGCCAGGCCGGCCCGTGGACCGTCGGCCTGGCCCACCGCGACGGCCCGGTTGAGGCGAGCCACCGGGCTGTCGGTCAGGCGCACCAGTTCGTCGTACCACTCCACGATCTGCACCCAGTCGGTCTCCTCGACGGTCCGGGCGTCGGCGTGGAGCGCGGCGATGGCGGCCTGGGCCTGGTACTCGCCCAGGCGGTCGCGGGCCAGGGCCGTTTGCAGGATGTCGACGCCCTCGGCGATCAGGCGGGTGTCCCACAGGGTGCGGTCCTGTTCGGCCAGGGGCACCAGTCCGCCGTCGGGGCCGGTGCGCGCGGGGCGGCGTGCGTGGTGGAGCAGCATGAGCGCGAGCAGGCCCGCGACCTCTTCGTGGTCGGTGGCGGCCGCCAGTTGGCGGGTGAGCCGGATCGCCTCTCCGGCGAGGTCGACGTCGCCGGAGTAGCCCTCGTTGAAGACGAGGTAGAGCACGCGCAGCACGGTGGCGACGTCACCGGGCTGGTCGAGGCGGACCCCTGAGACGGTGCGCTTGGCCCGGCTGATGCGCTGGGCCATGGTCGCTTCCGGCACGAGGTAGGCGCGGGCGATCTGACGTGTGGTCAGGCCGCCGACCGCGCGCAGTGTGAGGGCGACGGCTGAGGCCGGTGTCAGTGAGGGGTGCGCGCACAGGAAGTACAGCCACAGCGTGTCGTCCGCCGCCCGGCCCGGGCCGGGGGCGGGTTCGTTGTCGGCGCGTTCCTCGCGTTGCCGCCGGGCGGTGTCGGCGCGGACGGTGTCGAGGAACTTGCGCCAGGCCACGGTGGTCAGCCAGCCCCGGGGATCGCGTGGCGGGTTGTCCGGCCACCGGCGTACGGCCTCGACCAGGGCGTCCTGTACGGCGTCCTCGGCCGTCGCGAAGTCGGCTCCGCGGCGGCCGAGGACGCCGATCACGGTGGGGATGAGAGCCCGTAGCAGGGCTTCGTCCACCGTCGCTCACTCCGTGGTGGTCGGGTGCGGGTCCAGGAACGGGCGCACCTCCAGCCACTCGTGGATGGGCCTGCCGCCCGCGCCGGGGGCCGCGGACAGTTCACCGGCCAGTTCCAGTGCCCGGTCGTAGGTGTCGACGTCGATCACCATCCAGCCGGCGATCAGGTCCTTGGTCTCAGCGAAGGGCCCGTCGGTGACCGGCGGCCGCCCCTGGCCGTCGTAGCGGACGAACGTGCCCTGCGGGGAGAGCGCCTGGCTGTCGACGTACTCGCCGGTCTCCTCCAGTCGGGCGGCGAAATCCTCCATGTAGCGCACGTGGGCCTCGACCTCGGCCGGTGTCCACTGGTCCATCGGCACGTCGTTGACCGGTGCCGGCGCGCCTCGGTAGTGCTTGAGCAGCAGGTACTTGGCCATCGTGTTCTCCTTGGTGCGGTACGACCCATTGTGGTCGTGCTCACTTCGGAGACGGAGCCGTATGCGGGTTCTCTACATCTCCGCGGGGAAGTTTTTGGTGGCTCTCGAAGGTCTTCGCGTGCTCTGCGGTGCCGTGGACGGTGGCGGGAAGCCTCTTTCTCCCTAGGGACGGTGTTGACCGGCGCCGCCTGGAAGGCCTGAGAGGGGCCTCGGCCGTGGAGGCCCCGGGGTGCGTGGCCCACCCCGTCCCGAGGGGTACGGCAGAAGCCGGGCAAGCCCGACACCGCGGGGGCGCCGCCGGTCCGGCCTGGGCAGGGGCGTCACTCTCACGGCCCGGGCTGGGCACCGCTCCCCGGACGGGCATCGTGCCGTGGGGGCGTGGACCGGGCCGTGTCCGCGCGGGTGGGGCGCGTCGTCCACGGGCGTCCCAGCGCCCCCGAAGCAGCCTGTGCGGGGTTCAGTCGAGCAGGGAGCGGCCGATGATCTCCTTCATGATCTCGGTGGTTCCGCCGTAGATGGTCTGGATGCGGCTGTCGGTGAAGGCGCGGGCGACGGGGTACTCGGTCATGTAGCCGTAGCCGCCGTGGAGTTGGAGGCAGCGGTCGACGACCCGCTTGTGCAGTTCGGTCGCCCACCACTTGGCCATGGAGGCGTCCACAGCGCTGAGTGTGCCGTGGACGTGCTCCTCGATGCAGCGGTCGAGGAAGGCGCGGGTGACGGCGCACTCGGTGGCCATCTCCGCGATCTCGAAGCGGATGTGCTGCTTGGCGGCCAGGGGGCGGCCGAAGGCCTGGCGTTCCTTGACGTAGGTGGTGGTGGTCTCCAGGACGTGCTCGGCGGCGGCGATCGCGGCGACGGCGATGCTCAGCCGCTCCTGCGTGAGGTTCGTCATCAGGTGGGCGAAGCCTCCGTTGAGCTCGCCGAGCAGGTTGCCCTTGGGCACGCGTACGTCGTGGAAGAACAGTTCGGCGGTGTCCTGTGCTTTCTGGCCGATCTTGTCGAGGTTGCGGCCGCGTTCGAAGCCTTCCATGCCGCGCTCGACGACGAGGAGGGACAGGCCGTGGGCGCCGCCCTGCGGGGTGGTCCTCGCCACGACGACGACCAGGTCGGCGAGGATGCCGTTGGAGATGAACGTCTTGGACCCGTTGAGGACCCAGTGGTCGCCCGCGTCCTCGGCGTGGGTGCGGATGCCCTGCAGGTCCGAGCCCGCCTGGGGTTCGGTCATGGCGATGGCCGTGATGAGGGTGCCGTCGCAGAAGCCGGGCAGCCAGCGGCGTTTCTGCTCCTCGGTGGCCAGGCCGGTCAGGTAGGGGCCGATGATGTCGTTGTGCAGGCTCAGGGCGAGCCCCGGGGCTCCGGCGCGGGCGAACTCCTCGTTGAGGACGACGTTGTAGCGGAAGTCGTCGGTGCCGCCGCCCCCGTACTCCTCGGGCACGTCGAGTCCGAGGAGGCCCTGTTCGCCGGCCGCGCGCCAGGCGTCGCGGGAGACGATGCCGTCCTTCTCCCACTGCTCGTAGTGCGGCAGTACCTCTCGGGCCAGGAAGGAGCGCACGGTTTCGCGGAACACGTCGTGTTCGGGGGTGAAGAGCTGCCGCTTCATTCGGTGCCTTTCAGGGGTGCGGGTGCGTCCCGGTCTCGGGTCGCGGTGTCGGCGTCCGGTCGGTCGGGGGCGTGCGGAGGGTCGCCGGAAACGGGGCGTGGCCCGGGTGCGGGTGCCGTGGGTCGTCGGGGCGACGCAGACGGATGCTACTGGGGCCCGCTCGGCGACGGTTCACGCCGCTCCGGCACTTCTCATTGTCGCCCGTGCGTCCACGGGGTGACGCTCCCTGTCCTCCGCCCTGGCGTCGGGTGGACTGTGCGGCCCTGCCGGCAGCGGACACAGCCGTCTTCGCCGCCGTCCTGCGCGCGGCCGCCGCTGTTGGGCGCTCGGTGCCCTCGCCCTTTCGCTGGTTTCCCGGCTCGGCGGCAGCACGCGGCACCGCTGGGGCCTTCGCCTGCGACACGGCGGGTCGTACGGGAGGCATCGCTCCACCGGGCTCCGTGCCGGTCGAGGTCGGACGCTGCCTGGCGAAGTGGCATGGAAAAACCGGCCCAGCTGCCGGGCCCCGGCACGGCCGCCCCCGGGGAACCGCGGTGCCGAGATCGTCGAGTCGACACGCGCACGTCCACAACCGCGGTCGGACGAGACCGCCGGTCTGCATCTGGCAGAAACCGGACAGGAACTGTCCCGATCAGGGTGCGCTCGGTCCGGCGGCGCGCTTCTTCAGAGGGGGTGCCCGTCCCGGTTGCCTCGTCCAGCCCAACACAAGCAGGAAGAGACCGACCGGGCATTCGAAGGCAGGGGCGGTCCTTCACGTCAGGGTCCTGAGCCTCCAGACGGCTGTCGTTCCCTCCTCCTCGAAGAGAGCATGCTGAGGCCGCGGGGAGGGCCGTGCCCACCGTGCCGCTCCCCGGCTCCGAGCGGCGCCCCCACTGTCCCGATCCGGACTGCTCTCACGACACGCGGGACCACGGTTTCGGTCAGGGGGAACCTCCTGGACGGCATCGATGCTCTCCTTGTTCCGGCCGCGGCGACGTGGTGCGGGGATCGCTGCGGTCCACCGCCTGCTGTACGACCGGCCAGACGAACGCGGCCGGTCCCGGCGCGCCCCAGCTCGTCCCGGCGGCGACGCGCACGTCCTCCCCAAGACGCGGGCCGCCCGTCTCCGGGCACCGGAACGAGGCGGGGCCGCCGGGTGGGCGTCGACGGGGTCGGGCCGTTCACCGCGGTGGGGTCCGGCTCCTGCCGCTGGACACGGGGCCTGTGTCGTCAGGCGGGGTGGCCCCGGACCACGGCCTTGCTGCGCATCAGGAACTCGGCGAGATAGCCGTCGTGGGGAAGGTCGCAGTCCTTGAGGTGGGTGGGGTGGTCCCCCACGTAGACGTTGCTGATGGTCGGCTCCGCCAGCAACTGGTCGACCAACTGCTCGTCGCGGGTGATCGCCGTGACCACCAGGCTGTCGCGCAGCGGTGCGGTACCGGCCTGGGGGGTCCACGGGGCGACCCACACGCACGGGAAGGGGAGTTCGCTGCGGGCTTGGGGGGCGTCGGGCCGGTCGAGCTGGTGGATCGCGGGCCGCAGCGCGGCGCTGCCGTCCCCCAGCTCCTCGACCACACCGTCGCCGCCGAGCCAGGATCGGGTTCCGGCCGCCTCACGCAGCAGGAACGCCTCGACGGCGCGCGCAGCGGCCAGCGGCTGCACGGGAAGGACCGCCGCCTCGTCCTCGGGGGGCAGGCCTTTCAGCCCGCCGAGCCGTTCGGCCAGTGCCGCGCACAGCGGCGCCGGGTCGCCCTCCACGTACACGGCGGTGGTGTTCACGCAGCCGGTGCCGCCGTGGCCGCTCACCGAGTCGACGATGGTGTCCAGGTGGTCGCGCCAGTCCACGTCGGCGGTCAGCAGAATCTTCGAACGCCCCGGCCCCTGGGGCAGCACGGTCCGTTCCCCCAGGTATCGGCGGACCACGTCCGATCCGCCGTAGACCATGCCCAGGTCCGCCGCGCGCAGTACCGCGTCGGCGTGGTCGTGGCCGGTGGGCAGCAGCGCCGCCTGGTCGTCACCGAATCCGGCCGCGCGCAGTGCGGTGATGAGCCGGTGGGGGGTGAAGGGGTCGCGGCGGGACGGCCGGACCGCCACACGGTAGCCGAGCAGGAGCGCCTGCGGCCAGAGGCTGTGGGTGCCGGGGTGGTTCCCCGCGGCGTGCACCGCGAAGACGTCGCCGCGCCGCCGCCACACGGCGCGTCCGGTGCGGGTACCGGGATCGCGCCAGTCGTTCACCGCGCCGACGGGCCGGGCCTGCTGGACGCTGTGGTAGGCCCGGGCCAGGCGTGCTGTGATGGCCGCGGTGGCCGCTCGCACGACGGAGATCGGCAGGCCGCTGACCCGGCTGACCGCGTACTCGTGGTCCTGGATGGTCAGGCCGGTGAGCTCAGCGGTGGCGAACAGCCGTGCCGCGTTCTGCAGCAGGGCGGTCATCCGGTCCGGGTCCGGGCTGTGCGCGCGCCGCAGGGCCGCCGCCGTCCGGTCCACGAACAGCGGAGGGACCAGGCTCAGCTCTGCGACACCGGTACCGGTGACGTCGGTGATCGTGAGGCGGTTGCGTGAGCGGTAGGCGCCCTTCGCGCCGAGCGCGGGAAGTGGGATCAGCGCGGTGTGGGATCGCGGCATCAGTAGACCCCTTCGATGACCGTCTCGTTTTCGAAGGTCGCGACCGGTGCGATGTCGGCGACGCTGTCGCCGACCTGTCCTTCGGGCGGCCGGACGCGCAGGGCGGTGTCGCGCTCCAGGTTGTTGGGGAGCAGGAAGGACTTGCTGACGTGGTGGGCCAGGACCCGGCCCCGCTGGCCGTAGTCGACCGGTCGGCGGGTGTGGGGGTCCACGACCGAGAAGGTCACGTACGGGCTGAGGGAGTCGAAGACGCAGGGGTCGTCGTCGCCGAGTCCGGCCCGTTCCGAGGCGAACCCGAGGATCATGGTGCTTCCGTAGTGGCCGTAGAGGAGGGTGTCGGGGAAGACCTCCCTGCGGTACAGGTACCGGGAGTCCGGGTCGAGGTGGGTGCCGCCCCAGCGGATGGCCCGTACTTTCGAGGCGATCAGCTCCACCGCGTCCTCCCGCCGTGCCAGCCGCTCCAGCAGCGGCGGTGTCACGGTCATGACGCCGACGTCCTGGGAGCGCAGGACGTCGACCGCCTGGTCGACGACGTGTTCGGCGTAGGCGTCGGCCTGGTCCCCGTGGCCCGCTGCCATCAGTCTCTTCACCCAGCGCGGATCCAGGTCGACGGTGTGGCCGCAGGTCCCGTGGGTGGTGGCGGCGCTGCGGAAGAACTCCCCGACCAGGTGCGGTCCGGTGGGCACGATCCCCAGCCATTGGGCGCCGCGTTGGAAGCCGTGGGCGTCGAGGTTGGCGTTGCTCCAGGCGAGCATCCGGGTGAGCCAGTCCCGCAGCAGCACGACGCGTTTGGGTCTGCCGGTGGTGCCTCCGCTTTCGAAGACGCCGACCACCTCGGGGCGGGGGCCGTAGCCTCTGGGGATCAGGTCTTCCACGGCGACGTCGCGCAGTTCGGGGGCCACGTTCGGAAAGAGCGCGAGGTCGTGGTGGGTTTTGACGTCGGTGCGCGGGTCGAAGTCGAGGGTTGCGGCGCGGCGCAGCCAGTAGGGTGAGCCGGTATGCGGATTGAAGTGCCATTCCATCGCGGCGCGGATGAACTCGTCGGGGTCGGGGCGGGCGTCGAAGGGCAGGTCCAGGATCGTGGTGGAGGGCAGGGGCACGGTGTCTCCTCGGCGTGGGGCGCGGCAGGTCCGGAAGTGTTCGGCGGGCTGCCCGGCGCCGGTGCGTGTCGGCGGCGCACCGGCGCCGGGGGTTCAGATCCGCAGCAGCGTGCAGCACCACTGCATGCCGGTCGATATTCCGCAGAGCGCCACCACGTCGCCGGGGTGCACGTCGCCGCGCTCGATGTGCTGCCCGAGTGAGACCAGCTGGTCGGCGGCTCCCATGTGGCCGTGCTCCGGGGAGAGTTCGGCGTTGGTGCGGTGCGGGGGGTGGTCGAGTGCCTGCGCGATCGCGGTGATGCTCGCCGGGCTGTCGTTGGTGTAGATGACGTGGTCGATGTCGCCGCGGGTGATTCCGGCTCGGGCGCAGGCCTCGTCGATCACCTCGCGGATGTAGTCGACCCGCTCCCCCAGGAACCGCCGCAGTCGCGCCGGGTCGTTGCCGAAGTGCTCGTCGATCCGGTCGTAGCCCGACGGTGCGGTGCGGCTCGACCAGCCCTGGGGCGGCAGCGGCTGGACCGTGCCGCCGAAGTCGAGGCTGATCAGGTCGTTGTAGCGGGGCACGGTGAAGCTGGCGCTCGCCAGCCAGCGGTTGGCCGGATGGCCTCGGCGGATGACGGCGGCGGCTGCTCCGTCGCTCAGCACGGAGTTGAACACGTTCATTCGGTTGCGGTGGAACTCGCTGACCCTGTTGACCACCGCGAACAGCACCGTGTCGGCTTCCGGCCGCATCGCCATGGCCGCGGCCACGTAGAAGAAGCCGTTGATGCCGGAGGCGCAGCCCTCGTTGAGCAGCAGGGTCTGTGTCCGTTCGATCCCCAGTTTTCCGGCGAGCGCCGACGCGCTGTCCCAGTAGGAGCGTTCCGGCATGTCGGAGGTGGCCAGGACCACCAGGTCCAGTTCGTGGGCGTCGGTGCCGGCGCGTTGCAGTGCCTGGTGTGCCGCCGTGGCGGCCAGGTCGGTGGCGTGGACGTCGTCGGCGGCGCGGTGGAAGGTGCGGTAGCCCCATTTGAGGACCCGTTCGGGGTCGGGCACGTACTCGCCGGCTGTCTGCGCCACGTCCTGGTCGGTTCCGAAGGCGAAGCCCAGGCTTGCGATTCCGATGTCCACGGTCAGGTCGGCCATTGCTGTTCCCATCGGTTCAAGGGGTCTGCTCCGCGGGGAGCGCGGAGGGGAGAAAGGGGGCGCCGGTGTGCGGCGTGGGCGGGTCCTCAGTGCTCGGCGATACGGTGGGCCAGCTCCGCGGCGGTCGCGGCGAAGTCTTTTTCGAACAGCAGCACCAGGTCGTATTCGGCGCCGAAGCGCTCCTTGGCGCGTTCGGCCATCTGGAGGGCGAGCATGGAGTGTCCGCCGAGTTCCAGGAAGTTGTCCTCGGGCAGGACTTCGGGCTCCTCCAGCAGTTCGGCGGCCCACTGCAGGGTCAGCTGCTGGATCTGCTCGGCCGAGGGCGTGGGGGGTGTCGTGCTCATCGGTTGCGGTTCCTCTCCGTTTCCCAGATCCGGACGATCTCGGCCCGGTCGACTTTTCCGTTGATGGTGCGCGGCAGGTGGGCCGTGGGCAGCCTCTGGTAGCCGGCGGGGTGCATGTAGGCGGGGAGCCGGGTCCGCACGTGCGCACGCAGCTCCCGCACGTCGGGCGTGGCGCCGTCGGCTGCTGTGTAGGCGCATACCAGGCGCTGGTCGCCGGGTTTGAACTCGTGGACCCACACCACCGCGTCGACCACCGCGCTGTGGGAGCGCACCGCGGCCTCCACGTCGCTGAGTTCGATGCGGTGTCCGCGCAGCTTCACCTGCAGGTCGATGCGTCCGTGGTAGATCAGGACGCCGTCGGGGCCGGTGCTCACCAGGTCCCCGGAGCGGTAGTGGCGGACCGCGGAGCCCTGCGGGCCGGTGAGGAGGGGGAAGCGTCGGGCGGTGAGGTCGGGCAGGTTGAGGTAGCCCTCGACGACCTGCGGTCCGGCCAGCCACAGTTCGCCTTCCTCGCCGGGGGCGGCGTCGCGGCCGTCCTCGGTGACGACGCGGGCGGTGAACCCGGGCAGGGGGCGGCCGATGGGTGAGGCCTCCTGGGCGAGGTCCTTTTCGGTCATCTCGTGGAAGGTGGTCAACACGGTGGTCTCGGTGATCCCGTAGGTGTTGACCAGGGCCGGCTGTTTCAGTCCGAAGCGGTCGGCCCAGGGGCGCAGCGCCGCGGGGGTGAGTTTTTCCCCGCAGAAGATGATGTAGCGCAGGTGGGGCAGGGCTATGTCGTGGTGGAGCACCGCGGTGGCCAGGGCCGTGAAGGCGGTGGGCGTCTGGTTCAACACGGTGATCCGCTGGTCGCGGACGAAGCGCGCGCATTCCTCGGGTTTGCGGGCGGTCCACTGCGGCACCACCACCAGCCGCGCCCCGGTGGACAGGGCGCCCCAGATCTCCCAGACGGAGAAGTCGAAGGCGATGGAGTGGAAGAGCAGCCACCGGTCTGCGGAGGAGAAGGAGAAGAGGCCGCTTGTGGCTGCGAGCAGGGCGGCCGCGTTGCCGTGGGTGACCGGCACCCCCTTGGGCCGTCCCGTTGTCCCGGAGGTGTAGATGACGTAGGCGTCGTCCTCGGGTGCGGGGACCGGCTCGGTGCGCGGCTGCGGTCGGGCCTGCCAGAGTTTGGCCACGTCCTCTTCGTCGATGACGGCCGCGTCGTTGACGGCGCAGCCGTCCGGGTCACCGATGAAGGCGGTGGTCCGGGCGTCTTCGACGATGAACTGGTTGCGCGCTGAGGGGTTGCGCATGTCCAGCGGCACGTAGGCTGCGCCGGCCTTGAGGATGCCCAGCATGGCGGCGATGGCTTCGGCGCTGGCGGGAAGCCGCAGGGCGACCCGGTCTCCTCTGCGTACGCCCCGGGTGTGCAGGAGTTCTCCGACCGCGTCGGACCAGGCGTCGAGTTGCCGGTAGGTGAAGACCTGGTCGGCGTCTGCGAGTGCGGCGCCGTCGGGGTTGGCCGCGGCGGCTTCGGTGAAGGCCCCCACCAGGGTGCTGGGGACTGCGGCGCGGTCGAGTCCTGGGTGCTGTGTGCTCTGTGCGGTCATTGCTCGTCCCTTTTTCTCGGTGTGTGGGTTGCGGTGCTCAGGCGGTTTTCACCGCGCGGGCGAACCGCACCACCCGTGCGGCCTGGACGCGGGCCGCGTTGCGGGTGGTCTCGTTGACGGCCGCGGCGTCCGTGCCGCAGGTGTGGGCGGTGCCGTAGGGGTTTCCGTCGGCGAACTTGTCGGGGTGGGTGTATCCGGGGGGCACGATGATGCCGCCGAAGTGGTAGAAGGAGTTGGCCAGGGCCAGCAGGGTGGACTCGTTGCCGCCGTGGGGGCTCTTGGTGGAGGTGAAGCCGCTGTAGACCTTCCCGGCCAGCAGTCCCCGGCTCCAGGCGGGGCCGAGCGTGTCGATGAACTGCTTGAGCTGGGCGGAGATGTTGCCGAAGCGGGTGGGTGAGCCCATGATGACGGCGTCGGCCCACAGCATGTCCTCGACGGTGGCGACGGGGGTGTCGGCCGTGGCGGCGAGGTGGGCCGCCCACTCCGGTTTGGAGTCCACGGCGGAGCGCGGGGCGGTTTCTCGCACTCTGCGCAGCCGTGCCTCGGCGCCGGCTTTCTCCGCCTGTTCACAGATCTCGCGGGCGATCTCCGCGACGTGCCCGGTCGCGGAGTAGTAGATGACGGCGACGCGCACCGTGTCGTCGATGGTCAAAGCAGCTCCTTGTCACCTGGGCGGCGGGCCGCGGGGAGGGGCGGGAGTCCGGTCGGCGCCGCGTCGCGGCCGGGTCGGGCAGGGGGGCAGGCGGCGGTGTCGCGGCTGCCGCGAGGGCGGGGCGGCGGGTACTCTGCGCTGTTTTCGGGGCTGGGGCGGGCGAAGGCGCGGTTGCAGTAGAGGAGGGGGGTTCGGTCGCTGACGTGTGTCTGCTCCACCCGGCCGAGCAGGATGCTGTGGTCGCCGGCGTCGACGATTCGGTGCATCGAGCAGGCGACGCGTACGCACGCCCCGGGCAGGCCGGGCAGGCCGAGTTCGCACGGCCGCATGTCCCCGTCGGAGAACCGGTCGGTGCCGGAGGCGGCGAACCTTCGCGCGACCTCTTCCTGCCCGTGCGCCAGGACGTTGACCATGAGGTGCCGGGCCGCGGTGAAGGCGGGGTGGCTGCTGGCTTTTTTGTCCAGGCAGACCAGGACCAGGGGCGGGTCCAGGGACACCGAGCTGAACGAGGTCGCGGTGAACCCCCAGCGTCGGCCCGAGCCGTCGACGGTGGTCACCACCGTCACCGGGCCGGGGACACGGGCCATCGCCGTGGTGAGGAGCGCGTGCTCCATGGCGTCGTCCTTTTCTCTGCGTCGGGAAACTCGACCGTGCAAGGGTGCGGCCGTCGGCAGGGGGCGCCTTCCGCTAGGGCTGCAACCTTGCCGTGTGCCAGGTCTGCTCCTGCAGGTCGTAGCGGAGCCTGCGGTGCAGCCGGTCGGGACTGGCGCACCAGAACTCCACCTCGACGGGCGACAGCAGGTAGCCGACGAACCGGTCGGGGCGGGGCAGGGGGGTCCGCTGCGCCAGTCGCGCGGCCTCGGCGCGCAGCGCCTGGGCGTCGTCGAGCGGTTCGCTTTGCCGGGAGGCGGTCGACATGGCGTGCAGCGGGTGGGGCCGGGCCGCCCACAGCGCATCCGATTCGGCCTCGTCCAGTTGCGCCACCGGGCCGGACAGGATGATCTGCTGGCCGGTCTCACGCCAGTAGAGCAGTCCTGAGGCCCAGCGTGTGGCTGCCAGCTCCCGTCCCTTGCGGCTGCTGCTGTGGCTGGTGAACACCAGGCCGCGCTCGTCCAGCCGGGTGACGACCACGATGCGGTTGGAGGCGCGGCCGTGCCGGTCGGCGGTGGCCAGGGCCAGGGCGCGGGGCTCCCGGACGCCGCGCGCGACCGCCTCGTCCAGCCACCGCCGCACAAGCCCCAGGGGTTCGGGGGGCGGCGTCTGGTACTCGGGGAAGTCGAGGTCGGTGGCGCCGGTGAGGGATTCGAACCTGCTGGTGTCCATCGGGCTCCTAGACGTGGAGGGTTCCGTGTGCGGCGACGACTCCGTGGCCGCTGACCTGGACCGAGTGGACGTGCTCGCCCTCTCCTCGGGCGACGGCCGTCATGAGGGAGGGGCGACCCATCTCGACTCCTTGGAGGATCTCGATGCGCTGGCCGTACTCGGCGAGGCCGTGCCTGGCCAGGTGGATCGCCAGGGGGCCGGCGGCCGAGCCGGTCGCGGCGTCCTCGACCACGCCGTAGGCCGGGGAGAACATCCGGGCGCGCCAGTGTGTGCCGCTGCCCGCGAAGCAGTTGGCGGCCATATCGGGAAAGCGGGACAGCGCCCGGTGGTCGGGGTGCAGGGCCGACAGTTCCGCCACGCTGTCAAGCCCCACCAGCACGTGGCGGGGGCCGTTGCGGTAGGCCTCCACTGCCACGGTGGCGGCCCCGACGCCCAGCGCCTCCAGCAGTTCCGCCGCGTGTTCGTAGGGCTGCCAGGTGGGGACCGGTTGGCTCATGTGCACGGTCCTGGCCTGCTCCTCGTGTCCGTCGATGGCGACGGGGACGATTCCCATCGCGGTCTCCAGGCGCAGGTGCCCGGCCTTTCGGGTCAGGGCCAGTGCGACGGCCGTGCCGAGCAGGGGGTGTCCGGCGAAGGGGAGTTCGTTGACGGGGGTGAAGATCCGTATGCGGGCGTCGGCGTCTCCGCGGGGCGGCAGCACGAAGGTGACCTCGGAGAGGTTCATCTCCTTGGCGATGCGCTGCATCAGGTCGTCGGTGAGGTCGGCGCTGTCGAAGAAGACGGCGACGGGGTTGCCTTCGAGCGGTCGGCGGGCGAAGGCGTCCACGATCATGTACTCGTGCATGGTCTGCTCTCCGGGTGGGGGGTCTGCTCTGCGGCGGTGGGGCGGGCCGGGGGCGGCGGGCCTTCGACGGAGGCCTCCACGTCGAACCGCGCGCGGTGCGTGGGCGGGTACCCGATGAGTTCGGCCGCGCGGTTGGGGGGCAGTGCGTCGTCGCTGGGGCGTGACTCCCACACCATCACCGCGCCCCAGCGGTTGCGGTCGCGGTCGGCCATCCACAGTTTCAGCCGCAGGCCCGGGACCTGTGCCCAGACGGCGGCGGCATCGGCCAGGTGCGTGCGCAGGGTGTCGACGGTGTGGGCGGAGGCGTCCAGGTCCCACCAGGCGATGTCGATCCTCACCGGCCCAGCACCTCCCGGACGCTCTGGGCGAGGATGCGGGGGCCGTCGACGGTGAGCACCGATTCGGCGTGGAACTGCAGGGAGAGGAAGTGCGGTCCGCGCAGCGCGTGCACCTCCCCGCTCGTCCGGCAGCGGCTGACCTCCACCAGGCCGACCTGGTCGATCTCGCGTTTGTCCTCGCTGCTGTGGGCCACGAACGTGTTGTAGAAGCCGACCTTCTCCCGGGCTCCGAACAGGTCGATCTCCCGTTGCTCGCCCTGGGCGGGGGTGTCTCGGCGCAGCAGGTCGAAGCCGAGCCGGAGGCTGAGCACCTGGTGGCTCAGGCACACCGCGAGGAAGGGGCGCCGCTCGGCCAGCAGCCGGTCGACCATGGACCGCAGGTGGGTGGTGTGGGGGTCGTCGGCACGCGGGTCTCCCGGTCCCGGTCCCAGTACGACCAGGTCGTGCTCCCGGGGGTCGTGGGGCTGGTCGAAGCGCCGTACCGTCACGGACAGTCCCAGGGACCGCAGTTGGTGGCCGATCATCGCGGCGAAGGTGTCTTCCGCGTCGACGACGAGGACCCGCGTGCCGGCCAGCTCCTCCACCGGTGCCGGCGGGCTGCCGTCGCGCAGCCAGAACTTCGCGATCCCGGTGTTGCGGCGGCGCAGCGCCTCCTGCACCTGGGGGTGGTCGGCAAAGCGCGTGGGCGCTCCGGCCTGCATCGCGGTGAGCAGGCCGTCGGCCTTGGCCCGGGTCTCCTCGGCCTCCCCGTACGGATCGGAGTGGCGTACCAGGGTGGCGCCCACCGCGATGCGCATCCGGCCGGAGGGGGCGATCTCGGCGGTGCGGATGAGGATCGCGGAGTCCAGGGCGCGTCCGCCGTCGGCGTCGCGGCCGATCAGTGCGGCAACACCGCTGTAGTAGCCGCGTCCTTCGGGCTCGTGGCGGCTGATGACGCGGGTCGCGTTTTCCAGCGGGCTTCCGGTGACGGTGGGGGCGAACATCGTCTCGCGCAGGATTTCGCGCACGTCGCGGCTGCTTCGCCCCTCGATGAGGTACTCGGTGTGCGCCAGGCACGCCATCTCCCTGAGGCGGGGGCCCCAGACGCGTCCGCCGGTGTCGCAGATCTGCGCCATCATCTTCAGCTCCTCGTCGACCACCATGTAGAGTTCGTCGGTCTCCTTGCGGTCGGCGATGAACTCCGTGAGGTCGCGCAGGGTGGGGCCGGTGGGCGGATAGCGGTAGGTGCCGCTGATGGGGTTCATCACGGCTGTGCCGCGCTCCAGTGAGATGTGCCGTTCGGGGGTGGCACCCACGAGGGTCCGTTCGGGCGTGTGGATGACGAAGGTCCAGTGGGCGCCCTGCTCGCGTTCCAGCAGGCGGCGGAAGAGGGCCAGTGCGACGTGCGGCGAGTAGTCGCCGATCTCGGCCAGGAAGGAGCGTTTGATCACGAAGTTGGCGCCTTCACCGGCGCCGATCTCCTCGGTGAGGACCTTGCTGACCGTGGCGGCGTAGTCGGCGTCGTCTCTGTCGAAGCGGCTGCGGTCCAGGCGTATCGGCGTATCCGGGATGCGGCGCAGCACCTCTGCCAGGGGCGTGCTGGCCTGCTCGGTGACGGCCATCGCGACCAGCGGCGCTTTGTCGTCGGGCACGGTGAAGCCGCGTTCGGCGATCTGCCGGTAGGGAATGAGGACCAGCACGTCGTGCGCGGGGCCGGGCGCGGGCGTCGGGCCCAGCGGGATGTCGGCCAGTGTGGCGGGCAGGCTCACCTGCCCGGTCAGCACGTCGACGGTTCCGGGGGAGTTGCTGCCGGCCCGGTGCAGCAGGGCGAAGGCGGCGGGGGGCCGGGTCAGGATCCGGCCGAGCAGGTCGCGGCCGCCCCGGGCGGCCCAGGGGCTCACGCGAACACCTCCTCGACCGTGACGACGCTTCCGCAGCGCCGTGCCACGTAGTCCAGGGTGAGCCGGTGGTCGTCCGCGTGGAAGTCGCCGATCGCGTCGGCGACCAGGAACGGCTGGATGTCGTTGGTGAACGCGTCCAGCGCGGTCGCCAGCACGCCCACGTGCGCGTAGACGCCGCACAGCAGCAACTGGTCGCGTCCGGTCTGACGCATCCGCGCCAGCAGGCCGGAGCCGAAGAAGGCGCTGTAGCGCCACTTGGTGAACTTCCAGTCCGCGGCGGTGGGCGCCAGTTCGGGGACCACCTCGCTGTCGGCGGGGTCGGTGCGCATTCCCGGACCCCAGAAGTCCGCGAGGAGTCCGCGCTGGCGCGGGGTCATCCGTCCGGGTTGGGCCGTGTAGGCCACCGGCACGCCCAGGGAGGCGCAGTGCTTGCGGAGCTGGGCGGCGTTGTGCACCAGTTCGGTGCGCAGCGGTTCGGGAAAGGCCCGCAGGAAGTAGCGCTGCATGTCGTGGACGAGCAGTACCGCGCGGTCGGGGTGGGGCCGCCACGGGGCGAGGTTGCCGGGAAGCTGGTCGCGGGTCGGCAGCGGGTAGGACCTGATCGGCGGGATGCCGGCCATCGGGCGTCTCCTTTCGGGCGGGGCCGAGGTGGTTCAGCGGGGCGTGGCCCAGGCCGCGACGAGGGCGGCAGCCTGGCGGGGGTTGAGCCGGGGGTCGCACAACGTGGTGGAGCGGCCTTCGGCGGCCGCGTACTCCGACGGGTCGGCCACGCACTCGGTCACGTCCTGCGGTGTGGCTTCCAGGTGCAGTCCGCCGGCCACGCCGCCGGCCGCGGCCACCGCCGCGCGGAAGCCCCGGACTTCCTGCCGCATGGTGTCCAGCAGCCGGGTCTTCCTGCCGGTGGGTGTGGTGACGGTGTTGCCGTGCATCGGGTCGCACAGCCAGATCACCGGATGGCCGGCGGAGCGCACCGCCTCCACCAGCGCGGGCAGCCGGTCGGTGACGGTGTCGGCTCCCATGCGCGCGATCAAGGTGAGGCGTCCCGGTTCCCGCAGCGGGTCGAGCCGCTCGCACAGGGCGGTGATCTCCTCGGTGCCCATCGTGGGGCCGACCTTGCAGGCGACCGGGTTGCTGACGGAGGCGAGCAGGTTGACGTGGGCGCCGTCCACCTGGCGGGTGCGGTCCCCGATCCAGGGCCAGTGGGCGGTGGAGAGCCAGCGGCGGCCGTCGTCGGTCTCGCGGACCATGGGGACCTCATAGTCCAGCAGCAGCGCCTCGTGGCTGGTCCACACCGGGACGCGGGGGTCGGTCCGGACCGGGGACGGTGGGCGCCATCCGAGCTGCTCGACGATGTCGCCGGCCGCCATGTAGCCGACCAGGATGCGCAGCGGATCGGGGCGGCGGCTTTGCGCGTCGGGTTCTGGGCTGTTGACCATGTGGCCCCGGTAGACGGGCAGGACGCGGTCGCCGACCCGTTCCACGGGGCGGGAGCGGGGTTTGGCGAACTGGCCCGCGATGCGTCCCACCCGCAGCACCGGTGTGCCGGTGACCTCGCCCAGGGTGTCGGCGAGCAGGTCGAGCAGGGCGGTCTTGCGGCGCACGTGCTCGGGGGTGCTCTCCTGCGGGTCCTCTGCGCAGTCGCCGGCTTGGAGCACGTGGGCTGTGCCGGCGGCGACGTCTTCGAGGTGGGAGCGCAGCAGCTCCACCCCTTCCCAGCCGACCAGGGGCGGGCGGGAGCTGAGGATGTCTCGGACCCGCCGCAGTTGCGCCGGGTCGCTCCACCGGGGTTGCTGGGCCGCTGTGAGGCGCTGGCTCTGCGTAACGGTTTCGGTCAAGGCGGGCCCCCTGAAAGGTGTGGGCAGGAACCGGTCCGAGCGGGCAGGTCATGCCGCGCGGTCTGTCACGTGGGGATCCCCGCTCTTTTGATCTCGGGGACCTCGATGCCCAGGGCACGGAACTGCTGGCAGGGGTTCATGAACTCGCGCTGCTGCTTGATCCTGCCGTTTTCGAAGAGGAACGAGTGGATGAAGTGGTTCCGGTAGTAGCCCTCGGGATAGCCCTCGAAGAGGATCCGCCCCTGGCCCCGGCATTCGACCCAGAACCGGTTGGGGTCCTGGGTGTCGAAGATCTCGATGTCGGTCCACACCCAGTCGGGGAAGCACTTCAGCGACCACACGGCGTGCTCGGCCAGACGGTCGCGGCCGCGGATGACGATCGGCTCGCCGCTGTCGGTGGTCCACAGTCCCCCGGTTCCGTCCTCGGTGAACAGCAGGTGCCGGCGCAGCCGGTCCTGCCCCCGGGTGTTCATGTACTGCTCGACGACGGCGCGGTTGTGGTCGCGCAGCTCTTCTTCGGTGGAGAAGGGCGTGGTGTCGGTGGACATGCATGCCTCGCTTTCGGGTCGCCTGTCGGGTCGTCTCGTGTCTGGTCGGGGCCGGGTCAGACCAGGGCGCTGATCTGGCGGGGGTCTGCGCCGAGCAGGGCTCGGCCGTAGAGCTGCTGGGGGATGCCCATGCCGAAGCCCGCGTGGCGGCTGCCCACGTTGATGTCGCGCCAGATCCGCTGGAGCGGGTTGGACTCGTTGAACGCCGAGGATCCGTAGGCGGTGACCAGGAGGTCCACCGCTTCCCGGCACTGCTGTGCGACGTGGGCGCCGTCCATCCGCGACCGGGCGCGGGTGGCCAGGTCCGGGTTGCTTTGCGCCAGCGCGTGACGGTGGACCGTCTCGGCGATGCGTCGCGCGTGCAGTCGGGCGGTGTCGATCTTCATGGCGGCTTCGGCGAGTGCGAGCTGGGTGGTGGGCGACTCCGCCTGGTTGGTGTAGGTGGAGCCGGCCACGGGGCGGGTCGGGGCCTTGGACCGCACGTAGCGCAGTGCCGCGTCGGCGCCGCCGATGAGCGATCCCAGCAGGCCCAGGGAGAACACGCCCGTCATGCTGTTGCGGTAGAGGTTGTCCGCGTCCGCCCGCCCGTCCATCTGCCCGTCGCGGACCGGCAGGTAGGGCAGCAGGCGGTGGCGGGGGACGAACACCCGGTCCGCGACCACGGTGTTGCTTCCGGTGCCGCGCATGCCGGTGAAGAACCAGGTGTCTTTGACCTGCACCTCCTCAGAGCTGAACAGTGCGAAGTGCGGCTGGGGCCTGCCGTCCCCGGTGTCCAGCGCCACCAGCAGGCACATCCATTCGCTGTGCAGGCTCCCCGAGGCGTAGGCCCACTCCCCGCTGATGACGGCCCCTCCGTCGGCGGGCTCGACGTTCCTGGCGGGGACGCCCAGGACCAGCGCGGTGCGCGCGTCGGGGTTGTCCTGCCAGACCTCCTCCTGCGTCTGCTGCGGGAAGAGGGAGACCACGAAGTTGCCCACGTTCAGCACTCCGGTGACCCACGCGGTCGAGGGGCAGCCGCGTCCCAGCTCCGTGGCCACGTCCACCAGCGTGCGCACGTCCGCCTGGTATCCGCCCATCCGTCTCGGCGTCATCAGGCGCATCAACCCGGAATCGGTGACGGCCGACACCGTCCTTTCGGTGAGACGCCGCTCCCGGTCGTTTTCCTCGGCGCTTTCCCACAGTTCTTCCCGAAGCGCCCTGGCTTTTTCCACAAGAGTGTCCCGCTCAGGCGTGGAAATGTCGTCGGAAATCGGTGGCAGGTCGGTCGCGCTGCTCATGAGGATCTCTTTTCTCCGGTTCGGTGAGCGCTGGAGAAACTACCGCGACAGAAATTTTTGTTCAATGTCCGCCGTC
>Ga0079224_100003246_pt1 | contig 20373 bp, 18 predicted proteins | sample Stecom2015_FD_80414 | JGI IMG/M metagenome (GOLD analysis project Ga0079224, IMG submission 80414) | Agricultural soil microbial communities from Utah to study Nitrogen management - Steer compost 2015 | ecosystem: Environmental > Terrestrial > Soil > Agricultural land | place: USA: Utah...
AAGCAATCGGTGGTCTGGAACCAATGGCAACCAAGCTACCGGCAACTACTCCGGTTCCTTGTTAGATGATCGTTGGGCACTTAAAGATGAAGGCGGCAACCAGAATCGTGGTAAGGCCTTCTTTGCTCTTGCTGATATGCTCTCCTCCCCTGCCGTGGTGGGTGGTTTAGAAAATGCTGGTGCCTATACAACTGCAACTGGTAACAACGTAACTAACTTTAGACTTCCAGTTACTGTCACCGCTCAATCTCAGAATTTCCGGAACAACGAATGGTTCCAGGATACTGATTACACCAACTCGTTGAATGCTGATTCCGAACCTGGTGACCAAAACATCTATACTGCCGCATATAACCTTCAGGGCTATTCCTTGGGCGATAAAGCAGTCTTCTACGGTGGTCAGCAAGAATTCCAGAACCCACTTCCTCAAAGCCTCGACCACGATCCTCACGTTCCAGACTATGGCTTTAACTTTGGTCCAAAAACCTTCATGTATAAGCCAACCACTGATGACTTTGACGAACGGTGGTTTGCTATGGCCGACCTCGGTATTGCGGGAGTCGATAACTCATTTGCATACGTAAAAGTAACACCAGGTATCCAAACCTTATCGGCTGGATCACAGACTATCTTCACAGCCCATCCATATAATGCCAACGGTGTTAGATTGACTGGCGCTACTTGTTCATGGTCTCTAAGTGGTGGTGCATTTGGTATTATTTCAAACCTTGAGGCACATCCAAACAATACCGTTACGGCTACTGCCAATCCAAACCTAGATGTCTATCGTAAGATTGGTCGTGGTCTTAAGGCAGACTGTAACCTAGAAGGTCAAACCCTAAGCGGTTTTGCAGATATTGCTGTATATCCAAGTGGTACCGCAAAGCCTGAACCAGTTTTGAGTCGTGCAGAAACCAATACCAATTCCGCTATTGTGGTGCCTGGTGCTAAGCGCGTGTTTAGGGCAACCGCTTACGATCAGTACTACGCTAACTTCCCTCAGGCAGTTGAATACCAATGGACACTAAACTACTCCAACATTGGAACGATTGGATCTGATTCGAATGCCCAACTCGAATTCACTGCTACCAAGGAGAAGCAATTTGCTGGAAATTATCCAGATGCTATTACTCTTCGCATCACCTACCTCGATCCAAATCTTGGTGAAGTCACGTATGCCGATAATATCGATATCATTATTCCTGAATCTTTATTTGCAGATGGTTCGTCATCTGAATCATTCGCTGCAGACTACATGGTAGTATCTGGCACTTCTAATCCAATTCTTTCCATCTTCCACTATGGCGGTGTTGAATCTAATCGCCTCCAAAACCTTGGCCTCTTTGGTTCTGGTGATATTACCGGGACATTAGAAGTAGTCACCTCCCCTATCTCACCTGAAGGTGTCTTTGGAAGTGATGTGGTTATCACTATTAAAAATGGATTAGACGAACCGGTGTTCCAAGACAGTAACGGAAACCGGTATGCCGTAAAGCTTACCACCTCACGTTCTGCTAGCCCGTTGGTCACCACTGACTTCTCATTTAACGAAGGAAAGACCGAACGCGTCGAACGTGTTGGTGAAGTCTACGACACCCCTCAGTTCCCAGACGAAGCTAACGAATATGTATACTTTGACGCTAACGGTCAGGCTCGCTTTAGAATCTACTCCAACTCCCCAACTGAATCTCCAATGGATGTTATTGGTAGTGCAATTTCAGAGGCTGGATATTCCTTCCAAATACCAGGACTAATTGACCAAGTGGAAGTTCGTGACGTTCCAGGTGTTCCAAGTCAGCTCCAGTCCAGCCTGACCACTGACAAATACAAAGTGGCTGCCGATGGTACAGACCAGGCCACCCTCACCGTTACTCTTAAAGACTATCTCGGTACTCCAGTCACTGGCTATCACGTAAAGATCAACTCATCTCGCGAGACTGCTGATATTATTGCTCCAGCCTCGGCTGTTACCAATGCCGCAGGAGTTGCCACCTTTACTATCAAATCTAGCGTTAAGGGTCTTGCCACTCTGCGAGCCTTCTACGCCCCAACCGCAGCCGAACTTAGCTCAAACCCATCCCCATTACTCCAAACCCTAACCATTGAATTCGCTGCCTACATCAAATCCCTCACCCCAAACCAGATCCTTCAGGGTGAAACCATTGATCTAGTTGAAGCACTCGGTGGTCAAACTAACTGGGAACAAGGAAACAGCCAAGTATCATTAATCTCCCCTTCCCGGACTGGGCTTGCTCTTTCTGTAGCTAACCCACACATCAAGGCAGACGGGGTTTCCAAAACTCCAATTCAAATCACTGCCCCTCAATATCCAAATCGCCAAATCAACCTCACCATTGTTTCTGGTAGCGGTTCATTCTCACCACCAGGAACTACGTCGGTAACCACTGACGCTAAGGGCCTTGCTACCTTTAACTTCCGTTCCGGTACTACTCCTGGCATTGTTAAACTCAAGGCCGAAGTTGCTGGTGCTTCAGTCTCTGATGAGCTTTGGTTTATGTTGGAGGACAACTCCAATCACCCATACGAGATATATGTCGCCTCCTCCCCTGCCTCCGACCTAGCTCCAGGTGAGTCAGCAGTGGTACGTGGTGCCGTCTATGAAATTATCGGTACCGACCGAGTCCTGGTAGACGATTCTCTTACCTTCAATTTCACTTCTAACCTGGGTAGCTTTACTCCAAGTTCCAAGGCTAGTTCCAATGGGTATGCTCAGTCTGTCTTTAATCGCTCACAAACTGCCGGACCTGCTCAGATTATTGTCACCACCGAAATCTTTGGCGTAAAGCTGGGTGGTAAATTAATCCTTAACCAAACCGATGACACATCTGATCTTAGTTTTGGCGATGTGACAGTTGAGGACAATCTCAAGCTGACCGTAGCCAACCTAACTGCCTCCCCTACTGCCGTTATTGGTAACTGGATCTTTAGAGTTACCACCGACATTAGTCCAGACGGTACACCAGACGATGAAAAGATTTATGAAGTCGTAGATTATCCATTAGAAGTTCTTTCTAACGGCGCCATCACCGGTCCTCGCCTAACTCAAGTTAACCCATCATTTGGTTATAGGGATACTCAGGATCTGGTAGTACACATCACCGGTGAAGATGCCTTCTTCCAACCAACATCAGTAGTTACCTTTACCTACGTAGATGGTAACGGAACCGGCATCACTGTCGCAGATAATGTGAACCGGATTAGCCCTGATGAACTCGAGGTCACTATTGATATTGCTAACACCGCCAGCATGGGCTACTGGAACGTAACCGTTACTACCGGCAACCGGGTTGCAAACCTGCCAGGTAACTTCGACTTCCTGGTCACTACCCCATCTAACGTAGTGGTAAATATTATTCCATCTCCAAACCGTATTCCACGTGACGGTGTAGCTAAATCCAACATCACCGCCTTTGTTGGACGCCTTGATGAAATCACTGGTCAAATCTCCCCACTTCCAAACGTTGAGGTCCGCTTCGGATTCATGGGTGGAGACAACGGAACCCTCGATCCATTAGTAGACGATCCACAGGATCCAGAATCTAAGGGTCGTAAGACTAGCGAAGATGGTATTGCTACCACCGTTTACACCACCGATGCTGGTGATGAATCAGATGAGGTCTTAATCGTAGGCACAGTTATCGTAGATGGTATTCCAGTGGCTAACACTGGCTTGATTATCAAAGAAGTAGATACTGGCCACACCTTCTCCTTGGTTGGTAATCCGGACAGCCTCAGCGCTACTGGTGGTACCTCTGCCCTTACCGCTACCGTTGTAGACCGCGAAGGTAATCCAGTTGCCAACGGGACACCAGTAGAGTTTGTTCTCACTGGTGTTGGCACCACAACTCCATCCAAGACCACAGTTACTGGTGGTCAGGGGGTAGCTACTTCTACGTACAGCGTTGGTCCACAAGACCAACCACAGTTCCCATTGATAGTGGCCAAGGCTACCATTGCTGGTATTGGTGTGGTCTACTCCAACGATCTCTACATTCCAATCGGTGTCGATACCTCTAAGTATCGGGTAAACATCACCGCCTCCCCTACTACAGTTGAAGCCGGCTCCTCACAGCGTTCTAACATCACTGCAACTGTTACCTATATTGGTACTGGTGTTCCAACCCCAGTTCCAAACTGGCCAGTCTTCTTTACTGCTGCCTACACTCAATCCGGTGACTTCCTTACCCTCTTGTCTGGCACCACTAATGCCAGCGGTGAGATAACTACTCAGTTTGCTCCAGGCTTCTACACCGGTAACGTTCTTATCACCGCTAAGCCAGTTGCGCTCCAGCCAGCTTCCGTTCCAGTCACCAAGACTATTGGCCAAACCATTAGCCAGGAGCTCTCTACTATCTCTGCGGTTCCTAAGTATGTTCCTGCCGATGGTGAAGCCTTCTCTGAGATTAGGGTCACCGTTAGAAACACAAATAACATCGGTATTCCAAACCGTCAGGTTACCCTTACCAGCTCACTTGGTAACATCTCTCCTCTCCCAACTCTAACCACCAACGCCTTAGGTCAGGCTACCTTCTTCTTACGCTCAACTACGGTTGGTACCGCCAATCTGGTAGCTAACGTGGATGGCATTACACTTGAAACTCAAGCCTTCTTTGAACCAGTTGGTAGCTTGATTGCAGTCAACTTAGATACCGTTGTTCCATTAGAAGCTAAGGCCTACGATCGCTTGGTAAGCCTCTTCCTTCGCGAACCAAACGGTACTGCTCAGCCAGTCATTGATGAGTCATACTTTACCAATGGTGATGACTACGTCTTAGATCTCCCAACCATCTACCTCAAGCCAAACGTTAACTACGTTTACTGGGCAAAGGGTCGCTATCACTTGGCACGTACCAAACCTGTAGTGGCTACTGCTCCAGGTACTGTTCCTGTTAACTTCACCGGTACCCATAAGGGCCAGCAGAAGGGTCTGCTCATTGGTGACATTGCCCCAGATATCTTAAACGGCCTCCCTACTCTCTGGCGTGACAACGCTGTAAACACAGTCGACGTCTCCAAGATTATTCAGGCTTGGTTTAAGAACTCATATGAAGCTGACTTCACCAACGATGGACTAGTTAACTCCACCGACTTCACCTACTGGACCATCAACTACGGTAGTGGTGAACCAAGACCATAGGAAACCATTGGGGGTATTATGTATCGTTTTCAAAACCAAAATCATTTTCACGCCACCAGTTCAAACCAGATTTTAATCTGGGTATTGGTGATGACCAATGTTGGTTTGATTGTTACCATCTGGTTCTCGCCAATGATTAATAGCTGGATGAACCATCAACCAGCACCAGTTCAAACCCAAACTCAATCAACCCAAACGCAGGTTCAAGCTCAGCCTCAACCCCAAGTTCAATCTAATCAAATTGCTCAGCCGCAATACTACCAGCCGGTATATTACCCAACCCCTCAATACTACTACCCTACTCCTACCTACCAACCGTCAGTTCCTCAACAACCCCTGCCTTACACTTCCCCACTTACTACTGACCCAGAGGCACCGGTTAGGTTTTTGATGGGCTCTTAAGCGTAATATTAGCCTCTCTAAGATATGTTGGTAATACCTGTCGGTACTTGGCAGGTATTTTAGTCCTTACCATTAAATCGAGCTTCTCTTGCATTGTCACCGGCCCAAACACAATTGTGCCCGCACTTTTTACCACCGGATGCACTTTGGCAACTAAGTCTGGGGTATCAACGTATACTCGTTCGCCGGGTTTTATTTGCTCACCTAGCTCCGCAATTTTTAAAACTTTGAGTTCTCTAGAATGTGCGACAAACACTTCTCCCCTACCAGCATCCAATATTATCCAATTTAGTTTTGGGGTTGGTCGGGAATTTTTTATTAAATCAAATAATGTTACACCAGCCACTCCCACATTGTTTGCATAGCCTATTCCACTCGCTACCGTGGCTCCGACTCTAAGGCCGGTAAACGATCCTGGACCAGTTGCTACCACCACTCCTTTAATCTCGGTTGGCTTTACCTTTACTTCTTTTAATAGGGTATCGATGTTTTCCAATAAGTGATCACTGTAGTGCTGATCCTGTTTCCATATTAAAGCTCGGCCATTAATTGCCACTGCCAGATTCTTGTCCGCAGTATAGATGGCTAAAACATTGTTCTTAATTTTGGAGATAGCTGTGCTTTTCATCTGTTTCAATTAAAATTTCACGCGTATTCTCATCCAATACCTTCATTGTTATCCAAATCGTATCAGGTGGGAGTATATCTCGTACAATCTCACCCCACTCCACTACATTCACACTCTCCCCAATCCAGTCCAATACCCCTAAATTAGCAAACTCATCTGCAGAAATACGGTATGCATCAAAATGATTGAGAATCTTTCTCCCTTTCTTATATACCCGTTGTAATACGAAGGTAGGGCTGACTACATTAGCTTCAATTCCCATTCCGGATACTAACCCCTTAACCAGATGGGTTTTACCAGCTCCTAGTTCCCCAATTAGGGCAATTGTTTCGTCTCCGTGTAACTTTAGTCCTAATTCATGCCCAATTTCTTGGGTTTGTTTGGCGGAATTGCTAACTAGTTTTATTAGTTGTTCTTTCATGGATACTGTACCCGCTTATTATAACGAGTAGTAACCAAAATAGCAGGCTATTAGCATAAAATCCAGGTCGTAGCATATATTATTGAATCGAGTTGACATTTAATGTAACATATGTTACATTAAATATATGCAAGATGTAATTACCGTAAAAGAAGCGGCAGATATGCTTGGATTGAGCCGAGTCCAAATCTTTCGGATGATCAAAAATGGCACCATTGAAGCCCAAATGGTTGGAAAGACATACATTATCCCCTCCTCTGTAATAGAGGATATCCTAATCAAGAAACCAGTTAGAAAGGCAGTAGAGGATTTTGGTGAGGCACTCAAAAGGTTGGGGAAGGAATAATATGGCAAGAACTGTACGACAAATTAGTGTTGAAGATGTCAAAAAGATCGCCTACCAGCTTGCCATAGACCTAGAATGGGAAGAAAAAATACCACCTTTTGAAACACGTAGTCCTGGTAAACTGGAAGGGGCACTTGCTGCTCCATTTCACACTTTCCAGGGCCAATCACCATACAAAGGTGTCATCAATAAAGCAGCTGCTTTATTTTATTTCATAGTCAAAGACCATCCGTTTCAGAATGGTAACAAAAGGATTGGTTTAACAACTGTTCTGGTTTATCTATATCGAAATGGATACTGGATCGACACCAGTCCTCAAACCTTATATGAGTTAGCAATTTGGATTGCTGCTAGTCCTAGTTCAGCTCGAGATGAGGCTATCAAAACTCTTGCTAGTCTTTTGAATAAATACAAATTTAAAATTCACCAAGATTAAATTAGTGTTTTGCTATCCAGTACTTATGATTCCTGGCAGTAAGCAGGGTGAGTATTACGGATATAATCAGTATCAACTCTGTCTTAGGTATCCCGGTTACCGGCAGTTCGCTGCCTGGCTCTTCTTCTATCCATTCCCCTACCTCTCGCTCAACTTCTATTAGATCAGTTGGATTGGCCTCCCCGGGTGTTGCAATACTGACCCAGGTTCCCTGATTAGATTCTAATCTGATAAATGCAGCACTGATCGGGGCCTTGTCAGGATAGCTTAGTTTACTAATTAAGGTTCCGTCCGGGTTTAGCAGTCGAACTTCTTCACCTCCAGAGTTATTCAAGGCAATGCCAGAAGTGTCCCGATACACTACCAGTCTTTGATCTGGATTGAGATCACCGGAAGTAAATTTATATCGGTTACCGGCCTTATCCTCTAAAAACACACCTTCTAATGCAACTGTCTTCTGTGAAACATTCTCAAGTTCGATAAATTCTTGTTGTCCCTCCAGAGGATCGGGTAACAGTTCAGAAATTACTACTGAACTAACGGGTAGAATATTAACCTTTGGTTCGATCAATTCCTCTTCTTCTGTTTCTGATTCTGGTTCTTCTTCCGGTTCTGGGGTGGTAAACACGTTGTTGCCGTTAGGGGTTGGGGTTGTGGTCCAATTCCAATTTCCTACACCTTTTGACCAGCTTTGGGCTTTGGGAGCTGAATTGTACTCGATCACATCAAGTTCTATTCCAGTAGGCATCAGTAAATGAACCTCATCCCCACTATCATTCAGGGTGATTTTTGTTTGAGTTTTATACAGCGTTAAATAACCTTTAGCAGGTAATGTAAGACCATCTAATTCAAATGGAGACGAACCCTTCCCTACAACATCATCGATACTCCATCCATTTAAATTAACAACTTTATCTGACAAGTTAATTAATTCAATAAACTCATCATTAGTAGATGTTCCAGGGCGCGGATACACCTCATTAATTCTTACTAACGGATTTGTATCCCAATCCGGTTCTGGTTCTTCAATAGTGATTGCAGAAGCTAGATTGCCCTTTTGTCCATCCGGATTAGTTACTTCTAAAGTCCATACTCCGGTATCATTATCCCCAATTTCAAACTCCGCATAATCTATCGTGGTTTCACTGGTCACCGATACGTTAGCAGCAACAATCTCTTTATCATTTTGAATTAACTTAACCTCCACACCATTCTCAGAAAAATTCTCACCAACTATCTCTTCAATTACCAATTGCTCTCCTGCCACCCCACTTACTGGAGATACACTGGTTATCGTTGGAGGCAACCTTACTTCGCTATTACTAGCTCCAGGACTTGCTAAATCTGATACATCCGGATCTAGGTTAATTGCCTCAATGGCATCATGCCACCCTTGCAGGTCTTCATCGCGTTCCATTGAAATCTTTTCCGAATTGCTACCTGCAGGTGGGTTGCCTCCATCCCCTGCTGTGTCCATCAGTTGATCAGTGGAATCATAAAGTTTAATTAACAACTTAGAATTTGAAAGTGTTACGGAGGTGTCCACAAGTTCTGGTTCAATATTTAGCACCGACTCTTCCATTCCGTAGTTGCTGATTACAAAAAATGCCCCTGCGAGCATTGTCGTTTCTGGAGGAATAGTTATCATCTCTGATTCTGTTTCTGTGTCCTTGGTAAGAATCCAATCACTAATGTCTACATCATCACCGCTAACATTCTCAAGCTCAATCCATTCATCCTGTGCCGAAAGAGTGCTACCAGCCCAGGCAAGTTCAGAAATAATCACTGTAGGTCCATCGGCATGCACCACCGGACGCGGAATAGATGTCGCAACTAACGCGACTATCCCTAAACATAAAACCCAACCAGTCCGGACTAATTTCATTACCCTAAGTATAACCACACCTCCTTCACACCTTGAAATTTGCTCTAATTTTTAATAGAATATTACTGGCTGAAAGCAGGTTTTCTAAGAATCAGCCACCATACTTAATAACTTCCCGACTCACGGACAAAAAGTCATTTAGCTTAAGAATTACAATGTTTGCAACCTGGATTAGTAGTAACATCAGACAAACATAACCCACTCACACCAGTGGGATCTTATCCTATAACTTGAGCCGGGGCATTCACGGAGGTAGAAATGTCAGGTTTAATCATGGGCAGTATCATTGCCCTACTCATCGGGGGAATCGTTGGGTTTTTTAGCCGCACCTTCTTAAATAATCAGAAGATTAACAATGCCGAAGCAGATGCTAATCGCATCCTGAGTCAGGCTAAAGAAAAGTTAGCTTCCACTGAACAAGAAGCTAAAGGAATCGTGCTTCAGGCCAAAGAAGAAGCCAGTAAGATACGCGAGAAAGCTGAATCCGAAGAAAAGCAACGTCGGGCAGAACTTTTAGATCTTGAAAAAAGATTCTTAGCCAAAGATGAACAGCTCTCTAAAAAGCTCGATGATATTGATGCTCAAAAAGAAGCAATCTTAGCTAAGGACAAAGAGATTCAAGAAATTCGCACTGAGATCTTAAAAATCAAGGACAACCAAATTGCCAAGCTAGAAGCAGTAGCATCCCTTAGTAGGGACGAAGCCAAGAGCCAACTCTTTACTCGGTTAGAAAAAGAATACAAGGACGAAGTTTTAGCTTTGATGAAGTCTATCGAATCAGATGCTAAAGAATCCGCTGAAGACAAGGCACGCGATATTATCGCCGAAGCCATTCAACGTTATGCAGCTGAAGTGGCAACCGAAAACACAACCTTTGCAGTAAACATCGGAACCGATGAACTAAAAGGAAGAGTTATCGGTAAAGAAGGACGTAATATTCAGGCCTTTGAAAAAGCCACTGGAGTTGATCTCATCATCGACGATACTCCAGGGATGGTAATCATCTCCGGCTTTGATCCACTCCGTCGTCATGTTGCTAAGCGGGCATTAGAACGCTTAGTTAAAGATGGACGCATTCAACCATCTCGCATTGAAGAGTTAGTTGAAAAAGCAGAGAAAGAAATTGCAGCTGAGATTAAAAAGGCTGGTGAAGATGCAGTCCTAGAACTCGGTCTTACCGGACTTCATCCAGACTTGGTCAAAATTATTGGTCGTCTTAACTTTAGAACTAGTTACGGCCAAAACGTCTTAAAGCACTCTGTCGAAGCTGCTCACATCGCTGCCACTATGGCTGCTCAAATGGGCTATAAAGACTTACGCCTAATCAAACTCGCTACCCTTCTCCATGACATTGGAAAGGCATTAGACCACGAATATGAAGGTAGTCACATTGAACTTCCCGTGACATTGCTGTTAAATACGGTCTTCCAAAAGAAGTTATTCATGCCTTGGAGGTTTCTCACGAAGGATTTGGTGGGCCAACCAGTATCGTCGACTTCTTAGTCATGGCCGCCGATGCTATCTCGGCTGCTCGTCCAGGTGCTAGACGTGAATCCGCAGAAAGCTTTGTCAGACGCCTTGAAGATCTCGAACGAATCGCAACCAGCTACGAAGGTGTTGCTAAAGCCTTTGCTATCCAAGCCGGCCGCGAAGTTCGTATCATGGTCGAACCAGACAAGATCGACGACCTAGAAGCTGCTCGTCTTGCACAAAACGTTGCCAAGCAAATCGAAAAAGAAATGACTTATCCTGGTCAAGTTAAGGTTAACGTTATTCGTGAAACTCGGGCTGAAGGCCTAGCCAAGTAATATCCAATTCGCAATTTAACAATAAAGCTCGGATGATTAATTCCGAGCTTTATTGCAACACAGCCCACATGTCACAATAGAATCAATGATTATCGAAACCACTATCCTTATCATCATCCTCATCGGCTCAGTAGCAGCCCTAATTTGGCTAATCTCCAACTTCACCTCCGCTCTGCAGTCCGCCACGGGAGGTGCCTACTTCGTTCCTTTAGAAGAAGAGGTTTCCAATCAAATGATGGAACTTGCAGACATTAAGCCGGGTGAGATGGTCTACGATCTGGGTTGCGGTGATGCCAGAAACTTAATCACTGCCGTTATGCGCTACGGAGCTCAAGGTTATGGCATAGAAGTCGCCATCCTCCCCTACTTTCGTGGACGACAGCAAGTAAAGTTACTGGGACTTGAAGACAAAATAACCATCCGGCAGGATAACTTCTTCAACGTAAATCTAGGTGGTGCAGATGTAATTGTTCTTAATCTAAGCACCAAGTTAAACAATAAATTATTGGCCAAAATTAAGGCCGAATGTAAGCCTGGAACCCGCATATTATCTGCCCGTTTCCCCTTCTCTCATTTAGAGCCAGAAATGGTCGATAATTCGACAATTTACCCCATTTTTCGCTACCTCATATAAATAGACCTCTATAGGTGTAGAATCGCAGAAAAACCTTGACTGGGAGCGGTTTTTTTGCTATACTTATATGATTACTGGAATAGGTATTAAACCCTAAATTCAGTAGTCCAATTAGGGCTAGAGGTTAATGGTTTTTCCTCTAAATTCAAGCCTATAATTGTGCACCTTACACAGGGGTTGGAAATGTTTAAGTTTTTCGTTCTCGTCGCTATCGTTGTTGCAGGTTTCGCTGGCTACAGCCAGGACGACAACACTGCCAAGCAGGCACACCGGCATCCCTTCATGGGAACCGGCGCCATGTCTGACACCGACTACCAGGCCATCATGGACCTGTCCAAGCCGGACGTCATTACTTCAGACGACTGGTTCGGGAACTAGACAGTTCCCACCACCTGATCAAATCGCCCAAGGCCATGTGCTGAGGGCGATTTCTCTTTTTAACCCCTTTTCAGCTATTCTGTTTGTATGATTAAAGTAAACAAAACAACTCTTCCCAACGGGTTAAGGGTTTTGGTCTCCCCATCCACTGCCACCGATTCGGTGACAGTCATGATTTTAGTTCGTGCAGGCTCACGCTATGAATCCAAATCCACTAACGGTATTGCTCACGTGCTAGAGCACATGTTCTTTAAAGGTGGCGATAAATACCCTACTCCCCGTGCAGTTGCTGAAGCCATAGAAAGTATTGGTGGTTCTTTCAATGCCTTTACTGGTAACGAAGTAGTAGGATACTACGTCAAAGTCGCAAGCCACAAAGTTGAAACCGCATCCGATGTTAACTCGCTGTTGCTTTGCCTTGCTCAACTCAGTCAGTAAACTTTGGATCGAGAAAAAGGCGTCATCTTAGAAGAGCTCAAAATGTACCTAGATGACCCAAGGCACTTGGCATCCGAAGCCTTCTCTCATCAAATTTTTGGAGACCACCCACTTGGATGGGATATCATCGGAACTCCTCAAAACATTAAGTCCTTTACCAGCCAAGATCTTCGCAACTACCAAGCCAAGTTCTATTCCTCTGCCAATACGGTTGTAGCAGTCGCTGGTAACATCACGATGGCGAAGGTTAAAAAGTTAATTGCTAAATACCTGCCATACCAACCATCCAAGAAACTCAACCAACCTCTTCCCCACAAAGCAGTCAACACTGCCTCATTCAAACATGTGGTTAAGGATACAGAACAAGCCCACCTCCTAATCGGAACCAAAACTTTTGGAGGTCACAACAAAGACAGATATGCAGCAGCACTACTTGGCACCATCCTTGGAGGCGGCATGAGCTCCAGACTGTTTGCAAGCGTTAGAGAAGAGCTTGCCCTCGCCTACTATGTCGGTGCAGGCCACCAGACCTATACCGATACCTGGTATTTCGTAATCCAAGCAGGAGTCGATAAGACCAGGGTAGATCTAGCAATCCATCAGATCATGAAGGAGCTCCGAGAGATTGCAGCTAACGGAGTATCCGCTATAGAGCTCAAGAAGGCCCAGGAACAACGAATTGGCAATCTAACCCTGTCTTTGGAGGTTTCGGACGAAATAGCCTACTATCTGGGCCTTAAATGGCTACTCTACGGTGAAGTCACCACCCCCGATATGGTTAAACGTCACCTTAAGGCTGTTAATCCACAAGATATCCAAAGATTAGCCAAGAAGTTCTTTACAGCCTCCCCTCTCACCCTTACAGTAGTGGGACCAAAGACCATATCTGGTAAAATCAAAGAAAGTTATAAGGAACTAACCAACTAACTATGGCAGTAGAAAAAACATTAGTAGTCATTAAACCAGACGGTGTCGAACGTAATCTTCAAGACGATATTAAAAACCGTCTTACCGCAACTGGGCTTTCTATCGTGGCCCAAAAGGACATGCAGGTAGATGCCGAATTTGCCCTCACTCATTACGATGATCTTGGGGCTCGTAAGGGTGCTGATATCCAAAACAAAATGGTGGCAATGATGTCGTCCGGTCCAGTCGAAGCCCTCATCATCGAAGGCGAAAATGCTATCGCTGAAGTTCGTCGCATCGTTGGTGCAACCGAACCAATCTCCGCCGATGCCGGCACAATTCGTGGTGATCTTTCCGACGATACCTACGCCAAAGCCGACGAAGAAGGACGTGCAGTCTACAACCTCGTCCACGCCTCCGATGCTCCTGAAACTGCCGCTCAGGAAATCGCTCTCTGGTTCCCAGAGCTGTCCTAATTAGAGCTCAATCACGTTACAATAGCCCCGCAACATCGTTGTAGGGCTATTCATTTTATCCGCTTCCAGAGCCGATACACCCCTACAACAACGATGTAATGCTGTAAATGAAAGCAGGATGGAACAAGTCCACCCTGCGTTGGTAGAAACTAGCATTTAACTATCAGGATCCGATTGCCCTGGTAGTAAGATTCCACCGAGTACGCTAGGTACCAAGGAATCTTTCCGATGAAATTCGGAAGATGTCCATCCACCAAAATGATGCTCTCAGGAAACTTGAAGGGTACGAATCCGGGAGACAGACAGCGACCTAATGGATGCTTGCTGCTTCCCTTGATTTGGATCAGTTCGTCTCCATAGAACACCCGACCCATGTGCTTCACAATGTTGCGAATTGCGATATCCTGGATGTGTGTTGCATCGGCTTCCTGGTGCTTGTAGTTAGTCCCCGACTCCACATTGGATAATGCGTTGTCATAGACTTCCTTGGCCTCTCGCAGAAGCTCTTCAAACAACCACGGATGGTTTCTGAAGTGATCACGATAAGACTCTTCATACAGGGCGCACATCTCCAGGTATGACTTCCAGGTTGCCAATTCACCATTACTGCCGGTTCCGGATAGCCACACGAAATCCCAGTTGCCTGGACCGTATTGCTTATCTAGCTCTGCGTAGTACTCCTTCTTTCGTCTACCAATTTGCGGAGGTCTACCGACCACCTGCCAACCACTCTTGTCGAACATCGCTGTTCCCTTGAATTGATTTTAGAGGTACACCCCCTACGGTTGTAAATATCTTAGAGCATATTAATACTGCCCGCAACAACGTTGCGGTAGGATCCAAATAACACCTATAGATAACAAAAAAGAGCTCCAACAACGTTGCAACTCCCCTATTTCAACGGCTCACTAAAATGAGCCATTGGTTTCATATAAAAAATAGGACCCGCTACGATGATAGCGGATTAAAAGAAGAATAAATGCCGCCACGTAGCGGGTCGAAGGTAGATTCCTCCCATCTGACCGTTAGGTCAGAGCTGAGAGGAAGACAAAATCAATTAACCTTATCTCCCTAGTAACTCTGACCAACGTAATATTTTCACCTAAAGGTACAAAGAACAAACAAACAATTTTTATTTTTGTTTTGAGGATCACACATCAGACAGTGAGGAGAAGAGAGATATCAGGCTGGGGGGATGTTGCTGATATCCCTCTTCTCCCCACCTTCTAAAAAGGTGAAAGAACTACCTACTAACCGTCTAGTTGTTAAACTTCAGCACCAAATTACTACAGTATACCCCACATCACTCTCTCTGTCAATGAAGCAACTGCAGCATGCTTAGATTATCCGCTTCCACAAAGAAAAGATTTTTTGAAAAAAGTTTGAAAAACATACAAAACTATCACCCACTTCCCTACCTACACTACTACACCACGCTAATTAATAAAATGCTATATAGACCTTTATTCAAAATTATGGTGTAATCATATTAGGAAACCAACAGAACGGTCATTGAAAACCAGATATTAATATCTTTTGTACCCTATGATTGAGGGGTCTAGCCTGTAAATTCTGAGGTGATATCTCTCAATCTAGGTCTTAACGATAATTCTGTCCCAAACACGTACTAATTGAACTCAATTAAGGACATAAGCGGAGGATCTTCCTACAACCCTTATGTATCTTTAATTATTTATAAACCAACTCTGGTTAGCCGCTTCCCTTCTCATTCCAGAGCCAGGGAAAAAGTTAGCTAGCGACAACAGCTGATCATTCAGCAACCTAGTCGGGCACCGGTATGGTGGTGCGCTTCGGCTATCACAACATGGGGGGATCGGAATTATCAAATAAACCTAGATCATTTATAGAGGCGGTGTCTCGTAGCTGTAGAACAGAGCGAGCACTCGCCTCTTTTTTAATACAACCATGTTACAACTTTGAAATAACCACCTGCAACACCGTTGCAACCTACAAACAATAACTGCTCTCATAAGCAGTTTTAACCTACATTCATTATGTAGCTTAGGTGTAAGAAATATTGTGCGACGCAACACGCTATAGGTGTAGAATAGTACAAAATATTACACCATTTGGTAACCTGCAACGTCAATCCAACCTACCACCACAATACGGTTGGACCACCTTAACATGTTGTTACAGCTCACACCCAAATTACCGCAACAAGGTTGTAGGGGATAGTATATCTGTAAAACCAGCTACCATATTATATATAATATATATATCTCTGATCATTCATCACAATAAAATCATCAAAAAATATTGCAGTTGTAACCACGTTGCGTTTCCACTACAATACATTTGTAGGGTAACCTACAACAACGTTACAACCTATAACAACGTTACAACACAAAACCATGTTAACCCTGGCAACAGTCATCGCAATCGTATTATTCTTTTACATCGCTAACTAAAATGAGTTACAATAACGTTGTAACCCACAAAGATAACTTGCTCTCACAAAACATTTAGACCTACAACATCGTTGCAACACTACCCGCAACAACAATATAACCACAAAACAACCAAATGTCAGAAGTAGAAAACCAAGTCACAACCGAATCCCAGACTTACTCTCTAGTCGAAGTCTCCCAGTTCCTCGACGTCAATGAGAGTACTTTGCGAAACTGGGAAAAGAAGTTCGGTGATTTTTTAAGTAACTACCGCAACCAATACAATCATCGGGTTTTTACCCAAGATGATGTCAAAGTATTAGAGCGTATTAAATATTTGATGGAATCAGGAATGTTTACCATTCCTGGAGTCGTCCATATGTTAAAGACCAATGGGGGAGACACCACATCATTGGCAATACAGCAAGAGGTTAAACCGGAACCTGTTCAACAAGCACCAAATCCGTTCGATGAGGAATATAAGCAAAAGCTAATTTTTGCCCTAAACTCCTTGGGAACCGAAGTTCACTCCTTAAGACGAGAAATAAGAGAGGACCTAAAAGGAAGCTTAAAAGGGGAGTTAGATCACCTCAAGCTTCTACTGTTCCCACCTCAAGAAGAGAAAAAAGCCTGGTGGAAACTATGGTAATTAGCTAGAATCATCCCGATAACCCCTAAGCAATAACTAAGGGGTTTTTGGTTCTCATGAAAAAACAATCCCAGACCGTATTTGTTGCAATGAGTGGGGGAGTAGATTCCTCAGTAACCGCCGCCCTCCTCAAGAAACAAGGCTACACCGTAGTCGGAGTTTTCATGAAAAACTGGTCAGAGGACGATCCAAATACTGGAATATGTACAGCAGAAGCAGATTTTGCAGATGTTAGAGCCGTTTGTCAGTTCTTGGATATTCCTTACTACACCTTTAACTTCGAGGAAGAATACAAAGCTCGAGTCCTTGATTACTTCTTCAAGGAATACCTGGCAGGTAGAACTCCAAACCCTGACGTTATGTGCAACAAAGAGGTAAAGTTCGACCTCTTCCTAAACAAAGCCCTAAAACTGGGAGCTGACTTCATAGCTACTGGTCACCATATCAGGAAAGGGGCAACCAAAGCGGGGATACAAGAACTCTTAAAAGGTGTGGATCCTATTAAGGACCAAACCTACTTTGTATACAACCTCACCCAGGAACAGCTATCGCACTGCTTATTCCCAATCGGGGAGTACACCAAAGCCCAGGTTAGAAAGTTGGCTCACCAGATGAAACTTCCTACAGCAGATAAAAAAGATAGCCAAGGAATCTGCTTTATTGGTCCTATCGAAGTTCGGGATTTCCTCAAAACCGTGATTAAGCCCAAAAAGGGCAACATTGTCAACCAAGAAGGTAAAATCTTAGGACACCATGAGGGAGCCTGGTTTTACACTATCGGACAAAGAAGAATCCAAGGATTAGATGGCCAACCTCATCCTTTATACGTCGTCGCTACAGATATAAAGAAAAATACTGTAACAGTTGGACCAGACTCCGCTACCTTTAACCCGGGTGTAGCCTTAGAGTCCTTCCACTTCATCCATTCATCCTACAAACCTACAAAATCTCTTCACCTTGATGCTAAACCTAGATATTCACCTCAGGTATTCCCTGGAACTCTAGAGCTTAAGGGCAAAACCTGGCAGTTTATCTTCGATGAACCAGAAAGAGCCCTCACTCCAGGCCAATCTTTGGTACTATATAATCAAGATGTTTGTATTGGTGGGGGAGTCATTAAGGATGTCCTCACTAACCAATAATGAAAGATCAAAACCTAGAACAACTCGCTAGAGACGCCCAATCCGGAGATACCGAGGCTTTTGGTAAACTATATGACGCCACCTTTGATGCAGTCTATAAATTCTTCAATTTCCGGGTAAAAAACCCAGCTGATGCCCAAGATCTCACCTCTCAACTCTATCTGGAAGCCTGGAAAAACCTGAAAAGATTCAACCCAGATCGTAGTTTCATGGCCTGGATCCTAGGATCTGCTAGGTTCCGTCTGATCGACCATTATCGTCGTCAAAAACGAAATGCTCCACTATCTGCTGTAATGGATCAGGCAGATACTACGGATATAGAAGCAGAAACGGCTACCAGCCTAGAAAATCAGGCAATTCGGGAGGCAATTCTCAAACTCTCCGAACCATACCGTACCGTTATCCAGCTCAAATACATCAGTGAACTGGAATATCCTGAGATTGCCCAGATCATGGGTAAAACCGAAAACAACTTAAGAGTTATAGTAAATCGGGGGCTTACGCGCTTGCGTAAAATCATAGAGCAAGATGAAGAAAAATAATTTCGACAATTTGGAAAACCAAATCAAGCGTCTAGCAGGGGAGTATAAGACTCCATCTGGAATAAAATCCCAACTGCGAGGCGAGGTTTTGGGTAAGATTGCCGATTTCGGTTCTCCCAAGGCAGGTTTAACCTGGAACCCATCCCTTAACTGGGTCCCTGCCACCCTTGCTACTATCCTGGTTATTACCTCAGGAACTGCAGTAATGGCAGATAGTGCTAAACCAGGTGATATTCTCTACCCAGTTGATACCGTTACCGAAAATATCACCAAGTCCTTACTTCGTGATGAATCAGCTAGAGCCAAGTTCCATGCTTCATTAGCAGAAGAAAGAGTAGCAGAATACAGAGCTCTGGAGGCAATCGATGATTCTAACTGGAATGACTCACGCAAGGAACGTATTCTTTACTTTAGAAATCTAGCTCAAGAACGCGCAGCCGTTGGATTGGAGCGTTTGAACCAGGTACAAGAAGTGGTACTCGAGAAATATGATGCAACTGATGACTCTGCTCGTAAGGATGCATACCTTAAACTCAGCAAAAACCTCCAACAGGTAATTGATCGTCGTGCTGAAAAAGCTGAACTCTTAGAAGAAATCCTCAAAGATCGCTCTAAAGATAAGAAGTTTGAACTCAAGGATGATGTTCGCGACCAAATTCGTCGTAATATCAGATATGAATTCCACGTCGACCCAAACAAGCCATTAGATTACCAGTTCTTTGACGAAAATCTCTATGGCCCTTGGATTAAAACTCCAGAACTCAGAGATGGAGACAAGGATGGAATCCCAGATCGTGAAGATCAATGGGTTCCTCGTCCTCTCGAAGATACCTCTGGAAACGATAGTTTAGAGGATCTCAACGATGATCACGGAAGTGACGACGATCACGGAAGTGATGACGAGGGTGAAATCGAACTAGAACACACTAAGTAAACCAACTCAATACGGCCCCTACAGGGGTCGTATTGTTATGTTTGCTTGCAAAAAAACATAAAATCTGGCATAATTTTTCTCGTTAGCTACTAATTTTGCTGATGATACAAGCAAATAGCTCAATAGGGGTTTTACAGCTCTCAAAGCAGTTTTCTAGTCCATTCTGTCACAAAATGGGCCTTTATATCGTTATAACTAATGAACACCCACATGGGTGATGTACAGTTACAACGCGAATCGGCAGTAGACACTAACAATGTCGAAGCTAATTTAATTACTGATGCTCAAAAAGGTGATGAGCAGGCCTTTGGTCAAATCTATGATATTTGGGCCACTAAAGTTTATCGCTTTATCTACATCAAGGTTAAAGACGCACCAACTGCCGAGGACATTACTTCCGAAGTTTTCCTAAAAGCTTGGGAACGTATTCATCAGTATCGGCCACAGGCAAACGCTAAATTTAGCACCTGGCTTTATACCGTAGCTCGCAATACGATCATTGATCACTATCGCACTACTAAAACTACTGAAATCTCTTTCGATGATCTTCCAGAAATCGCCGACCTTGAAGGAGATGAAATCTACCAAGAAGCCACTGACCTAGATAAAGCTCTAGCCCAACTGCCAGCTGACTACGAAAAAGTTCTCCGCTTACGCTTTGTAGATGGACACTCCATCTCTAAGGTGGCGCAGATTATTCGCAAAAAGGAAGATAATGTTCGTGCCATTACCTCTCGGGCACTTAAAAAACTCAGAGAGATATTAGAAGGGTAATACCT
>Ga0079224_100003247_pt1 | contig 20372 bp, 14 predicted proteins | sample Stecom2015_FD_80414 | JGI IMG/M metagenome (GOLD analysis project Ga0079224, IMG submission 80414) | Agricultural soil microbial communities from Utah to study Nitrogen management - Steer compost 2015 | ecosystem: Environmental > Terrestrial > Soil > Agricultural land | place: USA: Utah...
ATTGATCAAATAAAAGAGAGAGATAATAATAACTTTCATCAACCTATTAGGTCGGGTGAAAATGATTATGCTGAGATTAAAGATTTGATAGTTAGTTATAATCATTTTATCGAAAAACTATCGAATACATTTCATATTCAGAAGAATTTTATCGACTATGTTTCACATGAATTAAGGACTCCAATAACCGCTATTTTAGGGAATTTAGAAGTTACGAATACCAAAGATAGAAGCATAGTAGAGTATAAAGAAAATATACAATTAATTAAACAATATATACTTGATTTAGAAGAGACATTAGAGAAGATGACTTTGCTTTCAGGTGCGAATACTCGCTTAGAATTTAATGAGATTCGTATCGATGAAGTGGTTTGGCATGTGATTGAACATGCTATTTTATATCATAATGCAAATATTGATGTAAATATTGAAGTGGAAGATACTGCTGATTTTTACATACAAGGAAATGCTAAAATGTTGGAATTAGCTTTATCTAATATTGTTGAAAATGCAATAAAATATTCTCTGAATAGTATAATTAAACTTCATGTATATAAAGAGAATTCTAAGATTAGAATTGATGTAATAGATACAGGAATTGGTATTCCGGCCAAGGATTTAGTGAATATAAAGCAGAATTTCTACAGAGCAGAAAATACCAAAGAGTTTCAAGGTAAAGGGATAGGATTATCCTTAGCAAATATCATTTTCGGTTTACACAAAATTAATCTGGATATTAAAAGCGATTCTAAAGGAACCTGTGTGAGTTTGATTTTTAATAAATAAATTCTAATCGTTTTTTAATCTACTTCAAAATATGGCTTAATAGTCTGAATTTACCTTTGTTTGAATAAATTAAGGTATGCGAAGATTATTTGTTTTTGGGTTGCTTTTTGTTTCTATTTTATCGGTTTATGCACAGGGTTTAAGTTTGCCTGATTTAGAAAAGAAATTATTAGAAAATAATGCGCTATTAGCGAGTCAGCAATTAGCTATACAAGAAGCTGAAGCGCAAAAAAAGCAGGCAAAGGTTTGGTCTAATCCAAGTTTAAGTATAAGTCAAATTAATCTTTGGAAAACCTACGATGTTGATTATATGCCACCTTTAATTGGTAATTATGGTCGCTCGCAACAGGTAGCAATCGACTTAGAACAAGAAATTCAGACTGCTGCAAAACGCAAGAAAAGAATGGCTATTGCAGATGCGTTGATCTTAGATCAAAAATATGAGTATCAAGACTTACAAACTAGGTTGAAATGGCAATTAGGACTTTCTTTTTATAAATGCGGTTTTTTGTACCAGCAGCGTTCAATTTTAGACTCTCTTTCATCTGTATACGAAAAATTGTTAAGTGCGTATAAAAATAATTTCGAAAAGCAATTAATTACGCAAACTTCATTATTTCGAGTTCAAACCGAGGTTAATGCTATCGTTAAAAAAAGTATAGAGTTGGAAAATGAACTTAATACTGCATTTCAAACTTTAAAAATCTTAACTAGAGATAGCAGTTTGAATTTAACAGATATCAATTTTCAACCTATACCTAATAATTTGTCTGAACAATTATCGAACTCTCCAGTTTCTAACTCATTGCATATTAAAAAGCAAGAGAATGAAATTCAAAGAGCTCAAAAGGAATTAGACTTAGAATTAGCCAAACGGTCACCTGATTTAACTTTATCTCTAAGTTATGATCGAGGAGGAAATATGATGAAAGATTTTGTGGGACTGGGATTGAAATTTTCGCTTCCAATTGTAGATCAAAATAAGGGGAATATTCAAGCAGCAAAGATTAATGTTCAAAGAGAAACTATAGAAAAAGAGCAATTAGAATTAGATTTAGTATATCAATTAGAAAGTTTACAGAATAAGCTTTTAGCTTATGAAAGACAAATTCAGATTTTACAATCGAATAAATTAGAAAACGATTGGAAATTATTGAATTCCTATGTTAAACAATTAGAATTAAAGCAAATTAGTTTGCTTGAATTTATAGACTTTACTCATGCATATTTAGAAGCTAAAATAATGGAGTCTGAACTCTATATTGATTACTTTAATGCATATCAGGAAATTAAATATTTAATGGGTTATGAAAATTAATAGGAAGATAATTTTAGGTTGCTTCGGTTGGGGCTTGATATTAGTGGGATTAAATTCCTGTACATCTTCGCACAGCAAAGATAAAATTGTAGAAGATGAAGAGTTTTGTTTACATGAAGATTTGAAAAAATCAACAGAAATAGAAGCACTTGCATACGATTATATTAACGAACAAATCACTTTGTCAGGTAAAATTGAATATAATGAAAATGATTTAGTAGCATATAGGTCATTACTTGATGGAATAGTGAGTAGTGTTCGGTTTGAATTAGGAGATTATGTATCAAAAGGGCAGGTATTAGCCAATATACAATCGGTGCAAGCGCATGAATTATTTGTGCAAAAAAAGGCAATAACTTCTCAAATAAATTTTCTAGAAAATCAGTTGAAAATTAAGAGAGAATTATTGCAAGATGGGCTGAGTTCGCTCTTAGAAATCAATGAAATTGAGCGAGAATTAAATGCTCAAAAAATTGAGTTAGAAAAAGTAACAGAAACCTTAAAAATATACAAAGCTAAAGGAGATGGAAGTTTTGATATAGTTGCTCCGGGTAATGGGTATATAGTTCAAAAAGCTATGAGTGTTGGGCAAACTATTCAAAATAATGGAGAAGCTTTATTTTCTCTTTCTAATCTTAAAGAAGTTTGGGTAATGGTAAATATATATGCCAGTAACTTGAAATTTGTTCGAGAAAATGATTCAGTAGTAGTTCGAACTATTGCCTATCCAGATACATATTATCCGGGGAAAATTGATAAAATTTATAATGTTTTTGATGATGATGAGCACGTGTTAAAAGCGCGTGTAGTACTAAAAAATGAAGACTTGAAATTAATGCCTGGTTTGATGGCAGATATTATTATCAACAAAAAAAGTAGCTCTAAAAAGGGTTTTGCCATTCCGAATAAAGCTAAGGTATTCCAAAATAATAAGCAGTACGTACTTATTTATAAGAACGATTGTGATATAGAAATTCGTCCCATTCAAATTGTAGCTCAAAATGAGTTGTATTCATACGTGTCAGAGGGATTGAAAGAAGGAGAAATGTTAGTAAAATCGAACGCTTTATTATTATTTGAGCAATTGAAAAAATAGTAGGATGAAAAAGTTTGTACAATCTATCGTAACCTTTTCTCTTACTAATACTTGGTTTGTGATTTTTGCAACCTTTGCCTTATTAGTTGGAGGGATATACTGTCTTAAAAGTACTGCAATTGAAGCTTTCCCTGATGTAACGAATACACGGGTACGCATCATCACCCAATGGCCTGGACGAAGCGCTGAAGAAATTGAAAAACTGTTGACTTTACCCATCTCTAAAGAGATGAACTCTATACCCAAAAAGTCGAATATACGTTCGGTTTCTCTCTTTGGTTTGTCGGTGGTTACGGTTCAGTTTGAAGATGGAGTTGAAGACTTCTACGCACAACAATATGTAGCCAATAAAATGAGTGGGGTGGAGCTTCCAGATGGGGCGCAAGTTAGCATTGAACCTCCCTCGGGAGCTACGGGTGAAATTTTTCGCTATGTTATTAAAAGCGATTTGCCCATAAAAGAAATTAGCGCAATTCAAGATTGGGTAATCGAAAGAGAACTGCTAAGCGTACCTGGCGTTGCCGATGTAATTAGCTTTGGGGGGGAAGAGAAAATTTATGAAATTCAGATTAATCCAAACGAACTTAAAAACTTTGGATTATCTGCTTTAGATGTTTACGAAGCAGTTTCTAAATCGAACGTAAATGTTGGTGGCGACGTTATTCAACAAGGTGATCAAGCATACGTGGTTAGGGGAGTTGGACTCCTAGACAAAATTGAAGATATTGGAAATATTACCATAAAAACCATTGGTTCTACTCCCATTCTTATTAAGAATGTGGCGAATGTAGTAGTGTCGCATAAACCTCGTTTAGGCCAAGTTGGACTTAATGAAGATGATGATTTAGTTGAAGGAATTGTAATAATGTTAAGAGGTGAAAATCCTTCTGATGTGATTAGTAAATTAAAACTAAAAATTGATGAATTAAACGAAAGAACACTCCCTGAAAATGTAAAAATTGAAACCGTAGTTGATAGAACTAAACTGGTTGATAATACAGTTAAAACTGTGTTTAAGAATATTATTGAAGGAATTATTTTAGTATCCCTTATTGTATTTATTTTCCTGTATAATTGGAAGTCGACCCTCATAGTTTCATCGGTAATTCCTTTGTCTTTCTTATTTGCGATAATTATGCTAAATATTCAAGGACTACCGGCTAATTTAATTTCGATGGGTGCATTAGACTTTGGATTGCTTTTAGAAGGTACTATAGTTATAGTAGAAACCGTCTTTGTGGCAATGGCAACTTTGCAACATAGTGTGGGAGAAGAGCGCTTTAGAAAAATGAGCAAACTTGGGGTAATTAAAAATAGCGCTGGGAGTGTAGCTTCTTATATTTTCTTTGCCTTAATTATACTTATTGTTGCTTTGCTTCCTATATTTTCTTTTCAAAAAGTGGAAGGAAAAATGTTTTCTCCGCTTGCATTTACTTTAGGATATGCATTATTAGGTTCATTGATATTAAGTTTAACTTATGTTCCAGCAATGTGTAAACTTTTGTTTACTAGTAAGATGGAAGAAAAAGAAAATGCTATAACTAAATTTTTTCATCGATTAATAAATGGATTATATCAATTCACCTTTAAATACAAACGATATACTCTAATTGCATTTGTTGCATTATTAGGTTTCTGTATATTTAAATTCATGAATTATGGCTCTGAATTCTTGCCTAAATTGAACGAAGGAGCTATTTATATACGTGCTACTTTGCCTAATAGTATTTCGTTACAAGAATCAACTCGTCTAACTAAAGAGATGAAAAATATACTCTTGGAAAGTTGTGATGAGATCGAATTTATCCTCACTCAAACAGGTCGTCCGAATGATGGTACGGATCCAACTGGATTTTTTAATATTGAATTTAATGTACAACTCAAAGATCAAAATGAGTGGAAAAGAAAGGTAAGTAAAGAAGAAATTATTCAGGAATTACGTGCACTATTAAGTCATTACCCAGGAATTAATTTTGGATTTAGTCAGCCAATACAAGACAATGTTGAAGAGTATGTGGCTGGCGTTAAAAGTGCCTTGGTGATTAAAATTTTTGGGAACGATTTGTACGATTTGGAGAAATATGCTTTTGATGTTGCGTCAGTAATAGAAAAAGTAGAAGGCATTACAGATGTGAATGTATATAAAAACATAGGATTGCCAGAATTACGTATACAATTGCATGATTCTAAAATGGCTAAATATGGAGTTCAAACTCGCGACGTACAATCGGTGATAGAGATGACTATAGGAGGCCAATCTGCAACCAAATTTTATGAAGGAGATAGGCAATTTGATGTGGTATTAAGGTTCGAAGAACAATATCGAAATACTCCAGAAGAAATTGGAAATATTTTAATACCAACAAGTAATGGCCAGCAAGTTCCATTGCAAGAAATTGCAACTATACAATATCAATCGGGTCCTGCATTTATTTATAGAGAAGGGAATAGCAGATATATTGCTGTAGGATTTAGTATAGAGGGAAGAGATTTAGGTTCGACCATTTCTGATGCTAAAAAGGCGGTTGCAAAAGAAGTGCAACTTCCTAAAGAAAACTACATGATTTGGGCAGGAGAATTCGAAAGTAAAGAGCGCGCAACTAAACAATTGCTTACTGTAATTCCCATTTCCTTAGCATTAATTTTACTTTTACTATTTAGCAATTTTGGAAATATTAAAGATACAGCCATCGCTGCAGTTACCATTCCTTTTGCATTTATTGGAGGATTTTTATCGCTTTATTTTACTGGAACTATATTCGGAATTTCAGCAGGAATAGGGCTAATTATTCTCTTTGGGGTTAATACCATAAATGCCATTATACTAATTGCTGTGATGAAAGAAAATCTTAAAAAACATAACCTGATAGATTCAATTAAACTTGGAGTACAAAGTAGAATTCGTTCTATAGTAATGATTGCATTGATGGGGTCTTGTGGTCTATTACCTGCAGCATTATCAACTGGAATGGGGTCTGAAATTCAAAAACCATTAGCCATTATGATAGTGGGTGGTTTAATTATTTGCCTGATTTTGTCGTTCAGTGTTTTACCTGTTCTATTCTATGCAGCCTATAAGAAGAAAATGATGTAATAGTTTGTGAGATTTTGATAATTTTTTCGAATATTAATCAAACCTTGCTATTAATAAGCTTTTAAGAAATGTAGCATCTTTCCTTTTGTAATTTTGCAATATGGAAATTGCACTAAATCGTTCTCAAAAGTTCTTAGGTAAAAATGGTTTAGTCTTCTTAGTATTTTTGATTAATATGACAGCCCCAATGTCGACAGACATGTATTTACCTGCATTTCCAACCCTAATTAATGAATTTCATACAACGGCCTCTATGCTAAGTTATACCTTAGTTGGCTTCTTTATAAGTTTTGCTTTGGGCATGCTTTTTATTGGTCCTCTTAGCGATAAACTTGGTCGTAAGACTATATTAATTGCTGGAGTTTTAGTATATGGATTGTTTTCACTTTGTTGTTCGTTTGCTCAAAATATAGAGCAACTCATATTGTTTAGAATACTTCAAGCAATTGGAGGTGGTGGTATGGTAGCCGTTTCTATGGCCATAGTTAAAGATGCTTTTTCGGATGATGAAAGGCCTCAAATAATTGCTTTATTACAAATGTTAGGTGCCTTTGCTCCAACTGTTGCTCCCATTATTGGTGCACAAATTATTGAACATTTTTCTTGGAGAGAAACCTTCGATGTTTTAGCTCTGATTTCTTTATTAACCCTGACTTTATCTATTCTTCTTGAAGAAACTCTGCCCCAAAATCAAAGACTAAATGCAAATGTTTTTCAAACTATTTATAGTTTAAAAGATGTTCTCGTGAAGAAACCTTTCATGATTTTCTTGTTTTCTATGACTGGCCCAACCTTTATTTATTTGGGATTTTTAGCTTTAAGTTCATACATTTATATAGATTGGTTTGGTTTAAGTAAAACTACATATAGTATATTTTTTGCTATCAATTCTTTGGTTTTAATAGTTGGACCACGAACCTATATTTTCTTCCATAAAAAGCTAAACGCAAAACAAATTATTCGATATTCTTTCGCATTAATATTTTTATCGGCTGTGTTGCTATTGACGGTAGGACACACCTCTCCCTATGTGTTTTTAATTTGTTTCTTCCCAATTACATTTAGTAATGGATTCTTAAGATCCTTTGCTACAAATGTGTTATTGGGTCAAGAAAATATGAATGCTGGTGGTGCGGCTTCCATAATTAATTTTATGAATACAGCCATGGGAGCGTTGGGTATGGTTATTGCAACCCTAGGTTGGAATAATGTAGTACAAGGAATTGGAGCTGTAGCTCTTATTGGGGTATTATTTAGTATTATACTGTGGCGAATATTCCTAGTTCAAAAAATGAGCTTGAAAGGAATAGAATAATTATTTTCTGCCGAATATATTGTTGAATATTATGTCTACACCAACATAGCTTACACTAGAAATCTTTTTAGTTCCGATTAAATTATTCATGTAACCAATGCTAATTTTAATTGGAGTTTTTAATGGTGCGTAGGTATAATAGATAGAGAATCTACTTTCTTTATATGCAAAATTGGTCCAAGAATTTGGAGCATATAATTTGCTAATACCCATTATTTGTTCAGAGTTTATTGCGATTCTATGTTTAGTTTCTTTGTCTAAACTAACAGAAAATTGTACTCTAAATCGAGTTCTGAATTGAAAATATTCTGAAGTATGATGAAAACGAGGATCGTAATATTTTCTAAATTCTTGACGAATTGTTGGGGTAATTTTAAAACGTTCTATATTGAATTTATAAGATAAACGACTATAAAGTCTTATTTCTTGGTGATAAGGTGGCTTTAAATGATTGAATGGAAATTGATTTGAATAGTCGTCTTGTATTCTATAACTGGCTGCAATAGATGTTTCCCAATTTTTATGAAATTGATGATAAAACTCTTGATTAATTACAACTATAGCTTGATGTTTTAGAGGATTGTAATCGTTCTGTGTACTAATTCTTCCTAAACCTACATAAGAGTTCGATTGCCAGTTTTTTGCAATATTTTGATTAATTCCCACGGCTCCCCATACAGCAAGCTTTCCTTTTCCAAGGCCTGGAGGACTGATTTGAGCTTTAGTATTAAAACTAAAGCAAAACAAAAGTAGAATTGCCAGAATGTTTTTCACATGCCTAATTTATACTACAAATAAACTTTTAGAAATGGGAAAGAAATGGGAAAAACTTAGCAATTCTACTTTGATGTAAATTTATTTCCTAACTATTTTAAATACTTGATTAGAATTTAGTATATTAATGAAGTAAAGTCCAGGCTCTAAATCTTTTAGATTTATACTTGAATTTTCAGGGTTTAAAACTCCATTTAAGACAGTTTTCCCATTTATATCAACAATAGTAAATGGTGATGTGATATTTTGGATATTGATGAAGTCGGATGTAGGATTAGGATATACACTTATAGTGCTAGTGCTCTCATTTTCTAGTCCAACTTGAGTTATATTAATTGTTTGCGTATATACATCGCTATAATTACATTTTTTAGCATTTAAAGTTACGGTGAAGTTTCCTATGGCTTGGAAGTAATGTGTTGGATTTTCTTCTGTTGAAGTTATCCAATCTCCAAAATCCCAATGATAATTAGTAGCTTCTTGAGATAAGTTTTGGAAAGTGTAAGTACTCACATCTGTTTGAGTTGAAGTGAACTGTGCTTTAGGATCAAATTTTCCGATATTCCAATTTAATAAGTCGTTATAAACTATAGTCTTAACTGCATTACGAATAATTTGAGCATCTGTAGAATTAAGGGTTGAATTAAAAGTAAGAAGGCTAGGATCTTTTCTGAAAATAACAGTGTAAAAAGTAACGGCCGCAGCGTATGAACCTGCAAGGCTAGGGTGACTTTCATCGGCGTCGTAAAGTTCAATGCTTGTGTGGTTGGTTCTAAGGTATCTCCAAACTGCCCCAACTGGTGAAAGTAAGGCCGAATTACTATCAGCCATCATTTCGTAACGCTCTCTTAATAAGTCGTCCATTCCTTCATAAGTGCAAAGTGGTGCATAGTATTGACAATTAGTAGGATCTCCGTTTTTTCGTCCCCAAGTCATGTAAAATACTGGTTCTGTACAAGGGTTAGACTGTCTAATTTTGTTTACCAAATCTTTAGCGTACGGAAATACACTGTTTTCTACTTGAAAAATTGGAAATGCGGGTCTTTGACTCTGTTCTTGTAAAACCACAAAGTCCCAGTTTCCTTGTTGTATCTTACTTAAAGTAGTTGAGTTTGAAGCATGGCCTTGAAAAGTTTCTCCACCTGGAGCATGACTATCGTGTATCACTGTATCACCAACGGAGTTAGCTAAAGAGTTTACTAAATTAGGCATGTTATTATAGTAGGTATAGCTATTTCCAATAAATAGCACGCGCTTACTTTTGCTTTGTGCAAAAGCGAAGTTGCTAATTAGTATAGCAACTAATCCAATGTAAAATTTCATTTTTTAATGAGTTTTAAGTTTGTCCTATGTGTCTTCTAATATACTAAAAAATGAAAGGTTTTAAGTTTTTTTAAGGATTTATAGTTAGTACAACATAGCCTAATAAATTCACAAGGAGTACCACTCCATATACGAAATTACTTCGCCCACCAATTAAAGATAACATTACTGTAAATATGGAGATTACAAGTAAAATGATAGAAAGTATATCAAGTCCAAGTATTAATTGAAATCCAAGAAAATAACTAGCAACTGCTACTGCTGGGATTGTAAGTCCGATACTAGCCAAGGCCGACCCTAATGCGAGATTAATACTAGTTTGTATTCGATTGTTTCTAGCGGCGCTTACTGCTGCAATTCCTTCAGGAAGTAGGATAACACTAGCAATAATAACTCCAACTAAACTCTTAGGTAAACCTTGGTTTACAATTAGAATTTCAAGTGGGGCAGATAAAGATTTTGCGAGTAAAACAACAATGGTAAGACTAATTAAAAGGAAAATTAAGCTAATAATTAGAGTAGTATTAGAAATTTCGTGTGTTTTTTCGTTATCGTCAGTATCTTCAGAATCTTCAGTAATAAAGTATTCTCTATGTCGTATAGTTTGAGCAGAGATAAAGGCTGCATAAATAGCTAAACATGCCACAACTACAAATAAGAGTTGACGTTCGTTGTAGTATGGACCGGCAATACTATCGGTAAATGAAGGGATTACCATAGTAAAGGCAACTATGGATACTAATGAGACTAATGCAATTTTAACCGACTGGGAAGAAAAAGTTTGAGTATGGTATTTATTTCCTCCTATAAAAAGGCAGAGACCAACTATCCCATTTAGTATAAGCATGACGGCTGCATAAACGGTGTCGCGTGCAAATGAGGCATATTCATTTCCATTTGTCGACATCATTAAAGATATAATAATTGCAACTTCTATAATAGTTATGGATACCGCTAAAATTATGGTTCCATAAGGTTCTCCAACTCTATGTGCAATAATTTCGGAATGGTGTACCGCCGACATTACACAAAAAATAAGCAAAATTCCAGCTATACCTTGTGCTATAATGTTATTTTCTAACAGTCCAGAAAAATATAAAATACAAGCCAAAATAGGAAGGGAGGTAGTCCATTCGTATAACCTTTTGAATTTCTTCATATAACTAAAAAATTACTAGTCCCGCAAGGTACAAAACGAAATTTAAATAATAGTAATTTGATATTTGTATTATGTGCAAAAATTCTCTTAAAAAATTGAAAGAATAGGTCTTAGGATAACCTATATGAATTCATATTAAGTTTTGGTGAACTAAAATACCTATTTCACAAAAGACCTTAAAAGCTAGAATATTATAAAAGTAATTTTGTTGATTGTAAACTGTATCGTAGAAAATTGAAGCGCAAAAATCTCATCAGATGTATTATTTGCACTATTTTACTTTCAAGTAAATTATGGGCTCAGCAACCATATGCTATAAACATTAATAGAGATGATGATTTAACAACGAACGCAGTTTTTAGTCTTAAGCAAGACGCGAAAGGTTATATATGGTTGGGCACCTCCGAAGGTCTATATCGATATGATGGCTATAGCGCTAAACCTTTTAAATCACCACATCAATCTTCGCTCTCTGGAAGTAATATCAATTTAGACAGATTAGGTAGAGTTTGGTATCAAAACTTTGATGGCTTTTTGTATTACGTAGAAAATGAAACTATGCACCATTTGAAACAAAATAGTCCGATGGGTTTTGTTTCCTATGGTCTTTCTGATAAATATTTGTTTGTTATACAAAAAGAGGGAGTTGATGTTTTTGATATAGAAGAGCTGAAAATAATAAAAACTATACCTATAGATTTAAAAGAAATAGAGCATGCAAATTATTGCCACGGTAATTATTACTTATTTGCTGATAATATTCTGTATAAAATAGATTCAAGTCTAACTTTAACACAAACAGATTATTTTGCGAATAAGAAATTGCATGTTAAACAAGTATATCCTTTTAAAGATAAAATCTATGTTGTATCGAAAAGGAACGAAGAAGGGAAACTTTACTTTTTTGATTTAGACTTAAATTTTATAAAATCGGTATCTATTCCTTGGCTAAATTATGTTCAAGGTAGCGATGTTATAGACGACAAAATATGGTTTCATACACCCCAGGGCTCATCTTTAATTAATGAAAATGGGAAGTTAGTAATAAAAGAGGCATTATTTTCAGATCAAAATATCTCGCAAGTTATTAAAGATAAGCAAGATTGTTATTGGTTTTCGACAGTAACAGGAGGCGTTTTCTTAGTGCCAAGACTTGAGAATAAAATGTTTAATATAGATTCTCTGGGCTTTTACACACTTGAAAAATCAATAAATGGATACTTAATGGGAACCATCTTCGGAGAAATATATTCTACAGATGAAAACTTGCATAAAGGGGAGAAATTATATTCTAACAAATCAAGAGTTCCAATCTATAATATTCATTACGATGCTGTTGATAATAATATTTTATTTTCAGATAATGAATTTTCAATTATACCGAATTTAAATCGGAATAAAATTCAGAGTTTTGAGATTGCTGTTAAGGATGTAGCTAGAATAGATAATAAATATTATGCACTTGCAGCAAGTGGATTTTATGGCTTGCTATTGAATCCTTTAGCACCCCGCAATGCTGTCTCTGAATGGGATGCATTGTTTGCAAAAAATCAAGATGCTAAAATTCCGCAAATAGCTCGGTTAAAAAGAGGTATTAGAGCTAAATCGGTAGAGTATTTAACAAAAAAAAATCAATTGTTTTTTAGCACTAGTTTAGGAACATTTATAGTGAGTCCAGATTCTGTTATAGAACTGAAATATCATGATGCACCTTTATACTCAAATTTTATAGTAGAGTTAGATAATGAATTATTTATAGCATCTAATAATGGTACTATATTGAAATATGAAGACAAATTTTTAAAGGAACAGAATTCTACTTGGCGTTTAATACCAGAGGAAGTAGTTTCGATGAAGAAGAGTGGAGAATACTTACTAATTCGTACTGCATCCAAATTATACGTTTATAAAAATGGAAGCATTAAGCATTTTATGCTTAATATGAAAAAGAAATATGTTAGAGACTATTTTTTCAATGGTTCTACCATTTTCGTTTTAACCACGAAAGAATTAATATCCTTAGATGTAAGGAATAGTTATACTAAAAATGAAAATTACTTTTATATAACAGATTTTAGAGTTAATCATTCTAAATATGATTTTAAGAAGTTCAATAAATTAGATTACGATCAGAATAATATTTCAATTAAATTTTCCATTATTGAATATCTCAATAAATATACTCCCATTTATTATAGAATAAATGGGAAAGATTGGACTTTGATAGACAAGGATACTCGGGTGATAGAATTCCCTGCATTATCTCCTGGGGAGTACCATATAGAGTTTAAGGTTGATAATGTTTTAAATAAAGATTCTATATTTTTTGAGATTACCCAACCAATTTGGAAGACATGGTGGTTTTATTTAGTTGGGCTATGTTTAATAGTTTCTATAGTATATTTCTACTTTAGTAGAAGATCTCAATTAATGAAACGGCAGATAAAATTATTGCGTGAGAAAAATGCCCTAGAAAAGAATTTAAGTAAGTCGATTTTAGCATCTGTAAAGTCGCAGATGAACCCTCATTTCTTCTATAATGCTTTAAATACGATTCAAGCTTATATTTTTGTGAATGATAGGAAGAATGCAAGTAATTATTTGTCGAAATTTTCTAAATTAACTAGGTTGATTTTAGAGATGTCGGAGCGCGAAAATATTAGTTTAAGGGAAGAGATTAATGCCTTAAAATTGTATTTAGATTTAGAAAAGATGCGTTTTTCTGATAGCTTTGAATACGATATTAAAGTAAGTTGGGATATAGATCAAGATGCTGTTGAGTTTCCTCCAATGTTACTTCAGCCTTATGTTGAAAATGCGGTAAAACATGGACTTTTACATAAGCAAGGAGAGAAAAATATACTTATCAGATTTGAGCGTAAAGATGATTTATTGATTGTGGATATAGATGATAATGGGATAGGAAGAAAGCGTTCTTCTGAAATTAATGAAATTAAAAACAAAAAACATCAATCATTCTCGACACAAGCGAATGAGAAACGTTTAGAAATTTTGAATCAAGGTCGAAAAGATAAAATTGCAGTTGAGTTTATAGATAAATTTTCTACTGATGGAAATGCAATGGGAATCTTAGTTCGCTTATATATACCATTTTAAAATTATGCTAAGAGCAATAATAATAGACGACGAAGAAATGGCGAGAACTTTACTATCTAGTATGATAGAAGAGTATTGTCCAAATGTAGAAATTGTAGATATGTGTGGTGATTTACCAACCGGGGTAAAGTCTATACGTAAAAATAAACCTGATTTAGTATTCCTAGACATAGAAATGCCTGGATATAGTGGCCTGGAATTATTAGAATTTTTCAATGAAGATGAAATTGATTTTTCTATAATCTTCGTAACGGCATATCATCAATATGCAATTCAGGCTTTTAAACTTTCGGCAATAGATTACTTGTTAAAACCAGTTGATGCAGATGATTTAATCAAGTCTGTATCTCTGTTTGAAAAAAGAAATAGTGCAAAGAAGTATAAATTACTGAAAGAGAATTTGTCGAATCAACCTAAAAAGATAGTTTTAGGAACGAATGCATCTACCTTATTTGTACCATTAGATGATATTTTGTATTTCAAAGCCGAAGGTTCGTATACCAATGTATTTTTCAAAGACGGAAAAAGTTTGCTTACGAGTAAGAACTTAAAGCATTATGAAGATGTTGTAGGTAATTATAATAATTTTTATCGTTGTCATAAATCGTACTTGATTAATATTAATTATGTTACTGAGTATGTAAAATCTGAAGGTGGTTACTTGAAAATTGGTACGCACCAAGTAAGTGTTGCACCAGATAAATTATCTGTAGTATTAGAGCGTATTTCCTAAAATTAAATGGCACCCATATAGAATAATTACTCGATTGAAATGTGCTATAAAAATAATTTAGGGTTTTATAAATAAAAGGAGGGTATTCATAAATTAGTAGGATAGTCATAGTAATATAAAGAGCAACTTTGGGCAATAATTTCAATTACTATGAAAAAACTATTAATTATAACTGCTGCATTAACAATGGGTTTAACTGTTGCGCCAATGGAAGTTAATGCTCAAGGTTTATTAGGAAAACTAGGTGAAAAGCTTTCTGGCGGCGGTGGCGGCGGAAAAGAAAAAAGCGGTGGATTAGCAAAAGATATCGCTAAAGACTCTTCTAGTACCGTTCTAGATAACAAAACTCCAAAGTCTGACTCTCGTAAAATGGGTGGTGTTTATTACGCTAAAAACCCAGTTCGTTTAGGTAAAGATAATGGATTCACATATGCTAAAAAGTTCTTAGTAGAATTACATGAAGGAAATGATTTATTCATCACTTTTACATCTCGTAGAACAGTTGAAAATTCAAATTTCTATGCATTAACATATACTCCTAAACCAGGTACTCCTGACTATTTCCCAATTACCAATAGTGTTAAACTAGGTCATTATTTAGTTGACGGAGTTTTAAATACGTATGGTCAAAGAGGTGAAGACTATTATGCAATGGAAACAAATGTTTTAGATTTCTCTAAACCAGCTGGTTCTGAAGTTGTGTCTTCTGGATGGGGCTTTAATTATCCTTACGTTCTTGAACTGGAGCCAGGTATTTTAGTAATTGCTCAGTTAGATTATATCATGCAAGCTAAAACCCCTGAGCAATACAAAGTATTACAAGAAAAAGGTTCATTCAATTTATTCTATAAAAAAGAGAAAGAAGCAGCTGCTTTAGCTATGACCAACGCTCAAGTTTGGGATAAATGTAAAGCATTCTTCGTAAAATATATGGATGCATATATGAAAGCAGAAGATGAAAAGAACTCGCTTCCTAAACCTGTAGCCGCTTTCAAAGACCAACCATCTAATGCTGATTTAGTTGCCGCAACGAAAGATAGAATGGCTAAAATGATGTATTACAAAGATAGAGAGTTAATGTATGTTTATCCTGTAGCATCTTGGGAAAATATGTATGAATACGTAGGTGTTTTAGGTAAAACTTTAACGTACCGTCAAATGCAAATTATTGCTGTATTCAAATACAAAGATAAATGTCAATATGCTCGCTTATTAATCCGTCAAGATAACAGCTACCGTGGTGGTACTTCTGTTGAAGCTTGGGCTGGAAATCCAGTTTTCTGTAGTGGAGACCAACAACTTGAGGATATCAAATGTGAAAAAGCAAACGCTTACAAAAAGTAAAGTTTCATATACAATTCATCAAAAGGCCAGACATATATGTTTGGCCTTTTTTTTTGCATTAATATTTGTTAAAATATTATGTGGCTTAGGTGATATTGATCTATGTAATGTGCGCTAACTCTGATTTGTAACGAAACCAAACTTAAATTCAAAAATATTATACCTCAGTTTTTAATTTAAATGAAATTTTAGGATTTAAAATCTTCGTACTTTTATTCTAATCAAACGTTTAGAAGTGAATGATATGGAGGATAGGGATGTAGTTATTGAGGTTAGGAATGTGAAAAAGGTATATAAATCAGGTGATTCTACCATTACCGCTCTTAATACCGCTACTGAAAGTTTCAAAAAAGGGGAGCTTACTCTTATTATGGGGCCTTCTGGCTCCGGGAAAACTACCTTATTATCTCTAATTGGTTGCGTTATCTATCCAACTGAAGGCAATGTTATTCTTAATGGTAAAATTGTGAGTGATTTAAATGAAAATCAATTAGCAGATATTCGCCTAAATACCATAGGATTTGTATTTCAACAGTTTAATTTATTAGAACCTCTTACAGCTTTAGAAAATGTTATGCAACCTATGTCGTTGCAAGGTGTTCCACACGCTGAAGCAAAAAAACGCGCTCTCGCAGCTCTTGAAAAGGTCAATCTTGCTGCCCGTATTCATAATTTACCTAAGAAATTATCGGGCGGACAAAAACAAAGGGTTGCTATTGCTAGGGCATTAGTTACTAATCCAGAAATTATTCTCTGTGATGAACCTACAGCCTCGCTCGACGCTAAAAGTGCAGCAGCTATTATGGAAGAATTAAGAGGACTAGCCCACCAAAATAAAGCAGTAATTATTGTAACTCATGACCTTAGATTGCGAAAATTTGCTGATAGAATTATTTATGTAGAAGAAGGTCATGTCTCTAATACTATATCAAATGAAGAAGATTATAAGTAGTGCATTTTTAGCCAGTATTTTGCTGGTTTCTTGCGGTGGTAATAAGGACGATGTTAATATTACGCCTGTTGATCCTGAGTTTGTTGTAGGGATTGGGAAAGTTTTACCCGAAGGTGGAATTGTTAATCTATCTGTTACCAGTCCTGGCAAGGTGGTAAAAATATACAAACAACTAGGAGACCAGGTTAAAGAAGGCGATGTGCTCTTCGATATGGAAGCGGTGAGCGAAAAACTTCAGGTTGATCAGTCAAAAGCTAGTTTATATAGTGCTGAAGAGAATATCAAAGCTCTTAGTATAGATATCAATTCTGCGGAGTTGAAATTGGCTAAACTGAAAAAAGACTATGAAACGTCTAAACGTTTATTAGTCAATAAGGCCGAAACGCCCCAAAAAGTATTTCAAGATAGCATCGCTTATATGGAGCAAAAGTTGACTTTAGATCGTCAAAAGCAAAATTTTCTCGCTCAAAAAGCAGCATTAAATGAACAAAGGATAGCTCTTAACACTAAGCAAGTTGCTGTTAATGATAAATCGTTCAAAGCTTTGCAAGACGGGATTTTAATTCGATACGATATTAGCGTTGGAACTGTTTTAAATGCAAATTCTGTATTCGGTGAATTAGCACCTTTGACGGATTTGGTGATTGAAGGTGAATTAGATGAATTATACGCTAATAGATTATCCCTTGGTCAAAACGTAGAATTAAATTTAGTTGGACAAACTGATGTTATTGCTAAAGGTAAACTTGATTTTGTAGGATCTAGCTTGCAAAATAAATCTATAATTTACGAAACTATTGGTGAAGCTAGCGACCGCCGTGTTCGACGTTTTACCGTGAAAATTACGGAAGGGGCAAATTTGTTATTGATAAATCAGAAGGTTGAATGTAAAATTCATTTGAAATGATTCGTCTAGCCTGGAAATTTATACGCTTCGATAGAGCCAAATCAATTGGGATAATTACGGCTATTGTAATTAGTATATTTCTTATTGGTCAGCAAGTAGGTTTATTACTATTCCTTATGAAATTAATGGGGAATTTAGTTGGAAATGCCAATGTAAACGAGAAGGATATTTGGGTTATAGAATCTCAAACAGTAAATGCTAGTACGCTCAATAAAATTGATTCTCGCTATGTGCAAGAATTGAGGAGTATGCCCTATGTTGCCCAAACTTTTTCGGTAGTAATTGGGAGTGGCGAAGCTCGATTTTTAGATGGAAAAACTGCTGGAGTTCAAGTTTTAGGGAGTGACGCTCCAGAATATGTGATTGGCCCAACACCTGATAAAATTAAGGAAGGTAAAATATCTGATTTAAATTTACCTGATGCTGTTTCTGCAGAGTTTTTTAATGGAAAGTCTTGGAATACTGATCTGTATATCAACAAAGCTATTGAGATTAATGGTAAAAGTGCCGTGGTGAAAGTAATCACGGAGCAAGCTCAAGCTTTTGGGGGAAACTATATCTATACCAGTTTAACAAATGCCCGACATTTAGGTAATGTTGCGCCAGATAAAGTGAGTTTAATTTGTGTGCGATTAATAGATCCTAGTTATAAAAAAGAAGCCATTGCGGCTATAAATAATCAATTCCCTAACCTGCGCGCATGGGACGTTAAGAAACTTCAGCAGTCTTCCGTTAAAGAAATTCTCGTTTCTTCTAATATGGGTATGAGCTTTGCTACTTTGGTAATTTTTGCCATGGTTTCGGGTTTCTTTATTATCGGTTTAACTCTATACTCTTCTGCATTAGACAGAGTGAAGGATTACGGTACTTTAAAAGCTATAGGTGCTAAAAATAAATTTGTAAATAGATTATTAATTGCGCAAGCTTTCTTGTATGCAATCATTGGATTTTCTATTTCATTTTTATTATTGTTGGGTTTTGCTCAAGGTGTTAAACCTAGCGGATTAGAAATAAATTTTAGTGTAGGTTTCGTGTCGTTTTTATTGGGAATAACTCTATTTATTTCCATTGGAGGTTCTCTCTTTGCCGTTAGAAAAATTAATAAACTTGAACCAGCGTCAGTATTTTAAGATGAAAAGAATAGTGTTTTTAATCGGTATATGTTCAGTTTGTAGCTTAAATATTTTTGCGCAAGATGTAAGCTTGGAAGAAGTCCTTCGTAATTCTACGAATCAGAATGTTATTCAGGCCGATAAGCAGGTCGAAGTAGAAAAAATTAAACTGAAAATACAGCAAAGTAAAAGAGTACCCAATATTTTTGGTGAAGCAAATTTACAGCGAAATTTAATTGTACCTACTACGCCGGTTCCGGCTATTGCCTTTAATCCTAATGCCGCTGATGGTGAAATTATGCCTCTGCGCTTTGCCACAAATTGGACGGCTAAAGCCGGACTTCAATTATCCTTCGATATTTTTAATCCAGAAACCGAAGGAAATATTCGCGAAGCAAAACTTCGTCAACAAAAAGCTTTAATAGACCAAAAAGAAGCGAAACGTAACGCCGAAAACGATATTAGAAATCTCTATGCTCAAGTTGTCTTGGCTCAAAATCAGTATTTAGTCGCTAAAGAATTGTTAGATAATTATCTCGTGACTTTAGAAATTATGAAGTTAAGATATGATTCGGGCAGAATTAGCGAAATTGAGATGAATAATACGCTCAAAAAAGTATATGAATTAGAGCAATTAGAAAAAGAAGCTCAAATGGTTTTATTAAATAAGAAGATTGCACTTTTGCCGTATTATAATGTCGATTTTAATGCGAATTTTTCAACCTCTATAGAAGAGGTTTTGAGCGGAACTAAAGCTACGTATTCTAAAAGTAATACGGAGTCTTTAGAAATAGATAGAGCTTTGAATGAATTGAAAATTAATAATATTAATATGTTAGCGGCACCTAAATTAACCTTAAATGGATATTTAGGTTCGCAGTTTTATAATAATCAATTTAGACTTTTCGATACCGATTATTGGTTCGGTACAAGCTATTTAAATGTGGCTCTACGTTTGCCAATTACTGAAGCATATGAACGTAGTTTGCAGAAGAAACAATTGAAGTATGAAAATACTATATTAGAAAGTAAACTTTTGAATTCTAACTCAAATGATAATATAGAAGAGTTACAGCGTCGAAATGATATTCAAATATTAGAAGATAAGGTTAAAAATCAGGAACGAATTGTGAAACTTTCGGATAGTAATAAAGCAATTCTGAAAGCTCAAGTAGAAGAGGGGACTGTTTTAGTAACGGAATACAATAAAGAACTAGAGAGTTATTTAGACCAAATGAAGAAGTATTGGCAAGCACAATACGACTTGCTTCAAAAGTTATTGAAATAAAAAAAGGTTGAGTCTGAATTGGCTCAACCTTTTTAGTATAATAATTGTTTATTG
>Ga0079224_100003248_pt1 | contig 20366 bp, 17 predicted proteins | sample Stecom2015_FD_80414 | JGI IMG/M metagenome (GOLD analysis project Ga0079224, IMG submission 80414) | Agricultural soil microbial communities from Utah to study Nitrogen management - Steer compost 2015 | ecosystem: Environmental > Terrestrial > Soil > Agricultural land | place: USA: Utah...
ACGGAGAGGTGACCGAGTGGTTGAAGGTGCACGCCTGGAAAGCGTGTGTACGGTAATACCGTACCGCGGGTTCGAATCCCGCTCTCTCCGCCAGAGATTCAGAAGCCCGCGCATGCGGGCTTCGTTGTCTCGGACGCCGGAAAAAACGAGCCTGCACCAGGCAGGATTCCGCAGCGCCCGTCAGACCACTTTCCCCGGATTCATGATGCCGTGCGGATCGAGCGTCCGCTTGATGGTGCGCATCAATTCCATTTCCAGCGGTGACTTGTAGCGCAGGATTTCGGCGCGCTTGTACTGCCCCAACCCGTGTTCCGCGGCGATGCTGCCGCCGAACCGGTGGACGCTGTCGTGCACGACGCGGCTGACTTCGGGCTGCCTGGCCAGGAAAGCCGCCTCGTCCGCGCCCGGCGGATGCGCGATGTTGTAATGCAGATTGCCGTCGCCCAGGTGTCCGAAGGTGACGGGCCGTGCGCCAGGAAACGCCTGCTCGATGGCCGCATCGGTGGCATCGAGAAAATCGGCGATACAGGAAATGGGCAGCGAGATATCGTGCTTGATGTTGCGCCCTTCCGCCGCCTGCGCGTCGGAGATGTTCTTGCGCAGCAGCCAGTACGCCCGTGCGGCCGGCTCGTCGGAAGCGATCCGCGCATCGCGTGCGATGCCCCGATCCACCGCCTCGCGCAAGGCGTCTTCCACCAGAACGTGCAGTTGCGCTTGCGACTGCGTGTCCGTCGCCTCGATCAAGGCGTATTGCGGGTGCGCCGCGTCGAATACGGCGGGCGAATCCGGGAAATGCTTGCGCACCAGGTCCATGCAGACCGCCGACATGAGTTCAAAGGCGGACAGGCGCTCGCCGCAGCGCTGTTGCAGATGTTCGAGCAGCGCGAGCCCGGCACGGGGCGAATCGAGCGCCACCAGCGCCACACGTTTCGCAGTCGGCTTGGGATAGAGCTTCAGCACCGCGCCGGTGATCACCCCCAGCGTGCCCTCGGCGCCGATGAACAGGTGCTTGAGGTTGTAGCCGCTGTTGTCCTTGCGCAGCGCGCGCATGCCGTCCCACACCTCGCCGCTGGCCAGCACGACTTCCAGGCCGAGCACAAAATCGCGCGCATTGCCGTAGCGCAGCACCTGCACGCCGCCGGCATTGGTGGAGAGGTTGCCGCCGATTTGCGCCAGCCTGGCCGGCGCCACGTCGAGGGGAAACAGCCGGCCGGCCGTGTCCGCCGCCTCATGCAGCGAAGCGAGCGTACAGCCGGCATCGACGGCCAGCGTATTGGCGACGGGATCGAGCGCGCGGATGCGATTCATCCGCGCGAGTGAAAGGATGAGTTGCCGGCCACTGGTGTCGGGCGTGGCGCCGCCGCACAGGCTGGTGTTGCCGCCTTGCGGAACGACCGCCGTACCGGTCTGGGCGCAAAGCTTCACCAGGGCGGCAACCTGCGCCGTCTCCGCCGGCATCACCACGGCCAGGGGTGCGCCGACATAGCGCTTGCGCCAGTCTGTGGCGTGCGCCCGGACCGCGGCCTCGTCGCGCACCAGCCCTTCCGGGCCGACGATGCGGGCGATACGGGACAGCAGTTCGGCGCGATCAGGCATGGTTGGTTCAGGCGCTGCGTTCAACTCGCCTGTTTGAGTTGCTCGAGAATCGCCGGGTTCTCCAGGGTGGACGTATCCTGCGTGATCGCTTCGTTCTGCGCGATGGCACGCAGCAACCGCCGCATGATCTTGCCCGAGCGGGTTTTCGGCAGGTTGTCGCCGAAGCGGATTTCACGCGGCTTGGCGATCGGGCCGATTTCCTTCGCCACCCACTCGCGCAGTTCTTCCGCCACCCGCTGCGCATCCGCGCCGGTCGGCCGGGCCCCCTTGGTGACGACGAAGGCGACAATCGCCTCGCCGGTCACATCGTCCGGGCGGCCGATCACGGCGGCCTCGGCCACGAGCTTGGTATTCGCCACCAGCGCCGATTCGATTTCCATGGTGCCCAGGCGATGGCCGGAGACGTTCAGCACGTCGTCGATGCGGCCCATGATGGTGAAGTAGCCCTTCATGTCGCGTGCCGCACCGTCGCCGGCGAGGTAAAAACCGCCGAGTTCCTTGGGAAAGTAGCCGGCCTTGTAGCGCTCGGGATTGCCCCAGATGGTCCGCAGCATCGACGGCCAGGGCTTCTTGATCACCAGCAGGCCGCCCTTGCCGTTCGGCAGCGACTTGCCGCTTTCGTCCACCACATCGGCAATGATGCCGGGAAGCGGCAGAGTGCAGGAACCGGGCTTGAGCGGTGTGGCGCCCGGCAGCGGCGAAATCATGTGTGCACCCGTTTCCGTCTGCCACCAGGTATCGACCACCGGGCAGCGCTCGCCGCCGACCGTGGTGTAGTACCACATCCAGGCTTCGGGGTTGATCGGTTCGCCCACCGACCCGATCAGGCGCAGGCTGGACAGATCGTAGCGCTTGGGCAGATCGTGTCCGGCCTTGATGAGCGAGCGGATGGCGGTGGGCGCGGTGTAAAACACCGTCACCTTGTGGTCCTGCACCATCTTCCAGAAACGGCCGGCGTCGGGATAAGTCGGCACGCCTTCGAACATCACCTGCGTGGCGCCGCAGGCGAGCGGCCCGTAGGTGACGTAGCTGTGGCCGGTCACCCAGCCCACGTCCGCCGTGCACCAGAAGATGTCGCTGTCCTTGTAATCGAACACCCATTTCATGCTGAGCACGCACTGCAGCAGGAAGCCGGCGGTGGAGTGCTGCACGCCCTTGGGTTTGCCGGTCGAACCGGAGGTGTAAAGAATGTAGAGCGGATGCTCGGCGTTCACCCAGGTGGGCTCGCACACCTCGGGCTGTCCCTCGATCACGTCGTGCCACCACACGTCGCGCGGCGCCTGCATGGCGACGGCAGTACCGGTGCGGCGATAGACGATGATGTTGCGCACGCTCTCGCAGCCGCCCATCGCAATCGCCTCGTCCACCGCCGGCTTGAGCGGAATCTCGCGGCCGCCGCGCATCTGCCCGTCGGCGGTGATGATGAGCGAGGCGCCGACGTCGACGATCCGCTCATGCACGCTCTTGGCGGAGAAGCCGCCGAACACTACGGAATGAATGGCGCCGATACGCGCGCAGGCCTGCATGGCGACCACCACCTCGATCGACATCGGCATGTAGATCAGAATTCGATCGCCCATCTTCGCGCCATGGCCCTTGAGCGTATTGGCGAAGCGGCAGACGCGGCGGTGCAGTTCGCGATAGGTGATGCGGCTGACCTGTCCGTCATCCGTCTCGAAAATGATCGCGGTCTTGTCCGGCTGGGTATCGAGGTGACGGTCCAGGCAGTTGTAGGAGGCATTCAACTGGCCGTCGTCGAACCATTTGAAGAACGGCGCATTGCTCTGATCGAGCACCGTCGTGAACGGCTTTTGCCACAGCAGATGCTCGCGCGCCAGACGCGCCCAGAAGCCCTCATAGTCGCGTTCGGCTTCCTGGCATAGCGCTTCATAGGCGGCCATGCCGGAAATGTTCGCCTGCTTGACGAAATCGGCCGGCGGCGGAAAGAGTCGTTCCTCGTTGAGCACCGATTGGATGGTGACCGACATGCTTGCCTCCTGTCTGGTGTGGGGCCGGTGTTATGGTTGGACGCGGTCCGGCGGCCAATAATGGAAGCACCAATCGCGCCCTCTTGTAAACCGGGCGCCTCACGGCGCCCGGCAGTACAGTCTCAGCGCTTCGGCTGGAGCAGCGTGCCGCGGCAGGATTTCTTGCCGCAATAGCAGGGCCAGCGCGCCTTCTCTTTCTTCGTATGCGGCTCGTCCAGCGTAATGCCGTAGTTGTAGCCCAGTTCCTCGCCCGCCTTTATCTTGCGCGTGGACTCGATGTAGATGCGGCCGTCCTCCTCCACCGCCTCGCAGTTGGGCTCGCAGGAGTGATTGATCCAGCGCGCCGCGTTGCCGCCCTGCGCCGCATCGATCACCGTGTCGTCGTCGATCTCGAACAGGAAGGTGTGGGTGGGCTTGCCGTCCACATCGGGATAAAGCCTGCAGGCAAGCTTGTAGGAGATGCGCTTGCCCTTGTATTCGACGATGCGCGTGCCCTTGGGAATGTCGGTGGCGGCAAACACGCCGCGGCCATGGATCTTCGACCAGCGCACCACATAGAGCTTCTCCAGCGCGGCCTTCTTCGCGACACTGCGCTTCGACACCGGCCTGGTTGCGCCATTGGACTTCGCGGTGGATCGCTTGGGAGACTGAGCGGAGGAGGACTTGGTCTTCGAGGTACTGCGGGATGGCGCTACGCTGGACATGAACTGCTTCTCTAAGGACAAAAGCTCGCATTCTAAGCGAAGCCCCTCGAGGAATCAGCGTCTGCCCACCATTTCTTCCGCTTTCACCCACTTGTCGAAGTCCGCTTCGCTGACGAAACCGAGCGCGACTGCCGCCTCCTTGAGCGTGCTGCCGTCGCGATGCGCCTTCTTCGCAATCTGTGCCGCCTTGTCGTAACCGATGTGCGGATTGAGCGCCGTCACCAGCATGAGCGAGCGGTGCAGCAACTCGTCGATGCGCTCGCGATTGGCTTCGATGCCGCGCACGCAATGCGCGTCGAAGCTTTCCGCACCGTCGGCCAACAGCCGCACGCTCTGCAGGAACGCGTGGATCATCAGCGGCTTGTAGACGTTCAGTTCGAAATTCCCCTGCGCGCCGCCGAAGTTCACCGCCACATCGTTGCCGAATACCTGTGCGCACGCCATGGTCAACGCCTCGGACTGCGTGGGATTGACCTTGCCGGGCATGATCGAACTGCCCGGCTCGTTCTCCGGGATGGTGATCTCCCCCAATCCCGAACGCGGCCCGGAAGCGAGCCAGCGCACATCGTTGGCGATTTTGGTGAGCGACGCGGCAAGCGTCTTCAACGCGCCGTGCCCGTGCACCAACGCATCGTGCGCGGCAAGCGCCTCGAACTTGTTCGGCGCGGACACGAAGGACAGCCCGGTCAGGCGGCTCAATTCCGCGGCGACGCGCTCGCCGAACTCGGGATGCGCGTTCAATCCCGTGCCGACCGCCGTGCCGCCCTGCGCCAGTTCGCTCAGATGCGGCAACGCGTCACGCACATGCCTGAGGCCATGATCGAGCTGCGCGACATAGCCGGAAAACTCCTGACCCAGCGTGAGCGGCGTTGCGTCCTGCAAATGCGTGCGGCCGATCTTGACGATGTCGGCGAAGGCGGCCGACTTTTCGCGCAGGCTATCGCGCAGCCTTTCGATCGCCGGCAGCAAACGCCGCTCGATCTGTTCGACGGCGGCGACATGCATCGCTGTGGGAAAGACATCGTTGGACGACTGGCCGCGATTGACGTCGTCGTTCGGGTGCACCTTGCGCCCTTCGCCGCGCTCGCCGCCCAGGAGTTCCGAGGCGCGGTTGGCGAGCACCTCGTTCATGTTCATGTTGCTCTGGGTGCCGGAGCCGGTCTGCCACACCACCAGCGGGAATTCGTCGTGATGATCGCCCGCCAGCACTTCGTCGGCGGCGCGCACGATGGCGTCCGCCTTGGCGTCGTCCAGTTGTCCCAGTTCCTTGTTGACCGCGGCACAGGCGCGCTTCACCAGCGCGAGCGCGCGGATGAGTTCCGCCGGCATTCTTTCGCCGGAGATGCGGAAGTTCTGCAGCGAACGCTGCGTCTGCGCACCCCACAGGCGCTCGGCCGGAACTTCGATATCGCCGAAGGTGTCGCGTTCGATTCGATGCGCCATGACCTGCTCCTCAATCGTGCCTATACGCGACGACGATGAAGTCCGGCTCGACCGGGTCGTCGCCAGATTCGTGTCGCCCGAACGCCGGCTGCGCGTTCAGGCAGTCAGTGCGTCGATGCCCGCCTGCGCGATCTGTTCGTCTTCGTGCGATTGCACGCCGGACACGCCGACGCCGCCGATGCAAACGCCGTCCACGATGATGGGCAGCCCGCCCTGCACCGGCAGCAGCGGCATGCCGAGCATGGACAGGCGGCCGTTCTTGATGCGCTCCTCCCACATGGCGGACGGCCGGCGCGACATCGCCGCGGTGCGCGCCTTGCCGAGCGCGATCTCCGCGTTGGCGGGCGTCGCTTCGTCCATGCGCTGGAAATGCAGCAGATGGCCGCCGTCGTCGACGATCGCGACCGCCACTTCCCACTTGTTCTTCAGGGCTTCGGCTTCCGCCGCGGCCGCAATACGTTTGCAATCTTCGATCGTCAGGCAGGCACGTTGGCGCATGTGTTCGGTCTCCTGGGGTTCAAGCCGCAATGGCAGCCGCTTGCGGATCGCGGCGCGACGCCGCCAGATATTCGTTCGACTGCATTTCGATCAGCCGGCTCGCGGTGCGGGCGAATTCGTTGACGAACGGGCCGTCTCGATAAAGCTGCTCGGGCGGCACCGCCGCCGAGACAACCAGCTTCACTTTGCGATCGTAGAAGATGTCCACCAGCCAGGTGAAGCGGCGCGCCTTGTCGGCATCGTCCTCGGTCAACTGCGGAATATTGGACACGATCACCGTGTGGAAGCGCTTGGCCAGATCGAGATAATCGTTGTGCGAACGCGCGCCGCCGCACAGCACGTTGAAGTCGAACCACACCACGCCGCCGGCGCGGTGTTCGAAGGGAATGACACGTCCCTCGACGTCCAGTTCGTGATGCTCCTCCTCCACTTCCGCGATCTGCTCGAAAGCCCGCCACAGCGCGGCATCCGCCTCCGGACCGAGCGGACAGTGGTAGATCTCCACGCCTTGCAGCGCGCGGCGGCGGTAATCCACGCCGCCATCCACGTGCACCACGTCCAGGCGCTCCTTGATCAGCGCAATGGTGGGCAGAAAGCGTTCGCGTTGCAGTCCGTGGCGATAAAGGGCGTCGGGGTGATAGTTGGAGGTCATGCAATAGACCACGCCGCGGTCCATGGTCTGCTCGAGCAGACGGCCGAGAATCATCGCATCCGCGATATCGTCCACATGGAATTCGTCGAAGCAGATCAGCCGGTAGCGGCGCGCAATGCGCGAGGCGACTGCCGCCAGCGGATCCTCCTTGCCCTTGAGCGTCTCCATCTCGCGGTGAACGTCACGCATGAAGTGATGGAAGTGCACGCGCCGTTTGCGCTCCTCCGGCACGGTCAGATAGAAGGTATCCATCAGGAGGCTCTTGCCGCGTCCGACGCCGCCCCACAGATAAACGCCGCGCGGCGGTGTGGGCTGCAGGAGAAAGCGCTTCCAGAGGTTCTTGCTGCGCGCGTCGTAATCCATCCACTGTTCGTACATGCGCTGGAGGCGCTGCACCGCGGCATACTGGGATTCGTCCGGGACATAGCCGCGGCGCGCGAGGGTGTCATGGAAGTATTCGAGTACGGTGAGCGGCAGCCTGACGGCGGGCTTGGTGTACTCGGCTGCATCGAACACACTGCCGTCCCCGATGGGCGGCAGCGGCTGATAGCTCTCGACTTCGATCTGGCGGTCGTGCATTGACGCTAGCGCTGAGTCCGACCCCGGAAGATTACCGCACAACGGCGGTCGCGCACGGCCTCAGCGCGCAAAAATCGCACGCACCGAAGCGCGCGTTCAGATATTCAACGCCCGCTTGTCCACTGCCAGCGCCGCCTCGTGCAGGGCTTCGGTGAGCGAGGGGTGCGCATGCACGATGCGCGCGATGTCCTCGGCGGTGCTGTGGAATTCCATCGCCACCACCGCTTCGGCGATCAATTCCGAAGCATGCGTGTTGATGATGTGCACACCCAAAATCTCGTCGGTCTTCCGGTGCGCCAGCATTTTGACGAAGCCGCGCGGATCGCCCGCGCACAGGGCACGCCCGTTGACGGAGAAGGGAAACTGCCCGGCGCGATAGGGAATTCCCTCCGCCTTCAGCTGCTGCTCGGTCTGGCCGACCCAGGCGATTTCCGGCGCGGTGTAGATCACCCAGGGAATGGTCTCCAGATCGACGAGCGGCTTCTGGCCGGCGATACGCTCGGCCACCATGACACCCTCCTCCTGGCCCTTGTGCGCCAGCATGGGCCCGCGCACCACGTCGCCGATGGCATAGAGATTGGGCAGGCTGGTGGCGCAATGGCTGTCCACTTCGATGAAGCCGCGGGCATCGCACTGGAGCCCCACGCCTTCGGCGCCGAGGCCGTCGGTGTTCGGCACCCGCCCGATGGCGACGATGAGTTTGTCGAACTCCAGCGTTTCCCGGCGACCGTCGTGCTCGCACACGACACTCACATTGTTCTTGCCGCGCCGCACCTCGCCCAGCTTCACGCCCAGCCGGATATCCAGGCCCTGCTCCTTGGTGAAGATCTTCCAGGCTTCGCGCGAGACCGACTCGTCGGCCGCGGGCAGGAACTCCGGCAAGGCTTCCAGCACTGTCACGGCGGCGCCGAGCCGGCGCCACACGCTGCCCAGTTCCAGGCCGATCACCCCGGCGCCGATGACGCCGAGCTTCTGCGGCACCGTCTTGAAATCCAGCGCGCCGACGTTGTCGCACACGAGCTCATTGTCGATCTCCACGCCCGGCAGGGTGCGCGGCTTGGAGCCGGTAGCGATCACGACGTGCTTCGCCTGTACGGCCTTGCCCGCCACATCCAACTGCCAGCCCTGCTCGCTGTGCTTTACCAGCCGGCCGTGGCCCTGCAGCCAGCTGACCTTGTTCTTCCTGAACAGGAACTCGATCCCGCCGGTCATCTTGCTGACGATCGCATCCTTGCGCGCGATCATTTTAGGCACGTCGATGCTTGCGCCGCTCACCTCGATGCCGTGCAGGGCGAGCCCCTTGTTGACGTGGTCGTACTCTTCAGAAGACTGCAGCAGCGCTTTGGAGGGAATGCACCCGACGTTGAGGCAGGTGCCGCCGAGCACGGGCTTGCCGGCGGGATTGCGCCATGCCTCGACACAAGCGGTCTTGAACCCCAGTTGCGCCGCGCGGATCGCGCAGATGTAGCCGGCGGGACCGGAACCGATGACGACGACATCGAAGGATTGATCACTCATTTCAAGACTCTCAAAACCTTGAACCACCAAGGCACCAAGACACCAAGAGAGCCTTCATCGGAACGCTTGGTGCCCTTGGTGTCTTGGTGGTTAAAGATCTGCTGTTAAAGATCCAGCAGCAGTCGCGCAGGCTCTTCCAGCGCTTCCTTGATCGCCATCAGCGCCAGCACCGCTTCGCGGCCGTCGATGATGCGATGGTCGTACGACAGCGCCAGATAGTTGATCGGCCGCACGACGATTTGCCCGTCTTCCACCACCGGCCGATCGCGTGTGGCATGGATGCCGAGGATGGCGCTTTGCGGCGGATTGATGATGGGCGTGGAAAGCATCGAACCGAATACGCCACCGTTGGAAATGGAGAAGGTGCCGCCGGCCAGTTCCTCCAGGCTCAGCTTGCCTTCCTGCGCACGCTGGCCGTAATCGGCGATCTTCTTCTCTATTTCGGCGACGGACAGTTGATCGCAGTCGCGCAGGATCGGCACCACCAGACCGCGGGGGCTGCTGACGGCAATACCGATATCGAAGTAGCCGTGATAGATGATGTCGTTCCCGTCCACCGAAGCATTGACGATCGGATACTTCTTCAGGGCATGCACCGCCGCCTTGACGAAGAAGGACATGAAGCCCAGTTTGACGCCGTGTTCCCCCTGGAAGCGCTCGCCGTACTTCTTGCGCAGATCGATGACCGGCTTCATGTTCACTTCATTGAAGGTGGTCAGGATCGCGGCCGTCCGCTGCGACTGCACCAGCCGCTCGGCGACGCGGGCGCGCAGTCGCGACATCGGCACGCGCTGCTCGGGCCGGCCGGCCAGCACCTGATCGAGATTCACCGGCGGCGCGGGCGGCAGCGACGGCTTCGCTTCGGCCTGGGCCGGCTGCGGTGCCTTGGCCAGATGATCGAGCACATCGGCCTTGGTGATGCGGCCGTCGCGTCCGCTGCCGGCGATACGGCTGGGATCGACGTTGTGTTCTTCGACCAGCTTGCGGGCTGCAGGCATCAGCCGGGCGTCCTGGCGCGCCTCGGCCGGCGCGGCCGCGGGCGTGGGCTCGACCAGCGCCGGCTCGGGATGCAGCGCCGGTTGCGGTTGCGCCGAAGCCTGTACGGGCGCTTCCGCTTTGGCCGTCGCGCTCTCGCTTTGGGTGGGCTTGGCTTCCGTATCGATGGTCGCGATCACCTCGCCGGAAGTCACCACGTCGCCGTCCTGCTTGACGATCTTGGTCAGCACGCCGTCGGCCGGCGCGGGCAACTCCATGACGATCTTGTCGGTTTCGATGTCGATCAGGTTTTCGTCGCGCTTGACCGCCTGACCTTCCTTCTTATGCCACGTGAGCAATGTCGCTTCGGACACCGACTCCGACAACTGCGGCACTTTCACTTCTACAAGCATGATCACTCCGTTTGGTTTTACGCCCGACTCGACTGGACGCTGCCCTCACGCAGAGGAACTTCGATCGAGGTCCATGAACAATCCGCTTGCAAGTTCCGTCTCAAGGCCCGGCCCCTGCTTCGCCCCACTCGTACGGCTTCGGTACGGCTTCGCTCGTTGGCAACCATCCTAAGCGTTCGAGCGCACTCCTCCAACCGCAAAACCGCGCACCATGCAGCGGCACCCACCTCACTCGCGACTCAATTCTTGAACGGGCCGAAAGCCATGTCGAGCAGATTCTTCTGCTGTTCGTTGTGCTTGGCCAAATAGCCAACCGCCGGCGAAGCGCTGGACATCCGCCCTGCGTAGTAGAGCTTCTGGTCCTCGCGGATGTTCTCCAGGAAATAGTGCTGCGTCTGGTACCACGCACCCTGGTTCTGCGGCTCTTCCTGACACCAGACCACCTCCTTCGCCTTCGGGTACTTGCGCATCTCCGCGGCAAAATGCTCGTGCGGGAAGGGATAGAGCTGCTCGACCCGGATGATCGCGACATGGTCTGCGCCGCGCTCGCGCCGCGCCGCCGCCAGGTCGTAGTAGATGCGCCCCGAAGTGGCAATGATGCGGGTGACCTGCTGCGGGTCGAGATCCTCGACTTCGCTGATCACGGTCTGGAAGCAGCCTTCGGCCAGCTCTGCCAGTTGCGAGGAGGCTTCCTTCCGGCGCAACAGCGACTTGGGCGTCATCACCACCAGCGGCTTGCGGAACGGCCTCAGCATCTGGCGGCGCAGCAGATGGAAGATCTGCGCCGGCGTGCTGGGCACGCACACCTGGATGTTGTGTTCCGCGCAAAGCTGCAGGTAGCGCTCCAGGCGCGCGGAGGAGTGCTCGGGCCCCTGCCCTTCATAGCCGTGCGGCAGGAACATCACCAGCCCGCACATGCGGCCCCACTTCGCCTCACCGGAAGTGATGAATTGGTCGATGACCACTTGCGCACCATTGGCGAAATCGCCGAACTGCGCTTCCCAGACGACCAGTTCGTTCGGTTCGGCGCAGGCGTAACCGTATTCGAAGCCCAGCACCGCCTCTTCGGACAGCACCGAATCGATGACCACGAAATCGGCCTGGCCTTCCTGCAGATTGGACAGCGGTACATAGGTGCCCGCGTCCCAGCGTTCGCGGTCCTGGTCGTGCAGCACGGCGTGCCGGTGCGCGAAAGTGCCGCGTCCCGAGTCCTGACCGGAGATGCGCACGCCGTAGCCGGCGACCAGCAGACTGGCATAAGCCAGCGTCTCTCCCATGCCCCAGTCGAGCGGCTGTTCGCCGCGCCCCATGGCACGCCGCGAATCGATTACGCGCTGCACCGTGGGGTGCAGCGTGAAGTCCTCGGGCACGGTGGTAATGCGCTCCGCCAGCCGCTCCAATTCGGCGATCGGCACGGTGGTATCGGCCACCTCCGTCCACTTGGTGTTCAGGAACGGCGTCCAGTCCACCGCATACTTTCGCTGGTAGTTCGACAGCACGGGACTGGAGGTATGCCGCCCTTCGTCGAGCGCCTGGCGGCATTGCCTGATCAATTCCTCCGGCTCCTCGGGCGAGATGACGTCCTGCGCGACCAGCCGATCGGCGTAGAGCTGGCGCGTGCCCGGATGCTCGGCGATCTTCTTGTACATCAGCGGCTGGGTGACGAAGGGCTCGTCCTGTTCGTTGTGCCCCAGCTTGCGGAAACAGATCAGATCGACCACCACGTCCTTCTTGAACTCCTTGCGGAAGTCCATGGCGAGCTGCATCACGAACACGGCCGCTTCCGGATCGTCGGCGTTGACGTGGAAGATGGGCGCTTCGATCATCTTCGCCACGTCGGTGCAGTAGATCGTCGAACGCGCATCGCGCGGATCCGAGGTGGTGAAACCGATCTGGTTGTTGATGATGATGTGCACCGTGCCGCCGGTGCCGTAGCCGCGGGTCTGCGCGAGGTTGAGCGTTTCCATCACCACGCCCTGCCCCGCGAAGGCGGCATCGCCGTGGAGCAGCACCGACAGCACCTTGTCGCCCGAATGATCCTTGCGACGATGCTGACGCGCGCGCACCGAGCCTTCCACCACCGGGTTGACGATTTCCAGGTGCGACGGGTTGAAGGCGAGCGACAGATGTACCGGCCCGCCCGGCGTGGCGACGTCCGACGAAAAGCCGTTGTGGTACTTCACGTCGCCGGAGGACAACTCGCTCACCGCCTTGCCCTCGAATTCCGAGAACAGATCCTTGGGCGACTTGCCCAGCGTGTTGACCAGCACGTTCAGGCGGCCGCGGTGCGCCATGCCGATGACCACTTCCTCGATGCCGTAGGCGCCCGCGCGTCGCACCAGTTCGTCCATCACCGGAATGAGCGTCTCACCGCCCTCGAGCGAAAAACGCTTCTGCCCGACATAGCGCGTGTGCAGGTGCTTCTCCAGCGTTTCGGCCGCAGTCAGGCGCTCCAGGATACGCGTACGCACGTCGGCGCCGAAGTTCGGCTTCGAGCGCATGGACTCCAGGCGCTGCTGGATCCAACGCTTCTGCGTCGGATCGCTCATGTACATGTACTCGGCGCCGATGGTGCCGCAATAGGTTTCGCGCAACGCCTGCAGGATTTCCCGCAGGGTCATGCGCTCGGGGCCGATCAGCGTACCGGTGTTGAACTCCGTCTCGAGGTCGGCCTCGGTGAGGTCGTAGTAAGCCGGTTCGAGTTCGGGAATGTGGGGCCGCGGCAGGCGCTTCAGCGGATCGAGCTGCGCCCAACGCGAGCCGAGGAAGCGATAGGCGTGGATGAGCCACAGCACATAAATCTGCTTGCGCTCGACGCTCAGCTCGGTCGTCGGCGGACCGGTGCGCAGACTACGCTGCCGCGCAAGCTGGGCAAATGCGTGAACGACCGGTGCATGCGCCACATCGCGCGCCTCGCCCCCCGACTGATCGGGGAGCAGTTGCATGCGGTCGAAGTACTCGCGCCACTCCGGCGAGACCGAGTCGGGGTTGTCCAGGTAGGACTCGTACAGGTCTTCGATGAACGGCGCGTTGCCGCCGAAGAGATGGGAGTTTTCCAGGAACTGCTTCAGCATCGGCTCACCTCGGCACACTGACGCCCACTATTCGAACCACAGAGACACAGAGGCGCAGAAAAAATCTTTTTAACCATCAAGACACGAAGGCACCAAGAGAACACCAAGAAACCGTCTTACAAAACTTGGTGTCTTGGTGCCTTGGTGGTTCAAGGTTTTTGCCTTTCTCTGTGTCTCTGTGCCTCTGTGGTGAAGCTTTACCGCTTGTCCATCGGCACCACGTCGCGACGGGTCGCACCGGTATAGAGCTGACGCGGACGGCCGATCTTCTGATCGGGGTCGGCAATCATTTCCATCCACTGCGCCACCCAGCCCACCGTGCGCGCGAGCGCGAAGATGCAGGTGAACATCTGCGTCGGGATGCCCAGCGCGCGCTGCACGATGCCCGAATAGAAATCGACGTTGGGATACAGCTTGCGCTCGACGAAGTAGTCGTCCTCCAGCGCAATCTTCTCCAGTTCCATCGCCAGCTTGAACAGGCGATCGTTCTGCAGGCCCAGTTCGCTGAGCACCTCGTGGCAGGTCTCGCGCATCAGCTTGGCGCGCGGATCGTAGTTCTTGTAGACACGATGCCCGAAGCCCATCAGACGGAAGCCCGAGTCCTTGTCCTTGGCCTTCTTGACGTATTCGCCCACGCGCGACACGTCGCCGATTTCCTCGAGCATCTGCAGGCACGCTTCGTTCGCGCCGCCGTGCGCCGGACCCCACAGGCAGGCGATGCCGGCGGCGATACACGCGAACGGGTTGGCGCCGGAGGAGCCGGCCAGCCGCACCGTCGAGGTGGAGGCGTTCTGCTCGTGATCGGCATGCAGGATGAAAATGCGGTCCAGCGCGCGCACCAGAACCGGGTTGACCTGGTAGTCCTCGTTCGGCACCGAGAACATCATGCGCATGAAGTTGGCGGTGTAGGAATATTCGTTGCGCGGATGCACGAACGGATGGCCCATCGAGTACTTGTACGCCATCGCGGTGATGGTCGGCATCTTGGCGATCAGACGCAGCGCCGAGATTTCGCGATGCTCGGGAATGCTGATGTCGAGCGAGTCGTGATAGAAGGCCGACAGCGCGCCGACCGTGCCGACCAGCACCGCCATGGGATGCGAATCCCGACGGAAGCCGGTGTAGAAACGCGCCAGTTGCTCGTGCACCAGCGAGTGACGGGCGACCTTGGCGGTGAACGCGTCCTTCTGCTCCTGATTGGGCAGTTCGCCGTAGATCAGCAGATAGCAGACTTCGAGGAAGTCGCAATGCTGCGCCAACTGCTCGATCGGATAGCCGCGGTAGAGCAGCACGCCCTGCTCACCGTCGATGTATGTGATGCTGGAACGACAACTCGCCGTCGACAGGAAGCCCGGGTCGTAGGTGAACATGTCGGTCTTGCCGTACAGCGTTCGGATATCGACCACGTCCGGGCCGATGGTGCCGCCGAGGACGGGGAGTTCAACGGATTTTCCTTCCCCGTACTGGAGCACTGCCTTGCCGTTGGGTTGCATTACTACCTCCTTCATTGCTGACTTGTGAACGGACGCGCCGCTCCTATTTGCATACTGCCGGCGGATGTACCGCGCCGTCGATGTTCGTGTGGGAAGCCGCGCCCGGTTCCCTGGTGGAACCCGAGGCGCCGTAGCAAGGTCAGCCGGCGCGGATCAATTCCACCATGTCCTGCAAGGCGGGGTCGCTGCATTCGGCGCGCCCCGCCAGCACATCCCATAAATCGTGGTCCTCGAACTCCAGCAGCGCCTGCAACTGCGTGACGCGCCGCTCGTCCAGGCGATCGGCGTGCCGATCGAGAAAGCGACCCAGCATCAGGTCGTTCTCCAGCAGCCCGCGCCGGCAACGCCAGCGCAGTCGTCGTAGCACCACCTCGTCCATCGCCATCACAACGACCGCCTCGCCAGCAGCTCACGTATCCGGCCGATCGCCTCGGCCGGGTTCAGGCCCTTCGGGCAGACGTCGGTACAGTTCATGATGGTACGACAGCGGAACAGCCGATACGGGTCTTCCAGATTGTCCAACCGCTCGTTCAACGCCTGATCGCGGCTGTCCGCGATGAAGCGGTAGGCCTGCAGCAGCCCCGCCGGGCCGACGAATTTGTCCGGATTCCACCAGAACGACGGGCAGGAACTGGTGCAGCACGCACACAGGATGCATTCATAGAGCCCATTCAGGCGCTCGCGTTCCTCGGGCGACTGCAGCCGCTCGCGCGAAGGCCGGGCTTCGTCGTTCTGCAGGAAGGGCGACACCGATTCGTACTGCTGGAAGAAGGTGGTCATGTCCACGATCAGGTCGCGGATGACCGGCAGGCCGGACAGCGGACGAATCACCACCGGCTCCTTCACCTGGTCGATCTTGGTGATGCAGGCCAGCATGTTCTTGCCGTTGATGTTCATGGCATCGGAGCCGCAAATCCCTTCGCGACACGAACGGCGAAAGGCCAAGCTGTCGTCCTGTTCGTGCGCTTTCACCAGGACGTCGAGCAGCATGCGGTCCGTCGGCTCCAGCTCGACGTGGAAATCCTGCATGTAAGGCTTCGCGTCCTTGTCGGGATCGTAGCGGTAGATCCTGAGATGCATGCTCTCTCCGATTGCGCCGACGCCTCAGTACACCCGCGCCTTGGGGGGGAATGAGGTCGCCGTCAGCGGCTTGAGGTTGACCGGTTTGTACTCCAGCCGATCCCCTTCCTTATACCAGAGCGTGTGCTTCAGCCAATTGATGTCGTCCCGGTGATGATGATCCTCCCGGTCATGCGCGCCGCGTGTTTCCCGGCGCGCCTCGGCCGAAACCATGGTCGCGCGCGCCACCTCGATCAGGTTGTCCAGCTCCAGCGCCTCGACCAGTGCGGTGTTGAACACGCGGCTGCGATCCCGTACCGCCGTGCGGGCCACCCGCTCCGACAGTTCGCGCACCATCTCCACGCCTTCGGTCAGCAGATCCGGGAAGCGGAACACGCCGCAATGGGCCTGCATCACGCGGCGCAGGTCGTCCATCACCTCGTACACATTCTCCCCGCCCTCGGGGCGCATCAGGCGGGCCAGCCGCGCCTGGGTCAGCTCGCCCGCCTCGGCGGGCAGGCTCTTATGCCCGGGGTTTGCCCGCAAGTACTCGATGATGGAGTCCCCTGCGGATTTACCGAACACCAGCAGATCGGTCAGGGAATTGGTTCCCAGGCGGTTGGCGCCGTGGATGGAGGCGCAGGAGCACTCCCCGGCCGCGTAAAAACCGGGCACCACGGTGCTCGGTCCGTCGGCGCCGGGCACCACCACTTCGCCGCGGTAGTTGGTCGGGATGCCGCCCATCTGATAGTGAACCGTCGGCACCACCGGGATCGGGTCGCGCACCGGATCGACATTGGCGAACTGGCGGGCGATTTCGCGTATGCCCGGCAGGCGCTTTTCGATGACTTCCGGGCCCAGATGGTCGAGTTTGAGCAGAACGTGATCGCCCTTGGGCCCGCAGCCGCGGCCTTCCTTGATTTCCGTCGCCATGGCGCGCGAAACCACGTCGCGGCTGGCCAGATCCTTGGCCGTCGGGGCGTAGCGCTCCATGAAACGCTCGCCGTTGCAGTTCAGCAGATACCCGCCCTCGCCCCGCACGCCTTCGGTGATCAGCACGCCGGCGCCGGCCACACCGGTCGGGTGGAACTGCCAGAACTCCATGTCTTCCAGCGGGATTCCCGCGCGCGCCGCCATGCCCAGACCGTCGCCGGTATTGATGAAGGCATTGGTGGTCGCCGCGAAAATGCGTCCCGCGCCGCCGGTAGCGAACAGGGTGGCCCGCGCCTGCAGGATCGACACCTCGCCGGTTTCCATTTCCAGCGCGGTGACGCCCAGGACGTGGCCTTCCGCGTCGCGGATCAGATCGAGCGCCATCCACTCCACGAAAAACTGCGTCTGCGCGCGGACGTTGCGCTGGTAGAGCGTATGCAGCATGGCGTGGCCGGTACGGTCGGCCGCGCAACAGGAGCGCTGCACCACCGGCCCGGCGCCGAAGTTCTGCATGTGGCCGCCGAAGGGACGCTGGTAGATCGTGCCGTCCTCGTTGCGATCGAAGGGCATGCCGAAGTGCTCCAGTTCGATCACCACCTCGGGCGCGGTGCGGCACATGAATTCGATGGCGTCCTGATCGCCCAGCCAGTCCGACCCCTTGATGGTGTCGTACATATGCCATTGCCAGGAATCCGGGCCCATATTGCCCAGCGCCGCGCCCACGCCACCCTGCGCCGCGACGGTGTGCGAGCGCGTCGGAAAGACCTTGGACAGCACCGCCACACGCAAGCCGGCCTCGGACAACTGCAGCGCGGCGCGCAAACCCGCGCCGCCCGCCCCGACGACGACGGCATCGAATTGCCGGACGACCAGTTTCGTCACGCTAGCCCCGCCACATGATCTGTACGGCCCAGGCGGCATAACCGCCGAGCGCCACCACGACGGCGGTATAGAGCGCCAGCCGCAGGCTGGTCGGCCGGGCATAGTCCATGAGGATGTCCCGCATGCCCACCCAGGCGTGGTAGCAGAGGCTCAGAAAGAACAGCAGCGTGACGACCCGCACCCAGCCGGGCGCGAACAGCGCCCGCCACTCGGCATGGTTTTCGGGGTGAAGGATGAGCAGCGCCACAATGGCGAGCACGGTGTACACCGCCATGATCACCGCGGTCAGTCGCTGCCGCAGCCACTGGGCGGTGCCGTAATGCGCGCCGACGACACGTCGCTTCGCGCGTGTCACCACAACAGCACCCATCCGAAAAGCAGCGTCAGCGCGAGGCTCGCGCCCAGCACCGCGCGCGCCGAGGCGCGCGCCGATTGCAGATCGATGCCCACATGCAGATCGAGCAACAGGTGCCGGATGCCGGCGCAGAAGTGATGCGCATAGGCCCACAGCAGACCGAGCACGGCCAGTTGCGCCAAGGGATGATTCAGATGCTGTTGCACGCGCGCGTAGCGTTCGGGACTCGCCAGGCTGTTATCCAGCAGAAACAGCAGCCATGGCAGCGCAAGAAACAGCGCCGCCCCGCTGATACGATGCAGGATGGATACACGGCCGGGAACAGGCAGATTAAAGAGACTGATATTCAGCCAGAGCGGGGGTCTCTTTTTTTTCACCGCAGCTTCAGGCATCTAAGCATCACTCCCTTGTTGGATAGCGTCCAAGGAGGCGCTGCACGCCCCGCCGACCATGCATGTCCCGCGTCACCGGATTGTTCTTCACGTTTGACGCGGCGCGACCTGCGACCCTACCTCGCTCTCAGGCTGCCCTAAACCGCGATGCCTCCCCGCTGCCGGACGCCGGCGATTATAACAAGCCGTTCCGTGTTTTCGGCGGCGAAGACGGCACCGCCATGCATGCACGCAAGCAGGCGGGCGGCCTCGCCCCGCGTCGCGTTGACGCTCCGGGCGCGCGCGCCTACACTGCCCGCAGCCTCGCCCGCGCGTCCCGCGCGAGCACAATCATCTTCCTGCGCGACTGTTTTTTAGCGTGCATCACCGACGAAATCATTCTGGGAGTTTCTCCATGGCAAAGCCTCCTGTACGTGTCGCCGTGACCGGCGCCGCCGGCCAGATCGGTTATAGCCTGCTGTTCCGCATCGCCAGCGGCGAAATGCTGGGCAAGGATCAGCCGGTCATTCTGCAACTGCTGGAAGTGACGCCGACGCTGAATGCGCTCAAGGGCGTGGCGATGGAACTGGACGACTGCGCCTTTCCGCTGCTGGCCGGCATCGTGCAGACGGACGATCCCAAGGTCGCGTTCAAGGACGCCGACTACGCGCTCTTGGTCGGCGCCAAGCCGCGAACCAAAGGCATGGAGCGTGCCGATCTGCTGGAAGCCAATGCGCAGATCTTCACCGTGCAGGGCAAGGCGCTCAACGAAGCCGCCAAGCGCAGCGTCAAGGTGCTGGTGGTCGGCAATCCGGCGAATACCAATGCCTACATCGCCATGAAGAGCGCACCCGATCTGCCGCGCACCTGCTTCAGCGCCATGCTGCGCCTCGACCACAATCGTGCGCTGTCGCAACTGGCGACCAAGACCGGCAAGCCGGTCGGCACGATGCACAAGATGATCGTGTGGGGCAACCACTCCCCCAGCATGTATCCCGACTACCGTTTCGCGACCATCGACGGCCAGCCCGCCCCCGCCGCGGTGAACGACGACGCCTGGTATCGCGACACCTTCATTCCCACCGTCGCCAAGCGCGGCGCGGCCATCATCGAAGCGCGCGGCTCTTCTTCCGCCGCGAGCGCAGCCAGCGCCGCCATCGACCATATGCGCGACTGGGCACTCGGCAGCAACGGCCAATGGGTCACCATGGGCGTGCCCAGCGACGGCTCCTACGGCATCCCCGAGGGCATCGTGTACGGCTTCCCCGTCGTCTGCGCCAACGGCGGCTACGAGATCGTGCGCGATCTGGAGATCGACGACTTCAGCCGCCAGAAAATGGACGCGACGCTGAAGGAACTGCTGGAAGAGCGCGACGGCATCAAGCATTTGCTCGCCTGAACAACCCTTCAACCCCGAACCGCAGCGACACGGAGACACAGAGAAAAAGTGTACTAACCACCAAGACACCAAGGCACCAAGAGAACACCAAGAACCGTCGTGTGAAACTTGGTGTCTTGGTGCCTTGGTGGTTCAAGGTTTTTGTCTTTCTTTCTCTGTGCTGCTGTGTCTTGGTGGTTAAGCCCTTTACTTTTTGAGCCGCCATGTCCCACAACGCCTTCAACACCCTGCAAGAATTCAAACCCGGCAAAGGCAAGACCGGCCGCCTTCATTCGCTCCCCGCGCTGCAGCGCGCCGGCTTCCCCAACCTGTCGCGCCTACCGGTATCGATCCGCATCGTGCTCGAAGCGGTGCTGCGCAAGGTGGACGGCAAGACAGTCACGGCAGGCCATGTGCGCGAACTCGCCAAGTGGCAGCCCCATGCACCTCGCACC
>Ga0079224_100003250_pt1 | contig 20361 bp, 12 predicted proteins | sample Stecom2015_FD_80414 | JGI IMG/M metagenome (GOLD analysis project Ga0079224, IMG submission 80414) | Agricultural soil microbial communities from Utah to study Nitrogen management - Steer compost 2015 | ecosystem: Environmental > Terrestrial > Soil > Agricultural land | place: USA: Utah...
ACCCGCCCGGTCGACGCGATCAAGCACCAGGCAAAGACGGTCACGGTCGGCATCTCGCGCTCGGACGAGGCGCTGCTCACCGTGCCGCTCGTGCAGGAGCTGTTCGCCGCGGGCGCGCCGCGCGACCGCATCCGCTACGCCGACCTGCGCACGCTCGCGGCGCTGCAGCCGGCGGTGCGCCAGGTGCTGGGCTACACCCGCTACCGCATCCAGGGCGACCCCGAAGGCGACGACGCGACCGTACACGTCATCGACCGCGGCGGAATCGCACGCGAGCTGCGCTCGCGCACCGAGCGCGAGCCCCTGCTGCGCGGCACCAAGCACACGGTCGCGCGCACCAAGCGCCTGGAGGTCGCGCGCGGCGCGGCAGACGGGCGCACGGTCGTCCTCGTGCCCGAAGTGCAGAGCGGCAAGACGGTCGGCATCACGCTCCTGCACGTCGCGTTCTTCGACCACGTCCCCGCGGACGCGATGCGCGGCGTGCTGCACGGCTACCACGACCGGCTCGCCGCCCTGCGAGACGCGGTGATGGAGACCGAGCCCGGCTTCGACGAGGCGCGCCTCGCGACCGTGCCGGCAGCCGAGCTGCTGTGCGAGTCGGTGCGCGTGCTCGCGGACTACTGGCGGGCGGCGTCGCATACGGGATGACGGCATGCGCCGCGCCGGCGCGCGGCACGATCGAGCGGCGCGGAGGGCGCGCGCCGGAACGCGGGACCCGGGCGCCTGCACCGTGGCGCGGCACCGCGCTGCGTTCCCGCGGTCCGTGCGAAGGCGCGTGCCCGCACGTCGCACTGCGCCGCGTCCGACCCGGCTGCTAACGTGGCAGCGTGATCCCGCCCGATTCGCAGCCACCCGATCCCTCCGGCCTGTTCGCCGCCCTCGGCGAAGAGGGGTTCACGCGGCTGGTCGCGGCGTTCTACGCCCGGGTCCCGAACGACGACGTGCTCGGGCCGATGTACCCGAAGCACGATCTCGCCGGCGCCGAGCGCCGGCTGCGCGAGTTCCTGATCTACCGCTGCGGCGGACCGCCGCGCTACATCGAGGCGCGCGGCCATCCGCGCCTGCGCATGCGGCACGCGCCGTTCGCCATCGACCAGCGCGCCCGCGACCGCTGGATGGAGCGGATGACTGAGGCGATGGACGAGGTCGGCCTGCAGGGCGAGCCGCGCGCCCTGCTGCACGCGTTCCTCGCCGACGTGGCCACGTTCCTGATCAACCGCTGACCCAACGCCGCGCCACTCGTGGCCGGCCAGGCGAGCGCGCCGTGGCGAGCCCGCCCGCCGCGCGCCAAGATGGGCCGACGCATGTCGTGGTACTCGCGCCTCGCCTCGCTCCCGCTGCGGATCACGGAGCTGCGCACCTCCACCCTGGAGAAGACGACGCGCGGCGGCTGGCGGCGGTGGACGACGGTCATCCACCTGCGCGGACCGCACGGCTCGGAAGGCCGCGGCGAAGACGTCACCTACCTGGAGAACGAGCAAGACGACCTGCTCGCGCGCGCCCACGACCTCGCGGTCGCGGGCACCTTCACGCTGGAGGAGTTCTCCCGCTGGCTCGATGGTCTCCCCCTGTTCGGCACGCCGCCGACCGTGCTCGCCGCGCACTGCTACCGCCGGTGGGCGTTCGAGAGCGCGGCGCTCGACCTCGCCCTGCAGCAGGCCGGCAAGTCGCTCGCCCAGGCCCTCGAGCGGCCGATGCAGCCGGTGCACTACGTCGTCTCGCTCGGGCTCGAGCGCAACCGCGGCGTCGCGCCGCTGCTCGACCTGCGGCGGCAGCACCCGGCCATCCGCTTCAAGCTCGACCTCGCCGAGTGGTGGACGAAGAGCCTGATCCACGACCTCGCGCGGGTCGGCGGCGTGGACGTCGTCGACTTCAAGGGTCAGTACCGCGGCGCGTTCCAGGGGCCGATCCCGGACGTCGAGCTGTACCGCGAGGTCGCGGAAGGCCTGCCGCACGCGTGGATCGAGGATCCGGCGTGGGACAAGCGTCTGCGCCAGGCGCTCGCCGGACACGAGGACCGCGTGACGTGGGACGCGCCGATCCACTCGGTCGCCGACATCCTGCTGCTGGAGACGCGGCCGCGTGCGCTCAACATGAAGCCGTCGCGCTTCGGCCTCCTGGAGCAGGTCCTGCGCGCCTACGAGCTGTGCGCCGCGCGCGGCATTGCGCTCTACGGCGGCGGGCAGTTCGAGCTGGGCCCGGGACGCGACCAGATCCAGTGCCTCGCCGCACTGTTCCACCCCGACGCACCCAACGACGTCGCGCCGGTGGCGTTCCACGGCCGCGAGGTCGACCCGGACGTGCCGGCGAGCCCGCTGCCGCCGGTGTGGAACGCACCAGGGTTCGGGGTGCGCAGCACGCCGTAGAGCAGCACACCGTAGAGACGTCACCGCGCAGGCCACGGCTCCCACCCACGGCACGGGTCCGTCCCGTTCGGTGCGCACCCGCCTCGGAGAACACCACGTCGCTCGCCTGGAGGGGTCCCGCGACGCGCGCGCCGGACCGACGCGTCTCGACCGTGCGTGTGCATCGCTGCACCTGCCGTGCTCGCGGGACTTGCCGCTCGCTCGCACGCCGGTGACGCGCCGCACCTCCGCGTTGGTTGACGCCCTTTTTCCGCGTTCCTAGCATCCTCTCCGCTTCGGCTGCGAGCCGCACGACGCGTCCCGCAAGGGGAAGAGGCGTCCAGTTTCTCTCTCCCCAACCATGCACCTCCGCACCGCCCTTTCGTTCGTGCTCTTCGGCGCGGCTCCGCTCTGCGCGCAGGTCCGCAACGACCTGTGGTCGCCCGAGTTCTCCGGCGCGACGCACCAGCTCACGCAGATCGATCCCGCCGGCGACGTCATCACCAGCGTCCCGCTCGCGATCACGCCGTTCGGCGTGGCGCGCGACCCGTTCGGCAACGTCTGGGCCGGCAGCAACGGCAACTCCGTGGTGAAGCTCGATTCGGCGGGCAACGTGCTCGGCACCTTCCCCGTCGGCAGCTTCCCGCAGGGCATCGCGGTCGACCCGGCGGGCGACGTCTGGGTCGCGAACCGCAGCAGCAACACGGTCACCAAGCTCGACCAGCTCGGCAACGTGCTCACGACGGTCACGCTGCCGAGCGGCACTGCGCCGATCGGCGTGGTCGCCGACCGCATCGGATTCATTTGGGTCACCGGGTTCCACGCCAACACGGCGACCCAGCACAGCCTGCTCCAGCTCGACCTCGCGGGCACGATCGTGAACACGTTCACGTTCCCCTCGCCCACCCCCGGCTTCGGGTTCTCGTTCCCGACGGTCGACGCGGAGAACGACATCTGGATCGCCAACCAGGCGCGCTCGTCGCTGATGCAGATCGACATCAACGGCAACATCGTGTCGGAGACGCCCGTGCCCCCCGCGAGCGGCCTGCCGCGCGGCTGCCAGGTGGACGGGTTGAATCAGGTGTGGCTCGCGGTCCAGGGGTTCACCGGCGGCGTGAGCAAGATCGACCAGACGGGCGCGGTCGTGCAGACCTTCGCGGCACCGGCGAACCGCTCGTTCACGACGTGCGTGATCGACGGCAACGGCGACCCGTGGGTGTTCGGCCTGTCGACGAGCACGGCGGTCGCTTCGGGCATCAAGCTGTGGCAGGTCGATGCCTCCCCACTGGTCGAGGTCACCCTCGCCGCCGGGCACTCGGCGTGGGGCGGTGACGGCGGTGCGTTCCACCTCGCGAATGCCCTGCATCCGGCGACGGACTTCGACAACGACGGGTTCTCCAACGACTCCGAGATCCGGTTCGGCACGAACCCGCTGGACGCGCGCTCCACGCCCTTGCGCCCGCTGCCGATCCAGTCGGGCATCCCGGCCCCGGGCAACACGGTGTACTTCGGCGTGCGCTACCGTCCGGATGCGGGCCGCATCTTCGCGCTCGGGCTCGCGCTCGGCGCCACGCCCGGCATCACGCTGCCCGACGGCCGCAACATCCCGCTCAACCCCGATCCGCTGCTGACCCTGTCGCTGTCGCTGCCCGGCTTCGTCGGCACGCTGAACACGACCGGCGACGGGCTCGTGCAGTTCCCGCTGCCGAACAACCCGCGTTTGAGCGGCCTGCCGTTCGTCGCGGCGTTCATCACCCTCGACCCGACCGCGCCGTCCGGCATCCGGACCATCAGCGAGGGGCTCGGGTTGATGATCCGCTGATCGGCGGAGCGGCCCGGTGGCGCAGGACGTGACGGTCGGACGCGTGCAGGTCGGACGGCGCTCGCGGGTGCCGGGCGCGCGCACCGCAGCGCGCGTCGGCGCGCTCGCGCTCTGCCTTCCCTTCGCCGGATGCAGCGCGCGCGACACCGGGCTCGAAGGCCGGGTCGCCGCGCTGGAGCGCGAAGTCGAAGCGCAGCGCCTCCTGGTCGCTGCCCTGCGCGACGCGCTGAAGGACGAAGGGATCGCGGTCCTCGTGCCGGGGCAGGACCCGCTGGCGGACGGCATCGCCCGGCTGCTGGCCGCGAGCGACCGCCTGCACGCCGCGGTCTCCGCAGGCGACCAGGTGCGCGCCGAACGCGCCGGGCGCGCCGGGCGCGAGGCACTCGACGCGCTGGCGAAGCTGCCGGACGCCGCCGGGCACCTGCTGGCCGCGGCGTCGAAGGCGGAGACCCGCGCGCACCAGAGCCGTCTGGTCGAGGCCGCGGTGGAACTCGCCGGCGCGACCCTGGCGCCGCAGCTCGCCGCGCTCGTGCAGGACGCCGCCACGCCGGTCGCGGTGCGCCAGCAGGCGGCGAAGTCGCTGCTGCAGGGGGCGGATCCCGCGCGCGGCCTCGCGGAAGTCGAGCGCCTGCTCGAACGCGAGCCGGACTTCGAGGACCTCTACTTCCTGGTCCATCTGGCCGGCGAGACGCGCGCTCCGGCCGCGCTGCCGATCCTGTGCCGCGCGCTCGCGGCCGGCGCAAACCCGTCGATCCGCTGCCACGCCGCGAACGCTCTCGCGCACTTCCCCGGCGAGCAGGCAACCGCGGCGCTGGTCGCCGCGGTGCGCGGCGACCAGCACGACGCCGTGCGCAGCAATGCGCTGCGCGCGCTGCCGCGCGCGTCCGGCGACCGGAGCGCGGTCACGGCGCTGGCGGAGGAGGTGCTGCGCGGCAATCCGTCGCCGCCGCTCCGGGCCGCCGCTAACGATGTGCTCGGCCAGGGCAGGGCAGGGCGGTAGTCGGACCGCGCGCGGCGACGCCGCGCGGGGCACGCCGGCGGCCGCGCGCTCGGCCTCACGCACCGAGCAAGGCCGCCGCGCCGCCCGCGAGCCTTGCGAGCGTCAGACGCTCGCCGGGCAGCGGCACCACGCGCGTCGTTGCGGGCCCGAGCGGTAGGGCGGCAGGTTGTCCCCGTAGCGCGACAGCGCGGCGCAGGCCATCAGCGCGACCGGGACGCTCGTGCTCGCGACGTGGGGAAGCACGTCTTCTACCGGAGGCTTCTCGGGAGCGATGCGAGCCCACAGCAGCACTCGACACAGCGAGCTCTCGTCCGGGTCTTGCAGCAGTGCTTCCACGTATCCAGCGGCGACAGCGTGGCCCACACGTAGCCCAAAGCGGCGTCCCGGATCAGGGGCGCGCACGACTCGCTGTAGATCGGCGTCCGGCAGGCGCGTTCCGGTGGTCGTGAGCACGTCAAGGACGCGGCGCGCACTTCCGGATCTCGCTTCCCGGCAGCGCGATCAGGCGCTCCGCCAATGGTCGCGCTCGTTCGGGAGGAGCACCGGCTCCTGTGTCATCGATCTGGCAGGACGTGAGGGCGATCGTGGCGGAGGACGCCGGCCGGCAGCATTGCGGCCGCACCGCACTTTCGGCGACGTCGTCCGGCCAAGGGGGCGGAGCGGCACGAATCGAGCTGCGCCGAACCGCGCAGCCACTCCGCCATGGAGCCCCGGCATTGCGGGGGTCAGGCCCGCCCGCGTCTCACCCTGCGCTCACCCCGCGGTCGTCACGCCGCCGGACCGCGCTCTCCCCACCACACGCCGAGCAGCACGAGCGCGCCGCCCGCGACGATCGCGGGCGTCAGCGGCTCGCCGAGCAGCGGCACGGCGAGCGCCGTCGTCGCGAGCGGCTCCAGGTACAGGAACATGCCCGCCTTCGCCGCACCCAGCCGTGCCACGCCGATCTGCCAGAACCACTGGGCGAGCGTGCCCAGCACGGCGAGGAACGCGAGGGCGCCCCACGCGAGCGGCGAGAAGCGCGAGAAGATCGCGGGCCCCGAGTGCACCGCGGCCCAGGCCAGCGCCATCACGGTGACCGGCACGAAGACCGCGCAGGTCACGACCAGCGACGGGCAGCGGCGCGACAGGTCGCGCGTCGCGATCGTGTACAGCGCCCAGGTGAACGCCGTGCCGAGCACCAGCCAGTCGCCGGCGCTGCCCTGCCAGAGCTGGCGCAGGTCGCCCTGCGAGACCAGCAGCAGGATGCCCGCGCTCGCCATCGCGATGCCCGCGCGGTGCGCGCGCGTCACCGTCTCGCGCAGCAGCCACCCCGACAGCAGCGCGAGCACGAGCGGCGTGACCGCGATGATCCAGCCGGTCTTGGTCGCGGTGGTCAGGTGCACCCCGATCGGCTGGACCAGGAAGTGCACGCAGATCAGCGCCGCCCCCACCGTGAGCGGTCCCGCGTCGCGCGGCGCGAACGCGAACCCGCTGCCGCTACGTTTCGCGATCAGGAACAGCAGCGGCAGCCCCAGACCGAATCGCAGGCCCACCACCTCGATCGGGTCCACCACCTTCAGCAGGATCTTCATCGCGACGAAGGTCCAGCCCCACACGACCACGCAGCCGAGCAGGAGCAGGCGGGCGCCGACGACCGGGCGCGGCGTCGCCCCGGGCGGGGTGAGGACGGCGGTCACGACAGCGACGCGGGCAGCGCGCGCATGTCCCGAGCATCCCGGCGCACGTGCGCCGCCGCAACGAGGACGCGCGGCTCGCGCCCGGCTCACCTTCCCGTGGCGTACTCCGCCAGCGTGAACGCGTCGACCTCGATCGCCGCCTTGCGCGCCTCGTCGGCCGCGCGGATCGCCTCGCCTTCCTCCGCGGTCAGCACGCCTTCCGCCACCGCGCGCTCCACCGGGAGCTGATCGCCGCGCGGCAGGCGGCCGTTGCGCACCGCCGCCTTCAGCTTGGCGAGCGCCGGTTCGGCGGCGGTCGCCAGCCGGAAGGCGTGCTCGATCACCCCGAGCCCGGGCGCGTCCTTGGGCGGCAGCCACAGTCCGGGCGTGATCCGGTCGCGCTGCGGACCCGGGACCTGCAGCAGACGCGCGACCAGGCTGCTGTCCTTGTCGCTCGGGCCGGCCGAGAGCCGGTTGACGCGCGACCACAGCGCGATCGGCCCGCGCAGCAGCCACGTGAGCCCCGGCACGCCGAGGTTGGCGAACAGGCCGTCGAACGCGGCCTGCACGCGCGCGAACGCCCAGTCCATCGTCCAGCGCATGAACGGCACGTCCTCCTCGCGGCCGCCCTCGGCCTCGAACCGGCGCAGCGTCGCGGTGATCAGGTAGAGGTTGCTGAACACGTCGGAGAACCGGCCGGTCAGCATCTCCTTGCGCTTGAGGTCGCCGCCGAGGCTCGCCATCGCGACGTCGGTGAAGAACGCGAAGCTGGCCGACGCCCACGCGAGCTTGCGCCAGTAGCGCGCCGCCGGGCCGCCGACCGGCGACGGCGCGAGCCGACCGCGGCTCACGCTGTAGACGAACGCGCGCACCGCGTTGCGCACGACGTGCGCCGCGTGCGCCCACAACGCCCGGTCGAACGCCGGGACGTTACCCGCCTCGACCGCCTCGATCTCGGCGCGCGCGTACGGGTGGCAACGGATCGCCCCCTGGCCGAACACCATCAGGGTGCGGGTCAGGATGTTGGCGCCCTCCACCGTGATGCTGATCGGCATCGACATGTACGGGATCGCCAGCGTGTTGCGCGGTCCGCGCGAGATCCCGGCGCCGCCGAGCACGTCCATCGCATCGTTGATCGCCTTGCGGCACAGCTCGGTCGTGTGCAGCTTGATCATCGCGGTGACGACCGCGGGCTTGGCCCCCTCGTCGAGACCGCCGCAGGTGTAGCGGCGCACCGCCTCGGTCAGGTAGGCGAACCCGCCGATGCGGGCGAGCACCTCCTGCACCCCCTCGAAGCGGCCGATCGGCAGGCCGAACTGCTGCCGCACCGCGGCGTACGCGCCGGCGACGCGCGCCGCCTTCTTGCACCCCGACGCGCTCGTCGCGGGCAGCGCGATCCCGCGGCCGGCGGCCAGGCTCTCCATGAGCATCTGCCAGCCGCGCCCGACGCCGTCCAGGCCGCCGATCACCGCGTCCAGCGGCACCTCGACGTCGTGGCCTTCGGTCGGGCAGTTGTAGAACGCGATCCCGAGCGGGTCGTGGCGCATGCCGAGCACGACGCCTTTGGTCGAGGTCGGAATCAGCGCGCACGTGATCCCCGGCTCGGGCCCGCGCCCCAGGATTCCGTCGGGGTCACGCAGCTTGAACGCCAGACCGAGCACGGTCGACACCGCGGCCAGCGTGATGTAGCGCTTGCGCCACTGCAGACGCAGCCACGGCTTGCCGTCGGGGCCGAGGAACACGACGCCGTTCGCTTCGATCGCGCCCGCGTCCGAGCCCGCGCCCGGCTCGGTGAGCGCGAACGCCGGCACCTCCTCGCCGCGCGCCAGCCGCGGCAACCAGTAGTCCTTCTGCTCCTTCGTGCCGTAGTGCACGAGCAACTCGGCGGGACCGAGCGAGTTCGGCACCATCACGGTGATCCCGAGCGGGATCGACACCGAGCTGACCTTGCCGATCACCGCCGATGTCGCCGAGGGCGAGAACCCGTGCCCGCCGTACTCCTCGGGGATGATCAGCCCGAAGAAGCGCTGCTCCTTGAGGAACGCCCAGACCTCGGGAGGCAGGTCGCGCCGCTGCAGGATCTCCCACTCGGTCGTCATCGCGCACAGCCGCTCGGTGGGTCCGTCGAGGAAGGCGCGCTCGCGCTCGGCGAGGTCGGGGTAGTCCTCGCGCAGGAGCCTGCCGAGGTCGGGCTTGCCGGAGAACAGCTCGCCGTCGACCCAGACCGTGCCCGCCTCGAGCGCCGCGCGCTCGGTGGCCGAGATCTGCGGCAGCACTTCGAGGCGGCGGAGCGTCCGCAGGGCGGGGCGGCTGAACAGGAGGATGCGCAGCGGGCGCACGCCGAACGCCACGGCGACGAGCGCGAAGAGGAGCGCTCCGAACGTCGCGCCCGCGGCCGCCAGCACGGCCGCAATCGCGGCGGCGATCGCCCAGATCGGTGCACCGAAGAACGCGCAGACGGCGGCGGCCGCCGCCGCAAAGAGGATCGTCCAGGTCACTCGTGTCCAGCGTAACGGGTGGGGCGTGCGTCCACGCAGTGCGCCTCGCCGTGTGCACCCGCGCCTCCCCGTCGTGCACAGCCCCCTGGTCCGGCCGCGCCGCACCAGTCAAGATCGCGGCCCTTGCCGAGTGCCACCATTCTGAGCCGGCTGCGCGACGCCGCGCTGTCGCCCGCGCTGTACGCCGACCGCGTTCCGCGCGGAGTCCTGTACGACGTCGGACTCGCCCTCTGGGAGATGCCGCCGTCGGCGCAGGGCGGCGGCTACATGCACGCGCTGCGCGTGCTCGATTTCGCCGAGTACAACCGCTTCCTGCGCCCGCCCCTGCGTGAGGCGCCCACGGTGGCGACCCGCACGCGTCTCGCCGAGCTGGCCGACCTGCTGTTCCACTCGCCGGTCGCCCTCCTGCACCCCGCCGACTTCCCGACGATCTACAACAGCGGCAGCTCGCTCGCGGTGCAGAACCTGGTCCTCGCGCCGCTGCGCACGGCGGACGGCGGCTTCACGACCTACCGCTACGACGCCGAAGTGACCGAGATCATCGCGCTCGCCGGCAGCCGGTCGTTGTACGCGAACGTCGGCCAGGCCAACAACTCGCTGTTCTTCACCGGCGAGTTCTCCTTCAACAACCGGTATCCGCTCGTCTGCCGTCCGGCGGACAACGTGTACCGCATCGCGGTCGAAGCCGACGAGTTCGGTCTGGCGCCGGACGACTACGTGCACGCGACCGACATGGTCGGCGTCGACATGGTCACGCGGTTGTGGCCGCACACGGTGTACGACCCGAGCCACCCCGACGTGGTCGACCTGACCCTGCGCAGCATCGGCGAGCTGGTCGGCACCTTCGGCGCGCGCCTCAAGTACCTGCTCGGCGGCGAGGCCGGCCTCATCCAGCACGTGCCCGACCCGTTCGTCGACCGGCGGCTGTGCGGCCAGGTGCCGTTCACCGTGCTGTGCACGCAGTGCGAGCCGACGACCAGCTATGCCGATCGACAGATCGTCGGGTTCCGCCGCTGGCTGCAGAACGTGCTCCACCTCTCGCTCGCCGAGTTGAACGAGGAATGGGGCACGCACCTGGAGAGCTACGCCGAGATCGATCCGCGCACGGTGCAACGGTGCCCGCAGTTCCCGGCCGCGGTCGAGCGCTACGCCGAGTTCCTCGGCTGGTTGCTCGCCGAACTCGGCGTGCACGCGTACCGCCACGCCAAGCAAATCGCGCCCGACGCGGAGTGCTCGGTGCTCCGCTTCCACGCGCACGGCATGGAGGAGTCCTGGCTCGCCTCCGACTTCGGCAGTGCAGGCGACTGGCACGGCGAGTCCGACAAGCTCTACCTGAAGGAACCGGTGTCGCACCTCCAGTGGGCTGCCGCGGCCGCGCGCCTGTCCGGCGTGCCGGCGGCGTTCCCGATCTCCGCGCCGCCGCCGATCCCGCTCGACTCGCCGCCCAACCAGGAGCAGTACCCGCCGCTGTTCCGCTCGTACCGCACCTACGACCGGGACGTCGTGCACTGGTTCTTCCGCGACCTGCTGACCGTCGGCGCGACGCACATCGGCTACCTGCGCTGCCCGGGCCTGTCGTTCGTCGCCGATCCGGCCTCGGTCGCGGCGGTGACCGGCGGGATCGCCGAGATCGTGGCGACGCACGACGAGGCGTTCGCGGCGTGCGGCCCCTGGCAGCGCTGCGCGATCCACGTCGAACACCTGCGCTACCTGCTGAGCCCCGCTTCGCGCGACCGCGGCGCGCGCCTCGCGTACTGGTTCGGCGTGCGGCTGCACGCCCGACACGTGCCGTTCGCGCTGTTCGAAAGCCCGCGCGTCCGCCGGCGCGGCCCGGCGCGCTGGTGGCTCGACCACTCGTTCGTCCTCGTGCCGTGGCCGGCGGACATCGACGCGGTGCGCGCCGACTACGTCGCGTCGCTGCCCGAAGGCGCCGAGGGCGCCGCCCTGCTGATCGCCGACGACGGCGGCGCGCCGCCGCCGTGGGTCGACCCGGCACCGCTCGCGACGATCTCGCACGGCGTCCTCTACCGGGTCCGCGACCAGGACGCGCGCCCGACGAACTGCTTCCTGTTCGCGGCGCGTCTGATCCCCGCCAACACTCCGCTGGAGCCGTGGCTCGAAGGGCTGGCGACGGCGCTCGACGCCACGATCCGACCGATCGTCGAGGCGCACATCGGCGCGCCGGCGCACCGGCCGTTCGTGCCCGCCCCGGTCGTGGTCACGACGACGCCGGGCGCGCGGATCGCGACCAACCTGATCAGCGACGGCATCGGCTTCACCGTGGCGGCGTCGAACCTCGGCGACGGCGACGCGACGGTGACGCTATCGGTCGACCCGCGGATCGGCGCCGCCATGGGCGTCGACCATCCGCCGCAGACCTTCCTGCTGCGCCCGCGCGAGACGCGGTTCGCGGTGCTCGCCGCCGCGGTGCCCGACGTCGACGTCGCGGCCGCCGTCGACGTCGCCGAGCCGCGCGTCGCGGACCTCGGCGCGGAAGGGTTCGCCGTCGGCCACGCGGCGGAGACCATCGCGCTCGCCCGCCGGCTCCTCGCCGTCGGCGCGCACGGCCGCGCGCTCGCCGCGATCGTCGCCGTGCACCGCATGCTGCTCCTGCGCGCGCGGCACGACGCGCCGCACAACGCGGTCGAGGTGTTCGTCCGCCGGATCGGCCTCGAAGGCGAGCCGGCCGCGCTGCCGGTCGCGGGCGCGCGCGTGCAGATCCTGTTCCCGCTGAACGGCCGCGAGGAGCAGGAGGAAGAAGCGGTCACCGACGCCACCGGCCGCGCCGTGCTCGCGATCGGGACGCCGCGGACGCCGCGCTGGTCGTTCGCGCACAACGATGCCGAGCCGCCCCCGGAGAGCGCGCGCTGGCTCGTCGAGGTGCACGTCACGGATCCCGACACCGGCGCGGGCGCGTTCGCCCTGGTGCGCGCCTTCCCGCCGCCGATCGACTGACGCGGCGCACGCTTGCTTGCCCGACCGGCTGCGCTAAACCGGCCGCATGGCGGCTTCTGCACCGGCGTCCAGGATCGTGCTCGCCGCGGGGATCCGCACGCCTTGGGCACGCGCCGGCGGACGGTTCGCCGGCGAGGACGCCGGCCATCTCGGCGCGCGCGTCGCGCGCGAGCTGCTCGCGCGCACCGGCGTCGATCCCGGCGAGATCGACGAAGTGATCGCCGGCTGCGTCGGTCCGCCGCACGACCAGGCCAACGTCGGGCGCGTGCTCGCGCTGCGCGCCGGCGTGCCGATGCACGTGCCGGCGCGCACCGTCGGGCGCAACTGCGCGAGCGGCATGGAGGCGGTGACCAACGCGGTCACCGAGATCTCCGCCGGCAACGGCGAGCTGTACCTGTGCGTCGGCGTCGAGGTGATGAGCGCCTATCCGCTGGTGTTCGGCGCGCAGATGACCGACCTGTTCGCGCGCCTCGCGCGCAGCCGCACCTTCGGCCAGCGGCTCGCCGCGCTCAGCCGGTTCCGGCCGCGCATGCTCGCGCCGCGCATAGCGCTCACCGAGGGCCTCACCGACCCGGTCTCGGGCCTGATCATGGGGCGAACCGCCGAGGTGCTCGCGCGCGAGTTCGGCATCGAGCGGCACGAACAGGACGCGTACGCCGCGCGGAGCCACCAGCGCGCCAGGGCGGCGCGCGACTCCGGGCGGCTGGCGCGCGAGATCGTCCCGGTGCTCCCGCTCGGCGCGCGGCCCGGCGCGCGCGCGCTCGTGCACGACGACGGCATCCGCGACGACCAGAGCGTGGAGACGCTCGCCCGACTGAAGCCGTACTTCGAGCGCCCGGACGGCACGGTGACGGTCGGCAACTCGTGCCAGATCACCGACGGCGCCGCCGCGCTCCTGGTGACGACCGCCGAGCGCGCGCGCGCGCTCGGGTTGCGCCCGCTCGCCGCGATCCGCGCGTACGCGATCACGGGGTGCGATCCGGCGCGGATGGGCCTCGGCCCGGTCTTCGCGACGGCGCGGGCGCTCGACGCCGCGCGCTGCTCGTTCGCCGACATCGGCCTGATCGAGATCAACGAGGCGTTCGCCGCGCAGGTGCTCGCGTGCGCGCGCGCCTTCGAGAGCGACGCGTTCGCGCGCGCGCACCTCGGGCGCGACCACGCGCTCGGCGCGCTGGACCCGGAACGGACCAACGTGAACGGCGGCGCGATCGCCCTCGGCCACCCGGTCGGCGCGACCGGCGCGCGTCTGCTGCTGACCCTCGCGCTGGAAATGGAAGCGCGCGACGTGCCCCTGGGTCTCGCCACCCTGTGCATCGGCGGAGGCCAGGGAGAAGCGGTCGTGCTGGAGCGGGTGGCGGCATGAGCGGCGTTCCTGCCAGCGCACCGGCCGCGGGGCTCGCGGCCCTGCCGATGCCGCCCGATGCGCCGCCACCCGGCGCCTGCATCCGGTCCGAGCGCCCCGAGCCGGGGCTCGCGGTGCTGACCTTCGACCCGCCGCACCGCAGCCTCGCGGTGTTCGACGCGCCGCTCCTGCGCGACCTCGACCGCGCGCTGGCCGAGGCCGAAGGCGACACGAGCCTGCGCGGCCTCGTGCTCACCGGCCGCGCGCCCGACCAGTTCCTCGCCGGCGCCGACGTCGAGGCGATCCTCGCGCTCGAAGACCCCGCTGCGGTGCACGCGATCGTGCGCGCGGTGCACGGGATCTTCGCGCGCCTCGCGCGCTCGCGCCTGTTCACCGTCGCGGCGATCGGCGGGCCCGCGCCCGGCGGGGCGTGTGAGCTGGCACTGTGCTGCGACCGGATCGTGCTCAGCGACCATCCGCGCACCGCGATCGGGCTGCCCGAGGTGAAGCTCGGCATCTTCCCGGCCTGGGGCGGCGTGCACCGCCTGCCCCGCCGGATCGGCGTGCCGCGCGCCCTCGACGTGATCCTGCAGGGGCGCGTGCTCCCGGCGAAGGACGCGGCCCGGATCGGGCTCGCCGACCGGGTGACCCGCCCGGAGTACCTGCTGAAGGTCGCCGCCGACGTCGCGCTCGGCCGGGAACGATGCGCGCGGCGCGGGCGCGGCGCGTACGCCTGGCTCGTCGACCGCAACCCGATCGCGCTGGCGCTGATCGGCAAGCGCGCACGCGAGGCAGTGCGCGCGTCCACGCGCGGACACTACCCCGCACCGGAGCGCGCGCTCGACCTCGTGCTCGGGGCCCTGCGCGTGCCCGAGAGCGAGTTCGCCGCGCGCGAGGCCGAGGCGCTCGTGCCCCTCGCGACGGGTCCCGTGTGCAAGAACCTCGTCCGGCTGTTCCTCGCCGGCGAGGCGGCGAAGAAGCGCGCCCGCACCGCGCCCGGCGCCGGGAAGATCGAGGTCCGACAGGCCGCGGTGCTCGGCGCCGGGGTGATGGGCGCCGGGATCGCGAGCGCATTCGCCACCGCGGGGATCTGGACGCGGCTCTACGACGTGGCGGGCGACGCGGTCGACGAAGCCGTGCTCGCGCACCGCGCCGACGTCGCCAGGGCGCTGCAGCGCCGCCGCCTGCAGAAGCACGAGGCGGACGCCGCGATCGACCGGCTCGACGGCATCCGCACGCCGGAGGGCTTCCGCCGCTGCGACCTGGTGCTGGAGGCGGTCGCCGAGAAGCTGCCGGTGAAGCACGCGGTGCTCGGCGAGGTCGCGAGCCAGGTCCGCTCCGACACGCTCCTCGCGAGCAACACGTCGTCGTTGTCGATCGACGCGATCGCGGAGCCGCTGCCCGGACCCGAGCGGGTCGTCGGCATGCACTTCTTCAACCCGCCGAAGAGGATGCCGCTCGTCGAGGTCGTGCGCGGCACGCGCACGGCCGACGAGGTGGTCACCGCGGCGTGCGCGCTCGCCGTGCGGCTCGGCAAGACGCCGGTCGTCGTGCGCGACGTCCCCGGGTTCCTGGTCAACCGCTGCCTCGGTCCGTACCTCGACGAGGCGGTCCGGCTGTTCGTCGACGGCGCCGACCCGCTGCAGGTCGACCGGGCGCTGCGCGAGTTCGGCATGCCGATGGGCCCGTTCGCGCTCCTCGACGAGGTCGGCTTCGACATCGCCGCGCACGCCGCCGCGTCGCTGCACGCGGCGTACGGCCCACGCATGACCCCGAGCGAGGGGCTCGCCGGGATGATCGCGGCGGGCCGGATGGGCAAGAAAAGCGGACACGGGTTCTATCGCCACGACCGCACCGGCCGCGCCCGACCGCAGATCAGCGAGCTGAACCACTTCCATCAGAAGGGCACGGCGGCGCGCGCGCTGTCCGCGGTCGAGATCGTCGACCGGCTGGTGCTCGCGATGGTGAACGAGGCGGCGCGCTGCCTGGAGGAAGGCGTGGTCGCGAGCGCGCAGGAACTCGACCTCGCGATGGTGTTCGGCACCGGCTTCGCCCCGTTCCGCGGCGGCCCGCTGCGCTACGCTGACTCGGTCGGGATCGCCGAGGTCGTGCGCCGGCTGGAAGGGATCCGGCAAGCGCCCGACGTGCAGGCGCGCGGCGAGGCGGCGGCACGCTTCGCACCCGCCGACCTGCTGCGCGAGCGCGGGCTCGCGGGTACGCCGATCCATCCGCCCGGAAGCCCGTGAGCGCGAACCCATCGATCCGCGCGGCGGGAGCCGTCTTGCCCGGTGGCCCGCACGGACGCGGGCGAATCCGCCGCGCGCGCCGCGCTTCCCTGCGGCTGCGCGGCGGGCGATTCCTTCGCGCCGGCGAGGTGGAAGCTCGACGGTCGGCGCCCGCGCGCTGCAGTCGGTGGCACGCGCGCCGTGCGTCAGGGCAAGCGCGCGCGGCCCTGCGCTCGGGGCGATGACCCGCGCCGGACAACACGACCCGCCGGTCGGGCTGCCCCTCCCGCTCGACGTCGTCTACGTCAACTACGACTCCACCGCGCTCCTGCACGCGAGCATCGCGTCGCTGCTCGCGCTCCCCGCCGACGGCTTCGTGCTTCAGCGCGTCGTGGTCGTCGACAACGCCTCGCGTCCGCCGCACGCGGAGTTGCTCGACGCACTGCCCGCGCGCGTCGACGTCGTGCGTTCGCCGCGCAACGTCGGGTTCGCGGCAGGGTGCAACCTCGGCGCGCGCCGAGGCAGCGCGCCCGCGATCCTGTTCGTCAACCCGGACACGCGCCTCCTCCCGGACACGATCCCGCCGCTCGCGCGTGGCCTCGCGGCGCACGGGCCGCGCGCCCTGCTCGGCGCGCGCCACTTCCTCGACGACGAGACCACGCTCGCGCTCGCGCCCCTGCGCGGTGCGCCGCTCCTCGACGAGGCGGTCCACGCGCTGTGGGGGCGCGGCTGGCTGCCCAAGCAGCCCCTTCGCCTGCTCGCGCGCCGTGCGCGCCTCTGGCGCGCGCGCGGACCGCAGCCGGTCCGCGCCGTGTCGGGCGGCGCGTTGCTGATGGGCCGCGCGGCGTTCGACGAGCTGGGCGGCTTCGACGAGCGCTACTTCCTCTACGTCGAGGACATCGACCTGTGCAAGCGCGCGCGGGCGCGCGGCATGCCGGTGCTGTACGTGCCCGAGGCGCGCGTGGTGCACTACGGCGACCAGTCCTCGCAGCAGGACCCGGGTGCCGCGGGCGCCGCGGCGGCCGCGAGCCGCGCCACCTACCTCTCCCTGCACCACGGGCGCGCGGCGCGCGCGCTGGCGAGGCTCGCCGTCCGCGCCGCAGCGTGGCTGCCCGACCGGCAGCGCCGCTGGCAGGAAGCCGCGCCGATCACGACCGACTTCGAGTTCCGTTGCCCCGGCGACCGCCCGTGGGTCGTCGAACTGGCGCGCTCGCCGCTGTTCGACGACTGCCTCACCGCGTTCCCGGAGGCGCGCACCTACCGCGCCCCCGCGGGCCTGTGGCCGCGCCTGCGGGCGGGCACGTACTACGCGCGGATCGCGGAGGAAGTGCGCCCGGACCGCTGGATCGAGCGGGCGCTGTACGCGATCGCGCACGCGCGGGAGTCCGGCGACGCGAACCTCTAGCGGTGCGCGCGTGGGGAATGGCCGCGGGTGCGATCCTGCGGAGGAGCCGCGGCTGCGCGGCGACGCGCGGTCAGCAGATGCCGCCGCCGCGCCGCGGCTCCGCACGCGTCACGGTCGCACGGCGACGCGGCTCGCCACCGACAGGTCCACGCACGTCGGGTTGAGCGGCACCAGCACGCACTGGACGGCGAACCAGAACGGCGGGAGGCCGAGCGGAATCGGAACCGATGCCGTGCTGCCGAACACGACCGGCGTGATCGCGAAGTCGAGGCCGATGTTGGTCGGCGTCGTGCACGCCAGCGGCGACGGCAGGGGAACCGTCTGCAGCGCCGGCAACGCCAGACCGAGCAGGATGAACTGGTTGTGGATCGAGGGCGGCGCGTCGAACCGCAGCGTGCCGCCCGGGTTCGCGCCGCCGGAAATGGACACGACGGCTGCCCCGGGGCTGCCGCTGCCCGGCACCGAGTCGAGCTGAGCGCGGATCTCGCCGCCGGGGAAGTTGCCCGTGTGCACGTTCAGGTAGGTCAGGCCGTCGAGCATCGACTGCACCTGCGCCGGCGTCAGCATGCCGCTGCCGCTGATCGTGCCCGACGTGCCGCCACTCACGGACAGGTTCACGATCACACCGGCGTTCGCGCCGCGCCGCGCGGTGCCATGGATGTGCACGGCGTTCGCCGCCGAGCTGAGGTTGGTGTAGGTGCCGGTGACGGTGACCGCACCGGTGCCGGGATCGAGCGTCACGGTCGCCGAACCGATACCCGGAGAGTTGGTCGGCGGCACTTCCTGAGCAGCCGTCAGCTCGACCACGTAGGTCACCGACTGGGAGGCCAGACCGCCGGCCAGAAGAGAAAGCGAGAGAAGGAGCGTTGTCGTCTTCATGGGTGTCTGCTCGCAACGGAGCCGGCGTCGTAAAGCAAACGTCGCGCCGCGAGTCGCCGCGTGAGCGTGGAACTCTCGTCGTGGCGCGAACGTGCACGACCGCGCGGGCGTTCCCGTACGGATTCCGACCGAGTGTAGGCATCGCAATCAGCAGCAGCGCGCATCGGCAGACGGTCCGCGTCTGCCTGTGTGCAGATTCGCGCACCGGCGCGCGGGCCGTTCCGGGCGGCCTTCCGCTCGGCCTCGGGAAACGCGCAGCAAGTCCTCCGGCGACCCGCAGAGCGGGCGCCGCGCAGCCGCGCAGCGTCACGGCCTACTGGCGAATCGAGCCCGGCGCAGTCTCGCCGAGCAGACCGCCGGACACGCACCTCGGGCCGCACCATTGGTTCCTGGCGGCGCAGGAAGTCGGGCAGTGCCGCGAACCGGCTCTACTCGTCGTGCGCGGTCGTAGGGAGATCTGCGTGTCGCGTGAACCCAAGCGTTGGGGCGTGGTCGATGACACTTGCAACGTTGTCCCGGCTGCGCGCCTCGATATCTCGTGGTGGGCGAGCAGCACGACCGAGAACCGAGTCTCGTGCACGTCGACACGCCGGACTCGAGCCACGCCGCATGCTTGGACCGCGAGATCCGCTACGTCGACGGCCTCGCGGTTCCGTGCTACGCCGGGGAGCTCGTGCTGCCTCGCGGCGTCACGGCGACGGTCAACGGCCCGGGCTGGACGCGCGAAGTGACGTTGGTCGGCCGCGCGGAAGTCCTGACGATCCGGGAGTAGGCTCGCAGCGCAGCCGGGCCGAAACGCGTTCGCCGACGCCCTCGTCTGCTTCCACCAGATGACGACGGCCACGCGCCCACGAGTCTCACCGCACCGCTACCACCTGCGCGTTGGCCAGGTCGAGCCCCGGTGGGCAGAGCCACGAGGCTCTGCGTCGCGACGGTCAGGCCGCGCGGCAGCCCCGCCAATCACGAGCCCGGCACCCACCGACCACGTGCCGAGGTGCGTCGGATTCGGCGGCTGGGCGACCGGCCCCAGGAAGGTGAAGGCACCGGCCCGCCGGAAGCACGGATGCGGAGATCCAAGGTGGCGTTGAGGCTGCCGGTCAGCGACGGGAGCGGCAGCGTGGTGCCGAACCGGTGCCGCCGACCGGTGGCCCACCGGAGGCAGGCACGAGCATCGCCCGCGGATCGATCTGGATCGTCGCGTTCGCCGTCCGGTTCGCCGGCGTCGGTTCGCTCCCGGGACCACCGGCCGCCACGACGCGCGTCGCGTCGCCGGTCAGGCGGATCGTCGTGTGGCCGACGTCATCCCGCCCGACGTGCATGGCGGCTTGCTGGCGCAGGCCGCGATGCGGTCGGGTTGCCTGGTTGCGGTCGATGCGGGCGTGCTCGGGCGGCGCGATGCTCGGCGCGCGCATCTGCGCGCCTATAGTGCGGCCGATGCCGGTTCCCCTGCTCGACCTCGGCCGCCAGTACGCCGCCCTGCAGAGCGACCTCGAAGACGCCGCCCTGCGCGTGCTGCGCAGCGGGCGCTACATCCTCGGACCCGAGAACGCGGGCTTCGAAACCGAAGTCGCCCGCTACCTCGGCGTGGAGCACGCGGTCGCCCTGTCCTCGGGGACCGACACGCTGCTCGCCGCGCTGATGGCGCTCGGCGTCGGCCCCGGCGACGCGGTGGTGCTGCCCGTCTACACGTTCTTCGCCACCGCCGGCGTCGTCGCGCGCCTCGGCGCGCGCCCGGTGTTCGTCGACGTGGAGCCGCGCTTCTTGTGCCTCGACCCGCGCGGCGTCGAGGAAGCGCTCGCGCGCACCGAGCGCGTGAAGGCGATCCTCGTCGTCCACCTGTTCGGCGCAGCCGCCGACATGGCCGCGCTGCGCGCGCTCGCCGAGCCACGCGGGATCCCGATCGTCGAGGACGCCTGCCAGGCGATCGGCACGCGGGTCGACGCGAACCGCCTCGCCGGCGCGATCGGACGCTGCGGATGCTTCTCGACCTTCCCGAGCAAGAACCTCGGCGGCTTCGGCGACGGCGGGTTCCTGTCGACGAACGACGGCGCGTTCGCCGCGCGCGTCCGCCAGCTCCGCAACCACGGGCAGAGCGACACCTACCGGCACGAGACGGTCGGCGGCAACTTCCGCCTCGACGAGCTGCAGTGCGCGATCCTGCGCGTGAAGCTGCGCCACGTCGACGAGTTCAACGCGAAGCGCCGCGCGAACGCGGAGCGCTACCGTCGGCTGGTG
>Ga0079224_100003251_pt1 | contig 20360 bp, 11 predicted proteins | sample Stecom2015_FD_80414 | JGI IMG/M metagenome (GOLD analysis project Ga0079224, IMG submission 80414) | Agricultural soil microbial communities from Utah to study Nitrogen management - Steer compost 2015 | ecosystem: Environmental > Terrestrial > Soil > Agricultural land | place: USA: Utah...
AAAAGAAGACGGAAGAATTCAAAAACCACAATGGTTGCGGGTAAAATTGCCTACGGGTAAAAAGCACCGTGAGTTGCGTGGTTTGGTCGATAAATACAAACTGAACACGATTTGCCAAAGCGGAAGTTGTCCGAATATGGGCGAATGCTGGGGTGAAGGAACGGCTACGTTTATGATTTTGGGAAATATCTGTACGCGTTCCTGCGGATTTTGCGGCGTTAAAACCGGCCGTCCGGAACAAGTCGATTGGGAAGAACCCGAAAAAGTGGCACGTTCGATTAAATTGATGCAAATCAAACACGCGGTTTTGACTTCAGTTGATCGCGATGATTTGAAAGATATGGGTTCGATCATTTGGGCGGAAACCATCGGTGCCGTGCGCAGAATCAGTCCCGGAACGACAATGGAAACTTTGATTCCCGATTTTCAGGGAAATACCAAAATGTTGGACAGAATTTTGGAAGCTGCTCCTGAAGTGATTTCACACAATATGGAAACCGTGAAACGTTTGACGCGCGAAGTGAGAATTCAAGCGAAATATGAAAGAAGCTTAGAGGTTTTGAACTATTTGAAAGAACAAGGTCAACCCAGAACCAAAACCGGTGTGATGTTAGGTCTGGGCGAAACGGAAGATGAAGTTTTTGAAACAATTCAGGACATTGCCAATGCAAAAGTGGACATCATCACTTTAGGTCAATATTTGCAACCGACCAAAAAGCATTTGCCTGTAAAAGAATTCATTACGCCTGAGCAGTTTAAGAAATACGAAATTTTCGCCAAAGATTTAGGATTCAGACACGTTGAAAGCGGACCTTTGGTTCGTTCTTCTTATCACGCTGAGAAGCATATTCATTAAGTAAAAATTTAACCACAACGAACACAAAGATTTTCACAACGGCCACAAAGGTTTTGAGAAATTCTTAGTGAACTTGGTGCATTCTTGGTGAACTTTGTGGTTAAATAAAAATGAATTCAAACTTAAAATAATTTCTAAATTTAATTATGAAAGTCCGTTTGGTAACCATTGGTGATGAGATTTTAATCGGACAAATTGTCGATTCGAATTCAGCCTATATCGCTCAAAAATTAAATGAAATCGGGTTAGAAGTAGATGAAATTCTTTCGATTCACGATAATTTCGATACAATTGTCCAAACATTGCAACGACTTCAATCTGAAACTGATATCATCATTACCACAGGTGGACTCGGTCCGACGAAAGACGATAAAACCAAACTTGCTTTGTGTCAATTTTTAGAATCTGAATTGGTGATGGATGAAGAAGTCTTGACGCAGTTGGAAGAAAGATTCCAGAAACAAAATCGTCCGATGAACGATTTGAACCGAAATCAGGCTCTGATGCCGAAAGGTTCAATTGCGTTGAAAAATCCGTTGGGAACTGCGCCCGGAATTTGGACGGAATTTGAAGATACAATTATCATCAATCTGCAAGGTGTTCCGTTTGAAATGAAAAACCTGATGAAAACGGAAGTTTTGCCGAGGTTACAAGAGAAATTTTCTCTGCCTTTTGTGGTACACAGACATTTGTCGGTTTCTGATTTTCCGGAAAGTGATTTGGCGATTGCATTGGAAAATTGGGAAGAAAATCTTCCGCCGAATTTGAGTTTTGCTTATTTGCCCGAACAAAGAAAAATCAAATTGCGGATTTTCGGAAAAGGAAATGACAAAGTTCAATTAGAAAAAGAAATAGAAAATCAGGTTCAAAAATTAATTCCTTTGATTGGCGAAAGATTGGATTCTACAACGCAGAGTTCGATTGAAATCATTTTGGGTGAAAAGTTGAAGGAATTAAATCTAAGTATTTCGACTGCTGAAAGTTGTACGGGCGGACATATTTCTTTTTTACTGACTTCTGCGCCGGGAAGTTCGGAATATTTCAAAGGAGCGGTGGTTTCTTATGCGACCGAAGTAAAAGAAAAAGTTTTGGGTGTTTCGCACGAATTAATCGAAAAACACACGGTTGTGAGCGCAGAAGTTGCGGAAGCGATGGCGAAAGGCGTTCGTGAACGTTTACAAACCGATATTTCGGTTTCCACAACGGGCGTTGCGGGACCGGCGAAAGGCGAAGACGGCAAAGAAGTCGGGACGGTTTGGATTGGAATTGCCGATAAAAATTCGGTTCAATCGGTTCAGTATTTCTTTCCTTATTTGGAACGAAACGATTTCATTGAACAAGTTTCAAAACTGGCTTTGCAGAACGTTTTGAAATTCTTACATTCAAAAGAAAATTAACACTTACAAGGTTTTCGGCTTCTTCTTTCGATATCCCGGTTTCTGAGTGGATAAATTTTAAATGCGATGTAAAAATCGGCTCCATGTAATTTTCCATGTGGAACAATGAATGGCAAAACATTTTCACTTCCGATAATCAATGGGCCATAGCGCAAAAACGCACCCAACTGAAAATTTTTGTATTCGTACATGGAAACCGATGCGCCGTACGCGAGTTTATGTTGACTAAATAAATAAGATGCGTTGAGGATATTGCTTCTTTTCAAACTATTTTTGAAAAGAGGAAAACGCTGGATGAGGTCAAGATTCAAGTATTGGTTTTCACCTATGTTTTTACTGGCATTAAAATGAAGGCTTGTGGGCAATCCGATTTTGAAATCATTGGAAACAAGGGATTGTCCAGGATTTCCATAAATTTCATTTGAAATAATTTGGGCATATTGTTCGGGAGATTCAAAATCCATATTTTCTAAATTTGGATTATTGGTATATTGAAAATCGTCACCTACGAAATGATGTACAAATCCGTCGAAATTCATAACTCCTACATCCAGTAAATTTGCGCTGATTTTGAGGTCGTAATCATCATCATTTCCGGCATAATTGACAAAAGCGACACCTGCGTCCAATCCAATTCCGTTTCCTTGAGACTGATAATTATAAGATTCATTTTCAAAATCATAGCCGGTTGCATAGCCCATTTCTACATCAAAATCGGAAACGTAAAGATTTTTTTGGTTAGCGGGCGAACCGTCTTCCAAAATGATTTCATTGTATTCGCGTCTCATCAGTGCATGTTCATTGTTTCTGATGAAAAATGCATCATGTCCCATCAAGTATTTGAAATTGACGCCGGCCACCCAGAGATATTCTGAATTTGGAAAAAAATCGGTAGCAAGGTTGAGTCCGATTTCTGTCCAGTTCATGAAATTTGCCTCAAACGGATATAAATTATACAGAACGGGTTCTACTATTTCCTGATTGGTGTATTGCAAATAATTATCCACTTCAGTAATGGAACTTTGAGTTCTTAATTTGGAAAATAGTCCGACAGAAAAATCTTTTTCGGCAATTGTAAAAATAAAAGTTGCCGAAGGTCCCATAATTTCATTGCTGAAATGGTAGCCTGTAATGTCTTTGTTGTAATAATCCCAGATTTTTTTAGTGTTCTCGCCCGTTATGTTTTCTCCAATGTCTGCTTCTTTGATTTCACCGCTTGTCAATCCGATGAGACTGGATTTGGAAATATAACCGTATTCGTTCTGGATAAAGATATTTTCAGAAAAAAGATGGAGATCCCAGCCGTTAGGGTTTATAAAATTTTGAGTAGGAGAGATGCCTACCGCACTGATTCCGCTAAATCTGTCATTGCTAAATATAAACGGATCTTGAGATAGGAGTATAACAGGAAATGACATGGTGGTCATTGCCAAAAGCATATAAAGATTACGAAAAAACAACCCCTCCTTTTTGATTTTTAAACGGAAAACTTTCTGATTTATTGCGATTTAGGGGTTATTGATAGTTTGATGGAATAAAAAAATGCCCGGAAAAACCGGGCAATATTTGGATTGTGTTTTTTTATTAATTTGGATTAGAAAGTATATCCTACTCCTAAAGCGATTACTGAATTTTTAGAATCAGAATCTTTAATGATGTCGGTTAAACCGTGAGAATAGCGGATTCCGAAATTAAGTCCCATTGGTAATTCATATCCGGCTCCAATATTTAATCCGAAATCTACAGTTTCTACATCTTCGCCGTAAACTTCATCAAAATCATAAGTTCCATCCGCTATATCAAAAGCAGATCCGTCAACTTTTACCTTAGAAGCTATATTGAACCCGATTTGAGGTCCGAATTCAAAATTTAATCCTTCGTATGCATACCATTTCATCATTAGAGGAACATTGATATAGGAAAGATTCATTGTGACATCAGTACCCATCTCTTCAGCTTTTGCACCTTGAAGTGAATAAAGCAATTCCGGCTGAAATGCCAGTTGTTCTGAGAAACGGATATTTGCATAACCCCCAACATTGAAGCCGATTTTTGAATCAAGTTCGTCGGCATCATCACCGATAAGATTAGTCATTTGGGGTCCGGCTTTCACCCCGAAACTTACTTGTGCATCTGCACTGTTCATTCCAAAAACCGCAATTGCGGCAATAAAAAACATTTTTTTCATCTGTTTTAATTTAATTTAAAAAAGGTTTGAATGATTAGATTTCAATACCATTTTTTAAGGTTTCGGTAGGCATTTTACAAATGCTGTGCCAAAGGAGAAAGAAATGTTAAAAACAGACATAGAAAAAGCCGTTTCAGTTTTTGAACCAAAACGGCTTTTTGATTTATAAAAATATTTCAATTAATCAAAATCCTGGAAAGTACCTACTTTTGCACGTTGTACGTTCAATACGGGGCGGTTGCTGATTTCATTTCCATTTCCAACTACAAAAGCTACAATATATAGGTTTTGAGAATTGGTTACGTTTGATGGTAAACTCACATTGAAATCCTGTGAATAGACGTTTCCATCTTCCACTTGACTTGCCGGAATATCATCTCCGAAAATATCGGTATAAGATTTTAGCAATACATGTTTCTGCGGGAAGTTTGGAATGGGATTTTGGTTGTATTCGCCCTGATTGAATGGACAATTGGGGAAGCTACTTCCGTAATAACCATTTGCCTGAGCATGGGTTAACCCTTCTTCGATCAGATTTACGACCAATTTAGGATTGGTTATGTTGTCAGTTGCGAATCCAACTTTTACATTGATCTCTAAACTATTTCCACTAAGAGAAGAGTTGATAGATAGTCCCAAAGGTGCGGACTGATTTAAATAAGGGTCAATTTGAGGATAATATCCCGAAGGGTCATTTGGGCAGGGTTGTGCCCCTTCAAGCATATTGACCTGATATATTCTGTTGATTTTTCCCTTGGGTTGTCCACCCGCATTGTAGTTGTCAACATCTGTCATTTGCTCATAATATTCATAAACCCAAGGGTCATATTCCGTACCTTCACAATGAATAGCTATTGGAATAACATTTTCATTATATTCTGTAAAAAAGTCTAAGATTGCAGCCATACGCGGGCAATAGCTACACCAGGTTCCGGTATAGTCTTCTACTAAAACTTTTTGGGTGTATTCGCTTGGAACGACTTCTGTAGAAGCGAAATTTGCAATTGCGCTAGTCATACCGTTATAGGTGGCATAAACTTCATTTGAGTCATTTGCTTCAATAGGTGTAAAACTATTACCTTCAATTTGTTCGCCATTTACAAAAAAGGTAGCGACAGAAGTTAAATCACCGTCCACGTTTGTGGAAGCCAAAAATGTGACCGGAGTTCCAACGGATACAGTTGGGCTACTGACCGTTACTATCAAAGCCGTTTCATGCGGCTCTTCTTCGGTTCCGCAACTTATCATAAGGCCGGAACATACTAATAAAAAAATAAAGATGTGTGTTAGTTTATTTAATTTTTTCATAATAGAAAATAATTTTTGCTAATTTAGCCCAAATAACACACAAACAAAAAATCATGAATAAAAATTTTTTAGCATTCATTTTTGCAATTTTCGTTATGGGAGGAACATTTGCTCAGGAGACTGCATTTCCTGATATGACGGTTCCTGATTTAAAAGGCAACAAGGTAGATTTAAAAGCGCTTTCGTCTGAACAGCCTGTGGTATTGGCATTTTGGGCAACTTGGTGTGGGCCTTGTATGTTGGAGTTAAATGCCATCAATGACAAATTTGATGATTGGTCGGCGGAATCCGACTTTAAATTCTTTGCGGTTTCAGTGGACGATTCTAAAACGGTAGGGCGTGTTCAGCCAATGGTCAACGGTAAAGGTTGGGGATTTGACATTTTATTGGATACCAATAATGAATTGAAAAGACAATTGAACTTCTCTACTCCGCCTTATACTCTAATTATCAAAGACGGAATGATTGTTTACAAGCATATTGGTTATCAGCCGGGAGTGGAAGACCAATTGTTTGAAAAAATCAAAGAAGTTTCCAATTAATCTAAATTAAAAAGCAAAAAGAAATATACAACACATGAAAAAATTTTATGGATTGTTGCTGCTAGGTTTTGCAGCATCCAGTTTATCTTATGGACAAATAGATGTAGCAGGTGGAACATTTTCAGGTGGAATCGAATCCACTTCACAATGGTACCAGTATGACGAAGATTTAGGATTTGAACAGCCTGATGACCCTTTCCGATCCAATAATTACATTCGCCTTGATTATAATTACGGAAAATTTTCAGCGGGATTACAATATGAAGCCTATTTGCCTTCGTCTCTTTTAGGATATTCAGACCGATATAATGATAATAAAATTGCTACTTATTATGTGAATTATAAAGGCGAGCAATTGGATATTACAGCAGGTAATTTTTACGAACAATTTGGTAGTGGACTTATTTTGAGAAGTTGGGAAGACCGTCAAATTGGCATCAATAATTCAATCCGAGGTGTAAAAGTAGCCTATACACCAAATGATTTTACAACCATCAAAGGTTTGATAGGTAAAAATCGTTTAGGATTTGAAACAACCGAAGGAACGGTTGGAGGTATTGATATTGAAACCAATATAGTTAGACTTTTTGACAAGGAAAATTATGCGAATTCTGTTACTGCAGGATTTAGTTATGTAGGGCAGCATGAAGATTACACCGGGCCTGTGGAGGATTTTCCACAAAATGTAAATAATTATTCATTGCGTTTGGGTTATTCTGGTAGCGCAGGGATTTACGCAAATGCTGAATATGTGATCAAAGGAGAGCAACCGGCTTTGTTCAGCGGTATGCCGACTGAAAATTATTATGACGGAAATGCTTTGTTGTTCAATTTAGGTTATTCTACCAAAGGTTTTGGTGTCAATGCTATGTTCAGACGAATGGAAAACATGGCGATGTATTCCCAAAGAAATTTAAGCGAAACGGCAGAAAATCTTTACAATGAAGGAATCGTGAATTATGTTCCGGCACTTACCCGTCAGCATGATTATCTTTTGACCAATATTTATGTATATCAGGCGCAGCCCCAATTAAATTTTGAACAGGAAGAAGTAGGGGAAGTCGGTGGTCAGGTAGATATTTATTACAATTTAGCCAAAGGAACTTTCTTAGGTGGGAAATACGGGACAAAGCTTGCAGTCAATGCTTCTTATTGGAACGGTTTGAACGCCACATTCAATGATGATTTGACTTATGAAACCAATTTCTTTGATTTCGGAAGAAAGTTCTTTCATGATGTCAATTTTGAAATCAATAAAAAGTGGAGTGATAAATTCTCATCTATCATTACCTATATGCACCAATATTATGACAGAGGAATAATGGAAGGAGCTACTTATTCACCGCTTGTGGCAAACGTGGTGGTAGGGGATTTTCTTTATAAATTTGATTCCAAGAATTCATTACGATTTGAATTACAACATTTGCAGACCAAACGCGATAAGAAAAACTGGGCAGCAGCCTTGGTTGAATATAATTTGAATCATCAATGGAATTTTTATGTTGGGGATAATTACAATTACGGAAACGATGATGAAGATAAAAGATACCATTATTACATGGTGGGTGGAAGCTATGCCAAAGAATCTACACGTGTAGCACTGAACTATGGCCGTCAGAGAGGAGGATTGATATGTGTGGGAGGAGTTTGTCGTTATGTGCCTGAAAATACAGGATTTACACTATCTTTGGTGAAGACATTTTAAAATATTAACACATAAATTATTTAACACATGAGAAAGATTTTATCAGTCTTAGCCATCTGTGCATTGAGCTTGATCAACGCGCAGGTATTTTCAGAGAACTTTGACGGCGGTGTCCCCGGAAGTATGACACAAACCAATATTACCGGTAGCGTAAGCTGGGGGCCTTGCGGAGCCAACACAGGTGGAGCATCTTGTCCAATCACGGGCTCAGGCTCCGCAACATTTTACCACGCAAGTTATACAGCGTTCAGTACAGCTTTGAATACACCTGTTATGGATTTATCTTCGGGAGTGTATAAACTTACGTTTAAACATGCCCAACGTTCATGGGGTGGTGATATCAACGAACTTCATGTTGAGATTTCAAACGACGGAGGCTCTACTTGGAATGTAATGGAGAGTTATTTGGACGAAGTTTATAATACGACGGAGGAATTGATTATACTTTCTGCTTTTTCGCCATCTTCTACGACTATGATCCGTTTTAGAGCGGTAAACCACTATGGATACCGTTTGATTTTGGATGATGTTGCGGTAAATGAAGTGACAGCTGATGATATCAAATTAACCAGTATCGATGTAGCAAACATCTTACCCCAAGGAAACGTAGAAATCAAAGGATCTTTGAAGAATGAAGGTTTAAACAATCTGACTTCCTTTGATTTGAACTGGCAAGTTGATGACGGAGCAGTTCAAACTCAAAATTACAATGGACAAAACATTGAACCGGGACAATCATTCAACTTTACCCATTCAGATTTATGGGCTGCAACTCCGGGAGCCTATGATTTAAAGGTTTGGGTTTCCAATACCAATGTCACAGATGCAAATGCAACCAATGACGAATTGACTGAGTCGGTATCGATAGCAAGTGGTTCTACCCCTAAAACACCTTTGTATGAGAAGTTTTCAAGTTCAACTTGTCCACCTTGTTATAGCTTCAATACCACTTATTTCAATCCCTTTTTTGAAAACTATGCACATGATAAAGCAACCTTTATCAGCTATCAGGTAAACTGGCCGGGTGCAGGGGATCCATATTACACAGCCGAAGTAGGTGCACGTGTGAGTTATTATAGCGTAAATGCCGCTCCGACTCTTTTGTTAAATACTGTTCCCGGAACTTATACCAGTCAGGCGGCATTACAACAGCATTTGGATGAAACTTTGGCAAATGACGGTAAAGGATTCTTTAAGATAGATGCCGACCATACTTTGGATGGAAACAACATTGAAGTAACTATTGATGTAACTCCTTATCTGACAGGTGATTTTACTGTGCAGGCGATAGTGATTGAAAAAGTAACAACCGGAAATGTCGCCAACAATGGTGAAACCGAATTCCACCATGTATTCATGAAAGCTTTGCCAAACCCAGCCGGTACGACTTTATCATTCGCACATGACCAGCCGCAAAGTCTCACTTTAACAGCAGATCTAAGCTCTACAAATGTTGAAGAATTAGATGACCTTGCCGTTGTGGTATTTATCCAAGACCCGGCAACTAAGCAAATCATGCAGTCAGCTTACACAGATGCTTCAGGTATTATTTTAGGTCTAGATGAAATTGCTGTGTCAAAAGCTACTTTGGTACCAAATCCTACAACCGGTATCGTACAGGTAATTACGGACAAAACATTAGACATTCAGGTATATGACCTTGCCGGAAAAAATGTTTACAACCAAGCATCTGTTTCCAAAAATTCAACACTTGACCTTTCACATTTGGGCAAAGGAATATTTATTGTCCAAATGACATTTGAAGATGGATCTAAATCCACCAAAAAATTGATGATCAAATAAAAACTGATTTAATATTCAAGAAAAGCAACCGGACTCCCCGGTTGCTTTTTTTATTTTATAAATTCCATTATTTATAAATCAGCGTCGAATTAATATTGTTAAATTAAAAAAAAGACAACAAAAAATAATATATTTGTTAATTAATTAACTATTAATAACACACAATTTTTTAACATGAAACAATTTTTTACTTTAATTGTAATTTGTGCATTCGGTTTTCTCAATGCACAGGTTTTTTCGGAAGACTTTAGCGACGGGGTTCCCGGTAATTTAATTGAAAATACCATAAACGGTAATTTAAGCTGGACTGACTGTGGAGGGGATACAGGAGGTGTCACTTGTACAGATGCAGCAACTTTTTATCATTTAAGTCCCACCGCCTACAACACAGGCCTTGATACACCTGCTTTAGATTTATCCTCAGGTGTTTATAAAGTAAGTTTTACTTTGGCCAAAAGGGAAAAAGACGGGAAAGTAAATCAATTTTTCTTAGAAATTTCAAATGACGGCGGTGCCAATTGGACAACAATTGCTGAATTTATGGATGAAATCTTCAATCCAACTCAATTTAATTATGTCCTGACTCCTTACAGCCCAAGTAGTGAAACTGTAATTAGATTCAGAGGAAGAAACCAAGGTGGTTATGCCATTGTATTGGATAATATTTCAATCAATCAAGTAACAGGCGATGATGCAGCAATCCAATCCTTAGACATTCCGGGTATTTTGGTTGCCGGAGCCGTTCAGGTAAAAGGAGTATTGATTAATTTGGGTATCAATCCCATTACTTCTTTTGATTTAAATTGGCAGGTAGATGGAGGAGAAGTTCATACACAAAATTACACAGGACAAAACATTGCTTCCGGTCAGCAATTTAACTTTACACATTCAGATAATTGGAATGCGACAGGAGGAGGTCATAACTTAAGAGTTTGGGTTTCAAACACCAATGTTACCGATGTGAATCCCGGGAATAACGAAATTGTTCGTGATATAATGGTAGCTTCGGACGTAAGTTTAAAAATTCCTCTAATGGAAAAATTCTCAAGTTCCACTTGTCCTCCTTGTTATTCCTTCAATACTGGATCATTTAATCCTTTCTTTGAAAATTACGGCCATGATAAAGCCACTTTCATTAGCTATCAAGTTTGGTGGCCTGGATCGGGTGATCCTTATGCAGGTGCTCCGGGATCTCCTGTTCGTCAAGAAGTACAAGCACGCGTAAATTACTATGGTGTAAATGCCGCCCCGACCTTATTGATGAATGCAGAAGATGTAGGAATGCCCTCTCAATCTCAGTTGATTAATATTTTAGATCAAATCAGAGCAGATGACCATATTTCTTTCTTTGATATTGAAGCAGACCATACAATAAATGGAAGTACGATTGATGTGACAGTTGACATTACCCCGTATATTTCCGCGGAATATAATGTTCAGGTGATGGTTATTGAAAAAGTAACAACTGGAAATGTTGCCAATAATGGTGAAACCGAATTCCATCATGTATTTTTGAAAGGTCTTCCCAATACAAACGGAACTACCATTTCATTTACACAAGATCAAGTAGAAACACTGAGTTTTTCTCAGGACATGAGTGACACTTTTGTAGAAGAAATGGATGACCTTGCAGTTTTGATCTTTATTCAGGACAATACAACCAAAGAAATTATACAGTCCCGTTATACAGAAGCTTCTGATATCGTTTTGGGGACCAATGAACTTCAAGCTTCAAATATTACTTTGGTGCCAAACCCAACTACAGGATTGGTGAAAATACTTTCAGAGAAATCAGTTGATGTAAAAGTATTTGACCTGACAGGTAAAAATGTATTCAACCAGTCAAAAGTTGCAGACAATTCAACACTTAACCTATCAGCCTTGACAAAAGGAGTATATGTAGTGGTTATGACAGACGACAAAGGCGTTGAAACAGTTAAAAAATTAGTAATCAAGTAAATGTAAATTATAAAGGGTTGGATGGAAATGTTCAACCCTTTAACAAAATCAAATTAAAATGAAGAAATTAATTTTATCAGCTATTCTGAGCTTTTCATTTCTGGGATTTGCGACAGCTCAAAATCAGGTTTATAGGGTAATGAATTCCCAAAATACATTGGACACAAGTGATGACGTTGAAATTGAAGAAGGTTTTGTTTTTATCTCAAATTCAATTGAAGAAATAGACGGACTAGGCTTTTTAACTTACAATGATTCTGGCGAGCCAATCAATATGCAGGTTGAATGTACAGGCGTTTCAACTGCGGGTAATGATGCCTCCGGGATGCAGGTTTGCTACGGTTTATGTATCACAAATATAGATGTAAACCAATATATTCCCGGATATCTTGTTACCATACAACCGGGAAATCACCAAGGTTTTACAACCGACCATTTTATTCACCATGAAGAAACAGACGAAGTGATTCAATATGAATTCCGGTTCTTCCAAATGGATGAAGACGGTTTTGACATCGAAGGAACAAACCTGAATCTGACTTATATCTATGACAGAGAAGCAATGTCTGTATCAGATGTAAATTCTATTTCAATCGCTCAGGTTTACCCTACTGTTGTAAAAAATAATACTACAACTGTTGAGTTAAAAGAAAATGCACAAGTACAAATTGTAAACTTGGAAGGAAAAGTTGTAAAAACAACAAGTTTAAATGCCGGAAAATCCACATTGGATATGTCGGGACTATCAGCAGGTGCTTATTGGATTCAGTTCAAAGGCGTTTCAGGAACTTCAACGATGAAAAAAGTTGTGGTGAAATAAGCATTCTTAAATCAAATAGAAAGAACCGTGGTTTTTATAATCACGGTTTTTTTTTTCAATTTGAAAACAAAAGGAAAAATCCTGTTTTTTTAACAGGATTTTTCCCCTTATTTTGATTAAAAAATTTAATACTTTTAATCTTTAATTAAATAAGCTTCATATGAAAGTATTATTATATATCGTTTTTATAGGTGTTGTGATTCCTTTATCAGCTCAACAAACTCAACAATCAGGAACCATGGGCGTAGAAACAAAACTTCAATTTACGTACGATGATTCGGGAAATCAAGTTGAAAGAAAGTTTCAGACACTTATCATTGTAGGCAAACAATCAGAGGAAGATTTACCTCTTTCCCAACTTTATGAAGAAATGATTCAAGTTTACCCTAATCCGACAAGAGGTAAATTTTATATCGAATGGGAAAAAGAGGTCACTTCACTTATCTCTATGGTAGAAGTATTATCTGCTTCTGCAATTATACAGGCAAATCGGATTGAATCAAACCAGAACATACTGAACGTTGACCTAACTTCTAAGCAAAGTGGGATTTACTTCATCCGGTTCACATTTACGGACGGAAGCATTGTATCCAAAAAGGTCATCAAATTATAAATTCTCCAACCAAATTTTAAATCACTATGAAAAGAAGTATTCTTTATTTCATTTTATTGCTATTGGTATTTTCAAAGACAGAAGCGCAACAGGTTTATATTTCAGATACAAAAGGCGAACTCACCGTAAACGGCATGGGTGCTGCTAATTACAAAGTTCCAATCGCACTACCCCCGGGAATAAAAGATGTTGCACCTCAAATTGCCTTAACCTACAGCAGTTCCGGAAATAATGGGATTGCCGGATATGGATGGAACATAGTAGGAATATCATCTATCACAAGAATCGGAACCCGAATTGATCTGGATGGTTATGTGGACGGAGTTGATTTTGACGCAAATGACCAGTTTGCTTTAGATGGTCAACGGTTGATGAAAGACGGAACAAACTATTATACCGAAAATTACTCAAATCTTAAAATTGTATCTACAGGAACCGTCACTTATCCCGGAGCTTCGGGTTCCGGCCCTGAAAAATTTACCATTACTTTTCCAGATGGAACTCAAGCATTTTATGGTTCTACATCCAATTCGAGAGGTGTTTCAGAATGGCTGATAGACAAATGGATTGACCCTAAAGGAAATACGATCAAATATGATTATGAAAAAAACAGCAGTAATGTAACCTATATAAAAAAAATCTCTTGGAGTGAAAATGAAACCATCGGGACAAACGGTTATGTCAACACTATAGAATTTACCTATAAGCAACGCTCCCGACCGGAAATGGCTTATCTGCACGGTGTGAAAATGGTTAGTACATGGCTGCTGGATTATATAACTGTGAAAACGGGAGGAGATTTATTCCGGAAATATCAGTTAACCCACATTGAAAATAATTTAAAATATCAAAATCTTTCTCAGATCCAGGAATTTAACGGAAATAATGAACCGGCGAATCCTATAATTTTTAATTACAACAACACCCCTCAAACTGTAGGAATAACATCCCGTACTTATACGGAAAATATTACAGAAGCAAACATAAACCCTCAACTTTTAGGTGATTTTGATGGTGATGGGTTACTGGATGCTGTTATACATGAAAAATTATATCTGAATTTATTTAACCCTATAGGAGGAGGGACAGCCACTTATGACTATAATTTAAGTACCGTTAATTTAAGAAAGTCGCCTGTCCTCGTATTAGATGCTAATGGTAAATTATCCCAGTCCCAATCTGTTATAACCGACTATGTCAATGCTAGTTCGGGCGATTATATGGTACAGCAGAACCATAAAGTATTTATTACTCCCAATAAATTTAATACTTCCAACCATCTTTTTGAACCGGTCTTTACAAGAGAGGTCAGTTATCCGCATTTGAGCAGGAGGTATGTAGAAGCAGATGCTGCGGATTGCCCGGAAGCCAGTTTGCCTCCTTTTATCGCTACTCCTTCAAAAAAATATATAGAAGGAGATTTTGATGGTGATGGTGTATCTGATTTAATTTTACTAGGGCAAACAACTGATAGAGTAATATATATAATGCCAGAATCAGATCCAAATTGCAATGATTGTATTCCAATTTGCGGCTATTACTATGAATCAGGTATTGTTCCTCCTTATTTTATCAGTATGAATTCCCAAATACCGGATGAAGACGCTTCATTCAGAGTGCAAAATTCAGGATTTTATTATAATTCAACTTTACATGTCCTGGATTTTGACGGAGACGGAAAACAGGATATTATGTCCATCCGTAGCGGGAATACCGGAGATACAGGTTATTATAAAATTTATACGCTTAACAAGGCCAATCAAACATTTGACATAATTTGTACGGGATTTATTCCAGAATATGATGAAGATGATGAGGACGATGTAGCAGCATTATTTTTTGGAGACTATAACGGAGATGCAAAAATTGATATCTTAACCCCAAAGGGCAAAGGCAATTCCAGTTGGTCTATTTATTTTTCGACGGGAAAATCTTTCGTAAAACAAGATGTCATCATCAGGGAATATATCGAAGATTTTCACGGAGATGCCCACAGAGGACAATATGTTTACAAAATACTCGATTTAAATAAAGACGGAAAAAGTGATTTTGTGAGTATAAAGCTTGAAAATTATGATGCCGGCGGAAATGGAACAAGCTCTTTTTACGAAATTGATGCGTATATGAATATGAACAATTCCGGCTCTGCTACGTTCCAACATTTTTATTACAAAAAAACAAGCAGTGGAAGACCATTTCCCGGATTACCTGTAACGGGAGAATTTAAATCTCCTTCTGCCAACTTTGAACTGATGATATTAAAAGACGATTCAAACGCCAGAACAGTTATTGATGCATTTGACTTCCACAAAGATCAGTCAAAAGACATACGGTTATCATCTGTCAGTGAAGTTGGTGGTAAAATACTCTCGGAAATTACATATGCCCCGTTAGAACCAAACACGGCCAACGGGGGAATGGGTGATGTGAATGGAACATATTTTTCTTCTAACTCTGAATCTTATCCGTTTGTGGAAATAAAAAGATTGCCTCACCTGAATGTAGTGACCAAACTAAAAGTTTCCGCAATGGGCACCAGCAAGGAAAAGGAATTTAAATATTTCGGATTGACAAGCCATTCACAGGGCTGGGGGATGCTTGGATTCAAAAAAATGGCGCAAAGCAGCTGGGTTACCTCCGGCATTGCTACAAAAATCTGGCAGGTTTCTGAAATGTCTCCTTCCAAAAGGGGGGCAACCACCCGAACCTGGTCATTTTCGGGAAATAACCTGAGTCTCATTACAAATCCTGTTGACAACCAGCTCCTCAGCAAATCGGTTATTACGTATTGGAACAATACCCTATCCTTTAACCGGTATATCCAACTGCCTGTGGAAAGAAACGAAACGGACTTTATTACAGGCGTTACCACCCTTACGGATGATGAATACATGGATCATTACAACCTGACCAAATCAACCGTTCAGAAAGGAGGTGGAACTTACGTTACGGATTATATATATGAAAGCAATCCGTCCGGAACGGGGACGAACTATTACATCGGGCGATTGAAAAAGAAAAATACGACCGCAACCGCTTATGGAGATACCCGTACTTCGGAAGTAAAATATACCTATACAGGCACTTTGCTTACCAAAACGGAAACCAAAGGACATAATACCGATTACATTACGGAAACCTATGGATATGACGGATACGGAAACGTGATCCAAACCACAACTTCCGCTCCGGGCGTTTCAAACAGAACAGTTTCCAATGAGTACGACAACAACGGACGGTTCGTAAAAAAGAAAACGGACGTGGACGGTTTGATTACCAATCTGACCTATAACAAATTAGGACAGGTGTTGACGTTGACCGATCCGTTTAACATTATAACAACAAGCACCTATGACAATTGGGGAAAACTGATGACCGTTACCGTTTCAGGCGCATCTGCTACGCCATTGGTTACTTCCAACGGATATTCAAGGGATTCGACCGGCTTACTCATTGTAACTTCTGAAAATTCTCAAACAAAAGAATATTCAGAAACCCATACCGATGTGCTGGGCAGAACCTTTAAAACCATCACAAAAGGGTTTGCTTCCGGAACTAAAATCGCTAAAACGACCGAATACGACTTTTTGGGAAGGGTAACCCGGGAAAGCGAGCCTTATTTTACAACAAGTTCACCTAACCAATGGAACACTATAGAATATGATGATTTAAGCCGTCCTAAAAAACAAATTGCTTTTACCAATAAAACCACCAACATCAGCTACAACGGCCTTTCCGTTACTACTACTGAAAACGGAAAAACCAAAACCATCACCAAAGATGCAATAGGAAATGTCGCTTCGGTTTCAGACAACGGGCAGGTTTTGAATTATAATTATTATGCCAATAATGAACTGAAATCCACGACTTACGGAAACCATACCGTAACCATTGGCATAGACGGATGGGGAAGAAAAACCTCTTTGCTCGACCCTTCTGTCAGTTCAACTGCTTATACCTATTCCTATAACAATTATGGTGAGACATTAACTGAAACTACACCCAACGGTGCCACTACCTATACCTATACGCCGACAGGAAGACTGAATACCAAAACCGTTATTGGCGACAACACTAATATTGCTGTAACTTATCAGTACAATACGAAAGGACAGATTACACGAGAGTCCGGGACATCTAACGGAACTACATACTCTACTAATTATTATTATGATTCCCTGCATCGCCTGAACCGTAAGCAAGAATGGATGGGTGATAATAATATCGAGAAACTTTATGCATATGATGCTATTGGGCGTATTTCCACAGAAACTACAAATGTTAGATGTGCAACCTGCATCAATGTTTTGGGTGCATCTTCTTCTCTTGTCATAAAAAACAATTACAATGCTTATAACGGAATTCTCGACCATATCACGGACAACGCAACAAGTGCGACCATCTGGAAGCTTACCGGCGTGAACCATCGTATGCAAACCCTTTCCGCACAATTAGGAAATGGAGTGAACATTGCAAATACATATACTACTCACGGTTACATACAAAACATCCGCCATACCAAATCAAGTATAACTCCTCTTTCCTTGGATTATACTTTCAATGCACAAAAAGGAACATTGACCAACCGTAAGAATAATTTCTATAATTATACCGAGAATTTTACTTACGATAACTTTGACCGGCTTCTTTCCTGGACTACTCCGACAGGAGTGGAATCAAACGTGTATGAACCGGACGGTCGCATACAGTCAAACAGCAACGTGGGGAGCTATTCTTATGACAGCAATGCCAAATACAAAAAGAAAAGCATATCGCTGAACACTACGGGAAAAGATTATTTCACCGGACGGACACCGCAAACCGTGCTATATAACGCCTTCAAGAAACCTGTTTTGATTACCGAAGAAGGAAGAGGAAGCATAGAATTCAGATATGGTATTTACGGCGTACGAAACAAAGCGGTGGAATGGACAAAAAATCCATCCTATATGGATGCCGAAATCTTCCGAACCAAGCTCTACAGCAGTGACGGAACGGTAGAGATCATACTGCAAGGTGCGGAAGGTTCACCGCCCGACCAGGGCACGGACGGGGTGGGAATCCAAGGCTTACCCACGGAACCTTTCCTGCGAATCATCACCTACGTAGGCGGAAACGCTTATTCCGCGCCTGCCATGTATGTGAAAACCTATTCCGGCGTTCAAAGTTCACCTGATATAAACGCACAGTACCACTACCTGCACCGGGACTTTCAGGGAAGCATTATGGCGATAACCAACCAGGCGGGAACCGTGATAGAACGCCGCCATTATGACGCATGGGGAAATCTTTCCATGTTTACAAGTGTAGCCACCAATATAGTGTCCAACCCTGACTTCGTGGGCGGGGAAATGTTCTTTGATCGTGGGTATACGGGACACGAGCACTTCTTCCGTGTGGGCATCATCCACATGAACGGGCGTATCTATGACCCGGTGCTGAAAGGCTTTATGAGCCCGGATAACTTCGTGCAGGATCCGCAGAACTCACAAAACTTCAACCGCTATGCATATTGCATGAACAACCCGCTGATGTATACCGATACCACGGGAGAATATTGGGAGATAGGGGTAGTTGGAGCAGTTGCCATAGGGGCTGCCGTAGCCGCCGCCTCCTATACCATTTACGCGCTTGCCACCACCTGGGACAACTTCAGCTGGGGTGGCTTGCTGAAATCTACAGTGATAGGAGCAGTAAGCGGAGCGTTTTCCTTCGGGGTAGGAACGATGGCATCTCAGATGTTTGTCAACGCCACCTGCACGGGAATGACAGCGGCGACCAGCACGCAGGTGGCACTGTCTGCTGTAGGAAAAGCCGCTTTCCAGACCGTTATGCACGGCTTCACACAAGGCGTGATCACAGGGGTTTCCGGTGGTGATTTTTACCAGGGTTTCTGGAGCGGTGCCATAAGCAGCACGGTAAGCTCGGTTACGGGCGGGTTGAACAACGCAGCAAACCTCTCTGGCACAGCGGGCGATGTATCCACTATGTTCTTCGGTACAGTTTCCGGTGCCCTAAGCGCTGAGCTGACCGGTGGCAACTTCTGGCAGGGTGCGGCTACGGGTCTTACGGTAAGTGCGTTGAATCATACTTTACATAAATCGGCATTGAATGCAAAAATTGACAGTGAATTTGAAGGGACAGGCCTTGATCCAGATGGAAATCCAGATGTCAATACCGTAGTAAATGGAGAAACTTATTTTGATCCTGCCAAAGGAGTAGCAGAAGCTGAAATGTTGTCAAGCACATTACCTGTATTATCAGATATGAGCACTGAAGCGGGTTGCCCTAAAATTGTTATTAAAAGTGGCGGTGTAGGCCACAAAGCAATACCTGGAAGAATAGGGTTGGCTCCGGGTGCATTTTTGACTTATCGAAAATTGGCATTAATGTTGGGGCATGAATATTCACATTTAATTCCTATAGTTAATGGTACTTATTCTAAATGGAAGAAATTCTATCCGAATCAAGAAAAACTGGATATAATCGGGGAATATAATGCTTACAAATGGGAGTCAGAATGGGGAGGTAATTATTTATATGACACTCAATATCAGTATAATAATTATTTAAATCAATATAAACAATTAAGTCCTAACTTTATAAAAACATTTGGATTCTAATGAAGAAATCTATTATACTTATTCTTATATTATTCATAAATAATATTTTGTACTCCCAAAATATTAAATTAAAATGCATGAATGATGAAGCCTATTTCGGTGGAGATGAGATAGTAAATCCCTTGGGGTTAATTGCAACTATAAATATTGATAATACAATCAAATATAAAGTCGAAAATCTTACCGATGAAACATATGCTTTTTTTATAGATGATTCTTATTTTAGATTTTTTGCGGACGAACAATATGAAGAAGAAGAATATGGGATATACAATGATTATTTTAGGTTAAAATTTTCAATTGAAAAAGATAGTAAAGAAGTGGAATATTTTGCCGGTACGTATAGACCGGATGATTCTTTCAATTTAATGAATCAGTTTCTGGAAAAAGACAGTTTAATCTTGAAAACTTACCCAAAAGAAATAGAAAAAGGAAAAAGAGATTCTTTGATGATTAGCCATTTTTTAGAAAATCATTTCTTTATTCTAAGACCTGGAGAAGTAAGATATCTAAAAACAGATATTAGTTTACCGGAATATTATTCAG
>Ga0079224_100003252_pt1 | contig 20360 bp, 18 predicted proteins | sample Stecom2015_FD_80414 | JGI IMG/M metagenome (GOLD analysis project Ga0079224, IMG submission 80414) | Agricultural soil microbial communities from Utah to study Nitrogen management - Steer compost 2015 | ecosystem: Environmental > Terrestrial > Soil > Agricultural land | place: USA: Utah...
AGCCACTGCCGGATCAGGCCCACCCGCTCGGCGAGCGTCGGGTCCGCGCCGTAGAGCGGATCGCCCACCAGCGGATGGTGCAGCGCCGCCATGTGCACGCGGATCTGGTGGGTGCGGCCCGTCTCGAGCCCCACCTTCAGCAGGGTCGCGCCGCGCAGCTCCTCGAGCGTCTCGTAATGGGTGATGGAGTGCTTGCCGTCCTCGCGCACCGCGAACTTGTAGTCGTGGTTCGGGGAGCGTCCGATGGGCGCCTCGATCGTGCCGGCGGCCTGATCGGGCCGGCCCTGGCACACCGCGTGGTACACCTTGCCGACCTCGCGGGCGCGGAAGGCGTCCTTGAGGGTGGTGTAGGCGCGCTCTGTGCGGGCGACGACCATGAGCCCGCTCGTGCCCACGTCGAGACGGGAGACGATGCCCTGCCGCTCCGGGTCGCCGGTGGTGCGGATGGAGACACCGGCAGCGGCGAGATGGCCGAGCACCGTGGGCCCTGACCAGCCGGCACTCGGGTGCGCAGCGACGCCCACGGGCTTGTCGATCACGACGATGTCGTCGTCCTGATGGATGAGGCTCATGCCCTCGGCGATCTGGGGGCGCACCTCGACGGCCGGCTTCTCATCCGGCAGCTCCACGTCCAGGACAGCGCCCGGTTCCAGGCGGGTGGAGCGGGCAGGGACCTGCCCGTCCACGAGCACGTGCCCGGCCATGACGAGGTCCGCGGCGCGGGTGCGGGAAAGGCCCAGCATGCGCGAGAGGCCCACATCCACGCGCTCCCCAGCCAGGCCGTCGGGGACGAACAGGGTGCGGAAGGAGCTCATGCGCGCTGCCCCGGCTCGTCCTCGCCCTCGGGGGCGTCGGTCGAGGCATCAGCGTGAGCGTCGGTGGAAGCGTCTGAAGCCTCTGCGGCAGCATCAGCGTGCTTCGACGTCTCGTCGGCGGGGACGGAGGCGGGGTCCGCAGGGACGCCGAACAGACCGAGCGCCACGATGAGCAGCGCCCCGCCCACCACGCCGATGTCCGCAACGTTGAACACGGGCCAGTGCGGCAGCTCGAGGAAGTCCACCACCGCTCCGTGGAACGGGGAGGGGTCGCGCAGGAGGCGGTCATGGATGTTCCCCAGCGCACCGCCGGTGATCAGGCCCAGGGCAAGGGTGTACCGGAGCGAGCGCACGGAGGTGAACGCGAAGAGGAGCACGCCGAGCACGATCGCGATCTGCAGGCAGGTCACGACGGGCGTGATCTCAGAGCCCATCCCCCAGGCCGCACCGGTATTGTACAGCAGCGTCAGCTGCAGGAACTCGCCGAGGAAGGGCTGCGGGTCGAGCAGGGGCAGGTTCGACTCCGCCCAGTCCTTCGTCATCTGGTCCGCGACGGCCAGGACGGCGGCGATCAGTGCGATGCCGACGAGCACGGTGCCGCGGCCCGGACGGCGGCGAGCGCCGGACCCGTGGGGTCCGACGCTCGCCGACTCAGTGGTGGAGCTTTTCACAGACCGAAGTTCGCCTGCTTGTCCTGCGTCTCGCTCGTGTCGAGCTCGCTGAGCTGGTTCTCCAGGTAGTTGCGCAGTCGGTTGCGGTAGTCGCGCTCGAAGTTGCGCAGCCCCTCGATGGTCTTGTCGAGAGCGGCCTTCTTCTCCTCGAGGTCCGCGAGGGTCGTGCGAGACTTCTCCTCGGCCTCGGTGACGATGCGCTCATACTCCGCGTTCGCCTCGGAGATGAGGCGGTCGCGCTCGTCCTCACCGTTCTTGACGTGCTCGTCGTGCAGACGGTTCGCCAGCGCGATGATGCCGGCGGCGCGCTGATCGGGAGTCTCCGCAGCGACGGGCTCCTCGGCGACTGGCTCGTCCTCGACCACGGCCTGCGGCGCGGTCTCGTCGTCCGCGAGGACGGGGGCAGCGCCGACCACAGCGGCAGTCTCGCCAGTGGACTCGGTGTCCTCGACCGGTGCCACAGCGGCGCCGGCCTCGAGCTCCGCGATGCGGTTGTGCGCCTCCTCGAGCTCCGTCTTCAGGCGCTCGTTCTCGGCGATGAGTTCCTTCAGACGAGGTTCCACGTCATTGTCGAGGAAGTTGTCGACCTCGTCCATGTCGTAGCCCTCGGAGAATCGGACGGGGGTGAACCGCTGATTCTGCAGGTCTTCGGGCATCAGAGCCATGGGTCACCTTTTCTTCGTTCTTACGTCAGATGCGCGGTGGGCGCGGTGCCGCCAAGCCTAGCGGATCACGCGGGGGTTCCTGAACGGAAGCCGTTCACATCGCGAGGCCGCCGAGGATCCGCAGCAGGATCCAGCCGACGACCAAGGGGATCATCAGGGACAGGTCCAGTGCCACCATGCCGATGCGCAGCGGGGGGATCAGCCGCCGCAGCAGCTTCACGGGAGGGTCGGTCAGCGTGTAGACGACCTCGAACAGCACCAGGACCAGGCCCGAGGGCCGGAACTCGCGGGCGAGCGAGCGGATCCACTCCAGCACGAGGCGTGCCAGGAGCAGGAGCAGATAGATCAGGAGCGCGAGGTAGAGCACTCCTGCGACGAGCTGCATAGGGGTCTCAGCTCTGGTTGTAGAAGCTGCCCTCGTCGGCCGAGGTGTCCCCGTCGACCTGGACGAACTCCGGGGAGAGGAGGAATACCTTGGAGGTGACGCGCTCGATGGTGCCGCGCAGGCCGAAGACCAGGCCGGCCGAGAAGTCGACCATGCGCTTGGCGTCGCCGTCCTGCATGTCCGAGAGGTTCATGATGACGGGCACGCCGTCACGGAAGGACTCGCCGATCGCCTTAGCGTCGTTGTAGGAGCGCGGGTGGATCGTGGTGATGCGGTGCATCGACTCCTCCACTGCGGGGGCCATGGCCACCACGTTCGAGTGCTGACGGATCGGGGTCACCTGGGCCTCCCGTTCGGGTGCGGGCTCGTGGCCGCGCTCAGTGCGGCGGGACGGCGCGGCGACCTCGTCATGCCGTGCGTGCTCGTCCTCGTAGTATTCGTCGTCGACCTCATTGGCGAGGCCGAGTGCGACCATGGCGTTGCGCCAGGTTCCCATCGCAGATCTCCCAGTCTGTTGTTCACGCTGACCTGGGTCCCGGGGGAAGCACGGGAGTGCACAGGGACCCGTCCCCACGAAAGTACCGCAGGCATTTCCGCCACTTGGGGAGGCGCCCGGCGTGTCGTGCGCGTGTCGGGACTGACCCGTGCAAGGGCACCTGCCCGCTCAGCGGCACCGGATCATGCCCGGCGGATCACCCCTGCGAAGCGGCCTGTGCGGGCGCTGCGCCGGTAGGAGAAGAAGCGCTCGTCCTCGAGGGTGCAGGGGTGGTCGGCGTCGATCGCCTCGGCCGGAACGCCGGCGCGCTCGAGCGCCTGGACGCTCCCGGCGCGCAGGTCGAGAGAGCGCGTTCCCCAGCTCGTCGTGGCCCGGACGGCGCTCAGACGAGCGACGGACTCCTCCTGCATCGCTGCGGGCACCTCGTAGCAGGCGCCGCAGATCGACGGACCGATGCTCGCGGTGACGTCCTCGGGATGCGCGCCGAGCGAGGTCATCGCTTCGACGGTCGCGGCGAGCACACCGTCGAGCAGGCCGCGGCGTCCCGCATGGGCGGCACCGATCACGCCGGCGCGGGCATCGCTGAGGAGCACGGGCACGCAGTCCGCGACCATGATCGCGAGCGCCACGTCCGTGCGGTCGGTGACGAGCGCGTCCGCGGTCATGACGGGGAGGGGCCCGCTCGCGGGCAGGACGTGGACGTCCGGGGAGTGGACCTGATCGACGAACACCAGCGGCGCGCCGATCTCGGCGGCGAGCAGCGCCCGATTCTCCTCGACGGCGCCATCCTCGTCCCCGACGTGGCGGGCGAGGTTGAGGCTCTCGTGCTCCCCGGTGCTCACTCCCCCGGCGCGGCCCGTGAACACGGCACGGGCCCCGCGAAGCCGCGGGGCCCGTGCCGTAAGAAGGCTCGTCACTTGAGGAAGGACGGCAGGTCGAGGTCGTCGTCGTCCGCCGGGGGCTCCTCGATGTGCGGCGGGCGCGCGGGCTCGGGAGCGCGGGGAGCAGGCTGCGGGGCGGTCTGCGCCCCACCCGGAGCACCCTCGGTCTCCGCGGCGTCGAGCACCTCGGTCTCGGGCTCCGGCGCGCTCGGGCGCGAGGGGGAGAACGCCTGCTGCGGCAGACCCCAGGCACCGCCGCCGGCCGCGGGACCGGTCGCCGCGGCACCGGTCGAGGCCGGGCGCGGTTCCTGCACGGCCGGGCGGGCCTGCACGGAGCGCTGCTGGACCGGCGGCTGCTCGGCGCGCGGGGCGGGACGCTGCTGCGGGGCGACATCCTGGCGCGGCGTGGGGCCACCGGCCTCGAAGCCCGCGGCGATGACGGTCACGCGGACCTCGTCGCCCAGCGCATCGTCGATCACGGAGCCGAAGATGATGTTCGCGTCGGGGTGCGCGGCCTCCTTCACCAGGCGCGCCGCCTCGGAGACCTCGTACAGGCCCAGGTCGCTGCCGCCCTGGATGGAGAGCAGCACGCCGTAGGCGCCGTCGATCGAGGCCTCGAGCAGCGGGCTGGAGACAGCGAGCTCAGCGGCCTGGAGGGCGCGGTCATCGCCGCGGGCCGAGCCGATGCCCATGAGGGCGCTGCCCGCTCCCTGCATCACGGACTTCACGTCCGCGAAGTCGAGGTTGATCAGGCCTGGGGTGGTGATCAGGTCGGTGATGCCCTGGACACCGGAGAGGAGGACCTGGTCCGCGCTCTTGAACGCGTCGAGCATGGAGACCTGCTTGTCCGCGATGGAGAGCAGGCGGTCGTTGGGGATGACGATGAGGGTGTCGACCTCGGCCTGGAGGGCGGCGATGCCGGACTCGGCCTGGGTGGAGCGGCGACGGCCCTCGAAGGTGAAGGGGCGGGTGACCACGCCGATGGTCAGCGCGCCAAGGCTGCGGGCGATCTTCGCGACGACGGGCGCGCCGCCGGTGCCGGTGCCGCCGCCCTCGCCGGCGGTGACGAAGACCATGTCGGCCCCCCGCAAGACCTCCTCGATCTCCTCGGCGTGGTCCTCGGCGGCCTTCTTGCCGACCTCGGGATCCGCGCCGGCGCCGAGACCGCGGGTGATCTCCTTGCCGACGTCGAGCTTGACGTCCGCATCGGACATGAGAAGGGCCTGTGCGTCGGTGTTGATCGCGATGAACTCGACGCCCTTGAGCCCGGACTCGATCATGCGGTTGACGGCGTTGACACCTCCGCCGCCGACGCCGACGACCTTGATGACTGCGAGTGAGATCTGGGTTCCGGCCACGTTTGGTCCTTGCTCTTGTCGTTCCTCCGGGGAGAAGGGCCTGCGCCGCACCTGGTCGTGCGGCTCCCGAAACCCTGAACCTCGAGTTGAGGTTTGGACTTCGGAGCGCTTCTCCTTTCCTTCGACGCTAGGGATAGGGGCACGTGCACGCAAACACGACACGCGCGTGTCGCTCACGAGCCGGAGCAGATCACCGGTCACGCCCAGGTCCGGGGTCCTTACCGGGTGACGGGGGCGACCGGGGAGGAGACGTCGATGACGGTGCCGGGACGGTCCAGGAGCGCCTGGACCACCTCGGCCTTGAGCTCGGCATCGTGCGCGTCGCCCCACACGACCTCCTTGGTCGAGCCGTCCTCGAGCTCGAGAGTGAGGGTCACGTCGCTCGCGCTCGAGGCGGTGATGCCGGTGAGCGCGCCGCGCAGCGGCTCGGGCACCTCTGCGAGAACCTCGCTCATCGCGGCAGCCGCGCCCTCGGGGTCGGCCGAGCCGGAGGCGACCTCGAGCGGCACGAGCGTCGCGCCCTTCGCGGCCGCGGCGGGCAGCTCCTCCCCCGCCGCATCGATGATCGCGGTGGTGCCGTCGGTGCGGGTCAGCTCCGCGACGGCGCTCGCCTCGGTGATCTGCACGCTGACGCCGTCGGGCCACTGCCGATGCACCTCGACGCTCGCCACGCCCGGCACCTCGGAGACGTCGGCGGCGATCGCCTCGGTGGGCAGGAGCAGGACGCTTCCGCCCGTGTGCGGGGCGACGGCGGCGCGGATGTCGTCCTGGTCCACATAGCCGGTACCGGCGACCTCGACCTGGTTCACCTGGAGGGCGGGCAGGAAGATCACGGTCGCGAGGGCGGCGAGCAGCAGCACGAGCACACCCCCGGTCCCCGCGATGAGGGCGCGGCGGCGCCGGCGCCAGGGGCGGCCGACGACGAGCGCACGGAAGCGCTCAGCCGCCTGGACGACGCGGCCGCCCTCGGCCTCGGACTCGGGGTGCGCGGGGCGCGCGGCCGGGGCCACGGCACGGTTCGTGCGGCCGACGCCAGAGCCGCGGCGCGGAGCGGGCGCGGCGGAGGCCGCCGAGCGGGCCGACGACGCGGACCGTGCAGTGGCCGAGGAGGCGCCCGACCGTGCGGAGGACGCGGAAGCGCCCGATCGACGGGAAGCAGAGGCGGCGGAGGACACTGACGGTGTCGCCGGTGTCGACCGAGTGGTCGGCGCGGTGCCGCGCGGCGCAGAGTCTCGAGGCGCGGTGTCACGCGGTGCAGGGTCGCGCGGCGCCGCCGTGCGGCGGCTTCGGCCCTTCGCCGTGCTCGGCGTCTTCGCGTCGCGCGTCGTCTTCGAGCTGTTCTGCGCCGTCGAGCCGCCCTGGGCGTTCTGGGTGCTGGGTCGGGACGTGCCCGGGCGCGGCCGCGGGGCGGTGGGGCGCCGCGCCATCAGCCGGCGTCCGCCGCGGCCTCGAGCGCGGCCATGAGCGGGGCGGTCATCTCGACGATGTCACCGGCGCCGAGCATGAGCAGCAGGTCCCCGGGATGCGCCGCAGCAGCGACCTGCTCGGCGAGCTGCTCGGGGCCGTCCACGGCGAGGACGCTCTCCGCGGCGAGGTCGCTGACAGTGCGCGCGGTGACGGACGGGTCCGGATCCTCGCGCGCCGCATAGATGGGCAGCACCCAGGCGCGGTCCGCGGCGGAGAGCGCGGCCGCGAAGTCGACGGCGAAGTCGCGGGTGCGGGAGAAGAGGTGGGGCTGGAAGGCGACGAGCACCTCGCCGGGGTTCCCCTGCGCGGCGACGATCCCGCGGGCGGCGGCGATCGTGGCGGCGACCTCGCGGGGGTGGTGGGCGTAGTCGTCGACCACGGTCACTCCCCCGGCGACGCCGGCGACGTCGAAGCGGCGCGAAGCACCGGTGAACACGGAGAGCCCTGCCGCGAGCTGCGCGGGCGCGGCGGCGCTGTCCGGCTCGGGCAGGACCGCCGCAGTCGCTGCGAGGGCGCCGAGGGCGTTCAGGACGTTGTGGTGGCCGGTGACGGAGAGCTCCACGGTCAGCGGACCGTGCGGGGTGTCCACCTCGATCTCGGCGCCGCGGGTGCCGCTGCGCTCCTCGCGCAGGAACCAGGCCGCGTCCTCGTCGGTACCGTAGGTGACGACCTGCGTGCCGGCGGCCCGGGCGCGTTCGCCGAGCGCACGGGCGCCGGGATCGTCGGCGCACACCACGAGCGTGCCGCCGGGGGCGAGCTGGCCCACGAGCGTGTCGAAGGCGGCGGTGAGGGTCGCGGCGTCGCCGTGGAAGTCGAGATGGTCGGGCTCGAGGTTCGTCACCACGAGGGAGCGAGGGGTGAAGGCGAGGAAGGAGCCGTCGGACTCGTCGGCCTCGACCACGGCGAGACGGCCTCCTGACGCACCGGGCTCCGCGCCGAGGCCGGCGTTGCGGCCCAGGTCCGGGACCGCCGCGCCGAGCGCCCAGGCAGGCTCCTCCCCCGCGCCGCGCAGAGCGGTGACCGCCATGCCGGTGGTGGTGGTCTTGCCGTGGGTGCCGGCGACGGCGACGAGCTCGCGCTCACCGAGCAGCCCGGCGAGAGCCGCGGCGCGGTGGATGACGGGGATCCCGCGCTCGCGGGCGGCGAGGACCTCGGGGTTGTCGGCGCGGACCGCGGTGGAGACGATGACGAGGTCGAGGTCCTCGGGCAGCAGCGCGGCGTCGAAGCCGATGCCGATCACAGCGCCCGCCTCGCGCAGCGGGGCGATGAACTGGCCGTCCTGCGAGTCGGAGCCCGAGACCGCGAGTCCGGCCTCGAGGGCGAGGCGCGCCACGGCGCTCATGCCGGCGCCGCCGATGCGCACCACGTGCACGGTGCGGACGTCGATCTCCGCAGGCCAGTCCGGCCGGGTGATGACGTCCCCGGGGCGCAGGATCGTGCGCGGAGAGGGCTGCGGGGCGGATCCGGTCCGGGTGTCGGAGGTCATGACCTCACCGTAGTCCGCGCGCCGTCCTGACCGGTTCAGGCTCGGCGTGCGACGCCCGTCACGACGTCGGCCATGACCTCGGCGGCGTCGGTGATCCCGAAGGTGCGGGCCGCGTCCGTCATCGCCCCGAGGCGCTCGGGATCGGTGAGCAGCGGGAGCACGTTGCCGCGCACGTAGTCGGCGTCGAGCTCGGCGTCGGGGACCATGAGCGCGCCGCCCGCGGCGACGACCTCCTGCCCGTTCAGGGCCTGCTCGCCGTTGCCGATCGGGAGCGGGACGAGCACGGCGGGCAGGCCCACAGCGGTGAGCTCGCAGACGGTCCCGGCACCGGAGCGGGTCAGGGCCAGGTCCGCGGCGGCGTAGGCGTCCTCCATGGCGCTGACGTACTCGAGCACCCGGTAGCCGTTGCGCTCCTGCAGGCCCTCAGACTTGCCGCGCCCGGTGATGTGAAGGATCTGGGCGCCGCCCGCGACGACGTCTGCTGCCGCGGCGGAGATCGCCTCGTTCAGGCGCTGCGCGCCGAGGGAGCCGCCGGTCGCGAGCAGCACGGGGCGGGCCGGATCCAGGCCGAAGCTGCGCACTGCCTCGTCGCGGCGGGCGGCGCGGTCCAGGTGGGCGATGGCCTCGCGCATCGGCATCCCGATGCGGCGCGCGCCGGGCAGGGTCGAGCCGTCGAAGGCGGTGAGCACTGCGGCGGCACGGCGGGCACCGAGCCGGTTGGCGAGTCCCGGGCGGCGGTTCGCCTCCTGGACGACGAGCGGGATGCGCAGGGAGCTCGCGGCGAGATAGGCGGGCGGGCACACGTAGCCGCCGAAGCCGGCGACCACGTCGATCTGTCGGTCCTTCAGGAGGGTGCGCACGGTGCGCAGGGTGCCGGCGAAGCGGCCCGGGAAGCGCAGTGCGGCACCGTTCGGGCGGCGCGGGAAGGGCACCTTCTCGATCGTGACGAGCTCGAAGCCGGCCGCGGGGACGAGATCCGCCTCGAGCCCCTCGGCGGTGCCGAGCACGGTGATCTCCGCCTCCGGAGTGCGGGCGCGGAGCTGATCGGCGGTGGCCAGCAGCGGGGAGACGTGGCCGGCGCTGCCGCCACCGGCGAGGAGGATGCGAGGGGTGGTGGAGGACATCAGGACCTTCGGGTGCCGGAGGGGCCGCGACCCGTGCGCCGGGTGCGGGAGGAGGACGTGGAGCGCGAGGAGTTCGCTGCGCGGCGGGACTGTGCGGTGCGGGAGGGCTTCGCCGCGCTGGTCTTCTTCGCAGCGCTGGCTGACTTCGCGATGCTGGCTGACTTCGCGGTGCGGCCCGTCTTCGTGGCGCTGCGCGGGGCGGGCAGGATCCCGGCAGAGCGGCGCACCGCCCCGATCTGGGCGCTGATCGCCTCGGCCGCGCCGGGCTCGCGCCGCGCGAAGGATAGAAGCACACCGAGCGCAGTCATCGAGGCCAGCAGTGCCGAGCCGCCGGAGGAGATGAACGGCAGCGGCACACCGATCACGGGCAGCAGCCCGGTGACGACCATCATGTTCACGAACGCCTGGCCGAGGATCCAGGCGCAGATCCCCGCGACGGTGATCTGCAGGAAGCGGTCCTCGAGGCGGGAGATCATGCGGAACATCAGCAGGGCGAGCACGGTGAACAGCAGCAGTACGCCGAGGGTGCCGATCAGGCCCAGCTCCTCGCCGATGATCGCGAAGATGTAGTCATCCTCCGCGGCGGGCAGGCGGCCCCACTTCTGGCGGGACTCGCCGAGGCCCACGCCCCACCAGCCGCCCTCGGCCAGGCCCATCAGGCCCTGGTCGCTCTGGTAGCAGGAGTCGCCCTCGCAGATGCCGTGCAGCCAGTTGCTGATGCGGGCCATGCGGTTCGCGCTCGTGATAGTGAGCAGGACGACGCCGAGCACGCCCGCGGTCCCGGCGGCGAAGAACCAGCGCCGCGGGATGCCCGCGACCCACACGGCGCCCGCGACCAGCATCGCCATGATGAGCATGGTGCCGAGGTCGTGCCCGGCCATGACGAGACCGAGGGCGAGGACCACGCCGGGCACGAGCGGGAAGAGCAGGTGGAAGGTGCGGTGCAGGAGCGGGCGCTTCGCCGCGAGCAGCGCGCCGAGCCAGACGGCGAGGGCGAGCTTGAGGAACTCCGAGGGCTGCAGGGTCTGACCGTTGATGCGGATCCAGTTCTGGTTGCCGTCCACGGCCCAGCCGAGGCCGGGCACGAACACGAGGCACTGCAGCGCGAGGCCCAGCCCGAACAGGGGCCAGGCGGCTTTGCGATAGAACCCGGGCGGGAGCAGCGCCGCGACGACGAGCAGCGCGAGGCCCATGCCCGCGAAGGTGCCCTGGCGGAACAGGCCCGCGAAGCCGGAGTTGCCGCGGGAGATGTTCAGGACCGCGGAGGAGCTCAGCACCATCACCAGGCCCAGGGTCACCAGCAGCGCACCGACGACGATGAGGCCGTAGAAGTCCAGTGCTGGTGAGCGCAGCCAGCCGGCGACCCCGTCGCGGAGCCGGCCGCCGATGTTGCCCAGCGGCTGGTCCTCGTCAGGGCGCACGACGGGGGCGGTGCGGCGGGCGTCCTCACGGGGCCCGCGGCGAGTTTCCTCCAGCGTCATGCGCGCTCTCCTGGCAGTCGGGTGACGGCCGCCGCGAACAGATCCCCCCGCTCCGCATAGTCACGGAACTGGTCGATGGAGGCGGCGGCCGGGGCCAGCAGCACCACGTCCCCCGCGGAGGCGAGGGAGCGGGCGGCGTGCACCGCGTCCTCCATCATCCGGGTGCGCCCGGCGACGTCGCCAGTGTCGCCCGGATCGATGCGCCGCAGCGGGACCTCGGGCGCGTGTCGGGCGAGGGCCTCGGTGAAGGGAGTCGGGTCCGTGCCGAGCAGCACCACGCCGACCAGCCGGTCGCGGGAGGCGGCGATCAGGGGATCGAGGTCCGCACCCTTCGCGTCGCCGCCCGCGATCCACACGACCCGTTCGGCGGCGCGCAGGGAGGCGGCGGCCGCAGCGGGGTTGGTGGCCTTGGTGTCGTCGACGAAGTCGATCCCATCGATCGTGGCGAGGTGCTGGGCGCGGTGCCCGCCCATCCGGTAGGCGCGCAGTCCGTCGCGGACCGCGACGGCGGGCACGCCGATCGCGCGGGCCAGAGCCGCGGCGGCCAGGGCGTCGAGCACGACGTGGGGGCCGGCGCCGCCCGCACCGAGGTGGGCGAGGTCCTCGAGGGTCGCGAGCTCGGCGGCGGCGGTGCGCCGCTCGGCGAGGAAGGCGCGGTCCACGAGGAGTCCGTCGATGATCCCGAGCTCGGAGAGGCCGGGGGTGTTCAGGGTGAGGCCCACGGCGCGGGCGCCCTCGAGGACGTCGGCCTCCTCGACGAGGCGCCGCGTGGCGGGGTCCTCGACCGTAAAGATGCAGGCGGTGCGGACGCCCTCGAAGATCTTGCCTTTGGCGCGGGCGTACTCCTCGCGGCCGCCGTGCCAGTCGAGGTGGTCGGCGCTGATGTTCAGCACCGCGGCGGCCTCGCAGTACAGGTGCTCGGTCCAGTGCAGCTGGAAGCTGGACAGCTCCAGCGCGAGCACGTCGAAGCCCTCCGGGTCCAGCGCCGCCTCGATCATGGGCAGGCCGACGTTCCCGCAGGCGACCGCGCGCAGTCCGGCGGCGCGCAGGATCGACTCGAGCATGGTCACGGTGGTGGTCTTGCCGTTGGTCCCGGTGACGGCGAGCCAGGCGGGGCCGTCGGCGGCCTGCATGCGGCGGGCGAGCTCGATCTCGCTCCACACGGGGATCCCGGCGGCCGCGGCCTCGGCCAGCAGCGGCTGGTCGGGGCGCCAGCCCGGGGAGGTGACGATGAGATCGATCTCTCGGTCCGCGGGCAGGGCGCGGGTGTGCTCCGCGCCCAGGCGCACCTCGACGCCGAGCACCTCGAGGATGTTTGCGCGCTCGCGCAGCTCCTCGGTGTCCTTTCCGTCGACCACGAGGACGCGGGCGCCGCGCTGCATGGTCTGGTCAGCGATCGCGTACCCGGAGACTCCGAAGCCGGTCACGAGGATGCGCAGCCCGGCCACGTCCAGGCCGGGCCAGGGTCGCTCTAGCACCGGCAGGGTGCTGGCGGGCGCGGTCGTGCCGTCGGCCGCCGGTGTGCCGTCGGGCGCGGTCATGAGGTGAGCCTCGGCAGCGCGTCGAGGTAGAACAGGCCCAGGCCCACACCGGCGAGGATCCCGGCGACGATCCAGAAGCGCACCACGATCGTCACCTCGTTCCAGCCCTTGAGCTCGAAGTGGTGCTGCAGCGGGGCCATGCGGAAGACCCGCTTGCCGGTGAGCTTGAAGCTGGTCACCTGGATGATCACGGACAGCGAGATGATCACGAACAGGCCGCCGATGATGGCGCCGACGATCTGGGTGCGGGAGATGATCGTCAGTCCCGCGATCGCGCCGCCGAGGGCGAGGGAGCCGGTGTCGCCCATGAAGATCTTCGCGGGCGAGGTGTTCCACCACAGGAAGCCGACGCAGGCGCCGATGATCGCCGCGCACAGCACCGCGGTGTCCAGCGGATCGCGGGCGCCGTAGCAGTGGACGAGGCCGCCGGCGTCGAGGTCGATGTTGCACACCTGACGCCACTGCCAGAAGCTGATGATGAGGTACGCGGCGGTGAAGATGATCGTCGCGCCGGAGGCGAGGCCGTCGAGCCCGTCGGTGAGGTTCACCCCGTTGGACCAGGCGGCGACCAGGAAGTTCGCCCAGATCGCGAAGAGGATGATGCCGCCGGCGGTGCCGAGGAAGGCGAGGTCCAGCCAGGGGATGTCCCGCACGAAGGAGATGTGCGTGGAGGCCGGGGTGACGCCGAGGTCGTCGGGGAACATCAGCGCGAGGACCGCGAAGGCGGTCGCGACGATGAACTGGCCCAGCAGCTTGTAGCGGGGGCGCAGCCCGGTGCTGTCCTGCTGGGAGATCTTCAGGTAGTCATCGAGGAAGCCCACGACCCCGAGCCCCACGGCGAGGAACAGCACCAGCATCACCGAGACGCTGGGGCTCGTCCACAGCACCAGGTGCGTGAGGAAGTAGCCGATGAGGACCGCGAGGATGATCGCGACGCCGCCCATGGTGGGGGTGCCGCGCTTGGTGGCGTGGGAGGTGGGGCCGTCGTCGCGGACGAACTGGCCGTAGCCGCGCCGCTCGAGCACCTTGATGAACAGCGGGGTGCCGAGGATGGAGAACAGGAGCGCGATGGCTCCGGAGATGATGATCGCGATCATTGGATCTGTCCCGTCCGCGCGGCCTCGGCGCGCTGCTCGAGCTGCTCCACGAGGGGGCCGGCGACGCCGCGCAGTCCGGCATCGCGGGAGGACTTCATGAGAACCACGTCGCCGGGGCGGAGGGTGCTGGCGAGCACCTCGATCGCCTCGTCGACGGTGTCGAGGTGCTCGGACTCGCCGCCGAAGCTGCCCTCGAGGCTCGCGCCGTGGTGGATCGCGGCCGCGCCGTCGCCGACGGAGTACAGCTGCGAGATGTTCAGCCGCACCGCGAGGCGTCCGATCTCGTCGTGCAGTCGCACGGAGTCGGGGCCGAGCTCGAGCATCTCGCCGAGCACGGCGACGGTGCGGTGGGTCCGCCCGAGGTGGGCGAGGGTCTTGAGCGCCTGGCGCATCGAGTCCGGGTTCGCGTTGTAGGCGTCGTCGATGACAAGCACTCCCCCGGCCTCGATGACCTGCATGCGCTGCCCGGAGGCGAGGGTCGCACCGTCCAGGGAGGCGGCGGCCGCGGCGGGGTCCACGCCCGCGACGCAGGCGGCGGCCAGCGCGGCGAGGACGTTCGCGGCCTGGTGCTCGCCCAGCAGGTCGGGGCGGACGGGGAAGCGGCCGACGGGGATCGCCTCGCCAGCGAGGGTGGTGAGACCCTCGGGGATGACGAGGTCGAAGGCCACGCGGGCACGGTCATCGAGGGTCAGGTCCGCGCCGCGCACGTCACCGTCGGTGAAGCCCCAGGTGAGGACCGGGGCGATGGAGCGCTCGGCCATGCCGAGGACGAGGCGGTCCTCCGCGTTCAGCACAGCGCGGCCGTCGGCGGTGAGAGCCTCGACGAGCTCGCCCTTGGCGCGGGCGGTCGCCTCGATGCCGCCGAACTCGCCGAGGTGGGCGGAGCCGACGTTCAGGACGAGGGAGATGTCCGGGCGGGCGATGGCGGTGAGCTGGGCGATGTGGCCGATACCGCGCGCACCCATCTCGAGGACGAGGAAGCGGGTGTCCGCAGCGAGGCGCAGCACGGTCAGGGGCAGACCGAGCTCGTTGTTGAGGCTGCCGGCGGGGGCGATCGTCGGCCCCTGGGCGGACAGGATCGTGCCGAGCAGGTCCTTGGTGCCGGTCTTGCCGGCGCTGCCGGTGGCGGCGAGGACCATGAGGTCCGGGTTCTCGGTGCGGGCGCGCTCGAGCTGGGCGCGGGCGAGGGCGGAGAGCGCCTCGCGCACATCGTCCACCTGCACGCCCGGGACGCCACGGTCCTCGGAGAGCAGGGAGAGGGCGGCGCCTGCGGTGCGGGCCGCCTCGAGATAGTCGTGGCCGTCCACGTGCTCGCCGCGGAAGGCGGCGAAGAGGTCACCGGGGGTGACGTCCCGCGAGTCGATGCGTGCGATGCCGGTGACGAGCTCATCCCCGGTCGCACCGCCCACGAGGGTCCCGCCGGTGAGGGCAGCGATGTCCCGTGCCGTGATCTGGAGCATGCTCAGCGTCCTTCATCCCGTGTCTCGGTGTCCTGCGCCCCGGAGTTCTGCGTCCCGGCGGCCCCGTCCCCCGCACCACCGCGGCGGCCGGGTGCGGAGCGCAGCGCGTCCCGCAGCCGGAGGCGATCGTCGAACGGATGGACGATACCGCCGATCTGCTGTCCGGTCTCGGCGCCCTTGCCTGCGACGAGGATGGTGTCGGACACGTCGGCCAGATGCGCGGCCAGCGCGATCGCGTCACCACGCCCATCCACCTCGTGGACCTGCGCGTTCGTGTCCTTCGGGATGCCGGCGAGCACCTCGGCGCGGATCGCGGCGGGGTCCTCGGTGCGGGGGTTGTCGTCCGTGACGATGACCACGTCCGCGAGGCGCGCGGCGACCTCGCCCATCGCGGGGCGCTTGCCCCGGTCGCGGTCCCCTCCGGCGCCCATCACGACGAGGAGGCGGCGGGTGCCGGGGACCTCGCGGAGGGTGAGCAGGGCCTGCTGGAGGGCGTCGGGGGTATGGGAGTAGTCGACGATCCCGCGGATCGGGTCGTGGGCGACAGGCTCCATCCGGCCGGGGACAGTGCCCTCGGTGCCGAGCGCCTCGTCGACCTCCGCCCCGCTGCGGCCTATCGCGGTGAGCAGCAGATCGGCGGCGAGGGTGTTGGCGACGTAGTGGCGGCCGGGCAGGGCCGCGCGCAGGGTCCGCTCCCCCTCCGGGCCGCGGACGGTGAACATGGTGCCGTAGCCGTCGCTGCGCAGGTCGGTGGCGACGTGGTCGGCCTGCACCTCGGGCCGTGTCGCGTAGGTGGTCACGGGGATCTCCGCCTCGGCGGCGAGGCGGCGGCCCCATTCGTCGTCCACGCACACCACGCCGCGCTTCGCGTGGGCCGGCGTGAACAGGGTGCGCTTGGCCTCGTAGTAGCGCTCCATCGTGCCGTGGAAGTCCAGGTGGTCCTGGGTGAGGTTCGTGAAGCAGGCGACGTCGAAGACGACCTCGTCGGCGCGATGCAGCACGAGGGCGTGGCTGGAGACCTCCATCGAGACGATCTCGACGCGGTCCTCGGTCATGCGGGCGAGGAGGCCGTGCAGCTCGGGCGCCTCGGGGGTGGTGCGCACGGTCGCGACGGCGTGGTCGGCGCCGTCGGCGTCGCGATAGCTGGTGCCGCTGGTGCCGATCACACCGGCGGGGACGCCGAGGGCGAGGAGCGCACGGGTGATCGCGGTGGTGATCGAGGTCTTCCCGTTGGTGCCGGTCACGCCGATGGTGGCGAGCTGCTCGGCGGGACGGCCCTGCACCTCGGCGGCGGCGATCGCGGTCGCGGCGCGGGGGTCCTCGACGACGAGGGCGGGCAGGCCCGCGGCCTCGCAGCGCTCGCGGCCCGTGGGGTCGGTCAGCGCCATCGCGGCGCCGAGGGAGGCGGCCTGCACGGCGAAGTCGGCGCCATGCGCGTTCGCACCGGGCAGGGCGGCCCAGAGGTCCCCGGGCTCCACGGCACGGGAGTCGAGGGTGACGCCGATGAGGTGGACATCCTGCGCCGGGGCGGGGGCGCCGAGCCGTGCCGCGAGGTCGCTCGCGCCCACGCCGTGAGGACGGCGCGGACGGGCGGGTTCGGGGACGGGGCCGCTGGAGGAGGTCACGGGGGTGCTCACCATTCGTTCTCGAGCTGGATGCCGGGCTTGCCGGTGGGGGCGATGCCCTGGTTCTGCAGGGCGAAGGTGGTCAGCTCCGAGTATGCCGGGGCCGCCGCTCGGCTGCCGGAGATGAAGGAGTTCAGGCCGAACACGAACACGCCGACCACGATCTCGGGATCATCCGCGGGGGCGACGCCGATGAAGGAGGCGGTGTAGGTGCCGTCGGAGACCTGCGCGGTGCCGGTCTTGCCGGCCACGGCGTAGCCGGTCACCGCCGCGGAGGAGGTCTCGTCGTCCACCGCGTTGTCCATCATCTCGCGCATCGTCTCGGCGGTCTCGCTGGAGACCACGCGGGTGCTCTCGGGCTCGCCGAGGGGGCGGATCGTGCCGTCGGCCTGGCGGGTGCCGGCGATGAGCGACGGCTGGACGCGCACGCCGTCGTTCGCGAAGGTGCCCACGGCGGAGACCATCTGGAGGGCGTTGACGCTGTAGCCCTGGCCGAAGGCGGTCGTGTAGCGGGTGCGTCCGGTCCAGTCCTCCGGCGGGTGGACGACGCCGGCGGACTCGCCGGGCAGCTCCACGCCGGTGCGCTCCCCCAGCCCGAAGGCCTTGAGGTAGTCGTAGCGGACCTGCGGGGTGAGGGTCTCGGAGGCCTGCACGGTGCCGACGTTCGAGCTCTCCTTCAGGACGCCGGCGAGGGTGAGGCGCTGATCGGGGTGGGAGTGGGAGTCCTTGATCCGCTCCCCCTCGAAGTACATCTCGTAGGGGATCTCGTACTCGGTCTCCGGCGTGACGGTGCCCTCTTCGATCGCGGCGGCCATCGTGAACAGCTTGCCGGTCGAGCCGGGCTCGAAGACGTTGGAGATCGAGCGGTTGCCGCGATCCTCCTCGTCGGCGGCGCCGGGGTCGTTGGGGTCGTAGCTGGGGTACTCGGCCAGCGCCAGCACCTCGCCGGTGCGGGCGTTGTAGACGACGGCGCTGCCGCCTTCCGCGCCCCACTTCTCGACGGCGCCCGCGACGATCTGCTGGGACTTCCACTGCAGGTCGCGGTCGATGGTCAGGACCACGTCGCTGCCGTCGACGGCGGGGGTGGTCTCCTGCTTGCCCGTGGGGATGATCTGCCCCTGGGCACCGCGCTCGTAGGTGGTCTTGCCGTCGGTGCCGCTGAGCTCCTCGTCGAAGGAGAGCTCCGTGCCGGCCAGCGCCGTGCCGTCCGCACCGACGAAGCCGATGATGTTGCCGGCCACGGAGCCCGCCGGGTAGATGCGGTCCGCGACCGGGTCGGAGCCGATGCCGGGGATGCGCAGCGACATCACCGCATCGCGCACCTCGGGCTCGACGTTCTTGCGCAGGTAGGAGAAGCCGGCGTCGCCGGTGAGGGCTTTCTCGGTCTTGGACACGCTCCAGCCGAGGACCGGAGCGAGCTTCTCCGCCGCCGCCTCGACACCGGTGGTCTTCGCGGTCTTCGAGCCCTTGCGGTAGTCGACCACCTGCATCTGGTTGACCCAGAGGTCGTAGCGCTGGACGGAGCTGGCGAGCACCACGCCGTTGCGGTCGGTGATCTCGCCGCGCAGCGCGGGGATCGTCCGGGTCACGGTGCGCTGGGCGATGGCCTTCTCGGCGCGGGCGCTCGCATCCAGGCCCTGCACCCAGATGAGGCGGCCGGACAGAGCGAGCACCGCCACCATCGCCAGAGCGATGAGGAGGCGGTGACGGGTCGCGGGCTCGCCGATGCGCGCCTGCGGGATCCGCAGGCGCGCTGCGCCGCCGCTGGAACGGGGTCGACGCGATCCGCCCTGGGAGCGGGCGGTCCTCTGCGTGCCGTTCCTGCGCGATGAGGTCATTCCTCAGGCCCCTTCGTTCCCCATGCCGTGGTAGGCGGAGGGCTCGTCGTAGATCTGAGCCGGCGGCACGGCAACCTCAGCGGGCACCTGCGCGAGCTCCGGACTGCCCTCAGTCTGCGCCGCCGGGGACGTCTCACCGATGATCTCGCCCGTGTCGAGGTCGATGTATGCCGGATCCGACACCGGGACCATGCCGATCTCGCGCGCCTGGCGCTCGAGCTCCTGCGGGGTGCCGAGGCGCTCATCGGTCTCGGAGAGGGCCTGCGCCTCCTCCTGGAGCCGCTGGGACTGGCCCTGGAGGCGAGTGATCTCGTAGCTCGCGTCGGACATCTGGATGTTCAGGAAAAGCAGCGCGGCGAGGGTCGCGGCGACGATGACGGTGCACAGCAGCGTGAAGGGCATCGAGCTGCCGGTCGTCTTCGGCGTGGCGACGACGGTGAGGCGGGGCCGCTCGGAGGCGGCGGGCCGGGTCCCGCGGACGGGACGGATCGCGGGCGCATGAACGGCGGTGGTGCTGGCCATCTCAGTGTGCTCTCTTCGCGGGTCGGGTGCGGGTCAGGGCGCGCAGCCGGACCGAGGCTGCGCGCGAGTTCGTGCCGCGCTCGTGGTCGTCGGCCTGGAGGGCGCCGCGCACGAGCGGGGAGAAGGTGGGCTTGTGCTCCTCGAGCTCGACCGGCAGGCCGGGCGGGGCACTGGAGCGGGTGCGCCGGGTGAACGCGGTCTTCACCAGACGGTCCTCGCCGGAGTGGTAGGACTCCACGACGATGCGGCCGCCGACGAGCACGCTGTCCAGCGCCCCCTCGATCGCGCTCGCGAGGATCTCGAGCTCCTCGTTCACGGCGATCCGCAGGGCCTGGAAGGTGCGCTTGGCAGGGTGGCCGCCGCTCGCCTTGGAGGCGGCGGGGATCGTGCGGTCCAGCAGCTCGACGAGCTCACCGGAGCGGGTCAGCGGCGCGGTGGCGCGCTGCTCCACGACGCGGCGGGCGATCTTGCGGGCGAAGCGCTCATCGCCGAGGTCTCGCAGGATCCTCGCGAGCTCCGCCTCGGGCAGGTCGCGCAGGAGGTCCGCGGCGGTGGGGCCGTCAGAGGAGGGGTCCATCCGCATGTCCAGCGGCGCGTCGACCGAGTAGGAGAAGCCGCGGTCGGTGGTGTCGATCTGGAAGCTGGAGAGTCCCAGGTCCATCATCACGGCGTGCGCGCCGGGCAGGTCGAGGTCGGCGAGGACCTCGGGGATGCGGTCGTAGGTGGCATGCACGAGGGTCGCGCGGTCGCCGACGCCCTCGCGGTCCAGCCGTTCGCGGGCCAGGCGCAGCGCCTCGGGGTCGCGGTCGATGCCGACGAGCCGTGCCTCGGGGGCGGCCTGCAGGACCGCCAGGGCATGGCCGCCCATGCCGAGGGTGGCATCCACGTAGATCGCGCCGGGCTCGGTGAGCGCCGGGGCGAGCAGCTCGACGGAGGTGCGCAGGAGGACGGGGACGTGCCGATCCTCTGCCGGCAGGTCGCTGCGATCCTGGTCCATGTCACCCCTTGGCGATCTCGTGCTGTGCGGCGTTCTGCGGTGGTCCCCCACCGCGGTCCTGCCCGGCCCCGCGTGCTGTCCGCGGTGCCGTCCTGTCAGATTCCCCGTCGTCCCCGACCCGCCACCGGGGAAGTTGCGTCGGGGCGGGAACGACGAGAGGTCTCACAGGACGGAGTGGTCCGAGCCGGGCTCAGAACAGGCCCGGGATCACCTCCTCGGAGGTCTCGGCGAAGCCCTCCTCCTTCTGCTCGAGGTAGGTCTCCCAGGCCGGGAGCGAGCAGACCTCGAGGCGGTTGAGCGCGCCGATGGCGGCGCACTCCCGCTCCAGCCCCGCGGAGGCGCGCGGATCGCTCGGGATGGTGATGCGGCCCTGCTCGTCCGGGATGACGTCCTCCGCACCGGACATCGTCCTCCGCAGCTAGTCGCGGGTGCGTCGGTCGGCAGTGGCCGC
>Ga0079224_100003253_pt1 | contig 20360 bp, 17 predicted proteins | sample Stecom2015_FD_80414 | JGI IMG/M metagenome (GOLD analysis project Ga0079224, IMG submission 80414) | Agricultural soil microbial communities from Utah to study Nitrogen management - Steer compost 2015 | ecosystem: Environmental > Terrestrial > Soil > Agricultural land | place: USA: Utah...
AAGGAGTTGTAATACAACGTAATAGTATTGGAACAAGTGAGACATTCACTGTTCGCAAGATTTCTAACGGTGTTGGTGTAGAGCGTATTTTCCCTGTAAACTCTCCTAATATCGAGAAAATTGTTGTTAATAGTTTTGGAAAGGTTCGACGTTCTAAAATTTATTATCTACGTGGTCTTACTGGTAAAGCTGCTCGTATTAAATCTAAACGAGTTTAATTTCCCTTCAAGAACATTCATAAAAATGGCCCGATGGATTCCATCGGGCCATTTTTATGATATAGAGACTATCGTTTTGAACCTTCATATAATTCGTATTCAAGTAGTCGACAATCTAGTTTGCCATTATAAAACTCGACTTTTCTAGAAGCCCGGAGGCCTATCTTCTTAGCAAGATCTGGATTTCCAGTGAAAATGTAGCCCATATACCCTTTACAGGATTGTTTCAAGAAGTCCCCCATCGAACGGTAAACCAGCTCTAGTTTTGAGTGCACACCTAGGCGATCTCCGTATTCTGGATTAAATACGATAACGCCTGGAGCGGGCTCGATAGGCGTTGTTCGGAAGTCACCAACAATGAAGTCGATAAGTTGTTCCACACCCGCCGTTCTAGCGTTTTTGCGTGCGATTTCGATTGCTTCTTCGGAAATATCGCTCGCGATAATCTTAATCTTTTTGGTTTTGTCAATGTTAGCTTTCAACAATCGGCGCTCTTCAATAAAAACTTTTTCATCATATCCTAGAATATGCATAAATCCATAATTCATTCTATACAGACCGGGTTTCCTATTGGTAGCGATCAGAGCTGCCTCAATAGCAAGCGTTCCGGAACCACACATCGGGTTGATGAACGGGGTTTGTCTATTCCATTTTAGTGAATAGATTACTCCAGCTGCTAATGCTTCCAGCATAGGAGCTTTCCCGGGATGTTTACGATAGGAATGCTTTGCTAACGTTTCTCCGGAGGTGTCGATGTAAATTTCAGCCTTTGTATCTTGCCAATATAGATGAATGACTGTTCTATGCAGATCGGGGCCACTATTGGGGCGAAGACCCTTTCTGGCTTTAATGCGGTCAGCAATGGCATCTTTTACTTTTAAATTAGCAAATAAAGGTGTCGTTATCGTATCGTTGTTAACATTTGAATTAATAGAGACATAGCCGTTAAAGTCAATTAAATCTTCCCAAGCGATGGATGCGACCTCACGATATACGTCATCCGCATTTTGTGCGTCAAAGCGTTTAACAGAGTAGAGGATCTGACTGGCGCAATGTAGATTAAGATTGAGTTTAATGCAGTCATTTAAACTTGCATTCAGTTCAATCCCAGTTGAAAAAACGCGTGTTGGTTTTAATCCTAGCTCTTCAACCTCTTGTGATAAATAAGATGCTAGTCGTTTATTACAGGTTATAATTACCTTAGATATATTGTTGAAAACTTGCATAGATTATTATACGAAGGTACAGATTATTGTAACTTAAATTTCTTATTTTTACAGTTTATTAATATTTAATCGTATGGAAATTACCGGGAAAGTACATGAAATTGGTCAGGTGCAGCAAGTTACCGATACATTTAAGAAACGTGATTTAGTAGTGCAATATGCTGAAAATCCGCAATTTGTTGAATATATTAAATTCGAAGCCACGCAAGACAGAGTGAATTTGTTTGATAACTTAAATTTGGGTGACGACGTTACTGTTTCATTTAATTTGAGAGGGAGACCATGGACAAACAAAGAAGGCGTGACGAGTTATTTTAATTCTTTGGTAGCCTGGAGAGTAAATAAAGTTGCGAATGATCCTACTCCAGGTGCAGGTTACCAGAATCAGCCTGCTTCGGCCCCGCCAGTCGACATATCATCAGATAGCGAAGACGATGATCTTCCTTTTTAACTAAATATACGAATTTAGCGGCTCCTAAAAAGGGGCCGTTTTCGATTATAAACAAGTAGAAAAAATCGGTCATAAGGTGTTAAATTATGTTAAAAGAGCCTTAAAGCTTTTTTGCTTCTGTATTTTTGCTTTATGAATAAAAGAAGTATTAGTCTTATCGTCGGCTTAATGGGCATTGCCTTATTGGGCGTAATGGCTATGCAATACTATTTTATAAGACAATCTTTTCATTTGAAGGCACAATTGTTTGATGAATCCGTCATGGCAGCTCTTAACACAGTAGCGTTAAAGGCTGAAAAGGACGAAGCTCTTCGGTTTTTAAATGAAAGGGAGATGCATGAGAGTAAAATAAAACGGCAGAGGGAGCGTCAGGCCCGGGAATCTTCAGAGCATAAAAAATCATTAGAGTACGCCAACCGGATGCGTATGAAGCGGCAGCAATTAAATTCAGAGTTTAAGGCCTTAGAGCAGCAGGTAAAAAGACGCTATCCCGGTGCTGTGTTATTGGATAATAGTTTTTATGAAACTTATATAAAGGATCCTGCTTTCCGAAATCATGTAAATTACGAAGTAACCATTCAAACCGGTTATGATGAGAAAGGTAATGCCTATCAGCAGCAGGAATGGGGGATTTATTCGAATCAAAAAGCAAAGGTTATAAAGAGGGCAAAAGATGATAGCGTTCGTTATTTTGTTGTAGATCCTGTGGTTGGGGAATTTGTAATATCCCTACCTCCCCGTGTTGATTCCAAGCTTGAACAGGAGATCAGGAGACTGGAACAGGAAGCAAAGATGCGTGCAGCAAGCCTGTATATGGACTCAATAAAAGCAAATGCAAATGGTGATGGATCAGTCCTCAAAAATCTTGCTAATGAATTTGAGAGATCAAAAAAATCAATTAGTCAACGTATTGATCCTGAGTTTATGCAGGAAGAGCTTCGACGAGAACTCGATATAAGAGATATCCATTTAGATTTTGATTTTAAAATCAATAATAACTCAACGGATTCGGTGATTTTTAAATTTGCTGGTGAAGACTTTTCTGCAGAATCGGATGCTTCTTATCAAACTATTCTTTTCCCAAATGACATGACAGCTGAAGGAGCCATGCTGTCTGTGCACTTTCCAAAAAAATCATCGCTTCTAATCGGAAATATGAAAATTATGTTGGGTTCTTCGGTCGCTTTGCTACTGGTGCTTATCGGATGTTTCGCTTACACTATTTTGTCGATTATAAAACAGAAGAAGCTTTCTGAGATGAAAAGTGATTTTATGAATAATATGACTCATGAATTTAAAACTCCGGTAGCAACGATTATGATAGCCAGTGAGTCATTAAGAGATCCCGAAATTTCTTTAGACAAGGCGAGAGTCGAGCGACTGGCCGGGATCATCTATGATGAGAACGTAAGACTAGGGAATCATATTGAACGGGTGCTTAATATCGCAAGAATTGAGAAGGGGGATCTTACTTTAGAGTCGGAGCGGATTGACATGAACGAATTGATCTCGACGGTTACAGACAGTTTAGGACTACAGCTTCAGAAGAAAAATGTATCGATCAATTTGTACCTGAACGCCGAAGATTCCATTGTATCGGGAGATGAGCTTCATTTTTCAAATGTGATTTTCAATCTAATCGACAATTCGATCAAATATTCTGAGGATACACCTCAAATTGATATTCTGACACAAAATCATGCAAACAAATTATTTATTTCCTTTAAAGACAATGGGATCGGCATGAGCAGAGATCAATTGTCGAAAATATTTGATCAGTTTTATCGGATACCAACGGGGAACATTCATAACGTCAAGGGCTTTGGGTTGGGGTTAAGCTATGTGCAGGATATTATTAAGCGACTTGGAGGTAGTATTCGAGTGAAGAGTGAGCTTAACAAAGGAACCGAATTCGAAATAACCTTACCTTTATCTAACTAATTATAGAATTATGACTAAAATATTATTGGCGGAAGATGACCCAAATCTGGGGGATATTCTGAAAGAGTATTTAGAGCTAAAAGGAAAATTTGAAGTAACGTTGTGTGTCGATGGCGAAGATGCATTAAGGGCTTTCAATCGCGAATCGATTGATTTATCCATTCTCGATGTGATGATGCCCAAAAAGGATGGGTTTACTTTAGGGAAGGAAATCAGGAAAATAAATGACAGTGTACCTATTATTTTTGCGACTGCAAAGGGGATGATAGAAGATAAATCAGTCGCCTTCGGGTTGGGTGGCGACGATTATATCACGAAACCTTTTCGTGTTGAGGAGCTGCTTTTAAGAATTAATGCGCTTCTAAAAAGAACATCAAGTAAAGATGATGAAACGAAAGAGCCAATACCCACTAACTTTAAAATAGGTTCATACTCCTTTGATTTCACATCACAGGTAATCACGAGAAATGGGGAACAGCAAAAGTTATCAACCAAAGAGGCAGAATTGTTGCAGATGCTGTGTCTTCGGAAGAACGATGTTCTGACTCGGGAAGAGGCTTTGATAAAGATTTGGCACGACGACAATTATTTTAACGGCCGAAGCATGGACGTCTTTTTAAGTAAACTACGGAAATATCTCAAAGCGGATCCCAGTGTCGAGATTGTGAACGTTCATGGGAAAGGCTATAAATTGATTGTTAGTTAATCAGATTAGTCATCTAAGAAAGATCAAATTTTATACCTTGCGCTAAGGGTACGTCTTTTGAATAGTTGATGGTATTGGTTTGTCGACGCATGTAAGCTTTCCAAGAATCTGTTCCTGATTCGCGCCCCCCTCCTGTTTCCTTTTCTCCACCAACAGCGCCGCCAATCTCCGCTCCCGATGTGCCAATATTGACATTTGCAATTCCACAATCAGAACCTCTGTGTGAAAGGAAAATCTCAGCTTCTCTAAGGTTGGTTGTCATGATTGATGAGGAGAGCCCCTGTGGCACATTGTTTTGTATGGAAATTGCCTCTTCCAGCGTTTTGTATTTCATGACATATAAGATTGGGGCAAAAGTTTCCGTCTTAATTATTTCAAATGTGGGTTCAACTTCAGCAATGCAGGGTTTTACATAACAATCCGACAAATATTGGTCGCTGCTGAGCCTTCCCCCTTCGACTAGAAAGTTCCCTCCTTGTTTTAATATTTCTTCGATAGCATCTAAGTAAGATATGGTTGCCCCTTTGTCGATAAGCGGCCCCATGTGGTTGCGTTCATCCAACGGGTTGCCTATTTTAATTTGTTTATAAGCATTTACAAGCTTCTGCTTAAAATCATCATACACATCCTCGTGGATTATCAGCCGTCGCGTAGAAGTACATCGCTGGCCAGCAGTTCCTACCGCACCAAAAACGGCCGCTGGCAGGGCTGTGTCCAAATCTGCATTCGCTGTGATGATTATTGCATTGTTACCACCTAACTCCAAGATGCTTTTCCCCAGTCGAGACGCGACGGTCGCAGCAACAGTTTTTCCCATTCTTGTGCTTCCGGTCGCAGATATCAGACTGATACGAGGATCTTTTGCCATCATTTCACCAATTTTATAGTTGCCGTGAATGAGGTTACTAATACCATCAGGGAGATTGTGAGACTTTAACACATCACTTAGTAAATTCTGACAGACTACAGCGGAAAGAGGTGTTTTCTCAGAAGGTTTCCAAACGCATACGTTGCCGCATACCAAAGCTAATGCCGCATTCCAGCTCCATACAGCTACCGGAAAATTGAATGCTGAAATGATGCCAACAATGCCGAGTGGATGCCATTGCTCGTACATACGGTGGTTTGGTCGTTCGGAATGGATAGTAAGACCATATAATTGTCGACTCAAGCCAACCGCGAAATCACAGATATCAATCATTTCTTGTACTTCACCATAGCCTTCCTGTAAACTCTTCCCCATTTCATAAGATACCAATGACCCTAAGTCCTTCTTGCTTGAACGTAACCGGTCTCCAAAATCTCGCAGAACTTGTCCACGTTGAGGAGCAGGGATGTCTCTCCAAATCAAGAAAGCCTCTTGTGCCTTCTTGATTACCAGCTCGAACTCGTCATCGTTGAGGATACCGACTGATGCAATAGTCTGGTCGTCAACTGGTGATACACTGGTAATTGTGTTTTGGGAGACATTGGGGTTGCTATGCTGCCCTGTACTCCATGAGGGATTTTCTGGCGCAATCTTTAGTCTTTCAATAATGGCTTTTATTTCGTTGGTCATTTCTTTAGGGTTTATGTGTATCGAAATATACAATAAATTTCATACTTTTGTAGCTTGTCATTAACAACTCTCTATCTCATCCCCTCGCCACTTTTTGAAAAAAAGATTAAGTTTTAGACATTTTGTCATAAATAAGGTGTTGACAATTAGGTTTTTGTGTGTATGGATTAGAATTTGTTAACAAAATAAGTTGGTGGATATGTTCAAATCCGGTAATTTGATGTTATTATGATGTGTTGAACAAATATATTGTATAGTTGAGTTCTTAAATGGTGTAAAATGGAAGAAAATTATGATTTTGGTTTTTCCGAAGATCCAAAATTTTCGGTTGAGAGATACGAAGAGATGATTCGTAATAAAGATCAATATTTTTTTGATTCACAGGCTTTTGAGGGGATAATTGATTTTTATATCGAAAAAAATGATCCAATTAAAGCGCTTCAGGTGGTAGACTATGCCGTTAATCAGCATCCATATGCTGTTTCATTCTTAATTAAACAGGCTCAGCTTTATATCCTTGTTTCAAAAATGGATTTAGCATTTGATTCGCTTCACAAAGCGGAGGTGCTGGATCCCTCTGAAGTGGACATCTATTTAATCCGTGGGGGTCTTTTAAGTACGTTGGAGCGATATGACGAAGCTATGGAGGAACTTAGCAGAGCTATGGCGATTTCCGAGAATTCGGTAGAGGTGCATTTGCAAATTGCTATGATGTTGCAGAGCAAGGGAGATTTTGAACAAGCGATCGTTCATTTGAAGAAGAGCTTGGAAGCCGATATGGAAAATCAGGACGCTTTGTATGAGTTAGCCTTCTGTTACGATGTGCTGGATAAGCAATCCGAAAGTATCGGTTTCTACCGTCAATATATCGATAATGATCCTTACTCTTACGCCGCATGGTACAATCTGGGCAATGCGTATCATAAGATGGAACAATTTGAAAAGGCAATAGATGCTTATGATTATGCTATTATAATCAAAGAGAACTTCGCATCTGCCTATTTTAACAAGGGAAATGCTTTAGTCAATATAGGTAAGTTCGAAGACGCAATTGATATATACAAAGAGACTTTTGAATTTGAACCTCCAAGCGCCGATACGTATTGTGCAATTGGCGAGTGCTATGAAAAACTCGAACAAATGCAGTTGGCACGATCATATTATAAAAAAGCAGTTAAGCTGGATTCAAATCTGGCTGACGCTTGGTTTGGTATCGGTGTTACGTTAGATTTCGAAGAGCGTTATTTCGAGGCTCTTTATTATTATCGAAAAGCGCTGCACCTGGAAGAGGCAAATCCCGATTATTGGTTTGCTATTGCTGATGCACAGTATAAACTCAAGCAAGTTGATGAGGCTGAAACTGCTTACCAGCATGTGGTTGAATTAAACCCCATCGATGTAGATGCTTGGCTGGACTACTCCTCGATCGTTTACGAACAACATAAGCTGGAAGAAGCCATTGGAATTATCTCTGAAGCGATAAAATGTAATCCTGATGCTGCAGAATTATATTATCGAATGGTCGCTTATATGTTTGCCTCGGGCAAATACAATGAGGCGTTAAATTATTTGGATATAGCTCTCAATTTAAATGTCGAAAAACATCATATTTTGTTCGAATATCTACCTCAATTACAAGATAATAAGATAATTGTCGAAATTATTAAAAAGTATACTGAGTAGTTATTAGATTAATTAGTTGACTGATAATTCCTTCTATTCAATTTTTTTTTGGACATTTGCACTCCATGAATTTTCAACTTAACAATATACCTGACCGTAGCGATAAGCCTAGGGAAAGAGGCATTACCATGGTAATGGACAAGGGTTTATCAATAAGACAAGTCGAAGATTTCTTGTCAGTTGCCGAGCCTCATACTGATATCGTTAAATTGGGTTGGGCAACTTCTTATGTTACCCCAAACTTAGAAGAGAAGCTAGCAGTATATCGCGAAGCGAACGTTCCTTTTTATTTTGGCGGGACATTGTTCGAAGCTTTTGCCATTCGTAACCAGTTTGATGATTATAGAAGAATTCTTGATCAATATAAATTGGAATATGCAGAAGTTTCTGATGGGTCAATCGATATTCCTCATGAACAGAAGTGTGAATATATTTATCAGTTAAGCAAACAAGTTACTGTCATCTCAGAGGTAGGATCTAAAGATGAAGAAAAGATTATTGCACCTTATCGATGGATTGAATTGATGGAGGCGGAAATTCAGGCAGGTTCATGGAAATTAATAGCTGAAGCAAGAGAAAGCGGAAGTGTAGGTATATATAGAGAAAGCGGAGAAGTTAGACAAGGGTTAATAGATGAAATTCTGACACAAATACCATACGAAAAAATTATTTTCGAAGCGCCTCAAAAAGCGCAACAGGTATGGTTTATCAAATTATTGGGCGCCAACGTTAATCTAGGCAATATTGCTCCTGCTGAAGTAATTCCCTTAGAAACGATTCGATTAGGATTGAGAGGAGATACCTTCAGTCACTATTTAAAATAAGTACTAATGAAAAAGTTTGGGCTGATTGGTTTCCCATTAGGACACTCGTTTTCCAAGCAATATTATACAGACAAATTTAAGAGCCTGGGTTTATCTGATTATTGCTATGAGCTTTACCCTATTCAAACTCTAAGTGAATTCCCAAACTTATTGAAAGAGGAGCCAGAGCTGTGTGGCCTCAATGTAACAATTCCACATAAAATCGGTATTATTTATTATTTGGATTGGATAAGTCCAGAAGCAAAAATGGTTAATGCAGTTAACTGTATTAAAATAATAAAAAAAAGCCCGTTGGAGGATTTTTTTTCCGGAGAATGCTCCCTTGAACCAATTCGATTACAAGGGTATAATACAGATGTTTATGGCTTTGAAGAATCTTTAAAACCTCTTTTAGAAAAGCATCATAACAAGGCATTGATATTAGGAAATGGCGGTGCTGCCAGAGCCGTTATGTATGTACTGAGAAAGCTGGATATAGACTATCGTATCGTTTCAAGAAAAGCTACTCATTTACAATTGTCTTATAACGATTTATCTGACCGAATAATTCAAAAATATCCTTTAATTATCAATACTACTCCAGTTGGAACTTATCCGGATGTCCATGGTAGTTTAGATTTGCCATTTCGAAAGATTGGGGAACAACACTTGCTGTACGATTTAATTTATAATCCGGAAGAGACGGAATTTTTGAGAAAAGGTAGGGAGCAAGGCGCTGCTATAAAAAACGGACAGGAAATGCTGGAGTTACAGGCTGAGAAAAATTGGGAAATATGGCAGAGTTAGCTGCTTTTTAGACCATAATTATTGTATTTTTGTGATATGACTCTTCATATCAAGTCTTTTATATGCAATCCCTATCAGGAAAACACGTACCTGCTATATGATGAAACGGGTGTCGGCGTAATGATTGATCCGGGTATGTATAGCACGGCGGAGGAAACCGAAGTCTCTGAATTTATAAAGGAGCATAATCTCAAACTTGAACTCCTTCTAAATACACATTGTCACATTGATCATGTTTTAGGAAATAAGTTTATTTACGATACATACGGACTATTGCCTATCTTTCATGAAAATGAAATACCTATTTATGCCGAAATTCAGAATTATGCACCCCAAATGGGCATACCATATGAGGTCTCTCCGATTTCCGAAACGTTTTTGCCAGACAGTGGAACTATTCAGTTTGGTAGTCATTCTCTGGAGTTAATTTTTGCTCCTGGACACTCTCCCGGACATCTTTGTTTTTACAGTGAATCACAGGGTTTTTTAATTGGGGGGGACGTTCTATTTAAAGGGAGTATCGGAAGAACAGATCTGCCGGGAGGAAATCATGGTCAGTTGATTCGAAGTATTACTGAAAAGATTTACACACTTCCCGAGGATACCCTGGTTTATCCCGGACATGGTTCCACAACTACTGTGGGACAAGAAAAAAGGACAAATCCTTTTGTAAGAGGATAGCATTATGAATACTCCCCTATTTATCGCCAAACGGTACTTGTTCTCAAAGAAGTCGGTAAATGCTATAAATATTATTTCAAGCATAAGCATGTTAGGGGTGCTCATTGGTACTGCCGCTCTTATAATTATCTTATCGGTGTTCAATGGTTTTGAACAGCTGATTTTGAACATGTACAGTTCTTTCACTCCTGAACTTAGACTGGAGCCAAAAAAAGGAAAAGCTTTTAAATTTGATAGTGATTTAAAAGGGCATTTGACACAACAGAGAGGTATAGCTTATTACACAGAAATTCTTCAGGAGAAAGTGTTAGTTCGGCATGGCCAGAATCAGTATATAGCAAACCTAAAAGGCGAGAACATACGTTCGATTCCTGAAAATCTGGCTGATAGCCTACTTTTTCAAGGGGATTTTACTTTACGTGAAGGAATGACCGACTATGCAGTAGTTGGAGCTGCAATACAGGCATATCTTGGGATCGACCTTAAAAAGGAAGGACAGGAAATATCTATTTATTCACCACGCAAGGGTGCGATTAATGTATTAAGTCCGGCGGAAGAGTTTAATTTGCGTTCGATCCATTTGTCGGGAGTGTTGATGGCGCAGCCAATGTTTGATAATTTGGTCATTGTTCCATTGTCATTTGCCAGAGATGTTCTTAGTGAACCGGATCGGGTGTCAGCTGTAGAAATCTATTTAGACGAGAGCGCAGATTCTCGATCGATTGAGCGGTCCCTCAATCGACAATATGGCAATGAGTTCTTTGTTAAAAATCGTGCTCAGCAAAATCCGGCGCTTTACAAAGTATTGAACTCCGAGAAGTGGGCCATTTTCTTTATACTTACATTTGTTTTAATTATAGCTATTTTCAATATCATCGGTTCGCTCACGATGTTGGTAATTGATAAAAAGCGAGATATTGCTGTGCTGAAGAGCTTGGGAGCAAACGATTCTTTTATTAAACGGGTGTTTTTCAGTGAGGGGATGTTCATTTCGTTGTTAGGCTGCGTCATTGGGATGGTTCTTGGATTAATTTTTTGTATCCTACAGCAGAAGTTTGGAATGATAAAGATGGAGGGAGCAGAACTGGTGACCAATGTTTTTCCTATCGCAATAAAGGCAACCGATTTTATTCTGGTCTTCTTTACGGTATTGTTTATTGCTGTGATAGCCTCATATGTATCTTCACATCTCAGTATTAAAGGGGAAGAAGCTCTGTCGTAAATATCTTAAGCAAAAATATTTTCTCGGTAACTAGGGATTACTTCGAGTGATCTAGCTTTGTCAAATAATGCGGTTACGGCTTTTTTCCCTTCAGCTCCTAGACTCAATGAATAGTCATTCACGTATAGGTTGATGTGTTTGAATATCACGTCTTCCGTCATTTCCTGGGATTGGCTTTTTATAAAATCTAAACCGGATTGTGGATTCTTGAATGCAAATTCAATGCTTTTGCGGATTAGATTACTTATGATTTGCTGATCCGTTTCAGATATGCGTCTGTTTGCAACGATTCCTCCTAAAGGAATTGGCAGACCACTTTGCTGCTCCCAAAAGGTTCCAAGGTCGATGATTTTATGCAGTCCTTTCTGCTGATAAGTAAATCGAGATTCATGAATAATTAGGCCCAGATCGACCTCTTTTTTCAGTATTGCATCTTCTATATCAGAGAAGAGGTATATTTCTTTGTGTTGAAGAGAGGGAAATGCTAAGTTTAGTAAGAAGTTTGCGGTTGTATAAGTTCCTGGGATGGCTACTCTTAGTTTGTTTGAGTGATGCTTTACATATTGTTCGGAAATCTTAGGATCCTGAGAGATAAGGAGTGGGCCTACTCCATGACCAAGGGCACTGCCAGCATCGAGGAGAGTATAGTTTTTCAAGGCAAATGCAAAGGCATGGAAGCTTAGTTTTGTAATATCCAGCTGGTTGTCAAAGGCCATTTGATTCAAAGTCTCAACATCTTCATATATAACATCAAAATCGACACCTGCAGTGTCAATCTTTTTATGGATTAAAGCATCAAAAATAAAAGTGTCGTTCGGACAAGGCGAGAATCCTAAAGTAAATTTCATATAACTTTCACTTGTGAGATAAAATTATGAAACTTTCGTGCAATATTCGAGATTTACGAATAAATTTCAGCTGATAGTCTGTTTAGCCAATTATTTAGGTTGATAATTGCTGTATGCATGTTCCATGCCTCGCGATTTCGTTCCTCAACATAATTTGATATGCTTCTTACTTGCAACACCGGTATATCAAGTTTATCCGCAACATAAAAGACCGCAGCACCTTCCATACTCTCTAAGTCGGGGTTGATTCTGGTTATAATTTTTTTTATGCTTTCCTGGTTTCCGTGTACCGTATTTACCGTTATTGCCTTCATTGTATTCAATTCATCTATCGCAGAACATCTGCGCAGTTTTTCTGGTAATTTCTCTTGGTAGCAACTTTGTCCTAGGCTAATCTCTTCAAAAGACAAAAAGTGATCCTTTGCCTCTGCTCCTAACTCACTGAATTGATCATTTACAATCCGCACGACTGAGCCAAGCTCAATGTCGCGGCGGAAGCTGCCCGCTACGCCAACGTTTATTATCACGTCATATTGTCTCATAGTCAGATGTTGTCCAAGCATAAATGCCGTTGGAACCATGCCTGCACCTGTAACTAAAATATCCACTGGATAGTTATTTTTAATAACCACAGACTGGTACTCAGCTACCTCAGCTTGGGTTGCCGCGACAAATAATATTTCCATGATTCAGTTTTCTTACGAAGATACAATATAAAGGAGAAAGTCTGAAAATTGAACAATCGGCGGCTATTCTCGCTTCAATATATTATCTTTGTTCGCTATGATTCACATTACACGAAGGGAACGATTTTCTGCCGCCCATAAATTGTACAGACCGGACTGGTCTGAAGACAAGAATTTAGAGACATTCGGTAAATGTTCGAACCCTAATTGGCACGGACATAACTATGAGTTGTTTGTTACCGTAAAAGGGGATATCAATCCGGAAACAGGCTTTCTGATTGACCTAAGAGTGCTCAAAGAGATCATTTTGCAAGAAGTAATTGAGAAATTTGACCATAAGAATGTCAATCTTGATGTAGACTTTATGCACGGAAAGATGGCTTCAACTGAAGTGATGGCGGTTGAGATATTTAATATCTTAGCTCCCAGAATTCAAAATGAAGGAGCAACCCTCCACTCCATCAAACTCTGTGAGACCGAGAATAATTTCATAGAATATTTTGGCAAATAAGGGACATCGTGAAAAAAAGCAATATGGACAAAACAGATAAACTAACTGTAGTTGAGCAGGAAGGAGCCGATGGTTATGTAAAGATTGACAGGTATAATGCTGATACGGTTAATCGGATTGCAGATCATTATGGAGATATTTTAGCTGCTTTGGGCGAAAACCCGGCTCGTGAGGGTCTTCTGAAAACACCAGAGCGTGTTGCTAAATCATTACAATTCTTGACTCACGGTTATGATATAAACCCAGCGGAAATACTAAAAGGCGCCATGTTCGCCGAAGAGTACAGCCAAATGGTGGTCGTGAAAGATATCGAAGTGTATTCTTTGTGTGAACATCATATGCTGCCTTTTTTTGGGAAAGCTCATATTGCTTATATCCCAAATGGGCATATCGTTGGATTGAGCAAGATTCCCCGCATTGTCGATGCTTTTGCCAGAAGGCTACAAGTTCAGGAAAGATTGACAAACGAGATTAGAGACTGCATCCATGAAACGTTAAATCCTATTGGTGTCGCTGTTGTGATGGAGTGCCGACATTTGTGTATGTCTATGCGAGGTGTTCAGAAGCAGAACTCGGTTACTACCACCTCTGCCTTTACGGGTGAATTTGCAAAAGAGCGGACAAGGAATGAATTTTTGAGGTTAATAACAGCAAGTTTAGACTAAACACAGAATAAAGAATATGAAAACAGCATATCTATTTCCCGGACAGGGAGCACAGTTTGTCGGAATGGGCAAAGAAGTGTATGATTATAGTAGTGGGAGCAAGGAACTTTTCGAACAGTCGAACGAAATACTAGGCTTCCGAATTACAGATATCATGTTTGACGGAACCGAGGAGGAGCTGAAGCAAACCCAAGTAACCCAACCTTCGATTTTTATACATTCTGTGGTTTTAGCAAAAGCATTGGGGGATTCGTTTAAACCTGATATGGTTGCTGGACATTCACTAGGGGAGTTTTCTGCTTTGGTGAGTGCCGGGGTATTAGATTTTGAATCTGGATTAAAACTGGTAGCCTCTAGAGCTAACGCGATGCAAAAGGCATGCGAGATACAGCCATCGACGATGGCTGCAGTACTTGGGTTAGATGATTTTATTGTAGAAGATGTGTGCCAGCGGGTAAGTGACGTGGTTGTGCCCGCAAACTATAATTGCCCAGGACAACTTGTTATTTCTGGCAGCATTGCGGGTGTTGATCGAGCATCTGAGTTATTGACAGAAGCGGGAGCCCGGCGGGTTCTTAGGTTGAATGTAGGTGGAGCCTTTCACTCGCCGTTGATGGAATCTGCCCGTGTCGAACTAGAGAAAGCGATCGCTGCGACAACGTTCAATACACCGATCTGTCCAGTGTATCAGAATATAGACGCCAAGCCTTATTTAGATGCGGATAGTATTAAAAACAATCTAATAGAGCAACTCACTGGTGCAGTGAAATGGTCTCAGATTATTTCCGCAATGATTGAAGATGGTGCGACAAAATTTATAGAAGTAGGCCCAGGAAATGTACTTCAAGGATTGGTTAAAAAAGTAGACAGGAAAGCCGATACTTCGGCAGCGACATTGTAAGAAAAAGGGATAAACTTTGAATAGCTCCACAGATTTCTAGTTCTGTGGAGCTTTTTTATTACTTTTATGTGAACTGATTTTATCTTGTGAATAACATATTAAAGATACGTATTCTTTTGCTGCTGCTAACGCTTTGTTTTGCAGGTACGGCAATCACGATCAATCTCACTTATCAAGAAAAAGAGATACTTCTTATCGACGGAAAAGAGGTTGAAGACAATCTTCACAGAAAAGAAGCAGTTGTGACGTCGCTTTTTGACAATCCGGAATTTTTTGAACAGTTGAAGTCAATAGGACAAGATTATTCACTGAAGGACTATGTTATCAATGACTTGGGTAACAGACAGAATATTTATTTATACACCTATTCTAACAACGATTTGATTTTCTGGGGGTCAGAGCAAATTGTTCCAAAATCGGATGCAGGTATTCGTGAAGGTAGTAGTGTAATTTCTTGGAATAATGGTTGGTTTGAGGCACGTAAAAAGAGTTCTGGAGGTTTCTCTGTGGTTTGCTTGATTCCAATAAAGGCGAATTATTCACTTTCTAACAGGTATTTAGTAAATGAGTTTTCACCGGATTTAATTAACACGCCCAACTTGGATGTTGCTTCCTATGATGATCGCTTTGTTTACAATTTACGTAATAGTGATGGAGATTATCTCCTATCTTTAAAATTGAGATCAAGTACATTTAATACTTTCTATTCTCAGCTTGAATTAATTATGTGGTTGCTTTGTGCTTTTACAGCAACTGTTTTGGTTACTTCTATTTGTACATGGATTGCAAAAAAAGAATGGGTGAAAACATCTATTCTTCTGTTGACAGTTTATCTTTTAGGAGTACGATACCTGGATCTAAAAACACAATGGCTGGCAGAGAATTTTTATTCTGGCTTCTTTGATCCCAAGGTATATGCTTCGAGCACAACGTTGCCCTCATTGGGGGCATTGGCTTTTCATGTTTTTGCTGCAACTTGGTTGATATGTTATATCTACCGGTGCCGATTCGAGCTAAATTTTTTCAGTAATGAACGCAAACCCTCTCGATTGACCCAAATATTGGTTTTTCTGATATCTGGAACAATCCTTTATGTTTGTTGTGAAATTGCCGTTTATATTTTTGAAAGCTTGATCGTAGATTCAAGTATAAGTTTCGAAGTTAATAACTTGTTAAATCTCAATATCTACAGCTGGGCCGGGATATTTCTCTTGTGTCTCGTGGTATTCTGTTTTTATCTTCTCATTGAGTCGATTATAGTTATTATTAAACGACTTAAAATGAATCGACAGGAGCTTTTCGTTTTTTCTAGTATAACGGTAATTCTTTGTCTTATTCTCAAGCTTCAGTTGGATGGCCTTTCTATATCCACATTCCTATTGATTGCCATTGTTTATCTTATGGGGTGGACTGCGAATATTAGTGCACGTTTCAATCTCGCCTTATTTGTTGTTATTTTATTCCTTTTTGCCGGGATTGCTTCATTGAAACAGAGTGCATTTCAAAACGAGAAGAACCAGAGTAATCAGTTACTGGCATTACAAAAACTGGAATCATCTGAAGATCCGGATGCCGTTCTGTTGTTCATGGATATCGAAGAGAACATTCTAAACGATGAATTACTTAAAGATTATTTTTTAAACCAGAGAAAAATCCAAACAAGACAATTGACTGAAGAATTGCGTAATGAGTATTTTGGTGGATACTTAGCAAAGTACGATTTTCACGGATACGCAGTATCCATGGATTCTCTGGTAAATAGCCCGATTGCAATATCGAAATTTGCGTATTATAGAAACAAAGTTATCGGAGGATCCAGAAAAATTTCCAGAAATTTCTATCGCCTTTCACATAACATCGGATATATAAATTATTTCGCTCTTCTACCTATCCGTCATGATGATGAAGTAATAGGAACCTACCTCGTTGAATTAAAAAATAAGTCCCTAGGAAGGTACACTTCTTCTTTAGAACTTCTTTTTGCTGGTACATCGGTGGACGGGTCCAATGAATTCGAGAACTATTCTTATGCCTATTATAACCAAGGTGAGTTGAAAACTCAACACGGTGCTTATCAATATCCGGTTAATGCTTCTTTCTCGCCTTCAGACGCGGAACGATATATGCAATATACTTCGGGCGGCTACAACCATATCTTTAACAGTCCAAATGGGAACGACCTATTAATATTGAGCAGTAAAGCTCAAAGTGGTTGGCAACAATTGGCGTCTCTGTCATTCTTGTTTCTCGTGTTTCTGGTATTCTCTATACTTATATATGGGATACAATGGGTTGTTTCTGTCCTAACCGATTATGATTTTAGTTTTAGAAATTTCCGTTGGTCGGTTATGATATTACAGAATCGTGTGCTTTATAGTACCAGAATTCAGGCCTTCGTTGTGCTCGCGGTGGTTGGGACGCTAGTGATAGTAGGGTTTATATCTTTCTTCAACTTAAGCGGACAATATAAGGTGAGGCAGGAAAATGCTGTCATTAGGCAAATATCTCAGATCGCACGAGGTATTGAGGCTCGACTCTCATTGGAGAACGAAAGCATTGAGTCGCTTAACAATGAACAGCAGTTTAATGCCACAGCAGAAGTTAATGCAATAGATCTGAACTTGTACGACCTTAATGGCGAAATTCTCTATAGTACTCAGAACAAGATTTTTGATTTGGGACTCATTTCAAGATATATAAATGCAAATGCATGGTTGAACATGCATGACTATAGAAGAGAAGAGTTTGTCCACCGCGAGAGCATTGGCAATCTCGAATTTTTGACTGCTTACACACCCTTAAAAAACGATAGAAACGAGACGATTGCCTATTTAAGTCTTCCCTATTATTCAAATCAAAAGGACTTGGATCAGCAAGTTGGGTTGCTTCTCAATACCATCATTAATGTGTATGCTTTGGTTTTGGTCATCTTGGGGTTATTTGCAGTTTTTGTTGCTAATAAAATAACTGCACCGTTAACCATGGTTCAGAGAAGCCTGGCAAAAACGAATATTGGCAAGAAGAATGAACCTATTTTCTGGAAAAGAAATGATGAAATAGGCTCACTTATTAAGGAATATAATAATATGTTGGTCGCGTTAGATAGTAGTGCTGATAAGATTATGAGATCTGAGCGTGAATCTGCATGGAGGGAAATGGCAAAGCAGGTTGCCCATGAAATTAAAAACCCATTGACTCCGTTGAGGCTCGGAGTACAGTTGTTAGAGCGGTCCTGGCGCGAACAGGATCCCCATTTTGATGAGAAGTTTAATAGATTCACGAAGTCATTTATTGAACAGATCGAAAGTCTAAATCATATTGCTTCAGAGTTTTCCAATTTTGCCAAGATGCCCGACACGAAATTGGACGACGTAAAAATCATCGAGGTGATAGAAAAATCAATCGATATGCACAGTGAAAACCCCCGGATCAAAATAGATTTTGAAGTTCGAGCTAACCGGGATGTCCTTGTTCACGGCGATCAAGATCAGCTTCTTAGATCGTTCAATAATCTGATAAAAAACTCGATAGAGGCGTCTGTTGGCAAGCTTCTATGTAAAATTAAGATTGTTGCAGAAATACAAAAATCAGGACATCTCAATATCATGGTTCAGGACTTTGGAAAGGGAATTGACGAGCTTGTCCAAACAAGAATATTCCAACCTAATTTTACAACGAAAAGCTCGGGTACGGGTCTAGGTTTGGCCTTTGTAAAACAAGCGATTGAGACGATGAAAGGCACGATAACCTTTAAAACCGAGAAGGGCGTTGGAACGATTTTCTATATTATGATGCCTATAAAAAGCCGTTAGCTATTTTAGTATATAAGAAGCCCGGCCCAGCACACTTTCATTCGTATACAATATAACGGTATATGTTCCTTTTTGAAACTTATATCCCTTAGGCTCCCACTCTATTGTATATTGCTTGCCATCGTTTTGAAAATCGATTATACTGGATTGGGTGTATTGAATTTCTTCATTGTTTACTTTAAAGATACTACCATCGGTCAAAAGATTTCCACTTGGCTCAGTTATCCTATAGTAAATGGTGTGCTCACCGGTTGAGGCTAATGCATTATTAGCTATAGCGAAATGTATTCTAAATTTATCTGTTCTCCGTGCCCTTGTTTCAGCATCTGATTGTTCACTATCATTTGAACGTTGAGGTGTGATATTCATTGAAGAAACTTTCAATACAGATGCAGAACGTACCATTTCTTCCAAACCGGTATTCTCGTCCTCTAATTCACTTACACGCTCAGCAATGGCATTTACGGAGGTTTGAAGGTCATCTCGTTCGACTGATAGTTGATGGTTTTGGGCTTTAAGTTCTTCAAGGTCACCGCTATATTGTTCCACTAGCGATCTCAGGCGCCTTATTTCTTGTTGGGTTTTTAATAGGTCATCTTGATTGATACTCGGATTAGCCTCTAACTGATTTCGCAATTCCGCAATAAGCCTACGAGCAGCGTCATGCTCTTCTTTAAAAGACGTTGCCAGTTCTAAATTCTCCGCAGTAACCCGATTTAGTTCTGCTTCGATGCGATCTATCTCTATTTCAAGTTGATTTTTTTCTGAATTGAGTATTTCTACCTGCTTCCCGAGGTTTTTGTAGCGTATTGCGTAATAAGCATTGGTGGCTAGTAAAGCAACAATTGCCAATATAAAGAAGTATATTTTACTTGAGTTTTTAGGCTTTTCTTCCTGTTTATGTTCATCCTCAAGTATTAACTTTCCATTCTTTATTTCCATAGCGTCATAGCGTCAATCAAAAATTGTAAATGACTGAAGCAAAAACTGTTCCAAATAAATCCTTCCTTTTTTCGTTGTTAGATTAGAGTTGTTGTTATCTTTGGCGCCTGATAATATGTGGTTTATGTTTAGAAGTTTTAGAAAATTACTAGCGGTATTTTTACTTTTCTTTGTGAATTTAAATGCAAGCATGGCTCAAGCCGATATGCAAACGAAACGCGAATTCAGAGGCGTTTGGATTGCTACAGTGGTAAATATCGACTGGCCTTCAAAGCCAGGCTTAAGCGTAAGCCAACAAAAAGCCGAGCTTATCGAGATTTTGGATACTCATCAGCGTGCGGGGATTAACAGCATCATTTTTCAGGTCAGACCAGCGGCTGATGCATTGTATGCTAAATCAAGAGAACCTTGGAGCGAGTATTTAACAGGTATTCAGGGTGTGGAGCCTCATCCTTCTTATGATCCTTTAGCCTTTGCTATTGAAGAAGCTCATGCAAGAGGAATGGAATTACACGCCTGGTTCAATCCTTATCGGGCTACTTTCAGTAGCGGAAGCAGTATTGCGAGAGATCACGTTACAAGACAACATCCTGAATGGTTTTTTAGCTATGGAGGGAAAAAACTTTTCAACCCAGGGCTTCCTGAAGTCCGTTCATATATTACTTCTGTTGTAATGGATGTGGTAAGAGGTTATGATAT